>Ga0334722_10000301_pt1 | contig 75236 bp, 72 predicted proteins | sample C3_bottom_MG_FD_207210 | JGI IMG/M metagenome (GOLD analysis project Ga0334722, IMG submission 207210) | Sediment microbial communities from Yellowstone Lake, YNP, Wyoming, USA - C3_bottom | ecosystem: Environmental > Aquatic > Freshwater > Lake > Sediment | place: USA: Wyoming | collected...
TGTCTCCGGCCGTGCCTGGGGTCTGCTACTCGGCGCGCCGGCGCTTACCGAGACGGGACTTGCACCCGCTGGAGAGGAACAGCATGCTGCGGACGTTCGTCCGTCCGCCTCTTCACGACGCGACATGCGGACAGTATAGGCCCGCCTTCGCCGCGGGAACGGCTTCGGCGGGGCAAGCCGTCAGGTGGAAGGCGGAAGAGCAAAGGCGGAAGACCAGAGCCCTTTCGCCTTTCCCCTATCCCCTTCCGCCTGCAGAATAATACGGGGCCGGATGCCATGAACACCCGACCCCGTGGCGTGCTCGCGCTGGGACGCGGCACGCGTCATCTCGGACTCGCCTAGAACTTGCCAAACGTGCCGGTCCCGGCGTCGTCGAACGGAATCGCCTCCTCCGCCTTCACCGGCGGCGCGACCTTCCGGGCCACCGGCGCCATCTTCACGACCTTGCCGCCGCCCGCATGCGCGGACGCCCGATAGGCCTTCGGCGTGGCGCTCGCCCGGGTGCCGCCGCCGACCATGGCTTCCAGCTTGGAGACGGCCACCATCGAGGTTTCGGCCTGGGCGTTCAGTTCCTCGCTGGCCGCCGCACTCTCCTCCGCGGTCGCGGCCGTCGTCTGCGTCACCTGCTCCATCTGCGACACGCTCTGCGTCACCTGCTCGATCCCCTGCGTCTGCTCCGAGCTGGCGGTGCTGATTTCCTGGACCAGGCCCCGCACCTTCGTCGCCTTCTCGGTGATGGTGGCAATCACGACCCCCATCTGCGCCACCTTGTCGGTGCCCTGCTGCGACCGGGCGATCGCGTCTTCGATCAGGCTTGCCGTATCCTTGGCCGCTTGCGCCGAGCGCTGCGCCAGGTTCCGGACTTCGTCGGCCACCACCGCGAACCCCATGCCCGCCTCGCCCGCCCGCGCCGCTTCCACGGCCGCGTTGAGCGCCAGGATGTTCGTCTGGAACGCGATCTCGTCGATCGTCTTGATGATCTTCGAGATCTTGGTGCTCGAGTCGCGGATCCCCGACATGGCTTCCACCATGTCGCTCAGGGCGGCGTTGGACTGGTGCACTGCCTGCTCGGTTTCCACCACCAGGCCGGCCGCGGTCTGCGAGTTCTGCGCGTTCTTCCGCGTCATCGACGCCATCTCTTCCATCGACGCCGACGTTTCCTCGAGCGACGCCGCCTGCTCGGTCGCGCCCTGCGAGAGCGACTGCGCCGACGAGGACACCTGCGCGGACGCCGCCACCACCTGCTCGGCCGACTGCCGCATCTCGGTTGCCGTCTCGGTCAGCGCCTTTGAGATCTGGCGCACGACCCAGACGACGACGCCAGCCACGAACATAGAGACGAGGAGCACCATCGAGATGATGAACGTGGCGCGCTTCGCTGCAGCGTCGCCCTCGGCATCGGCGGCCGCGAGCTTCGCTTCCTGGCCGTTCAGAATCCTGTCGATGACCGCGTTGTTCTCGTCGACCAGCGCGCGGTTCTTCTCCCTGGACGCGGTCTGGGCATCATGGTACTTGCCCTCCTCGACCAGCTTCTTGACCTGTTCGCCGTTCTTGTCGAGCTCGGCCACGATACTGACGCTCTTGTCCAGGAGGGCCTGGTCGGCCGGGTCCGTGAACATGGGTTTCAGTTCGGCGACGGTCTTGTCGAACTCCGTGGTCGCCACCCTGTTCTTCTCGGCCCACGTGTCGAAGTTCTTCTTGTCGTTGTCGTAACCCGAGAGGATCAGGATCTTCTCGCCGCCGTACAGCTCGAACGCCAGGCGCTTCATCTTCGCCACGCCGCGGATCTTCTTGGCGCGATCGATGGCGGTCTGGAACCTGTCGCCGGACTGCTGCTCGTTGTACCAGGATGAGACACCGCTGATGAGAATGACCACTGACAACACGCCAATGGCGGTGAACAATTTTCTTCCGATCGTCCAGTTGCTCGACACGTTATCCTCCAGATTCACGTTGGTGCCGTACTGGGATCGGGCGGGGGATGTCACGGCGGAACAGCTCCCGCTCCGCCGGAATCCCGATTCCCAAGACTTCAATGGTGAAGTCGGCAACGGGGGGCGGAACTTGAATCGGGCCGCGGTATCCTGTGTCATGCGGTTCAAAACGATCTTCCTGGATGCCGGCGGCGTCCTGGTCTACCCCAACTGGGACCGGGCAGCGGAAACCCTCGGACGGCACGGCGTCCAGGTGGCGGCCGCCGCCCTGGCCGCCGCCGAACCGGCCGTCAAGCGGCAGTTGGACGTCGCGCCCACGGTCCGGGCGACCAGCGACGAACAGCGCGGCTTCCTGTATTTCGATTTGATCCTGGAACGGGCGGGCATCCCCCGGTCGGCAGCCACCCGGGCCGCGCTGGCCGAGTTGAAGGCGTTTCACGACCGGGACAACACGTGGGACGCGGTGCCGGACGATGTGCTGCCGGCGCTTCGCCGCCTGAAACCAGGCGGTCTACGTATCGTCATCGTGTCCAACACGCAGTCGACGCTTCGTCGGGCCTTCGATCGGCGCGGGCTCACGCCGCTCGTCGACATGATCGTCGCGTCGGAGGAGGAGGGTGTCGAAAAGCCGGCGGCCCGGTTGTTTCAGATTGCCCTCGAGCGCTCCGGATCGGATGCGGCGTCCACGATTCACTGCGGCGACATGTACGAAGTGGACATCGTGGGTGCGCGGTCGGCCGGATTGCCGGCGGTGCTCCTGGATCCTGCAGGCATGTACGACGGCGTCGATTGCCCGCGGGTGGCCTCACTCACCGAGCTGGTCGATGGCTTGCTGGCAGGGAGATTCGATTAGGATTTGTTGCCCGGCTGGAGCCTGCCCGTTCGACTACACTCAGGGCACCCTGAGCCATGCCGAAGGGTGGCGCTCAGAGGCCCCGTCGACTACCGATGAGGATTCGGAGGACGTTTATGAAGCGCATCCCTCTTTTTCTAGCAATGCTCGCATTGTCCGGGCTTACGCTGGCTGGCCAAACGACGTCGCCGGCGGCTGCCCCGGGGAACATCCTCCTGAAGCCCGCGCGGGTGTTCGACGGCGTCACGCCGCAGCCGCACGAGGGCTGGGCCGTTCTGGTCAGCGGCAACCGGATCGCCGCGGCCGGGCCGGCCGCCGGGATCAAGGTGCCGGCAGGTGCCAGGGTCGTCGAACTGCCGGGCATGACACTGACGCCCGGCCTCATCGACGCGCACTCGCACATCTATCTCCATCCGTACAACGAGGCGCTCTGGAACGACCAGGTTATGAAGGAGACGCTGGCATACAGGACGATTGCGGCGGTCCTGCACTGCCAGGCCACGCTGCTCGCCGGGTTCACCGCGCTGCGCGACCTCGGCACCGAGGGCGCGGAGTACGCCGACGTCTCGGTGCAGAAGGCCATCAACGAGGGCCGCATCCCGGGGCCGCGGCTCCAGGTGGCCACCAAGGCCATCGTCGCGTCCGCGAGCTACGGGCCAGGCCCGCGCGGCTTCGCCACCAGCTTCGACCTGCCGAAGGGTGCGGAGGAAGTGTCCGGCGTGGACCAGATGCTGTGGGCCGTGCGCGACCAAATCGGACACGGTGCCGACTGGGTGAAGTTCTACGCCGACTACCGCCGCGGCCCGAATGGCACCACGGTACCGACGTTGAACCCCGCCGAGATGAAGGCCGCGGTGGACGAGGCCAGGCGGGCGAAGCGGCCCGTGGCCGTGCACGCGGGCAGCGCGGACGGCATGCGTGACGCGGTGCTGGCCGGCGCGGACACGATCGAGCACGGCTATGCCGGGACCGACGAGATCTTCAAGCTGATGGCCGAGAAGGGCGTCGTCTACTACCCGACACTGGCGGCCCAGGAGGCCTCGGCCATATACAACCAGGGCTACACGCCGGGCGCGTCGAAACCGACGCCATCGATGGAAGAGGGACGCCGCGCCTTCCAGTCGGCCATGAAGCAGGGCGTCATCATCGGCCTCGGCAGCGACGTCGGCGTGTTTGCACACGGGACGAACTGGCGCGAACTGGAGCTGATGGTGGAGTACGGCATGACGCCGGCGCAGGCCCTCATCGCGGCGACCTCCGTCAACGCCAAGGCCATGCACTGGGCGGATCGGCTCGGCCAGGTGACGAACGGCTACCTGGCTGACCTCGCGGCGTTCCCGGGAGATCCGACCATCGATATCAAGGCCTGCCGGACGGCGGCGTTCGTGATGAAGGACGGGAGGATTTACAAGCAGTAGGCGTTAAACGATGGGCGTTAGGCGCTAGGGGAAATGCGCCGTCACACCGCCTTTCCCTATCGCCTATAGCCTGTTGGTCTTCCTCGCCCAGCTGTCCTTGAGCGTCACCGTGCGATTGAAGACCAACGCACCTGGCCGCGAATCAGGATCCACCGCGAAGTAGCCGATCCGCTCGAACTGGAACCGGTCGCCCGGCGCGGCCGTCCCGAGCGTCGGCTCAACGGGGCACGTCAGCGTCTCGAGTGACGCCGGGTTGAGCGAGGTCCGCCAGTCGCCGCCGTCCGCTTCGTCGCCGGGCGTCGGGTTGGTGAACAGCCGATCGTAGAGCCGCACCTCCGCCATCAGGGCGTGCGCGGCCGAGACCCAGTGAATCGTGGCCTTGGGCCGGCGGCCATCGGGCGCGTTCCCGTCACACGTCGCGAGGTCGCACGTGCAGTGCAGCGCCATGATCTCGCCGGCGGCGTTCTTCTCCACTGACGTGCACGTCACGAGGTACGTGCCGCGCAGCCGCACTTCGCGGCCGGGCGCGAGACGGAAGAACTTCTTGGCCGGCTCCTCCATGAAGTCGTCGCGCTCGATGAAGATCTCGCGCGAGAACGGCACGCGCCGCACACCGGCGTCGGGCTGCTCGGGATTGACAGGAATCCGGATCTCCTCCGTCCGACCCTCAGGGTAATTGTCGATGACTACCTTCAGCGGGCGCAGCACCGCCATGGCGCGCGGTGCCCGCTTGTTGAGGTCGTCCCGGACGGCGTCTTCCAGCAGCGCGACGTCCACCAGGTTCTCGCGCTTGGCCACGCCAATGCGGGCGGCGAAGTCCCGCATCGCCTCGGGGGTGTAGCCCCGCCGCCGGATGCCGCCGAGCGTGGGCATCCGTGGGTCGTCCCAGCCCCGCACGACACCCTCCTGCACGAGCGTCAGCAGGCGCCGCTTGCTCATCACCGTGTACGTCAGGTTCAGACGGGCGAACTCGATCTGCCTCGGCCGGCTCGGCACGGTGCAGTGCTCCACGCACCAGTCGTAGAGCGGGCGGTGGTCTTCGAACTCCAGCGTGCACAGCGAATGCGTGATGCCCTCGATCGCGTCAGACAGGGCATGCGCGAAGTCGTACATCGGGTAGATGCACCAGGCATCGCCCGTGCGATGGTGCGTGGCGCGCCGGATGCGATAGAGCGCGGGGTCGCGCAGGTTGATGTTCGGCGACGCCATGTCGATCTTCGCGCGCAGCGTGTAGGCGCCGTCCGGGAATTCACCGGCCCGCATCCGCCTGAACAAGTCGAGGTTCTCGGTGGTCGGACGGCCGCGGTGCGGCGATTCGCGGCCCGGTTCCGTCAGCGTCCCGCGGTGCTCACGCACTTCCTCGGGCGTCAGGTTGTCGACGTAGGCCAGCCCCTTCTCGATGAGCTCGTTCGCGCAGGCGTAGAGCTGCTCGAAGTAGTCCGACGCGTAGTACTCACGATCGTCCCAGCTGAACCCCAGCCACCGCACGTCCTCCCGGATCGCATCCACGTACTCGACGTCTTCCTTGGTCGGATTCGTGTCGTCGAAGCGCAGGTTGCACAAGCCACCGAACTCGCGGGCCACGCCAAAATTCAGGCAGATCGACTTGGCGTGACCGATGTGCAGATAGCCGTTCGGTTCGGGGGGGAAACGCGTCCGCACCCGCCCCCCATTCTTGCCGGCGGCCAGGTCGTCGGTGACGATGGTGCGGATGAAGTCGAGCGGTGCGTCGGTGCTCATCGGTTGATTGTATCCCCTGTCTGCCAGGCTGGAGCCTGGCGCTCCCAGGCGTCCCTTCCGCTGTCTGCCTTTTCCCTTTTCCCTTCCGCCTTTCCCCTTTCCCCTTGTCTCTGGTCCCTCCCTTCCGGTTACACTCTGTCGACGTGTCGACCATCCTGATCATCGACGACGACAAGAGCATGAGCGCCGCGCTCATGCAGACGATTACCGCCCTGGGCCACGCGGTCTCATGTGCGTTCACGCTAGGGGAAGGCCTGCGGAAGTCAGTCGAAACCAGCCCGGACGTCGTCTTCCTGGACGTGCATCTTCCGGATGGAGACGGCCTGGCCGCGATGAACGCGGTCCGCGAGGCGCCCTCCGCGCCGGAAGTCATCATCTTCACGGGCGAGGGCGATCCGGACGCGGCCGAGCTGGCCATCAGGGGCGGCGCATGGGACTACATCCAGAAGCCGGCCACCGTTTCCGCACTGGCGCTGTTGTTGCGGCGCGCTCTCGAGTTCCGCGCCGAGAAGAAGAACCGGCGCCCGGCGGCGGTCCTGAAGCGCGAGGGCATCGTCGGCGAGAGCGCCCGGATTCGAGAGAGCCTCGACCAGGTCGCGCAGGCGGCCGCCACGGATAGCGCGGTGCTCCTGACCGGCGAAACCGGTTCCGGAAAGGAACTGTTCGCCGCGGCCATTCACGAAAACAGCCGCCGCGCGTCGGGCAACTTCGTGGTGGTCGACTGCACGGCGCTGCCCGAGACGCTGGTCGAAAGCCTGCTCTTCGGCCACGAGCGCGGTGCGTTTACCGGGGCGGACCGGCCAACCGAGGGCCTGATCCGGCAGGCCGACGGCGGCACCCTGTTCCTCGACGAAGCCGGCGAACTGCCGCTGGCCGTGCAAAAGTCTTTCCTGCGCGTGCTGCAGGAACACCGGTTCCGCCCGCTGGGCGGGTCGGCTGAAGTGTCAAGCGACTTCCGCCTCATCGCGGCTACGAACCGCAACCTCCCGCAGATGGTCGAGCAGGGCCAGTTCCGCGAGGACCTGCTGTTTCGGATGCGCACGTTCCAGGTGGAAATTCCGCCGCTCCGCGATCGGCGAGAGGACATCCGGTCGCTCGTGACGTACCACCTGGACCGGTTATGCCAGCGACAGGGCGGCGACACCAAGGGCGTATCACCGGAGTTCCTGGAGGCGCTCGACGCGTACCGGTGGCCCGGCAACGTGCGGGAACTCGTGTTGACGATCGAGCAATCGCTGTCTGCGTCCCACGACGAGCCGGTGCTCTACCCGCACCACCTGCCGCTGGCGCTTCGCGTCCACGCGGCGCGCTCCTCGATCACGACCGCACGAACGGGGACGCATGGCGAGCCGGTTCTGGCCGCCGACCCCAGCACGCCGTTCCCGCTTTTTCGGGAGTACCGTAACCAGGCCGCAGACGCCGCGGAACGTGAGTACCTCACGCAAGTCCTCGATCGAGCCGGCCACGACATTCGGCGGGCCTGCGCGCTATCCGGGTTATCCCGGCCGCGCCTGTATGCGCTGATGAGCAAACATCGAATCACACGTCGCCACTGATCCCGTGAGTCTTGCACGTCAAGACTGTTGTATTCTAAAACAATACAATTCGTCTCGACGGTCGATAATGTGGACTCGTTCTGTCCCGAAAATATCCAACCAAATACTATTGTTTTCAATCACTTATAGCCATCGTCTCGCTTAGAGAGAATTGGCGGCCATCTTGCTACGTCGACTGCGTGTCAGGGCTTTCCTGACGTCAGGGTGCGATGGCCAATGAAGTTACTGCTCTATCGCGGTTGGCGGGATCCGATCGCGCTTGCCATTGAGGAACGCGTCCGCGCTGAATTTCCCTTCCTGGGGGTTGAGCATTACGCCGCCGTCACTTCCCTGGCGTTCCGGTTGCGGCAGGTTGGCACGTCGGACACGCTGGGCGTCCTGCTCGTGCCGCCGACGGCGGCCGAGTTGCAGCACCTCGCGGCACGCGGGTCACTCTTCGATGACCTCAAGGTGCTGCTGGTGCTACCTGGCCGCGATGCGTCGATCGTGGCAGACGGGCATCGCCTCAAACCAAGCCTGATGGTCTTCAACGATGGTGACCCCGCGCCGCTGTGCGCGGTGATCGAGCGATTGTCCGAGCGGCGGTTATCGGACGTGGCGTAGCAATCGGTTCCGCGGGCGGCGAAACGGGGTGGCCGGCTGCGTCGGAAACAAACGTGTCAGGGCAGGCACGGCAGGTTGGAGGAAGCAGTCATGGCAGCACAGTGGACGGTTGGCAAGAAGCTCTACACAGGCGTTGGCGCCCTGGCGGTTTGCATGGCCATCGTCTCGGGGTACCTCTGGTACCAGACCGCTGAAGATGGCAGCCGCTTCGATGACGCGGTCGCGCGGGCCAGCAAGCTCGACCTCGCCGGCGAGCTTCAGACGAGAGCACTCGAACTCTACGCCGCCGAGAAGATCACGATTCTCTCGGGCTACGACAACGATCCGGCCGGCCTCGCGCTCTGGCGCGATCGCAGGTCGAAAGCCGAAGCCGCGTACATCAAGACGATTGAGACCGTTACGCCCTTGATCTCGAAACCTGCCGACAAGGAGGCACTGGTGAGGAGCAAGGAACTGTTCGCCAGGATGGTCGAAAACGGGAAGGACGTGCAGGCGCTCGTCAACGCCGGCAAGTTCCACGACGCCCAGGAACAGTCCAAGAGCCTGAACCGCGCGCTCGTCGACGAGAACGACAAGCTGGTCGAGGGCGTTGCCGAGAGCCAGCGCGTGAGCCTCAAGGAAGCCAGCGAATCGGGCGATGCGGCGGCATCCCGGGCGAAGTTCGCAACAATCGTCCTGGCGGTCTTCGGCCTCAGCTTGTGCGGCTTGGTCATCTGGGTTGTCCGTGACATCAACAACCGGCTGCGCCACATGGCCTCCGAACTGAAGGCCGGCGCGTCGCAGGTTGCGGCGGCCTCCGGCCAGGTGTCGACGTCTGCACAGTCGCTCTCTCAGGGCGCCACCGAGCAGGCGGCGTCGCTCGAGGAAACGTCCGCGTCGATGGAGGAGATGTCGTCGATGACCAGCAAGTCCGCCGAGAACGCGCAGCAGGCGGCCCAGGTCATGACGGACGTCGACCAGAAGGTGACGCAGTCCAACCGCGTGCTCGGCGAGATGGTGGAGTCGATGGCCGCCATCAAGGAATCGAGCAGCAAGGTCTCCAAGATCATCAAGACGATCGACGAGATCGCGTTCCAGACCAACATCCTGGCGCTGAACGCGGCGGTGGAAGCCGCGCGGGCCGGCGAGGCGGGCATGGGGTTCGCGGTGGTCGCCGACGAGGTTCGCAACCTGGCGCAGCGATCGGCGCAGGCGGCCAAGGACACGGCATCGCTCATCGAGGAATCCGCGCTCAGCGCCCAGCAGGGCAGCGAGCGGATGGAGCGCGTGGCCGTGTCGATCTCGAGCGTCACCGAGGGCGTCGTGCACGTGAAATCGATCGCCGAGGAAGTCGACAGCGCCAGCCAGCAGCAGTCGAAGGGCATCGGCCAGGTGTCGCAGGCCATCCAGCAGATGGAAAAGGTGACGCAGTCGATTGCCGCCACGGCCGAGGAAAGCGCGGCCGCCAGCGAAGAGCTGAACAGCCAGGCCGAAACGGTGCTCGGCATCGTCTCCGACCTCGAACAGATGGTTGGCGCCGCGGCGGATGTGCACGCGAAGCCTGCCTCGACCGCAAAGCACGCGCCGCTGGCGTTGGTGCAGCGATTCACGAAGAAGACCGGGGTGGCGGCGCCGGCCGGACGGACGTCCAGCACGGATCGCGATCACATGCCGCCGGCCACCGGTACGTTTGGCAGCTTCTAGCCAGTGGTCGCACGGGCGCGGGCGGTTCAGGGGCCGTCCGGGCCCGTGCATGTCGGATAAGCGCAGCGTTCGGGTTGGTTCCGTGGGCACGGACGTGGGCGGCCGGGGGGGGCGCCCATGTCCGCGCCGTTCTTCCAGAAAAGCCATCCACGTTACGGCGAGTGAAGATCCGCTCGGCCCCGCCGATTCTATCGGTAGAGCCCCTGAAGGCCTTTGTAGCTTCACCACACAATTCACGGGCCAGGAGACCAAGGAGGGTGTCCCATGGCTGGCGTTTCCGGTTGGACCATTCGACAGCGGCTGATCGCTGCCTTTGCAAGTCTCACCATCGTCACGTTGTGCGTCGGCGGTGTCGGCTACTACTCGGCTCAAACCGGCGCGACGTCGATCGAGGACGTCGGCGTGAACCGGCTCCCCGGCGTGTCGGCGCTGTTGCAAATCATGGACTCCCAATGCACCGTTGACGGCGCGGAGAAGGCGTTGTTGTCGACCAGGCTGACTCCGCAGATGCGCGCCGACTTCTACCAGCGCTTCGACAAGGCGAGGGCTGAGTTCGAAGCGTCCTGGAAGGTTTACGAGCGGCTGCCGAAGGCGCCGGAGGAAGCGACGTTCTGGAAGGAGTTCGTGCCGGCGTGGGCGTCGTGGTGGAAGGGCCATGAGACGTTCGTGGAACTCGCCAGGGCCTATGAAAAGGCGCAGACCGACGCCGCCTACCAGGCAATGGCCGATCAGGGCCTGGTCGCCAACGGCGCGTCGTACGACAAGGCGAATGGCCTGCTCGACAGGATGGTGGAGCTCAACAACAGCCTCGGCACCACGGAAACGACGCGGGCCATGTCGACAGCGTCGTCGGTCAAGGTCACGGTGTTGTTGACCATGATGCTGGCTGCGCTGGTTGCAACGGGTTTGGGCTTTGTCATTACCACGTCGCTCAACCGCGTGCTGAGCGCCAGGGTCGAGGAGCTCCGCCAGGGGTCCGAACAGGTGACCGCGGCCGCCGGCCAGGTCTCATCGGCCGCGCAGGGCCTCTCGCAGGGCGCCACCGAGCAGGCGGCCTCGCTCGAAGAAACGTCGGCCTCGATGGAAGAAATGGCGGCCATGACCCGCCGCAACGCGGAGAGCGCCGGCGAGGCCGCCCGCCTGATGGCGCAGGTCGATCAGCAAGTCACGTCCTCGAACCGCGATCTCGGTGGGATGGTGGACGCTATGGCGGCCATCCGGGATTCCAGCAGCAAGATCTCCAAGATCATCAAGACCATCGACGAGATCGCGTTCCAGACCAACATCCTCGCGTTGAACGCCGCGGTCGAAGCCGCCCGCGCGGGCGAGGCCGGCATGGGCTTCGCGGTGGTCGCCGACGAGGTCCGGAACCTGGCGCAGCGCGCCGCCTCGGCCGCCAAGGACACGGCTGGCCTCATCGAGGAGGCAGGGCGCAACGCGCAGATGGGCAACGATCGCGTGATGAAGGTTCGCGACTCGATTTCCGGCCTGACGGCGGACATCGGCAGGGTCAAGAGCATCGCTGCCGAGGTCAGTACCGCCAGCCAGCAGCAGACGCAGGGCATCGACCAGGTGACGCAGGCCATCTCGCAGATGGAGAAGGTCACGCAGACCACGGCGGCCACGGCGGAAGAAAGCGCGGCCGCCAGCGAAGAACTCAGCGCGCAGGCTGAGACGTCGATGGGCATCGTTCATCAGATCGAAGAACTCGTGCACGGCACGCGGGGCGCCGGCGTAACCGCCAGCCCCCTGCGCCGATTGAAGGTGGTGACGCCGGCGGCCTCGGCGCGGGTGCCACCGCGCCGACAGGCCGCCGTGGTGCCCATCAGGGCCGAACAGGCAGATAATGGGCAGGCCAACGGTACGTTTGGCAAGTTCTAAGCCCGGCGCTCGGTTGTGTCGATGATGCGCCGGGAATGTAGCGCGCGGGCTTCAGCCCGCGTGCCCGGGGCGAAGGGGCTCAACGCACGTGAGCCCCGGGATTAGAGGGGACAGACCGTGAGACGCTGGCCGTGGGCGCTCCTGTTTGCGACGGCGATCGCGATCGTCGCCATGGCCCAGGTGAGCCTGGCGCAGACGGCGGCGGCCCCGGTCGCCGTCTCCACGGCCCAGGCATCTCCCGTGCCTGACGCCGCCGCCGCCGACCCTGTTGTCGAATGGGGCGCGTCGATCCCGTTCGTCTCGGCGTACGTGTGGCGCGGCTTCGTTGTCGCGGACGCCGCCTGCTTCCAGCCAACGGCTTCTGTCGCCGTCCGCGGATTGACCATCACCACCTGGTTCAACGTGATCGCGGGCAGCGACGATGCCGGCTGGTCCGAGCATGACCTGATTGTCGACTACACGTTGCCGGTCGGTGGGTGGACGGTGTCGGCTGGATACACCAACTACTACTTCCCCACGATCACAGATGGGAAGGTGTCGAACGAATTCTACGGCGGCGTGGGCTGGTCGGGCCTGCTGAGCCCGACGGTCACGATCTACCAGGACGTGTCGGTGGGTGCGGGCACCTACCTCAGCGCCGGCGTCAGCCAGTCGTTCCCGGTATCGAAGTCGGGAATCACCATCGCGCCGGCCGCCACCATCGGCTACAACCACCACCAGTGGGTGGCCGGGACCGGGTGGAGCGACCTGAACGTCGGCGTGACCGTGACGCTGCCGGCCGGCAAGCACGTGGATATCGCCGCGTCCTTCAACTATTCGAAATCGTTGCAGCCGGACTGGTTTCCCAGCCGCGGCTACTCGGGTATCACGTTCGTCGTCCACTAACTGCCGGTCTCGCCTCGACTCCACACGACGGCGGCCGCTCCTGACCCGGGCAGCCGCCGTTTCCTCTTGTACCCCCCGCGGGTATGATTGGCCATCATGAAACGCCTGATGCCCATCCTGTTCGTCGCGGCCGTCGCCGGTCTGCTGCTGTCCACACTCGTGACCGGGCAGGAACCGCGGTTCAACGCGGCGCTCCTCGAGCACATGCAATGGCGGAACCTCGGGCCCTTCCGCACGGGTGCGTGGATCTCTGACATCGCGGTGCCGGACTCCCCCGCCATCGCACATCTCTACACCTTCTACGTGGGCGTCCGGAACGGCGGCACCTGGAAGACCACAAACAACGGCACGACGTTCACGCAGATCTTCGTAGGGCAGTCCACCTCGACCATCGGGGCCGTCGCCGTGGCGCCGTCGGATCAGAACGTCGTGTGGGTCGGCACCGGCGACTGCTTCCAGACGCGCACGTCATACGCGGGCGACGGCGTCTACAAGTCGACGGACGCGGGCAAGACCTGGATCAACGCTGGCCTGCGCGACTCGCAGCACGTCGCGCGCATCCTGGTTCATCCGACGAACCCGAATCTGGTGTACGTGGCAGCCATGGGCCATCTCTACACGCCGAATGCGGAACGCGGCCTGTTCGTGACGGCCGACGGCGGCCGGACGTGGAAGAAGTCGCTCTTCGTCGACGACCGCACGGGCGTGATCGACGTCGTGATGAGCCGTTCGGATCCGAGCGTGCTCTACGCCGCCACCTACCAGATCACGCGCGTGCCGTGGGATCTCGACGTGGGCGGGCCGGGCAGCGGCATCTGGAAGACCATGGATGGCGGGATGACCTGGAAGCGCCTGGGCGGCGGCTTGCCGGCCGGCAGACTGGGTCGCATCGGCCTGGATATCTTCCAGCGGAATCCGAAGATCGTGTACGCCGTCATCGAGAACGCCAACACGCGGCCCGCCACGCCGGCGGAGGCCCAGCGCGACAAGGACCGCCCGAAGCCGTACGAGCACGTGATCGGAAACGAAGTCTACCGGTCGGACGACGCAGGCCGCACGTGGAAGCGGACGCACGACCCATCGATCGCCCCCGGTAGCAAGGCGCCGTATTCGTTCAACATCATCCGCGTCGATCCGGGCAACGCCAGTCACATCGTGCTGACGAGCGATGCCCTGCCGAGCTCCGAGGACGGCGGCAAGACATGGCTCGACACGTCGTGGCCGCCGAAGCGGATGTTCCCGAAGGCCTTCGGCGACGTGCGCGTGCTGTTCTTCGACCAGCAGAACCCCGACCGCATCTTCATGGGCTCCGACGGCGGCGTGCACATCTCGTACGACAACGGCCGCACGACGGATCATTACGTGAACCTTCCCATCGGCGAGCTCTGGGGCGTGGCGGTCGACATGGACGATCCGTACAACGTCTACGCCGGCATGCAGGACCACGACTCGTGGAAGGGGCCGATCAACGGCTGGTCCGGCTCCGTCAACGTGGCCGACTGGGTCACGGTGCGCGAAGGCGACGGGATGTACAACCGGGTCGATCCCACCGACCCGCGCTGGCTCTACAACACCCGGGAGTTCGGCGATCACAAGCGCGTCGACCAGACGTTGCGCACGATGACCGACATCGCGCCCACGCGGCCGAAGGGCCAGCCGCCGCTGCGCTGGAACTGGAACACCCCGCTGGCGATCTCCCCCCACAATCCGCAGATCATCTACACGGGCGCGCAGGTGCTGTTTCGGTCGCTCAACCGCGGCGATGCGTGGCAGGAGATCAGCCCGGATCTCACGACGAACGACCCCGAGAAGACGTTTGGCCGCGGCAATATCCAGCACTGCACGATCACGACCATCTCCGAGTCGCCGCTGACGGCCGGCGTGATTTGGGTGGGTACCGACGACGGCCGCGTGCAGGTGACGCGGAACCACGGAGCGGGGTGGACCGATGCGACCGCGGCCGTGGCGAAGGCCGGAGGGCCCGCCGATCGCTGGGTCACGCGCGTCGTCGCGTCCAGCCACGAACCCGGCACCGCGTACGTGACCAAGAGCGGTTACCGTCACGACGAGACCGCCCCGTACGTCTTCCGCACGACCGACTTCGGGGCCACCTGGACGCCGATCGCCGGGAACCTGCCGAAGGGCGGCGTCAACGTGATCTGGGAGGACGCGAAGAACCGGAACCTGCTGTTCGTGGGCAGCGACGTGGGCGTCTACGCGTCGATTGACGCCGGGAGGTCGTGGGTGCGCCTCGCGGGCGGCATGCCGATCGTCCCGGTGCACGACCTGGTGGTCCACCCGCGCGAGCAGGACCTGGTGGTCGGCACGTTCGGGCGGGCCATCTGGGTGACGAACGTGTCGGTGCTGCAGCAGCTCGACGAGAAGGTCCTGGGCGAGGACGTGCACATGTTCGACATCCGGCCGCGCGCGCGCGTGCATTCGAGCGGTTGGGGCAACTACGACTTCTACGGCGATCGCTACGCGCCGACCGACAACGAGCCCAACGCGATCGCAATCACATACTACCTGCGCGACCAGAAGGACGGGACCGTGTCGGTGACCGTGGCCGAACCGGGCGGCAAGACGCTGCGCACGTTGAAGGGCGAGCCGAAAGCCGGCCTGAATACGGTGTCGTGGGACATGCGGAACCAGTCGCGGCAGGAGATGCCGGCCGGCAAGTACAGCGTAACGGTGGAAATCGACGGCAAGGTCTTCACGAAAACCGCCACGATCCGCTGATCCGTGGGGTCAGGTCCAAACGGGAAGATCTTCTCCAAGATCTTGGATCCAAGAATTTGAAGAAGATCTTCCCGTTTGGACCTGACCCCAGATGTTAGGCGGCTTTGGCGCCGAGGCGATCGAAGCACTCGAAGACCATCGACGGGATCTTCAGGAGCGTCGGCACGTGCATCGCGGCGCCCTTCTCGATGGCGACCTTCGGCATCCCAAAGACGACGCACGATTGCTCGTCTTCCGCCATTGTCTCGGCCCCTGCCCGCCGAAGGGCCAGGAGGCCCTCCGCCCCGTCGGCGCCCATCCCCGTCAGGACCATGGCCACCATCGGCACGCTCTTCAACTGGGCCGCCGACCTGAACAGCACGTCTACGGCCGGGCGCTGGTGGTGTTCCTGCGGGCCCTGGTTGAGCGCGATCCGCAACTGCAGCCCCACGCGCTGGATGGCCATGTGGTAATCGCCCGGCGCGATGTAGGCCGTGCCCCGCTCGATCAATTGGTCGTGCTGCGCCTCGACCACCCCCATGGCGCACAGCTGATTCAGGCGCTGCGCGAACGCCAGCGTGAAGTGCGGCGGCATGTGCTGCACGATCAGGATCGGCGGCACGTCGGCCGGCAACCGTGTCAGCACGGCCTCGATGGCCTGGGTCCCGCCCGTCGACGCCCCGATGAGGAGGAGGCCGTTACGGACGGATCGAGCGGCCCGTGCCGTCGGCGGCGGCATCGGGGCCGAGCCGGGGCCGGCCACCGGGGCCGCGGCGCGCAGGCGCGTGAGGGCGCCGCCCTGGATGCCGCGGATCGTGTTCACGATGCGGTCGGTCACCTGACCCACGGAGTGCGGGCCATCTGGCTTGGCGATGACTTCGACTGCGCCGGAGCGGAGCGCCTCGATGCTGGCCGCTGATCCGGCGGTGCCCACCGAACTCACCACGATCACCGGCAGCGGATACGCGGCCATCAGTTTCTTGAGGAAGGTGATGCCGTCCATGCGCGGCATCTCGATGTCGAGCGTCAGGACGTCCGGCTTGTGGAGCAGGATCTGCTCCCGCGCCGCATAGGGATCGGCGGCGCCGCCCACGACCTCGATATCGGGTTCCTTGCGGAGGCGGTCGCCGATGAGCTTCCGCACAACCGCCGAATCGTCAACGATGAGGACCCGTGTTTTCTTGTCCACGACCGTCGCCTCAAGAAGCAATGAAGTCCAACCGCAGGCTCACTGGTCTGTCATTGATCAGCACCAGTTCCTCGCCATCCGCGGCGCGCTCGACGGGCGCCCCGACCGACGTGACGGCCGGCGGACGCAGGTTGAACTTGCGATGTACTGCAGCCTTGGTCAACCAGGTTCCGCACACCATGTTGGCGAATTCGCCCGTGGAATCGATGACATGGCCTTCCGCGATCTCGTCTTCCGGCGCCAGGCCGGCGATGGCCATCATCAGCTCCACCGCGAGGGCGTGCGGCATCGTCACGCTGACGCGGCCGGCAAACGCACCTTCGAATTCCACGCACGCCCTCAGCCAGCGCAGCACCGAGCCCGAGGCGTCCGCCTCGGCGGAGGACACGGCCTCGCCGAACCGCTCGGTGTCGCACGGCTCCGCGAAGCTGAAGAAGCTTTCCTGGGCCACCGCGACCAGGGACTCCTGCAGCACCTCGCGGTGCTCACGAAACGTGGGCGTTCGTCGCTGACAGATTGCAGAGGACATCTCGCATCACCTCCGGGCGGAACGGCTTCTCTACGTACAGCCGCACGTTGAGTTCGGCCACTTCGTTCCGCCGCGCTTCCGATCCATCCGTCGAAATGATCACGCGCAGCAGGTTCTGCCAGCGTGGATTGCCCGAGATCGCGCGGAGCAGCTCGGTGCCGGTCATCACGGGCATGTTGATGTCCGTGAAGAGCGCATCGACGTGTTCCCTCTCCAGGATCGTGATCGCCTCGGCACCGTTGGCTGCCTCGAAGATCCGGCCGATGGGAACATCGCACAGGCCCGTGACCCGCTTGATCATCATCCGCATCATCGCCGAGTCATCCACGATCAGGACGTTCAGGGGCCGCAGGCCCGGACCGGACGCTCCGACGGTTGCCTGTTCTCGTGTTGGGTCCATGACGCCTACTCCTACATTTCCGCGACGAGCAGGTTGCTCGACGTGACGCGTATGCCGCCGTCCGTCACGCTCAATATGACATTGCGCGGCTCCGACCCCCCCAGTCGCTCGGCCTTGATCAGGACGCCGTTGCGCCAGAGGATGTTCTTCGCCGCCACCTGGTTCCGCCGCCCGATGTCCAGGGTGCCGCCTTTCTGCAGCGAGCTGACGTCCGCCCCGCCGATGAGCTTGACGACGCAGCGCGACTTCACGGCGCCCGCCCGGTAGAGATCCTGGAACAGGAGCGGGATCCCCAGGTCGGCGAACGTCGAGGGTTGCTGCTGGGCCCGCTGCGGGTTGATGCGCGAGTCCGGGAGCAGAAAGTGCAGCAGGCCGCCCACGCGCGCCACCGGGTCGTAAACGCAGACCGCGATGCAGCTGCCGAGCGCGTGGGTGACGATCACGGCGCCGGCCTCGCCGGACACGGCGTGCTCGCCGATGCCAATCACGATTCGTCTGGCCGGCGACGGGTCGAGGGCCGCTCCGCCCATCGGGGGGTGGAGCGCACTGGTCGTCGAGGCCACACCGGGAGTCGCCATTACGCGAGCCTCCGCTGGTACACGGCCGGCGCGATCCATCGCAGGCCATGCGAGACGCCATTCAGGCTCTCGGAATGCGAGATGAACATGTACCCGTTCGGCCGCAAGTGCCGCTCGAGCATGCTCACCACGCGCTGCTGCACGTGCAGGTCGAAGTAGATCATCACGTTGCGGCAGAAGATCACGTCGAACGAGCGGCCCAGGTCGCCGATCTCGATCAGGTTCAGTTGCGCGAACTCGATGTTGCGGCGCAGGCCCGGCACGACCCGTGCCAGTCCTTCCTGCGCGCCCATCCCCCGCTCGAAATGCCTGCGCAACACGTCAAGCGGAATGTCCTTCACGCGTTCCATCTTGTAGGTGGCGCTCCGGGCGGCCGCCAGCGCCTTCGTCGACAGGTCGGACGCCAGCATGCGGAAGCCGTCCGCGCCGTTCGGGAGCGCCTCGGCCAACGTCATCGCCAGCGTGTAGGGCTCCTCGCCCGTCGAACACGCCGCGCACCAGATGTCGGTCGGGGCCCGGCCGGGCTTCGCCGCCAGTTCCGGAGCGATCCGGGACCGCAGCAAGTCGAAGTGCTGGGGTTCCCGGAAGAACGAGGTGTGGTTGGTCGCCAGGGCATCCAGGAAGAGGGTCATTTCGCCGCCCGTCTTGTCCTGGGTGAGCAGGTCGAGGTACGCCCCGAACGACTCGATGTGCAGGGTCCGAAGCCGCTTCTGGAGCCGGGCCGTGATCAGTTCCCGCTTGCCGTCATGCAGGTTGATGCCCGCGCGCTCGTAGACGAGCTTGACGACCCGTTGAAGATCGCGATCGCTCAACGCGGGCGATTCTCCGACGAACGGCGGCGTGACCAATGCCCGGGCTCCCACGGCGGCAGTTCCTTACTCGCCCGCGCGGCTTCTGGCATCCCAGCCGAGCGCCTGGTCCAGGTCGAGCAGGATCTTGACCTTGCCCTTGACCTTCGCCATGCCGCTCAGGTAGTCGGTCACGACGTGGTCCCCGAACGCGGGCGTCTCCTCGAGCTCGTCCTGGACGATGTTGAGGACGTCCGACACGGAGTCCACGATGATGCCGGTCAGCACGTTGCCGCCGTCAACCGCGATCTCGACGACCACGATGGCTGTCTGATCCGTGGGATTCTGCGCTTCCAGGCCGAACTTCAGGCGGAGGTCCACCACGGTGATGACCTTGCCGCGCAGGTTGATGACGCCCTTCACGTGCGGCGGCACCTGGGGCACCGCGGTGATGGGCATGATCTTCATGATCTCGCGCACCTTGAGGACGGGCACGCCGTATTCTTCTGATGCGAGCTCGAACGTCAGGTACTTTCCTGGCTTCGCGCCTTTCTTGTCTGCCGCCGAGTCCGATTCGACCATCGTGGCTGCGTGACTCATGCTTCTCTCCTTCGAGTATCGCGCCGGCCGGTTTGCTCAGGCCGCCAGCGCCGATGACGAGCAGACGAGACTGGTCAGGCCCGCGGCGTCCAGGATCAGCCCCACGCGCCCATCACCGAGGATGGCGCCGCCGGCCACTCCGCGCACGCGGGAGAACGTCCCGCCCAAAGACTTGATGACGACTTCCTGCTTGCCCAGCAGTTCATCCACGAGCAGCGCCACGCGGCGCCCGTCGTCTTCGATGACCACGGCGATCCGTTCGTGCGCGGGCCGCTCCTCCTCGTGGCGTCCGATGAGGGTGCCGAGCGACGCCAACGGCAACAGCGCGTTGCGCACCTGGATCATGTGCGGGCGGCCCTGGATGGCGTGAATCTGCTCGGGCTTCGGCCGCAGCGATTCGCACACGGCGAAGGTCGGCAGCACGTAGCGCTCGCCGGCCGCGCTCAGCAGCAGGCCGTCCAGGATGGCCAGGGTCAGCGGCAGTTTGATCATGAACATGGTGCCGCGGCCCGCCACGCTTTGGATCTCGATCTTGCCGCGCAGGGCTTCCACATTCCGGCGGACCACGTCCATGCCCACGCCGCGCCCGGAGATCTCCGTGACCTTGTCGGCCGTCGAGAAGCCAGGCCGGAAGACCAGCTGGTGAATCTCGCTGTCCGACAGCACGTCGCTCTCGCCGATCAGACCCTGCGTGACGGCCTTGCGGCGGATCTTCTCGGTATTTAACCCGGCCCCGTCGTCAGCCACCGAGATCACGATGCTGCCGCCGTGGTGGTACGCGCTCAAGCTCAGCTTGCCGTGGGGCGGCTTGCCCGACTGTATGCGGCGGTCGGCATCCTCGATGCCGTGATCGACGCTGTTGCGGACCATGTGCATCAACGGATCGTTGATGTCTTCCACCACCTGGCGGTCGAGCTCGGTGTCCTCGCCGGACAGTTCCAATTCGACGATCTTGCCGCTCTTGCGTCCGAGGTCTCGGACCAGGCGCGCCATCTTCTGGAATGTCTGCTTCACGGGCATCATGCGCATCGCCATCGCGTTGCGCTGCAAGTCGGTGGTGATGCGCTTGAGCTGCGACAGGTTGCGCGTCAGCCGCTCGTCGGTGTGGCCCTTGAGTCCGGGGTCCTCGTTGATCATGGCCTGCACGATCACCAGCTCGCCCACCATGTCCACCAGATTGTCGAGCTTGCGCGTGTCGACCTTGACCGTGTCCATCTTCACGTTAGCGGCCATCGCGCGATTGGCGCCGGCGGCGGCTGCGGCCGCCGCCTCGGCAGTGTCAGCCGCGGGCGCGACGGTGATGGCCGAGGCCAGTTCCGCCAGCACCTGGGCGGCGGCCGGCCCGTTGGCCATCGATTCGGCGACGATCGTCGCCGCCACCGAGGGTGCCGGTGCCGCGGCGCCCGGCTTCGGTCCGCCCTGGATCAGCGCCTCGACGGCGGCCATCAGGGCCTTCCGCTCGGCGGTCATGTCCGGGGCCGGCTGGTTGTCGAGCTTCAGCTTCAAGCCGCCGATCATCGTCGTCAGTACGTCGACGGCCTTCAGGATTACGTCGATCTCGTCCTGACCGATCGCATGCTTGCCCGAGCGCCCCAAGTCCAGCAGGTTCTCCACCTTGTGGGCGGTCTCCTGCACGCTGACGACACCCAGGGCGCCGGCATTGCCCTTGATGGTGTGGAACGGCCGGAACATGTCGTTCAGCAGCTTGACGTCGCCGGGTGACGACTCGAGCGCCAGAACCGTGGCCTCAATCGTGCCCAGGTGATCCAGCGCCTCGCCGATGAACATGCCGGCGATTTCCGGATCGGACTTCAGCATTTCCAGTTCGGCGCTGTCGTCGGCCGAACTGTCAGGCTGAGCGTGGTCGAACCCGTCCATGGCAACCCCCCGTTAGTGGGGCTCCGGCGATCGAGGCGCGGGAGCCGCCACTGATTACAATCGGCACAAGGCATTCGAAGATGAGCACCGGCGCGTGAGGTATTCGGTCGACGCCGGCCGGCCTCAAAATCCGAACTCGACCCGGAGCGTGCCGGCCACGAGGGCCCGCCGGGTGCTGTCGCCGCCGGCGCGTCGCACAACCTGGACATCCGGCTTGAGTGCCATCCACTTCGTGACGGCCAGGCGGTAGAACGCGCCGACGTTGGTCTCGGCGTGCGTGACGTGCCCGGCCATTACGGGCGCCCGCGCGCCGACCACCGTCACTCCGAACCCGATGCTGTCGTCCGGCCGGACCGACACCAGGCCCCGGAACGAGAGGCCGCCACCGACGTGGTACGCCAGCGTGCTCAGCGCCGGGTCCGCGGTGCCCGCCTGCAGAAACGCCCCAATCGATTGCTCGTGGCCGTCCTGCTCGTCCGCCCACAGCGTCTGGTCGAACACGAGGTAGGCCCCGCCGGTCTTGATCGGGATCGTCTGCACCGCGTCGTCCGGGTCTGCCCGCCGGCCTCCCACGCCCCAGTAGCCGATACCCAGGCGCCCGCCACCCACGGCTTCCCACTTGACGCCCACCTCGCCGATCCCGAACACCGCGCCGAAGTCCGCCACGCCGGTCGCCGGACCGCTGTTGAAGGCACCGGCCGCCACGTACAAGCGGTCGCCCAGGTCGACGTGCGTCACCAGGCCCGCGTGCGGGTCGGGATACGTCGGGAGGGCCACGATGGTCGGGCTGTAACCCATGGACGAGTTCATGAACTCGGACCCGTTCTCGACGAACGCGAATTCCTTGTTGGCGTCGATCCGCCCCAGTTTGACGCGGATGGCAGACGATGCTTGAAACTGCAGCCAGGCTTCACCCAGCCGTCCAAATCGATCGGCATCGATGTTCGAGAAGCCCTGCGCCAGCGCGGAATACAGCGCGGCGTTGGCACCCGCCAGTCCCTGGTACTGCACGAGCACGCTCGCGCCCGCCCACCCGGCGAGCTTCTCGAGGTCGAAGTTCAAGCCGAGGGTGGTCAGGCCGCGCTCGAGGCCACGCACGCGACGGGAGGCGCCTGAAATCGTCGAGAAGTCGGAGACCGTCGACAGGTCGAGGGCGAAGCCCCGGTGCTCGAGGTCCGTGCGCATCCGGTCCCAGTCGCCGGTCATGCGCGACCAGTCGGCCCATTTCACGCCAGACCCGAACCACTCGCGCGCGTCGGGAACGGCCGCCGGGTCGACGGGCGTATTGCCATCCGCCGCGGCTGCCGCGGCGAACGCCGAAGCGGCGGCCGACGTGGCGGCTGATGCCGTCACCGACGGTGACGCGGGCGGATCGACCCGCGTGTCGCTGGACACGCTTCGGACCTGGCCGAAGGCGGGTGGCGCCAGGTACAGCAGGACCGTGGCGAGAATAACGATGCCGGCGTCGTGTCGCATGCGCACTCCTCCGGATCGGCCTGTCAGCCGCTGGAGCGCGGTCTCGTTGTCCCGTGAAAAGGCGGGGTTGGATCGGCGGCAGTCACACGCCACCGTCGATTCACATCCGTCGACGGACTCGCCGGATACCCCGTCGTCACCCGAAACCGCAGTTGTGAGTCGCCTGTCACGCCGGGCACTCCAGCGCGCAGAACGTCTCCTGATCCTGGTAATCGGCAGAACCAAGAGGAGCTTGAATCGGGGGGCGGAAGGCGGAAGGCGGGCCGCCGGCGTCAGGCGGCGGCCCTGTCGAATCGGGCTAGAACGATCCGAACGTCCCGGTGTTCTCGAACGGGATCTGCTGCTCGGCCGACGATGGTGCGGCCTTGGGCGCGGCCCCGCGCGGCCCCGGCTTCATTTGCACGACCTTCGCCGCGGGACGCCTGGCCGCCACTTGCGACCTAGCGCTGCCGGTCGCGTCGGCGTCCACCAAGATCTCCAGCGACGTCACCACCGTCATCGACTGCTCGGCTTGCGCGTTCAGCTCTTCGCTGGCTGCCGCACTTTCCTCGGCGCTGGCGGCCGTCGTCTGTGTGACCTTCTCCATCTGGGTAATGGCCTGGGTCACCTGGTCGAATCCCTGGGCCTGCTGCTGGCTGGCCGTGCTCACTTCGTCGATGAGCCCCTTCACGACGGCGGAGCTTTCGGCGATCGCATTGATCGCCTGCACCACCGCCTCGACCTTCACTCCGCCGGCCTGGGCGTTCGACGCCGACTCCTCGATGAGCGTCGCGGTATCCTTCGCCGCCTGCGCGGAACGCTGGGCGAGATTGCGGACCTCGTCTGCGACCACGGCGAATCCCATGCCCGCTTCCCCCGCCCGCGCCGCTTCAACCGCCGCGTTGAGCGCGAGGATATTGGTCTGGAACGCGATTTCGTCGATGGTCTTGATGATCTTGGTGACCTTGCCGCTCGATTCCCGGATCCCCGACATCGTCGCCACCAGTTCGTGCAGCGCAGAATCGGCCCGCCCGACGTGCGACGCCGTCTCGGCCATCTTGTCCGCAGCCGAACGGGAGTTCTCCGCGTTCTTGCGCGTCATCGACGCCATCTCCTCCATCGACGCCGACGTCTCTTCGAGGGATGCCGCCTGCTCGGTGGACCCTTGCGAGAGCTGCTGGGCCGAGGAGGCTACCTGGCTCGATGCGGACGCCACCTGCTGGGCGCCGATGCGGAGCTCCGACGCCATCCCGCGGAGCGAGCGGGACACGTCGCGGATCATGAAGAAGCTGGCCACGAACAGGAGTCCCAGTCCCGCAAGGCTGATGCCGGTCGTCCAGAACGCGGTCGAAGCGGCGGCGGCATCAAACGCCTGATCGCCCGCCGCGCTCTCGGCGGTGATGGACTTCACCACGAACGCCGCCGCCTCGCCAAGGGCTTTGACCTGTGCGTCGATCTGTTCGTCGATCTTCTTCGACTCCTCCGTGATCGCGTTCGCCTTCTCCAGCATCGGCACGAGCGACGACTCATACAGCGACACCAGGCCGTCGAAGGCCGCACGGGCATCCTTCATCCGGGCCTTCTCGTCCGCCGTGTCGGCGATCTTCTCTGCGGTGGCGAAATCGGTCATCGCCTCGGCCTTGATAGTGCTCCAGGCTTTTCGCGACTCCGCGAGGTTCAGGTTGATTTCCGTGTCCGCCACGACTTGATACAGCCGCGGTCCCATGCCGCCCAGTTCCTCGACGGCGAGGGCCTGTTCGGCTCGCGTGGCACCGTCATCCTGCAGGGCGCGCAGCGTCTGCAACTTGACGTATGTAAACGTCGCCATGCACGTGGTCATGACGAACGACATACCGACGAGAATGATGATCCGCTTCTGGACCGAGAGGCGCACTACTGAAAACATGTCGAACTCCCATCTGTCGAAAGGTCTGGTGGGCGGTTTCGCGCGCGGCCGGACAACTGTCGCCCAGAGATCGTTCCAGAGAAGTAAATCGGACTGGCGCGACCTGACTTGAATGCCGATCGCGCGTTCGGAATCTACTGGCCAGCGGTGTCGTAGGGTACGACGATGGACACGCGGCGGTTGCGGGGATCGAAGGGCTTGTCCACCAGGCGCGGACGGAGATCGGCGTAGCCGCGGACTTCCTTGACGAGCTGGAACCCGAGGCCGCTGCCCTGCATGACGCGGCGGGCGGAGTTGGCGCGCTCCACCGACAAGTCCCAGTTCGTGTACCCCAGGTGGTTGGCGTACGGCTGGCGGTCGGTGTGGCCTTCAAAGACAATCGGCCGGTCCAGGCGCCCCAGCTCAACCGCCACCAGTCCCATCAGGCGCTCGGTCTCGGGCTTCATCTTGGCGCTGCCGCTGTCGAAGAACGTCGAGTTCTCGTTGTCGAGGAACTCGATGCGCATGCCCTCGGATGTCATGGTGATCTCGATCTGCTTCTCGAGGCCCTTCATCGACGTGGCCTTGGCCAGTTCGTCGCCGAGGCGCTTGGCGGCCTTCTGCATCTGCTCCTTGAGCGCCTGCCGGGCCGACGCGGCGTCGATGCCCGTCGACTTGAGGCTCGACGCGCCGGGCAGGATGCCAGACCCGGCCTTGCCGATGTCGCCCTTCCCCTGCGTCTGAAACGCGCCGGGATCCTTGAAATACGCGGCGACGGCTTCCTTGATGTCCTTCTTCATCCCGACGAGCCACATCGTCATAAAGAACGCCATCATCGCCGTGACGAAGTCCGCGTAGGCCACTTTCCAGGCCCCGCCGTGGTGGGCCGCGTGGCCACCCGACTTCCTCTTGATGATGATCTCTTCTTTGTGTTCCTGCACGGCGTCACTTCCTGCCGGGCCCTAGGCCGCCTGCTGGAGCTTGGACTTCCCGCGGCACGCGCGTTCCGTTTCTTCAAAGCTCGGGCGCATTTCCTCCGGGAGCACGCGGCGCGCGAACTCCACCGCCAGGACGGGCGGCAGTCCCTTGTGCACCGCCAGGATGCCGGTCTTGATGCACTCGAGATAGATCGCCTCGTCGTTCGCCTTGTGCTCGAGCGCGGCGGCCAGCGGGTTCACGAAGCCGTACGCCAGGAACACCCCCATGAACGTGCCGACCAGTGCCGCGGCGATCTTCTCGCCGATCTCGGCCGGCGGACCGTCGATGGCACCCATCGTAATGACGATGCCGAGCACCGCCGCGACGATGCCGAGGCCGGGCAGCGAGTCGCCCATGCGGACGAGCACGCCCGACGGCTGGAGCGTCACCTTGTGGTGCACTTCCAGGTCTTCTTCCATCAAGTCATCGAAGTCGTGGGCGCGCACGCCGCCCATGATCATCACCTTCATCGAGTCGCACAGGAATTCCACGGCGTGGCGCCGCGCCAGGAACTCGGGGTGGTTCTTGAAGATCGAGCTCTCCTCCGGCTTCTCGGCATGCGTTTCGAGCGCCATGGCGCCCGACTGCTGCCCCGCGCGGAACAGGTTGTAGAGCATCGTCAGCAGGTCCAGGTAGATCGCCTTCGTCCCTGCGGGCTTCATGATCCCGGCCAGCTGGCCGCCGAGCGCCTTGAGCGCGGAGACGGGCGACCCGAGCACCATGGACCCGACCGCGGCGCCGCCGATGATCAGGAACTCATAGGGTTGGAGCAGGGCGCCGAGCTTGCCGCCTTCCGCCAGGAAGCCGCTGAACACGGCAATGATCACGATGAGGAGACCAAGTGGTGCAGTCATGATGTCTTCGTCTGTGATCGGAGCACGGCGTCGGCGAGCGCGTGGCTGATCGCTCCCATCGTGGCCGGCTTCGCAACGACCGCTCCAATTCCCGGGGGCGGGTCAGACCCGAAGTCCACGGCCCACGCCGTCATCAGCACGACGGCGATGCCGGGCCGCACAACTGCGGCCTGTGTCGCCAGGTCGATGCCGTTCATCCCGGGCATTCCCAGGTCCGTGACGAGCACGTCAACGGGGCTCTCGCTCAGCAGGACGAGCGCGTCGTGTCCGTCCCGCGCGGTGCGGGTGTCGTGGCCCAGCGCCGCCACCATCGCGCCCAGGGATTCGCACACCTCGGGCTCGTCGTCGACGACCAGGACCTTCAGCGTGCCGACCGATGGCGCGACGGCATCCGCCGCGTGGCTGGCCTGTGGCACCTCGACGGGTGCGGGCGGCGGGAACACCACCGTGATCGTCGTGCCAACGCCAGGCTCGCTCTGGACGGTGAACCGGGCACGGTGCCGTTCGGCGATCGACGCGCACACGCTGAGGCCCAGCCCGTTGCCCTTGCTGCCCTTGGTCGAGAAGAACGGCTCGAACGCGCGGGCCTGCACTTCCTCGGTCATCCCGATGCCGTTATCGATGACGGACAGGTGCGGATGGCCCTTGATGCTGCGCGTCGTGATCTTGACCGTGCCGCCGTTCGGCATCGCGTCGAGACTGTTGAACACCAGGTTGATGATGAGTTCCCGGATCTCGGAGGCCGTGCCGAGTACGACGGGCCCGTGCTTGGACTCGACGGTGATGTCGAAGCGGTTGCCGGCTCGATCCATCAACTCCTGGCAGCGCGGGCGCGCCAGGTCGGCAACGGCGTTGGCGATCTCGCCGAGGTCGACGAAGTCGTGCGGATCGGACTGGTTCGATCCCGGCGCCAGGCGGCCGAACATCTGCAACCGGCGCACCATCGCTGCCGCGTCCTGGGCCGCGGTGCGAATCGTCTCGATGTCCGCACGATGCGGCGCGTCGGTCGCCATCTCGTAGAGCAGCCAGTCGCTCAGCCCGAGGATCGTCGTCAGCGCGTTGTTGAAGTCGTGCGCCACGCCCGATGCCACTTGGCCGAGGGCCTGGAGCCGGCTGGTCTGACTGACGTGAACCTGGGCTTTCTGCAGGGCCTGCATCGATCGCTGCAGCTCGCGGGCACCGGTGACGTCGATGCCGACGCCCGCCACGCCGATGACGTCCCCGTCAGGACCGCGCCAGGGAATGCGGCGCATCACGAGGTCCCGCGACTGGCCGTTCAACTCGAGCGTGACTTCGTCTTCCAGTTCGTGGCCGCACAATTGCACGATGTGCTCGCGGGCCGTGTTTTCGATCGCGATGTCCGTCGGAAAGAAGTCGGCGTCCCGATGGCCGAGCACCTGCGACGCACTTCGACCCAGTGCCGCGAGGTACGCCGGGTTGGCCTCCACGTAGACGCCCGCCAGATCCTTGGCGAATACGTAGTCGCTCGTCGACAGGAATATCGACCCGAACGGTTCAGTCTCGGGATCGACGACACGCGTCGTTCTGGGACTGGACGCCACAGCCATGAGTTTCTCCCAAGAGGCCCTGCCGGGGTCCCCCTCGCTAGTAGAGACGTCGGGCGTCCCTGCCGAGGAGGGTGCTACCGGTCCTCTTGTGAATCGGCATTGCCGGCCAAGACTTCAGTCGCCGACCCGGATGGTCATGTCAGCCATCCGACACTTCAGCCGCCGTCGGACCCATTCCGGCCAGGAAGTCGAGCGCCAATGCCCCACGTCTGGTGGGTACGGGTCTTGCGAAGCAGAACCCGGGGCGGGCTGATTCCCAGCGGCCGTCCAGGAGTTCTGATGGCTACCTATCAAATGATTCCCGGAACGGACGCAGCCCCTCGATTCGTCCGCCGGGAGTACCTGGCGTTCAGGCCGCCGGAGATGGCGGAGGCTCACGCCGTGGCTGACCAGGCGCGGGGTGCCATCCGGCCGTTCGAATCGGAATCGCGGGCAACCACCCTCGAACAGGCGGTGGCGTCCCGTGTGGGTGCCGCCTTTGGCGTCGCGACGGCCTCGCGGGACGTGGCTCTCCGACTGGCGCTCCGGGCGATCGCGGTCGAGTCCGGCGTCGACGTGATCGTTCCGGTGATCTCGGCAGTCTCAACCGCCAGCGCCGTGCTGCTCGCCGGGGCCAACCCGGTCCTGTGCGATGTCGATCCTGCCACCCAGTTGATCGGCCTGGAGCAGATTGAGCGGGTGCGGACGCCGCGGACCCGTGCCATTATCGTGACCCTCCTGGGCGGCCGGCCTGCCGCCCTCCGGGAACTCGACCACTACGCCCGCGAAAACGGCCTGGCGCTGATCAACGATGCCGGGCTCGCACTCGATGCGCAGCACGCTGGCGTGAACATCGCGCGCTTCGGGACTTTGACGGTGTTCGGGTCGGATCATCCCCGCGCGGGAAAACCGCACGAAGGCGGGCTGATCGTCACGGACGACCAGGCGGTGGCCGGCAGGCTCAACCAGGCACGGCGTGGAGCCGAGCGCGATTCAGCCGTGCTCACGACCGAGGAGGAGACGCCGGGACAGGGCCTGCGCATGTCCGCCGCCCAGGCCTCCGAAGGACTCCACTTCGTCGAGAGCCTCGACGCGCTCAGTCGACGGCACCGGGCGATCTGGAACCGCTACGACGAAGCGCTGGCGGGGCAACCGGTGCTGAAGCCGCTGCCGACAAAGCCGGGCGATCGGCACGGGCTCGGTTTCTACTCGATCCAGGTTGGCGAGGGCAGCTGCCGGGGCGGGCGCGACGAGGCGGCTCTGGTGCTGCACCAGGCGCGGATCGGCACCGGCGTGCACTACCGCGGCCTGCACCTGCACCCGCGATTCCGGGACGGCCTGGGCTACGCGCCGGCGGACTTCCCCGTCGCCAACCGGATCTCGGCCCAGACGTTGTCGCTGCCGCTCTCGGCCGCGATGTCCGACGCCGATGTCGAAGATGTCATTGGTGTGCTCGTCGAGTTGCTGGAACAACCGAAGTAGGCGATCGGCGTCAGGGGCAAACCAGCAAGGGTTCGCGGAGTGAGACGCGAACCCGACGCAACCCTCACGCCACGAGTTGCCGCGCGGCGTCCTTCGCGGTCCACGGCGCTTGCAACGTCGCGCCGCCGGCTGCGAGGCGCGCGAAGTCGCTGGGCTCGTACTCGGGCACTGCGGCGCACAGGTCCGTCAGGGCGGCCAGTCCGTCTCCCTTCGCGACGTCCGCCCGCAGCGCCCGAACCGTGCGCTGAATCAAGTCGACGGCCACGGGTTTCTGGTGCGCAATCCAGACGCGCGCGTGGTCGGTCCGCGCCAGGTCCATGCCCTTCAGCGTGAGTTGCTCGTCCAGTTTCTCTCCCGCGCGGAGGCCGATGAACGCGATCGGCACCCTGGGCATGCCAGCGGCCCTGGCGAGCTTCAGCAGGCGATTCACGATGTCGACAATGCGGATGGGCTTGCCCATGTCGAGCCAGCAGACCTCGCCGCCGAGCCGGAGCAGGTCCGCGCGCAGCACCAGTGTTGCCGCTTCGCCCACGGTCATGAAGTACCGGGTGGCCTCCGGGTGCGTCACCGGGATCGGGCGCTGGTGCGCCAGGCAGTCGGCCATCAGCTCCAGCACGCTTCCGCTGCTACCGAGCACGTTGCCGAATCGCACGACGACGGGCTCGAAGACGACGTCCATGGCAGCGAGCGCCACCATCTCGGCGAGCCGCTTGGTCGCGCCCATCACGCTGCGGGGATTCACCGCCTTGTCGGACGAGATCAGGACGAACCGGGCGCCGACGGCTCTGGCCGCCTCCACCACCACCTTGGTGCCCAGGACGTTGGCGTGCACGCCGGCGCAGAGGTCCCGCTCGAGCATCGTGACGTGCTTGTAAGCCGCCGCGTGGAACACGACGTCCGGCGAGGCCGCGGAGCACGCGGTCCGGACCACGCGCGGCCGCGTGATGTCGCCGAGGACGGGCTCGAGCGGCAGGTCCGGATACCTGGACGTCAGCTCGCGTTCGATCTGGAACAGCGCGTATTCCGAGTGGTCGACGAGCGTGAGCCGCGACGGCGCGCAGGCGGCGATGGCCCGCGCCAGCTCGGACCCCACGGTCCCTCCCGCGCCCGTGATGAGCACGCGTTGGCCTTCGTACGCGGCACGTTCCGATCGGCTGAGCGTATCGCAGACCTGGCGCCCGATCAGGGCTTCCTGTACGCGCGGGTCACGAATGTCGATCATGATCTCGTCCTTGCTTCCTCGTCCGCCGCTACGCGGCACGCTGCCACGACATGACGTCGATCGCGGCGAGAATCGCCCCGAGCGACGGTGGAGCGAGGCGGGTGTCTACACGGTCCAGCACGTTGGCCATGAACGCGGCGTCTTCCAGCGTATCGACCGTGACGCGCACGTCCGGCCGGCGCACGTCCGCGGGCGCGGCGGGTGCGATCGAGAAGAACGCGAACGGCTGGCGCTTGACGAACAGCGTCACGTGCTCGCGGTCGGCGGGGTCTACGGTCAGATCGGCGAGGCGGCGTAACGTGCCGGTGGCGATGACCTCCACGGCTCCGCCGTAGGGCAATCCCTGTTCAACGCCGTATTCCGCGCCCGCGTGCTCCATCGCCTGCAGCAGGCGGCCGGCGCTGCCGATGTCCACCGCCGGGTTGTCCGCGGTCGCCCGTATGACGTACCGGCTCGGCACCAGCGCGGCCGCACCGACGTACCTCGCCAGCACGTCGTCGGTCTCGCCGCGGTACGCAAGGCAGCCGAACTGCTCCGCCTCCGCCACCACTGCGTCGTCCGCGGGGAGGCAGGTCGTCGCGACGATCACGGGGCCCACGTCGGCGGCCTGCAGGCGGCGGATGCAGTGCCCGAGCAGCGTGAACGGCCCCAGGAACCTCAGCACCTTGCCGGGCAATCGTGTCGAGCCCATCCTCGCCTGAAGAACGATCGCGGCGCGGGTCATGCAACAGCCGCCGTTTCCAGGTAGGACGGCTGCGGGATGGGCAGCAACCGGTCCACCTTCTCGACGAACACCGACGACTCGTAGTTCGTCATCCACAGGTCCGGCGTGAACTGGCCGATGCAAGGCTCGAGGCGATGGCCGAGCGCCATCTGCAGGAGCCACCGCGGAAAGTCCGCGCCGGCCGCGATGGTCAGCGGGATGCCGCCGGAGAATCGCGGGTTGATCTCGAAGATCGTCGGCCGGCCGTTGACGGTGCGGCACTGGATGTTGATGGGCCCGACGAAGTGCAGCGCGCGGGCGCAATTGAGCGCCAGGTCGATCAGTTGGGGGTCGTTCACGGTCCGGCCGCGATCGATGACGCCGGCGCGGATCACGACGCGCTGGCGCGGCACGACGGAGATCGGCCGTCCCTCGAAGTCACACAACAGGTCGATGGTGTATTCCGGCCCGGCCAGGAATTCCTGGGCCACGGGGTCTTCGACGTAGCCCAGGAAGAAGTCGAGCTCCTTCCGCGTCTTCACGGCCACGGCGCCAATGCTGCCGCGCCCGCCGCGGGGTTTGATGAACATCGGCAGCCGCGGCTCGGCGGGCATGTCGCCTGGCAGAAACGACTCGGCGGCCGAAATGCCCGCGTCCCTCAGGTAGTGGCACGTCGTGTACTTGTCGTTGCAGATGTGCGTGGTTTCTTCCGACGACACGGCGACGGTGATGCCGCGGCGGCCGAAGCGCGTGGCGACCGAGGCGAACAGCGGGAGTTCCTCGTCGATGGTCGGCACGACCAGGCCGATGTCCTCCGCGTCGCAGAGATCGGCGACGGCGTCGAGGTACGACGGGTCGCTCGACAACGGCACGTTGTAGGCCCGGTCACAGAAATGCACGCCCGGGGAGAGCGGGTTCACGTCGGTGGCGATGACGGACCCCTTGATTCCGAGCGCCGTGATCGCGTGCCGGAACGCGCGAACGAGCGGGACGCGCCGCGACACCGCGGTGACGAGAACGTTAAGCGGCATGTTCGAGACTCCTCACTCCCTGAGGGAGCACGTCACATTCGAGGAACGCTGCGCCGGCGGCCAGGTCCCGGGTCATCCGCCGGCCGACCAGGTCGCGGCGGAAGCGCGGGTCGAGTCCGCTGCCGGGCCTGAGTGCGGTCACATCGGCGGCTGTGACGATCTCGCCTGCCGTGAGGTCGCGCGTGGTGTACAGGCTGCGGCGGCTGGCCTCGAGGTTGGCGGCTTCGGTCGCCAGGCACTCCTTGCGGCCGTGACCGAGGGCGCGTCGTGCCGACTCGGCGGCCTGGATGAGGTCGGCCAGTTGCTCGGGCGTGGCCGACACGGGCGCGTCAATCGCGTCCTGGCCCTCGAGCATGAAGTGCTTCTCGTAGATCGACGCACCGAGCGCCACCGCGAGCACGATGGCCTGCGGGTCGGTGCTGTGGTCCGACAGCCCCACTGGCACCGCGAACGTGCGTGAGAGGTCGTCGATGGCACGGAGGTTCTGGCTGTGGGCCGGCACCGGGTACGACGACACGCAGTGCAGCAGCGCGATGTCGCGCCCGCCTGCGGCGTGCAGTGTGCCCATCGCCGCGGCGATCTCGCGCGTGCTGCTCATTCCGGTCGACATCACGATGGGCTTCCCGGTTCGCGCCACGCGCTCCAGCAGCCCGGTGTTGGTGATGTCGCCGCTGGCGATCTTGTAGGCCTCGCAGCCGACGCGCTCGAGCATGTCGACCGCGTCCTCGTCGAACGGCGTCGACATGAACGTCAGCCCGCGGCGGTGCGCCTCGTGGGCAATGCGGTGATGCGCTTCCTCGTCGAGTTCGAACGTCCGGAAGAAGTCGCGGAGTGACGAAGCACCGACGTGCACGGGCGCCGGGCACGCGGAGGCCACGAGCCGGTCCGCACGCAGCGTCTGCAGCTTGACGGCGGAGGCGCCGGCCGCCGCCGCGGCAACGACCATCTCCCGCGCCACGTCCACGTTGCCGCCGTGATTCAGCCCGATCTCGGCAATGACGAACAGCGGCTTGCCCGGTCCCACCCGGCGTCCACCAATCTCACGCAGCATGCGCCACCTCCGTCGCCAGGAGATCCTCCGCGGCGATCAGTACGTCCTGCATCCGAGTCACCACGCGGTCCGGCGCGGCACCTGGCACCTCGGCCGCCGACCGCGCCGCGCGGCACATCCACACCGTCCGAATCCCCGCCCGGCGCGCGCCGAGCACGTCGCACCGCAGGTCATCACCGACGAACACGGCCAGGTTCGCCGGCATGCCGAGCGCCGCGAGCGCCGCATCGAACCCTGCGCGCTCGGGCTTGCCCAGGCCGGCCCCGCATTCGTGGGCGAAGATGACCGCGTCGACACGTTCCCGCAGGCCCAGAGCCGCCACCTTCCGCGCCTGGATCGCGGGGAACCCGTTGGTCACGATGCCGAGGCTCCAGCCGGCCTCGCGAGCCGCCTGCAGCAGCGCCACCGTCGAGTCCGGCAGGCTCAGGTCGGGGGTGTGCGCACGAATCGTGTCGACGAGATCGGGGACGATGCCGACGGGCAGCAGGTGGCGCTCGCACAGTTCCTGCAGCGCGCGACGGCGATTGCCCCGGCGCAACGCCCCGACCAACGTGGCCCGCGCCTCGCGGCGCGCCACGCCGAAGCGGGCTTCCACGTCGGCGGCCACCACGCGAAACCCGCTGCGGACGAACTGGCGCTCCGCATAGAGGGTGTCGTCGAGGTCGAAGATCAGGGCCCGCGTCATGGCGTCCTCCGATCGCTTACCGGCACGCCGTGCTGGCCGAGGCGAATCACTGCCGCGGCGACCCGACGGGCACCGTCTCCATCCACCAGCGCCCGTGCCTCACGGGCCACGCGGGCGCGAAGTGCGGACTGCTCGATCAGGCGCGTGACTTCCGCCGCCGCGCGACGGACATGGCTGGGGCTGCCCCCGTCGCGGATGGCCCCCAGACGCGCAAAGCCGCAAATCGTCGGCCGCTGCGCAGGCACCACGGCCACACCGACGGCGGGTGTGCCCGCGGCGCACGCTTCGTACAGCGTGACGCCGCCGCCCACCACCGCAACGTCTGCGCGCGCCAGTTCACGGGCGAGGCCGCGTTGCGGCGGGAGCCAGACGATGCGGGAATCGGCCGCGGTGCGGCGCAGCGCGGCAAATCCGCCCGCCACGCGAATCGACACTTGCGGATGGCGGGTCGCAATCATGCGAGCAAGCCGCCGGGCGGCCTGCCGCCGCGGCCCGCCGCCCAGCGCGATCAAGACCGTTCCTGCGTCGCGCGGCCGGGCGGCCGGCTGGCCGCAGGGCTCGAGGATCGCGTAGGGTGTCCCCAGCAGCGCGCACCCGTCTGCCGTGCCGTGCGGCTGCGCGATGCTGCCGTCAATCGTCAGGTCGGCATCGCAGTAACCCAGGCCGAGATCGTGCACGGAGGCCACGCGCAGTCCCTGGCGTCGCGCGGCGCGGCAGAAGCGGTGCGCTGCAACCGGCGACGGGTCGTCGATCACAACCACGTCGGGCCGAACGGCCTTCAGCAGCTGGCGCGCGGTTCCGGCGGCCACACGACAGCCCAGTTGCCGCGCCGTACGGCGGGCAGCCTGTCCGCCCCGCAGCGACAGCACCGGCTCCACGCCGCATGCACGGGCCAGCACCGTGGCCCGAACCAGATGGCCGTAGCCCGTCCGCGGCCCAGCGGCCACTCGGAAGAGCGCACGAATTGCCGTCCGGCCGGAGCCGCTCATGCCGTTACCGCCCGCCTTTCACGATCGCGTCCCGCACCTGCTCGACGACATAGCCCACATCCGCGTCGCTCATGGCCGGTGAAAGCGGGAGCGACAGGGTGCGGTCCGACACGTGCTCGGCGTTCGGGAACTGCCCCCGCCGCATCCCGAACCGATCGTGGTAGAACGAGTGGAGGTGGAGCGCGCGGAAGTGCAGGCTGGTGGCCACACCTCGCGCCGCCAGGGCGCTGGCCAGCGCCTGGCGATCGAGACCGCAGCGATCCCGGTCGACCAGGATCGTGTACAGATGGCGGGCGTGACGCGAGCCCTCGTCAACGGGCGCGGGTCGCTCAAACGGGAGGTCGGCAAAGCCCGCGTCGTACCGGGCCCAGATCGCCTCGCGCCGCTGCAAGTGTTCCTCGATCCGCACGAGCTGGTGCAGGCCGATCGCGGCCTGCAGGTCCATCATGTTGTACTTGAACCCCGCCATGACGACGTCGTAGTCGATCGCGCCGCCGCCCGAGTACCGCGCCCAGGCGTCGCGGCTCATGCCGTGCAGCGCGGCGACGCGAATGCGGTCAACGGCCGCCGACGTGGCGGTGGTCAGCATGCCCCCTTCGCCGGTCGTCAGGTTCTTCGTCGCGTAGAAGCTGAAGCACGTGTAGTCGGCCGTCGTCCCGATCCGTGCACCACTGGCGATGCCCTCGACGCAGTGCGCGGCATCCTCGACCACCACCAGGTTGTGCTTGTCGGCCATTGCGCGGAACGCGCGCACGTCCACCGGCCGGCCGGCAAAATGCACCGGCAACACGGCGCGCGTGCGTGGGGTGACGGCAGCCGCTGCCGCCGCCGGGTCGAGATTCATCGTCTGGCGGTCGATATCGGCAAAGACCGGTGTCGCGCCCACGTGGACGATCGTGTTGGCGGTCGCGCAGAACGTGAGCGGCGTCGTGATGACCTCGTCGCCCGGCCCGACACCCGCCGCCAGCAGCGCCAGGTGCAGCGCCGCCGTGCAGGAGTTGACGGCGATGGCATGCGGGGCACCGACATACGCGGCGAACCGCTGCTCGAAGAGTTTCACCTTTGGTCCGGTCGTCAGCCAGCCCGACTCGAGGGTGTCCTGGACCTCGCGGATCTCTCCCTCCCCAATCGCGGGCGGTGAAAACGAGACGCGCCGGGTCTGGGGTTCGGGCCGGGGCTCGGCCGGCTCCGGCGTCGGCTGCGGACGGGACGCCCCGTGAACGAGCCGAAGCGCCGAACCTCGCAGGCGGCTGGCCGGAGGAGTTGGTGAGGGGGTGGAGGTTTTCATGCCATTCTGCCCGCCAATACGCTATGTCGACCAACCGACACGCATGACCGACCGTACGGCCGACCCAGTCGGAAGGTCCACGAATCTGGCCATTATTTCGAGGGATTTCCTCGATTGCCAGACGTTCACCTGCGGGGTTTGCAAGGGGGGTACCAGAAAGGCGATAGGCGATAGGCGACAGGCGGAAGGGCGAAGGGCGAAGGGCGAAGCAATGGGGGCGGAAGGACGGTATCTGGTGTCGAAAACTTGACACAACCAGGCGCGACGGTCAGATCAGTGGTTCTACCCCTGCTGCCTCAAGTTCGGAGAGTTTTGGCCGATTAGGTGCAATCACGACCAGACAACCCAACCGGCGCGGAAATTGCTCCCACCCTCGGGGTTGGATTGTGTCGGAGTGCCGGCACGAGACCGTAGACCGATGGCGAAACCAGACGAAGACGCCCGCGAACCGGCCCGCCAGACTAATCAGTCGACGGCCCCCGGCACGCGTGTCGTGTCGTTTCCGGCGCACCGACTCCGCCGTCAGCGGGACACCCTGGCCAGTGGGGAGCCCGACCTCGATCCTTCGGACTGGACCAGCGCGCGTGAGCAAGCGCACCGGATGCTGGACGAAGTGCTGAACCACTTGCAGACGATCCGGACGCGACCGGTCTGGCAGCCGGTTCCGCCGTCCGTCCGCAGCGGCTTTCGGACGGCTCTGGCGGCAACCCCGACGGATTTGGCCGATGTCTGCGAAGAGTTCAGCCGCGCGATCCTGCCCTACGGTCCCGGCAACATCCATCCGGGCTTCATGGGCTGGGTCCAGGGCGGCGGCAACGTGGCCGGCCTCATCGGCGAGATGCTGGCCGCCGGGCTCAACGCCAACGTCGGCGGGCGGGACCAGGCTGCGCTCGAGGTCGAACGGCAAGTGCTGGGCTGGGTGCGCGAGTGGTTCGGCTTCCCCGAGGGCGCCAGCGGGCTTTTCGTCACCGGGGCGTCGATGGCGAACTTCATCGGCGTCCAGGTCGCGCGCAGTGCGGCGCTCGGACCGACGGTCCGGCAGCATGGCCTGCAGGGCACGAGCAAGCGTCTGGTGGCCTATGCGTCCGCAGCGGTGCACAACTGCGTGACCCGCGCGATGGAGATGTCGGGGCTCGGCAGCGGCGCGCTGCACAGCATCGGCACCGGCTCAGACGGCCGAATCAACCTCGCCTTGCTGCGCGAGCGGATTGCCGAGGACCGCGCCTACGGTCTCGAGCCGTTCCTGCTGGTGGGCACGGCCGGCACGGTGGACGTCGGCGCCATCGACGATCTGCAGGCCCTGGGATCGATCGCGCGATCGAACGGCATGTGGTTTCACGTCGACGGGGCGATTGGCGGTCTCGGCGTGCTCGCGCCCGGCGTGGCACCACGCCTGGCTGGCATCGAGCAGGCCGATTCGATCGCGCTCGACTTCCACAAATGGGGCCAGGTCCCCTACGACGCCGGCTACATCCTCGTTCGCGACGGCGCCGCGCACCTGCGGGCGTTTGCGTCGGAAGCCGCGTACTTGAGGCGAGACCATCGCGGCCTGTCGGCGGGTTCGCCCTGGCCATGCGATTTCGGCCCGGACCTGTCGCGCGGGTTTCGCGCCCTGAAGACCTGGTTCACGTTCAGGGTCCACGGCACGGCCCTGATCGGCGCGGTGATAGACCGCACGTGCCGCCTGGCGCAGTATCTCAAGGACCGCGTCGAGGCCAGTAGTGAGCTGGAACTGCTGGCGCCCGTTGGCCTCAACATCGTGTGTTTCCGTCACCGAGGCGAGGATGCCGACCGGCTCAATGCCGGCATCGTCGCCGACCTGCAGGAATCGGGTGTGGCTGCGCCATCGACGACGACCGTCAACGGCCGCCTGGCTATTCGTGCAGCCATTGTCAATCACCGGACGCGCGTCGAGGATATCGATCGGCTCGTGTCCGCTACTCTGGCGCTGGGCGCCGCGGCCGCCGGCGATGGCAGCCGTCCCGAGGGAATCGCGCTGTGACCACCCCTTCGTGTACATCCCCGGTTGCGGGCGCCACGCCAGACGCGGCCGTGTGGCCGCCGGTCCTCTTCGGCCAGGCACGCATCATCGACATGGCGTTCCGGGGCCACGATCTCGCGCCGCTCATCACCGAGTTCCAGACCCGCGCCCAGAAGAACCCGCGCGACGCCGCCGCCGTGTTGGATCTGGCGTCCGTGCTGATCGTGTTGCGCCAGCGCGAGGACGGGTTCAGTCTCCAGCAGCATGCGCTCGCGCTCGAACAGGTCTTCAGGCAGCCGGTCGCCACTGCGGGAGCCTCGCCGCTGCGTGTCCTGATGTTCGTTGGAGCGGGCGACTTCATGGCGAACATTCCCGTGCAGTTCCTGCTCGATGGCGGGAACATCGCGCTCGACCTGGTCTACGTGCGCCCGGACAAGCCGCTTCCGGCGCAGGTGCCCGATCACGATGTGGCCATCGTCGGCATCGCCGAATCCGATGAAAACCGCCCACTCCTCGACACGCTTGGGACGGCGCTGGCCGCGTGGCCCAAGCCGGTCCTCATCAACCCCGGCCGGGTGGCCGCACTGTCACGCGAGAGCCTGTGGAAGGTGCTGGCCGGGGCTCCGGGGCTGATGGTTCCCCCCACGGTTCGGTTCGAACGCGCGGCCGTCGCCCGGATGGCTGACGACCCGCAGATCCTCGGCTCGGCAGTGGCGGGCACCAGCTACCCGATCATCGTCCGTCCCGTCGGTTCGCATGCCGGGAATGGCTTGAAGAAGATCGATTCCGGCGAAGAATTGCACGCGTATCTGGCCGATCAGCCGGGCGACACGTTCTACGTGTCGCCGTTCGTCGACTACCGGAACGCGGACGGACAGTTCAGGAAATACCGCGTCGCGGTTGTGGATGGGCAGCCGTTCGCCTGCCACCTGGCGATCGCTGACCGCTGGATGCTCCACTACTTGAATGCCGGCATGGAAGAGAGTGCCGACAAGCGCACCCAGGAAGCTCGATGGTTCGACACGTTTGACCACGACTTCGCGGTCCGGCACGAAGATGCATTCCGGGCGCTCCACCAGCGACTCGGTCTCGAGTATCTCGTGTTCGATTGCGCCGAGGCTCAAGGCGGACAACTGCTTGTTTTTGAAGCAGATACGGCCATGGTTGTTCATTCGATGGACTCCTCGAACCTGTTCCCATACAAGGGTCCGCAAATGCGGCGTGTATTCAAGGCGTTTCAGAACATGCTGTTCGCGCACGCTTCTCCGCCTATCGTCTAGCGAAGATCCCGCCTAGAAGACGTCAGAAGACGCCGACGGATCGGCCAATGGTCGGATTTCCGACACATCGGCTAAAGATCCGTCCATCCATTCCGATTACTCCGTTGGCACGCAGTGACGGCAATTCAGCCGTCCGCCAGGGCAGGGATGCCCAAGTCGTTTCAGGGAGGATAGGTTATGGCATCGTTTTCAGTCGTCAACAACATCACCTCTGCGTACGCGCAGACGAACCTTCAGGGGACCCAGCTGGGTCTGCAGAAGGCCCTGAGCCGCTTGTCCAGCGGCTACCGAATCAACAGCGCCGGCGACGACGCCGCCGGGCTCGCGGTGGCCAACAGCTATCGCAATGCGACCGCGATCATCTCGCAGGGCATTCGGAACGCCAACGACGGCCTGTCCGACCTGCAGATCAAAGACGGCGCGCTCAGCAACATCTCCACGCTGCTCGATCGGCTCGCCACGCTGGCGACCCAGGCGGCGTCGGGCAAGACCGACCTCGACCTCGATGCGTTGAACAACGAGTTCGACAAGGTCAAGACGGAAATCACCCGTGAAGCGGCCGTGGCCGGCCTCGACAACACGGGCGGCGTGGGTTTCTCGGTGTTCATCACCAACACCGCCACCTCGACGGACGGCATCGTTTCCGGCACGATCGGTGAAGTGTCGCTGTCCGAACTCGGCATCAACGCGTCGTTCATCTCTTCGCAGGACGACGCGATGACCGCCGTGGCCGCCGTGGCCGACGCCGTAAAGAGCCTGGGCACGGTCCAGAGCGACGTGGGTCAGGCGCAGAACAACCTGCAGTTCGCCATCAGCCTGGCGCAGTCGCAGCAGGTCAACACCAAGGCGGCCGAGAGCCGGATCCGCGACGCCAACGTGGCGGAGGAAGCGGCTAACATGACGCGCTTCAACATCCTGACGCAGAGCGGCGTGGCCGCCCTCGCGCAGGCCAACCAGTCGAGTTCGTCGGTCCTGGCGCTCCTGCGCTAGTCCGGCACCACTCGCTGACATTCCAACGGGGCGGGCCTTCGTGGCCCGTCCCGTTCTTCTTTTTGCGGCGTCCGCCGGCGTCGCCGCACCATTCAAGAACTCGCGGCCCGGTCCGATTACCTCATTGGCACCATGAGGTGGTCATCCCGACCGCCACGCCAGCGGGCACGGACGCCCGAACATTTCAGGGAGGATAGGTCATGGCATCGTTTTCTGTCGTCAACAACATCACCTCTGCGTACGCGCAGACCAACCTGCAGTCGACGCAGTTGGGCCTGCAGAAGGCCCTGAGCCGTTTGTCCAGCGGCTACCGGATCAACAGCGCCGGCGACGACGCCGCCGGGCTCGCGGTGGCCAACAGCTACCGCAACTCGACCGCGATCATCGCGCAGGGCATCCGGAACGCCAACGACGGCCTGTCCGATCTGCAGATCAAGGACGGCGCGCTCGGCAACATCTCCACGCTGCTCGATCGGCTCGCGACGCTGGCGACCCAGGCGGCGTCGGGCAAGACGGACCTCGACCTGGGGGCGTTGAACAACGAGTTCGACAAGGTCAAGACGGAAATCACCCGTGAAGCGGCCGTGGCCGGCCTCGACACCACGAACGGCGTGGGCTTCTCGGTCTTCATCACGAACACCGCCAACTCGACGGACGGCATTGTCAGCGGCAACATCGGGGAGGTGTCGTTGTCCAAGCTCGAAATCGACGTGTCGTTTATCTCGACGCAGGACGACGCGATGGCGGCTGTCGCGGCCGTGGCCAACGCCGTGAAGAGCCTGGGCACGGTCCAGAGTGACGTGGGTCAGGCGCAGAATAACCTGCAGTTCGCCATCAGCCTGGCGCAGTCGCAGCAGGTCAACACCAAGGCGGCCGAGAGCCGGATCCGTGACGCCAACGTGGCGGAGGAAGCGGCCAATATGACGCGCTTCAACATCCTGACGCAGAGCGGCGTGGCCGCCCTCGCGCAGGCCAACCAGTCGAGTTCGTCCGTGCTGTCGCTCCTGCGGTAGGCGCCAGCTTTCGCCGAATCTTCGTGAGCCGGGGTGGGCCTTCGGGGTCCGCCCTGGCTTTGCCTTTTTCAATTCAAGTATTTCTGAAGCCTTCCGATTACCTCATTGGCACCATGAGACGGTCACAGTGGCCGTCACGCCAACGGGCAGGGACGCCCGGACATTTCAAGGAGGAAAGCCATGGCTTCGTTCTCAGTCGTCAACAACATCACGTCGGCTTACGCTCAGACCAACCTTCAGACCACGCAGATGGGACTGCAGAAGGCTCTGAACCGCCTGTCGAGCGGCTACCGGATCAACAGCGCTGGTGACGATGCCGCTGGTCTTGCCGTGGCGAACAGCTACCGCAACTCGACCGCGATCATCGCGCAGGGCATCCGGAACGCCAACGACGGCCTGTCCGACCTGCAGATCAAGGACGGCGCGCTTGCCAATATCTCCACGCTGCTCGACCGGCTCGCCACGCTGGCGACCCAGGCGGCCTCGGGCAAGGTGGGGCTCGACCTGGACGCCTTGAACAGCGAATTCGACAAGGTCAAGACAGAAATCATTCGCGAAGCGGCGGTGGCCGGCCTCGACGGCTCGGGCGGCGTGGGCTTCTCCGTGTTCATCAGCAACACCGCCACCCCGACGGACGGCATCGTCAGCGGGACGATTGGCGAGGTGTCCGTGTCCAAGCTCGGCATCGATGCCAGCTTCATTTCTGAGCAGAGCGACGCGGTGGCCGCCGTGGCCGCCGTAGCGAACGCGGTCTCCAGCCTGGGCGCGGTGCAGAGCGACGTGGGTCAGGCGCAGAACAACCTGCAGTTCGCCATCAACCTGGCGCAGTCGCAGATGGTGAATACGAAGGCAGCCGAAAGCCGGATCCGCGACGCCAACGTGGCGGAGGAAGCCGCCAACATGACGCGCTTCAACATCCTGACGCAGAGCGGCGTGGCCGCCCTCGCGCAGGCGAACCAGACGAGTTCGGCAGTCCTGGCGCTGCTGCGGTAGCGCCCGTTTCCGAGGCGATGGCGGCCCCGGTGGCCGCCATCGCCGCATTGCGAGGTCCACAAACCCATGATTGGCCCAGATTTCGCATTGACCCAGGTAGCCGCCGAAGTCGCCCGGAACCTCGTTCCGCCGACCCTGGTGGCCTTGCTCGCGCGGCACCAGCTTCGATTGGCGGTTGAGTCCCGCGCGTTCGATGACCGGCCGTTCCTTAGGCTGGTCGACCTGGCGACAGGAGAGCCGGTACACCGGCTTCCCGCGCCGGTAATTGAGTCTCTGGGACGCATGGTTGCCCGTCGGAAGACCCGCCGGGCCGCCTGATGCGTGTGGGTTGGTGAGCGATGAGTTCTCCGATTACGTTCAGCGGCTTCAACAGCATCGACTTCAACACGGTGCTGAACCTGATGATGACGCAGGAGTCGGTGCCGCGCAACACGCTCGCCGCGCAGCAGACGGCTCTCAAGGCCAAGAACTCTGCGTTTGCCACGCTGGCCACCCGGGTCAGCGCGCTGGCGTCCGCGACAGACGATCTGACCACCAAGACCGGCATCAGCGGGCGGCTGGCCACCAGTTCCGACGCCTCCACCGTTGACGCGTCGGCCACCAGCAGCGCCGTGCCCGGCACGTACGACATTACCGTGGCCAAGCTGGCCAGCGCCCAGGTGACGGCCGCGACCACGCAGTTCTCGGACAGCGACACCACCGTGATCGCCAACGGCGGCACCCTGACGATTGGCTCCACGACGGTCGACCTGAACGGCCAGAGTGTCACGCTCCAGGGCCTGGCCGACGCGATCAATGGGACCAGCGGGATCGGGGTGACGGCCACCGTCATCCGTCCCGCCACGGGCAAGTACCAACTGGTCCTCACCGGGAACGAGTCGGGCGCGAGCAACGGCTTTACGGTCACCAACGCCCTGACGCTCGACGACGAAACGCCGTTGATTGCGTTCGGGGGCAATGCTCAGTCCGCCGCCGACGCGGAACTCACCGTCAACGGCGTTGCCATCACGAGCGCCAGCAACACGGTGGCCGGCGCGATCTCGGGCACGACGCTTCAGTTGCACCAGAAGACCGCGGCGGGCGCAGCCGTCACCGTGACGGTGTCGAAGGACTCGAGTACGGCCCAGGCCAACGTGAAGAAGTTCGTGGACGCCTACAACAGTCTCGTGGGCTTCATCCAGTCACAGGGCACCGACCCGAGTAGCGTCAGCCGCGATCCCATGCTGCGCTCGATGTGGTCGCAGCTGCGCAGCACGATCAACGCCCAGTACACGGTGGACGGGGCGAAGTCGAGCCTCTCGGCCATCGGCGTCGGGTTCGACAAGACGGGACGGCTCTCGCTCGATACGGCGGCGCTCGGTGCCGCGCTGGACGAGTCGGAAACCAAGGTGCTCTCCCTGTTCGCCGGAAGTGGCTCGGCGTCCGGCGCGTTCGGTTCGATCTCGGACCTGCTCGACAACTACGTGGGAAGCGGGGGCCTCATCTACTCCACCCGGACGCGCCTGACCTCTCAGGTGGCGTCTATGGACCGGCAACTGGCCAACATGGACGATCGCCTGGCCCAGCGCCGGGCGGCACTGCAAAAGCAGTTCACGGCGACGGATTCGCTGATGTCCCAATTGAACAGCCAGGCAAGCTCACTGTCGAATCTCGGCTCCGGATACTCTCTGTTCTAGTGGACCCGATCATGCTTTCTACCGCAGCGCGAGCCGCCGCCAGTTACCAGCGAACGGCCGTCGAGTGTGAATCGCCGCTGGCCCTGGTGGTCATGCTGTACGACGGCGCCATCGCGCAAGTCACGCGCGCGCGCGAGGGCGCGGCGAAGAACGATCTCAAGACACGCCGCGAAGGTCTCTCCCGCGCGATGGCCATGGTCAACCAGCTCCAGAGCACCCTCGACATGACGGCGGGCGGCGAGATGGCGACCTCGCTCGACGCGCTCTACACCTACATGGTCAGCCGGATGGTGGACGCCAACATCAAGAAGGACTCGAAGGCACTCGACGAGGTCTACCGCCTGCTCTGCACCCTGCGTGAGGGCTGGCAGCAAGTCGCGAATTCACAGCCGGGAGCCGCGCCACGGACTCAGCCGTGACCGAGGAAGACCTTCGTCACCAGCTGGCGACCTACGGCCCGGGTCTCGAGGCCGAAGTGGCCCTGCTGCGCCAGCTGACCAGCCTGGCCGCGGCGCAACGCGATGCGCTCGAGGCCAACGACACCGGGTTGCTGGAACGCATCACGCGCGAACGCGACTGCGGCATGGTGGCGCTGGTCACCATCGAACACACGCTCCGCCCGATCCGCCACGAGCTGGCGGCCCATCGCGACATCGTGTCTGGCCTCGAGGGGTTCGCGGATATTGCCGCCCTTCACCGCGTGGCGGCGGAACTGGTGGCGAACATCGCCCACGCGGACGACACGACGCTCGCCGCGCTGCGCGCGGCCGAACTGGCCCGACGGTTCGCGGCCGAGACGCTGGCCGTCGCGGGCTCTACGATCGCCGCGTACCGCCGGGTCGTGGCACCGCCCGTGACCGGCGCCGGCCTCGTCGATCGCCACGGCTGACGCCTCTGACGCCTGATCACGGGTCTGAAGACCCGTGGCTACCCATGCACGTAGCCACGGACCTTCAGGTCCGTGCCACCCGCGCACGGGTCTCCAGACCTGTCGCTACGTTCCGCGTCCGTACAACGAGCCGGCCCGGGATTCGCAGGAAATGGCCGGGCCGGCAGGAATGCGCCGCGCGTGGCCGCAGAGGGCTCAGCGGAACCAGCCGATGCGCTGGAAGCCCGCGAGCGCGTTGTAGCTGATGATCGCGTCCAGGCGCTTCTGGTTGGCAATGGTGATGGCGTTGTGGAACGCCTGGCCCCAGAAGGCCTGCGCGGTGAAGTCGAAGCCCAGCTTGTAGCTTCCCGACACGAAGTAGCGCTGGCCTCTGAGGAACCGGTCCCCGTTGAGCGTCGGCGCCAGCGGGTCGATCGTCGCATAGCCGACGCCGGCGGCGGCGCGCTTCCGCATCGTCTTCTCGACGTAGACGCTGTAGCCGCTGCCGCCAGTCGTACCGGTACGGGTGTAGCCTTCGAAGCGGAGGGTGTCGACCACGCGGGCCGCCGGGATCTTCGCTGTCACGGCGCCGTGCCACATGGGTGCGCCGTCCAGGTGCGCGTAGTCGCCCGACACCGAGAAGAACTTCTTGAACTTCTTGGCTGCGAAGATCTGGAAGTAGTTCCGCCCCCCGGTGAATCGATCCCAGCGGTCGAACACGCCGGGCCTGGAGACGTCGCCGACGTAACCGCGGGCCGCGCCGAACTCGTCGAGGTGGAACTGCCTGGGCCGCTTCACGCTGATCCGCTCGCCCGACATGTACCCGTCGTTGTCGAACGTCGTGATCTCCGTGGACTCGCCGCGGAAATAGCCGGTGCTGCCGTAGCTGGCCTCGACGCCGGAGACCGGCGCCCATGCCACGAACAACTGTTTCACATACAGGTGCGTGAACGGGTCGCCGGTGCCTAGCCCCGTGTTGTTCCACCCGCCTGAGAAGTTGCTGCCGGTGGCGTACACCGCGTTCAGGGTCCACGTCGCCTTCGCGTCGAACTTGAAGCGGCCCTTGAACTGGGCGTTGTCCTGCACCTGGTTGGCCGAGATCACGGCCGTGTTGGTCTCGACCATCCGGTACCGGGCACCTACGGTGGCCGCCTGCAGGTCGAACCAGCGGCCGAGCGCCGATGGCCGCGGCTTCTGGGGCGGGGCGCCAGGCGGAGGCACCCTGACTTGGGGTTCCGCTTTCGGGGGCTCGGTGTCCGGAGTTGCCGGACTGGAGTTGACGACCTGTCCGGACGCGCTCGGGGCCAAAGCGAGCAGTGCGGATAGGACCACCGCGCCGATTGGCCAGAACTCCCTGCGCGGCCGCGGACAACGCATCAACATGTTGGACTCCTCCGGAGTCGACACCGAGGGCACTCATCCAACCAATCGGCAGGGATGCGGCAAAGGTTGAGGGGAAAACCGCGGTCGTCTCTCAGACGGCGATTCGGCGCGCGACACGGGAATCCGCGGTACGGGCCGGGCTCACGTACGTCCGGACCTGGCCCGGCCGCCGCGCAGACACAAATGCCGACGTCTGCGTGAATCCCAGACTTGCGTAGAGCGCACCGGCTGCCACGTTGCCCTCGTCCACCATCAGCGTGACGGCCGAATGGCCCGTCGCCTGCGCGACGCCGAATGCCCGGGACAGGAGCGTGCGACCCACTCCGCGCCGCGCGGACCGGTGGTCCACCACCAGTTGCGCGATGTGCGCCACGCCGGGACTGACGGCCGTGGTCAGCACGAGGCCCAGCAACCGGCCCGAGTCTGCATCCTCGGCGGCAAACGACGCATCCGGCAGAAACCGGCCGCAGGGTTGCGCCTCGATGAGCTGCCGGGTGTACTTCACCCACTCATCCAGCCGGCCGTGGGGTGCGAAGCACACGGCGCCAGATGACCCCTCATAGGCCCCGGACATCAGGCGCACCGCCGGAAACAGGTCCGCGGCCCGGTACGATCGCAGGCGGACGGCCGGCGGGGTGACAACGGAAGGGGCCGAGTCAGCCTCCGTGATCGTTCGCGTCAGATACCGCGACTGCCGCACCGAGAACCGCCGGCGGCGCAGCGCGCTCAGGAGCGAGGGCTGCGCCGGGTACACGAAGCAGCTGATCGTAGAGGCGAGACTGGCTTCCGGTGAGTCGATGACGTGATCCAGCAGGTCGCGAATGTCCACAGCCCGCTCCGCCGTGAGCGCGCCGATCTGCAACTCGCCCTCGAACAGCAGGTAGTACGTCCAGCCATGCACGCGGCCAGCCCCGTCACGCAGGATCCACCCGCACACGGTGCCGCGCTGGCGACCGGCCTCAACCGTGGCCCATGCCAGCCCCGAGTCCCACGCGAGGTCTTCCTGCCATCGCGCGCGCTCGGCGGCGTACAACGCCTCGATCGTCACGGCATCCGCATCGCGCCAGTCCTCGAAGACCAGGCCCATGCTAGGCCTCGGCCCCGGGCACCGGCGGGCGCAGGCGCCGCGTCAGCAGACCGGCAGGCACCTGGCTGGTGGCGGCCTCGTAGTTCTCCGCCTTGATGAGCTCGTAGATCTCGGCGCGATTGACCGGCACGTGCACCGGCGCCGTGATCCCGATGCGGACGCCATCCCGGCCGACGCGGAGCACGCGAACTTCGATGCCCTCGCCGATGATGATGGCCTCGTTGCGCCTGCGGGTGACAACCAGCACGGCGTTACTCGCTCACCATCGGGTAGCGAGTCGGGTACAGGCTGTCGTGCGGCATCACCTGGTACCCCACCATCCGCGCCGGGTTGATGACGACTGGCGCACGCAGGTTGGCGAAGGCCTCCCCGTCTTCCTTGAGCAGGACGACGGCCAGCCAGGCGAGGGGCGTGTCGTCGGTGACCTGGAAGCGCTCGCGATCCGCCGGGCTAAGCTTGCACCGGTAGTCGGACAGGACGAGCTTCGGGTTGATCACGAGGAACGACGCCGGCGGCCCGTCGGTCGCGTGAAGGCACTGGAACGGCGCCAGCGCGGGCGATTCGATCAGCACGAAGTGCCGGCACTGCTCGAAGGCCGGGAGCCCCGACGGGAACTCGAGCAGGCTCTGGCGATCCGCTTCGAACTCGCCGAACCGTGTCTGGATCCGGATCGGCGCGTTGTCTTCTGGCATGGGGTCAGGCATCTGTTGTCTCAAGGCTGCTGTGTTCATTTGAGGTAGTCCATCAACGAAGCGCGGGTGGCGTTGGAGATCGCTTTCAGGGCCGCCTGGTAGGCGACATTCGCCCGGTTCATGTCGGTGACGGCCTGCGACAGGTCCGCATCCTGGATCGTCGACAGGCGCGATTTCGCCGAGAGCTGCCGCGAGGTGAGCTGCTGCTTGAACGTGTCGATCTGGGCTTCATCATTCCCCACGCGGGTCTGGACCGTCGTCAGGCGGCTGAACGCCGACTCGAGGTCGGTGACGCCTTGTTCCATGGTGCTCGTGTCGCCCGACCGGATCGCGTCGGCCAGTGCCGTCAATGTCTGGATCAGGTCCCGGCTGTCGGCCCCTTTGAGGACGTCATCGCCGGAGAACCCCACCTGGACCGACGCCTGGCGATCGACGTCCACGCGGACGTCTCCAGCACCACCCTGGTACGACGACACGGTGTTGCCGTTCGTCGTGTACGGCGACGTGTTCGGCGCATTCCCCGCGAACAGGTAGGTGCCCCGGAACCGCGTGTTCATGACCGACACGATCGCGTCGCGGGCGCTCTCGATCGCCGTGGCGGCGGACTCGCGCTGGGCGGCCGTCGCCGTCGATCCGCGGGCGCTCAGCAGGGTCGCCTGGCATGTGGTTGTCTGGTTGATCAACTCCGACAGCGCGCTGTCGACGACGCTGAGGCGCGATGCCGCGGTGTCGGAGGCCGCCTTGTACTGATCGGTGGCGGCCAGCTCGGTTCGTTCGGCGACGATCGTGCTCGAACCGAGCGGGTCGTCGCTCGGCACCGAGACACGGAGGCCTGTCGACAGCTCTTTCTGGTGGACGGCCATGTCCTGGGCGGCGGTTGCCACCGCCTGCTTGAGGTCCGCCAGGTTTGTATTGAACGTCACACGCATATGCACCTCACGCCGTCACGAGCCCGGTGTGTCAGCCGACCATCTGGAGCAGCATCGTGATCGTGTCGTTGACGGCCCTGAAGAACTGCGCATTGGCCTCGTAGGCCCGCTGGTACCTGAGCATCGACATGGCTTCGTCGTCCATCGACACGCCAGAGACCGAATCGGCCAGGGACTGCACCTGCGACACGATGGCCTGCCGGCTGGTCTGCTCGTTCTTGGCCACCCGCACGTCGTTGCCCACCGTGTAGGTCAGCTGGCCCCACATGTCGCTGAACGTCGCGCGGCCGCCGTCCATCACGCGGGCGTCCCGCAGGGCGGCCAGGTCTCTCGCGGCCTGGTTGTCGCCCGTGGCGTTCACGCCGGCGGCGGCCACGAGGCTCGTGTCCGCGACGATGGCGCCGTTGACCTGGAGGGATCCCGCAGCCGAATCGTTCGGATCGACCGTGAAGAGGTCGAGGCCTGCATCGCCATTCTTGTCGAAGCCGCCGTTGTGAATCGCGTTGACCGACGTCACTACCTGCGAAGCCAGGTCGTTCAACCGGGTCAGGTAGTCGGGCACGTACGAGTCGCGCACCTGGAGGTACCCGGCGAGCGTGCCGCCGGTGATTTCCGAGGTGATGTCCAGGCCGTTGGAGGTGATGCCCACAAGACCGTCCGGCGGCTGGCGCACGGTGCCGAGGTTCGTCGCGTCCGTCCCGACCACGAGCGGGCGGCCGCTGCCCACCGAGACATCGACGCCGCCATCGCCGCGTTCGATGGCGGACACGTCGATCAGCTTGGTCAACTGGTCGAGGAGCTGTTTCTGGTGATCCTGCAGGCTGAGCGACTGGGTACCGTTGGACGGCGCCTGCGCGAGCTGGCCGTTGATCGCCGCGATTTGGGCCGACAGCGCGTTGATCTGGCTGACCGCGCCCCGCGCTTGCGTGTCGGCGTTCTGGCGCGCGCTGGTCAACCGCACGGACATGTCCCGGAACCCGCTGGCCAGGTTCTGCGCCGCCAGCACGAAGCTCTGCCGAGCCGAGGCGGCCGACGGGTCCGACGCGAGGTTGGACGCCGCACTGAAGAAGGCGTCCATCTGCGCGTCGATCGACTCACCGGGCTTGCCGATGGCCACCTCGACCACGCTCAGCGAATCTGCGATGGCGCCTTCGCGCGCGGCGCTGGGCTGTTCCATCTGGAGGCGCCGTTCGAGCAGCCGATCCCGGATGCCGCGCACGCCGTCGACCGTCACGCCGGCCCCCTGCGCCATCGGGTCCGGGGAGGCCGTCGACGACAGCAGGACTTCACGCCGCGTATAGCCCGGCGTGTTGACGTTGGCGATGTTCTGCCCGACGACGTCCAGGCCGTAGCTCTGTGCGCTCATGGCGCCGGACGTGGCCGCGAGCGTTCCAAATAGTCCTGGCACTAGCCCTTCGCCTCCAGTCCGTGCACGCCGGCATGGTGGCGGCTGTCGCCACGCCGATCGTACGTCTGCCCGATACCGCGGGCGGCGAGGGATATACGGGTGAGATCGGCGAGCGTCGCGCCCAGGCGCGAGCAGCGCACCAGCGCGGCACGCGCGGCGAGCAGTTCACGGGCCGTCGCCGCCCTGGCGGCCGGATCAACGGCGATCGGCCGGTCGGTGGCTGCGAGTGTCGATGCCATCTCGCTCTCGCACGCCAGCAGCGTGTCGAGATCGACGTGCGTGAGGGCGCGCGCCAGCCGCTCGAGGGTCGTCCGCAGTTCCGCCGCAACGGGATGCGGTCCCGGATCGATGTCCGCGCTCGTAGACATGGTGGACAGACCGGCACGTATGCCGGCCCCTTTCCCGGGCGAGCAAGCGCCATAGCGCAACGGCTGGAGTCGCTCCGTGGGTGGGAGCCGTCTCCGCCTGCTGTGGCGCTCCGAACTGGCGGGGGGCCTGACTAGCCGAGCAGGTGGTCGATCAGACGATCGGCCAGTCGCTCTGCGTCATTCCCAATCTCACCCGCCGCCAGTTTCGCCCGCATTTTTTCGACCAGGTCCTGCCGGATGTCGGGCGCCTGCTCTGCTGCGCGGCACGCAGCAGCGGCGAGCGCCGCATCACCTGACAGTTGCACCCGGTCGGTCACCTGCGTCGTCGCGCCAGGCTGGGCGTCTTTCGCCCGGCCCGTGCCGACACGTTCAGTCTGCGGGGTGGCAACGGATTCCAGATTGGGCCTAGTGCCCTCGATTTTCATCGGCGGCTCCTGCTGCGGAGGGTCTACCTACACGCCCTCCAACAGGGAAATCGGCATCACTGCCCATTAACTTTAATCCGACCAACCCCGTCCCGTTAAGTGCAATAGATCCAGTTGGATCCACGCGCTGTCCGTCGCGAATCACTTCAAAGTGCAGGTGCGGCCCCGTGGCCCGGCCGCTCTGGCCCACCCGCCCGATTTCCTGGCCCGGCTCCACCTCGTCACCCACCGCCACGTTGACGGCCGACAGGTGGGCGTACCGGGTCTGGATGCCGTCGGCGTGCTGGACCACGATGGTCGTGCCGTAAGCGCCCTGGTCGCCGGCCGACACCACGCGCCCGGCGGCCGCGACAGGCACCGACGTCCCGTAGGCCGCCGCCACGTCCACGCCCGAATGGAACTTGGCCGCGCCGGTAAACGGGTCCGGACGCCAGCCGTACGGCGAACTCACCGAGCCCTGGATCTCCGCATCCGCGTGCAGGGGCTCCAGCGAGTAGAGCTGCGGAGCCGCCGGCTGGAGCGAGAAGCTCCGTCCCGGTTCCACGGCCGCGGCGGCGTCCGCGCCCGATCCCTTCTGCGACACCTGGCGGTCGAGCGCCTTGATCAGCGTGCTCGCGATCCCGATGCCCCCGCCCCGGCTCAGCGAAAGGGCCAGTTCCTGATCGACCGTGTCGGTCATGGTCTCCGCCGACAGGCCTTCCTTCTTGTCCTCGTCGTCGTACATTGCCTGCCGCATCTGCCGCAGCATCTGCAGCATCATCACGGACTCGAACTGCTGGGCCAGCTCACCGACCTTCTGGCGTTCGAGGGCCGCCCGCTCCGGGCTGACCGGTGCGGTGTTCTGCGGCAACGACGTGACGTTGGTCACCTGGTCCATGGTTCGTCCGGCGCTAGATGATGACGAGTTCGGCCCGCAGCGCTCCGGCTGCCTTCAGGGCCTGCATGATGGCGATGATGTCGCGGGGCGTGGCGCCGAGCGCGTTGAGCGCGCGCACCACGTCGTACAGGGTCGTGCCTTCCTCGAGCGCGATCAGCTTGCCGCCGCCTTCCTTCACGTTCACCGACGTCTGCGGCACCACTACCGTCTTTGCCTGCGGGCCCGACAGCGGCGCCGGCTGCGAGACGTCGTTCTGCGTGCTGATGCTGACCTGCAGGTTGCCGTGCGCCACGGCCGCCGATCCCAGCGTCACGTGGGCGCCCACGACCACCGTGCCGGTCCGCTCGTTGATGACCACGCGCGCCACCTCGTCGAGGGAGACCGTGATCGGCTCGAGCCGGGCCATGAAGTCCGAGATCGACGTGTTGGCGTCTGGGACTTTCACGGTCACATTGCCGGAATCGACCACGCGGGCGGCGCCACTGCCGAGTTCCTTGTTGATCGCGTCAGCCACCCGGGACGCACTCACGAAGTCCGGCTCGCGCAGCGCGAGCGTGATTTCCTTGGTCGTCGGCAGTTGCGGGCGGGCCGAGGTCTGGATCAGGCCTCCGCCCGGCACGCGCCCGGCGGTCAGGTGATTCACCTGAACGGTGTTGCCCCCATCGCCTCCGCCGAACCCGCCCAGCGACAGGGGGCCCTGCGCGAGCCCGTAGGTCGCCCCGTCCGGGCCGCGGAGCCCCGTCGGCAGCAGCGTGCCGCCCTGCAGGCTCTTGGCGTCACCCACCGACGACACCGTCACGTCGAGCCGCGCGCCGTTGCGCACGAACGCGGGCAGTTCCGCGGTCACCATCACGGCGGCCACGTTTTCGATCTTGATCTGGCCGCCCGGCACCGAGATACCGAACCGCTCGAGCATGTTGGCCAGGGTCTGCGCCGAGAACAGCGTCTGCTTCTTGTCGCCGGACTTGTCGAGCCCCACCACCAGCCCGTAGCCGATGAGCGGCGTGGCCTGGATGCCCTGCAGGCTGGCAACGTCCTTCAGGCGCACGGGCCCCGCCACTGCGGCCGTGAAGGCGGTGAGCAGCAGCAGTGCTCCCAGCAGGGCGATTGCGGTGTATCGACGCGTCATCGTCGTCAGGCCTCGGTTGCTCAGAAGATCTTGTTGAGGAAGCGGACCAGCCAGCCCGGGTTCAGGCTGTCCTTGATCAGGCCGTTACCGAAGTACCGGATCCGCATCTGGCCGACGCGTGTCGACAACACGGAGTTGTCGGGCGCGAGATCGGCGCGGCGGACGCTGCCCGTCAGGACGATCAACTGGCGGTCGCCGTTGATCTCAATCTCCCGCACGCCCTCCAGCACCATGTCTCCGTTGGGCATGACCTCGACGACGCGCGCCGTCACCGTCGCCGACAGGGCGCCGGTGCGCGAGGTGGATCCCCCCCCCTTGTAGTCGGTCGAGACGCCGCCGTTCACGAGGTTCGTCGGGTCCATCGAGCTCGGCAGCTTGCTCTCGACGCCGAACAACTTGGTGACGGCCAGCGTGCCGCTGTTCTTCTTGCCCACCGCCGAGTCCGCCGTGCCCGCCGCCGTGATGTTCTCGATGACGTTGATCGTGACTAGGTCGTTCACGTCGCGCGCACGGAAGTCCGACGCGAGGCCGGCCATCCAGCGGTACGAAGATCGATCGTCGTTGGCCGCCTGCCTCGCGGAATCGAGGTACCGGTCGAAGAGGGCTTGATAGGCGTCCTCTTTCCGCGTCGCGGGCTGATTGGGGTCCTTCTTGGCGTTGGACTTTCCCTGTGCCAGCGCCGGGCCGCCCGACAGCAGCACCAGCAGGGCGCATCCGACCATCACGAAGCCTGCGCGCATGCTATTTCTCATGGACGATCACTACCTCCCCGGCCCCGGTAACCAGGCCGGTCAGGGACTTTCGACTGTCCGGGTTGATCAACTTGATGCGATCGTTGCGCTGGCCGCTCTGCTGGGCCACGGCGCGGCCGACCACCTCCACCTGCCCGATGACGGCCCGCGTCCGAACCGCATCGCCGCTACGAACCAGGGGCTGCGACTTCAGCATGGCGGCCGTGATGAGGTCTCCCGGCTTCATGTCGCGCGAGGCGTGGCTGCCGACCACGTCGGCCAGCACCGGCATCGGCGCCATCGGCATCAGTCCCACGTCACCCACGACTTCTGCCAGGTCGTCGGCCGTCAGTTCCGATCCGTGCGTGACCGGCCGGACCACCTCCAGGTGACGGACGGCAGCCCGCACGTCGGCCAGCACGTACCCCGCCGCCGACGACGTGCCCGATTTCGACGGCGCGGCGGGCACCAGCATGAAGCGCACGATCCGCCCGACGCGGGCACCCGGCTCGGGCGTCGCAACGACCGGACCGGTCGACGCCAGCACGATCTTCACCTTGTCCAGCGTGATCTCGGCGTCGCCGCCCAGGCGGGCGCGCACGGCGTCGACAACGGCCAGCCGCACGGCTGCCTCGTCGTACGCCGGGGCCTGTCCCGCCACCGTGGGCGTCGCGCATCCGAGCGTCAGCGCGACGGCCAGCACGAGGCTAGCGGCCCATCGAGTTAACTTGCTGGAGCATCTCATCGGCAGCCTTCACAACTTTCGAATTTGCTTCATATGCCCGCTGGCCGAGGATCATGTTCACCATCTCCTCGACCACGCTCACGTTCGACTCTTCGATGAACCCTTGCGTCAGCGTACCCATGCCGTCCGTGCCGGGCGCGCCCGTCGTCGCGTCTCCTGACGCGGTCGTCACCGTGAACACGTTTCCGCCGATGGCACTGAGGCCGGCCGGGTTCTGGAACGAGGCCAGCTCGAGCGTGCCAACCTGCTGCGTCGCGGACTGGCCGGCAATCGCCACGGACACCATGCCCGTCGCCGAGATGCTGATGGACGTCGCGTTGGCAGGGATGGTGATGGCCGGCTCGATCTTGTAGCCCTCGGCGGTGACCAGCCCGCCGTCCGCGCTCAGGTGGAGCGTGCCCGCCCGGGTGTAGCCCGTGCCGCCATCGGGCAGCGACACCTGGAAGAATCCCCGCCCCTGGATCGCCACGTCGAGCGGGTTGCTCGTCGCGCGGAGGTTGCCCGTGCTGAAATCACGGGACGTCGCCACCGTGCGGGTGCCGAGCCCGACCTCGACACCGGTAGGCGCGTCCGAACTGGCCGATGTCGGTGAGCCGGCCGCCTTGACTTGCTGCGTAACGAGGTCGGCAAACTCCATCCGGCTCTTCTTGAACCCGGTGGTGTTGACGTTCGCCAGGTTGTTGGCGACTGTATCGATATTCGACTGCTGGGCCTGCATCCCGCTCGCCGCCGTATAGAGCGCACGAATCATAGGTCTCTATTCTCCTGACTACGGAAGGGAGGACTGCAAGAAGTGGACCGAGGGGGCGGCCCCGCCGTCAGCGACGGCCGAGCTCGGTGATGGCGCGACCGTCGATGTCGTTCAGGAGGACGGAAATGCCTCGCTGGAGAGAGTCAAAACTGCGGGAAGCCCCAACCAGTTGTGCCATCCGCTCTTGTGGCAACACGTTGGACTCCTCGATCATCTTCGGCTTGACGACGCTGTCGGTCGCTGGCTCCGGGGTGAGGGTATCGGGCGCCTTGAAACGGACGCCATCTTCCCGGATAAGTTGGCCGAGGTTCTTGAACGTCATGACGGCCGGACGGCCAACGGTCGTAGAACCGACACTTATGGTGCCGTCTGAGGCGTACGACACCGTGCCACCAGGAGGGAGTATCAGGGGATTGCCGTCTTCACCGAGAACAGGTTCCCCGCCTGTAGTAGTAATCGTCCCGTCCGGCGCTTTCGTGAAATGCCCGCTCCGGGTGTACCGCAGGCCACCCGGCGTCTGGATCTGGAAGAACCCGTGCCCCTGGATGGCAAAGTCCAGGTCTCGGCCGGAGGCCGAGACGACCCCTTCCCGGAAATCCGATTTCGCCTTGCTCAACACGACGTCGACCGCCGCCGACAGCGAGTCGGTGAACGTCGGCCGATCGGCGGCGATGGTCGTAGTGCGATCGCCCTTGTATCCGGGCGTCTGTGCGTTGGAGATGTCTTCGGCGATTCGATCCAGGCGTTCGGTTCTCGTTTGAAGGCCGCTCAGCGCCGCGTAAACGCCACCAGGCATGGTGAGTTACCTCCCGGCTGCGGCCATCGCCAGCAGCACGTCATCGGAAAAGCCGCCGCCTTCCAGTCGGACCCATACGTACGGGTCGCAGCGTTCGTGGCGCAGCCGGACGCGCCGGCGGGACCGGGCAATGCGGGCGATGATCGCGGCCCCGGCGTCGGCGTCGCAGACGCTGCCGGACGAGTCCTCGACGGGATCGCCGGTGCTCGTATAGAGCTCGACCAGGTGCGGCATCGCTTCGTCGGACACGAGCAGCGGCTCGACAGACCACCTGGTCAGCCGCGACAGTGCCCGGACGGCGTGCCCCGGGATCGGGGCCGTGCACGCCACCTGGAGTTCCTGTCGCTTGGGATCGGCAGAAACCGGGACGATGCCAAGCGTCGTCACCGTGTGGTGCGGGAGGCCGCCCGGGCGGCGGGAGATCACATCAGGATCGACGGACGTCAGGTAGCGCACGCCGGCCTGCGTCGCGAGCGCCCTCAACAGGTCGTCCCGCGTCACCATGCCCAGCGATTTCAGCGTCTGACCCAGTGGAATGCCGCTGCCGCTCTGGATCTCGAGCGCCTCCGCGATGGTCTCGCGCGTGAGGCCCGTCTGGCGCGTCAGCAGCGTCCCGAGTTTCACCGGCAGCCAGCCCTGGACCCAGGCCGGTTCTACCGCCGGGAGTCTGGACAGCCGCGTCTTGACGGCCTTCTCGACGCAGCGCGTCGAACAGTACCAGCGATGATCGATGAAGGCACCAAACGGCAGGTGCGCCGCGGCCCACGACGGGCTCCGGCGCCCGCAGCCTTCACGCGCGCACCGAATCATGGTGCTCCTCATGGGACACGCTGGCCGTGGTCGCGTTGCGCAGCAGCATCCGCAGCCGCGCTTCGCCTTCGGACACGCCCGTGTTCGCGGCGATTTCCGGGATCGACTGACCGCGGCCGGCGGCCGTCACGATCCGCTTCGTGGTGACGCGGGTCGCGGCCTGCCGGCGCGGTGACGCGCCGAGCTTGCTCAACTCGTTGTTCAGCAGTGTGAACCCCGTCTCGGTGGTGTCAACCAGCAGCGCCAGGCCCTGCGTGCAACGGGAGATGCGAGCTTCCATCCGGCCGAGGCTGCCGAGCGATCGCACCAGCCGCCACAGCAACCAGCCCTGCACGGCACTGACAACCACGAGCAGTGAGACGGCGTAGATCACCAGATACTCCTAGTTCGCCGGCCCCATCGACCGGATCCGTTCCTGCGCGCTCACGACCTCGGTCACGCGCACGCCATAGTTGCCGGAGACCACTACCACCTCGCCGCGGGCGATCACGATGTCATTGACCAGGACCTCCACCGGGTCGTCCGGCGCGCGCTCGAGATCGAGCGTCGTGCCCGGGCCGAGCTTCGAGAGGGCCTGCAGCGACATGTTCGTCCACCCGAACCGGACCCACAGCGGGAGATCCATATCCAGGATCAAGTCCAGGTTTGCCGGCACGGGAGTCGGCCGCGGACCGCCCGACCGGACCGGCGACGTCAGGACCTGGGCCGGTCCCGGCCTGGCGGCGGGCCTCGACGATTCAGCCGCCGGGGCTGCCAGGGTGCTGGTGACGGCCGCCTTCAGCGCGAGGCCACCGACCGTGATCTCGACCCAGATCGCGCCCGAGGGCACCGCCGCCTGGCGTGTGGCCGGGTCATCCGCCGAGAGCTTGATCCCCTCGAGATCGCCCGAAATATTCAGCGATCCCGCGATTTGCTTGGCAATTTCCTGGAGGTTGTCGATGACCGCATCATCGGGCGGCGCGTCATCGAACCCGAGCACCGTGGCCGTCAGCCGGGCGGCGTCGTCGACCGGGATGCTCAGGGAAACCGTGCCGGCGATCGACCCGCGAACGGTGTACTTCACCATCCAGGCCGCCGAGCCGTCCGGGGTGCCGTTCGGGTCGACGGACGGCGCACCGCCCAGCAGTGTCGCGACCACGGCCCCCAGTTCCTGGGTGATCAAGTCAATCAGGATGTGTTCGTTCACCTTACGTCCCCTGGGAATCCAGAGCGCCTTCTACCGTGCTTCCCGGGCCATTCAGAATCGTGACGCCGGCGCGCGTGTTGTTTCTCACCAGCCGGCCCGTGTACTTCGTTGCGTCGGCCACGCGCACATTGATCGGCTGGGAGACCGGTTTTCCGACCGACAGCACGTCTCCTGGCCTGAGGAGCAGCAACTCCCGTGCCGGAAGCGACATTTCGACGGCGGCGGTCACCGGCAGTTCGATCCGGCCCAGCGCGTTGTACAGGCGCCGCCGCTGAGCGGCGGTCGGTTCCCGCTTGGAGCGGTACCAGTTCTGAACGAAGTTGTCGCCAATGCTCTCGATGACCGACGCGGGAAGGCAGAAGTTCAGCAGGCCCCGGGCGTCGCAGATTTTGACGTCGAAGACCATGATGAGCACGGTCTCGTTGGGCGCGGCCACCTGCAGCATCTGGGGCCGCGTGTCGCGGCCGGAGATCTTGAAATGGACCTCCATCACCGAGCGCCAGGTATCAGACAGGTTCTCGAGCACCAGCTTGAGAATGCCGTCGACGACGTTCTGCTCGATCTCCGTGAGCGCCCGGGACAGGTGCACGCCGTGCCCCGTGCCGCCGAGCATCCGGTCGATCATCGAGAACGCCACTGCCGGGTTGATTTCGATCGCGGCAGTCCCGTCGAGCGGAGCCATCGAGATCGCGTAGAACGCGGTCGGGTCCGGCACCGACATCAGGAACTCGGCGTAGGTGAGCTGCTCGACCGACAGGCTCGAGACTTCCGTCACGGCACGCAGGTACGCCGACAGGGAGCCGGAGACGTTCCGGGCAAACCGGTCGTGCAGCAGCTGCAACGACCGGATGTGGTCTTTCCCGACCCGGTCCGGCCGGCGGAAGTCGTAGGTCACCGAGCTGGTGGTCGGCGCCGAGTCATCCTGCGTGGTTTCCTTGCGCAGCTCGCTCGCCGACCCCATCAGGAGGTCGATTTCTTCCTGGGTGAGGATCTTCCCCATCAGTGAGCCCTGCCCCTGGAGAGGCTGTCCTTGAGCGCCGACCGCAGGCGTGAAATCGCCAGGGAACGCAGCTGCGACACGCGCGACTCACACACGCCCAGCACTTGGCCGATCTCGGCCATGGTCAGTTCTTCCTCGTAATAGAGGGCAATGACCTGCCGCTCGCGGTCGGGCAGTTCCGAGATCGCCCCGGCGAGCAGCCGTTTCAGCTCGCGGCGCTGCAGCTTCACCTCGGGCCCTTCGTCGGGATCGACGCAGATCTCGAGCAGCGGCGTGTGATCGGATCCGACTTCGTCGAGCTGACGGACCTGCGCAAGTTCCAGCATCCGCAACTGTTCGAAGACGTCGCCGTACTGCGCCTCGGTCATGCCGAGCGCGGTGGCGATCTCGGCCTCCGACGGTTCGTGGCCGAGCGTGGTCCTCAGTTGCGCGATCGTGCTGTCCACGTGGCGGCGCATCTTCCGCAACGAGCGCGGTGCGGTGTCGAGGCCGCGAAGTTCGTCGAGCATGGCCCCCTGGACGCGCCGGCGCGCGAAGGCGTCAAAGGGCACGCCGGTCGAGGCCTGATAGCGGCCAGCCGCTTCGATGAGGCCCAGCACGCCGATGCTGACCAGGTCGGAGACGTCCACCTGCGGAGGCAATCGCCTCGCCAGGCGCTGCGCCATGGCCTTCACCAGCCCAATGTGCGCGACGACAAGCCGGTCGCGCTCGGACGGGTCGCCAGAATACGTGCTCATGCGCACTGCAAAGCCTCCACTGGGAGGGGCGTGGCCTCTGTCGCCCGCGTCGGCGAGACCACCCTGAGGCCGGGACCGCCCTGCCGCATCCCGGACAACCGGCACGCCAGCGTCCGGAAGCAGCGGCTCGACGGAGCCTGCGGAACGTGATCGACGACCGGGCGCTGGACGAGAACCGCATCGCGCAGCGTCTGGTCGTGCAGGATGTGACCGAAGTACTGGAGACCGCGCTGGAGAAAGCGCGTGGACGCAATGTCGAGCTGCGTGTGTACCAATCGGGCGTCGTCGGCATCGCGGGCGTCGTTGACGACGAGCCCGACTTCAAGCGTGGCGTCCTGCCTGGTCAACAGCTTGAGCATGGCGTACGCGTCCACGACCGCCGTCGGGTCGACCGACGTCACGATCAGCGCCAGTTGCGCGCCACGCACCGATTCCAGCACGTTGTTCGAGATGCCGGCCGCTGTGTCGATCAGCAGGAAGTCGCAGTGATCTTCGAGTTCCGCCAGCGCATCGTTCAAGCGCCGGCGCTGACGGGGCGAGAGCGCGGACAGTTCGCGGATGCCGGAGCTCGCCGGGATGATCTGGATGCCCAACGGCCCGTTCACCATGACCTCATCGAGCGTGCGCTCGCCGGTGAGCAGGTGGCCGATGTGGTACGGCGGAGCCAGCCCCAGCAGCACGTCCACGTTTCCGAGGCCGAAGTCCGCGTCGAGCACCACGACGCGATGGCGCAGGCGCGCCAGCGCGACCGCGAGATTGACGACAACGTTCGTCTTGCCGACGCCGCCCTTGCCGCTGGTCACCGCGATGGTGACGGGGCCGTTCGGCGGGTGAATCGCGGGTGCGGTCATGCAGACCTCGCGTCCAAGTAGGGCGATTCGCCGAGCACGAGGCCGGCGAGCGTGGTTCCCGTCGCGCAGTCGAGATCCTCCGGCACGCGCTGGCCGGTCCCGAGGTACGACACGGGCAGGTGCTCGTCCCGCAGCACCGACACCAGGGGCGACAGCGTCTCCGCCTGGTCAACGCGGGTCAGGGCAATCCGGTGGGGCTTCACGACGCGGTACTCGTCGATGGTGCGGCGGATGTCGCGGGCGCTGGTGGCCGCCGACACCACCAGGTGCGTGCGCACGTCCGTGCGCGACCGCAACACCGAGAACAACTCCTGCGACACCTGGTCGTTTGGCGACCGGCCCGCCGTGTCGACGAGGATCGACGACGACCCGCGCGACGGGGACAGGGCCTGGTTCAGTTCGTCAGCCGAGCGGGCCACTTTGAACGGGGCTCCGACGATATCGGCATAGAGCCGGAGTTGCTCGATGGCTCCGACCCGGTAGCCGTCGGCTGAAACGAGCGTAAGCCGCTTGCCGGTGGTGGCGCGCTGCCGGGCGGCGATCTTGGCGATGGTCGTCGTCTTGCCGACGCCGGGCGGCCCGACGAACACTTCGACGGGCTGATAGGAGTCGTCGCTGGCGGCGTAGGGCACCAGGCTCGCCCCAAGCGCCCGGCGCAGCACCCCTGGCGAGACACCACGCCGGCCGGCCGCCGGGATATTGGCCGCCACGTCCTCGGCCAGGTCCCGATCCAGGCCTGCGGCACACAGCAGGGCGACAATCTCGTTCTCGATTGCGGGAGATTGACGGTTGTCGGTCTCGGTTGGCCGGCTCTCCGACACCTTTCGTTCGGCGGCAGCCTGCAGTTCGACCACCCGCGACCCCAACCAGCCACGCCAGCCGTCGGTCGGCACGAGCTTGGTGGAGAGGACCAGGGCGTGGGGCCCCAGTTCCTCGCGCGCCTGCGCCAGCAGCTCTCTGACCGAAGTTCCGCGATATGTCTTCAAATACATATCAGTCCAGCACCGCGACCGGCGCCACCTTCACGTGGGCCGGGACTTCCGTGTGCGACAGCACACCAACATGTGGCAACACCCGCGAGAAGAGCCGCCACAGGTGTGGCCGTAGCCCCGCAGAGCACAGAAGCACGGGTTGTGCCATCGCAGATTCGATGGCGCGGCCGATCTTGGCGGCCAGATTCTGGGCCTCCCTCGGATCGATGGCGAGCACCGGCCCCTGGTCCGTCCTGACGACGGCCTGCAGCAGCCGTTCCTCGAGCGTGGGCGCGAGGGAAATCGTCGGCAGTTCGCCCCGTTCGTTCTGGTACTGCTTGCAGATGGCGCGGCCGAGTGCGGCACGGGCGGATTCGGTCATCGCGTCGGTGTCCTTGCTGACCAGCGCCACGTCCGCGATCGCCTCGAGGATCGTGCCGAGGTCCCTGGTCGACACGCGTTCGCGCAGCAACTGGCGCAGCACGCGCTGGATGTCGCCAAGCGAGAGGATCTTCGGTACCACGTCCTCGATGAGTCTCGGCGACGTCGCCCCAAGCCGATCGACCATCTCCTTGACCTGCTGGCGGCTGAGCAGATCGGGCAGGAACGCGCGGATCGTCTCGGACACGTGGGTGGACAGGGCGGTGGTCGCGTCAACGACGGTGAACCCGGCGGCGGACGCCCGGTCGCGCTGGTCGTTGTTGATCCAGCAGGCCGGCAGGCCGAACGCCGGTTCGCGCGTCTGGATGCCTTCGAGGGTGACGGCGGCGGTGCCCGGGTTGATGGCCAGCACGCGGTCGGCGTAGAGCTCGCCCTTCGCCACCTCGATGCCCTTGACGAGGATCGCGTAGGCCCGGGGCGCCAGCTGGAGGTTGTCCGCGATGTGCACCGGCGGCACGACCACGCCGGATTCGCCGGCGATCTGGCGGCGGATGCCCTTGAGGCGCGAGAGCAGCGTGCCGCCCTGCCCTTCGTCGACGATCGACACGAGGGCGTACCCCACCTCGACGCTGAGGGGATCGACCGACACGGCCGACTCGATGGAATCGGAGGCCGCTGCCGCCGGGGCGTCGCCAGCGGGCTTCAGTTCCACCACCTTCTTGTTGAGGTAGGCCGCGCCGCCGAAGATTGCCGCGACGATCCAGAACGAGAGCTTCGGCAGCCCGGGCACCAGCGAGATGGCCAGCAGGACGCCGGCACCGACCGCCAGCGGGCGTGAACTGCTCAACAACTGCTGGGCCACGTCTTCGCCCAGGTCCGATTCGTTGGACGCGCGCGTCGTCACGAGGGCGCCGGACATCGACACGAGCAGGGCCGGGATCGCCGTGACGAGGCCTTCACCGACGGTCAGGATGGTGAAGGTCGTCAGCGCGTTAGCCAGCGTCATGCCGTGCTGCATCACGCCGATTAGGAGACCGGCGATGATGTTGATGAACGTGATGAGCAGCGCCGCCAGCGCGTCGCGCTGTGTGAAGCGGATCGCGCCGTCCATCGACCCGTAGAAGTCGGCCTCGCGCCGGATCTTGTCGCGCCGGGTCTTCGCTTCGTGCTCGTCGATCATCCCGGCGTTGAGGTCGGCATCGATCGCCATCTGGCGGCCGGGCATCGCGTCCAGCGTGAACCGGGCGGTGACCTCCGAGATGCGGGACGCGCCGTGGTTGATGACCAGGAACTGGATCGCGATCAGGACGATGAAGACGACGATGCCCACCACGAAGTTGGCGCCGACGACGAACTGGCCGAACGCCATGATGACCTGGCCGGCGGCCCCGACACCCTCGGCGCCGTTCAGCAGGATCAGGCGGGTGCCGGCCACGTTGAGCGACAGGCGCAGCATCGTGAGCAACAGGAGCAGGGAGGGGAACGCCGAGAACTCGATGGGCGACCGCACGTAGATGGCCGTGAGCAGCAGGACCACGCCCAGGCCGATGTCCACCGAGAGCAGCAGGTCGAGGGCGAACGGCGGCAGCGGGATGATCATCAGCCCGACCGACGCGATGATCGCGGCCGGGCCGACGGCCTCGGCCGCGCGTTTCATCTGTGCCCGCATCTGAGTTTGCGCCATTGGTCTTCTCGTCGTGCGCCAGCTACAGCACCAGCTGCTTCAGGCGGATCAGGTACGCCAGCACCTCGGCCACCGCGTCGAACAGCGCGCCGGGGATGAAATCGCCGACGTTGGCACTCTTGTAGAGCGCCTGCGCCAGCGGCTTGTTCTCGACGATCGGGACGCCGTGCTCGCGCGCGATCTGCTTGATCTTCTGCGCGATCAGGTTCTTGCCTTTCGCGACCACGCGGGGCGCCGCCATCTCGCCGCGGCGGTATTCGAGCGCCATCGCGTAGTGCGTCGGGTTCGTGACGACGACCGTGGCCCTCGGGATGGCCGCCATCATGCGGCGCCGGAACAGCGACCGCTGCATCGTGCGGATGCGGTTCTTGATCTCGGGGTTGCCCTCGACGTTCCGCTGTTCGTCCTTCACTTCCTGCTTGGTCATGCGGTTCGTGCGCATGAAGCGGAAGTACTGATAGCCGTAGTCCGCACCGCCGACGAACAGCAGCAGGATCGCGGACTTCCAGCACATCGACATTGCGGTCTGCCAGCCGGTCCCCACCGCGTGGCCGACCGACATCCGGGCCAGTCCGGACGCGCTGGCCGTGAAGGCGTGCAGGGTCTGCCAGCCGATGGTCACGATGATCGTGGAGATGATCACTGCCTTCAACAGCTCATAGCCGCCCTGCATCGCCAGCCGCTTGAGGCCGGCGGCCGGGTCGAGCGCCGCAAAATTCAGGCGGACCGCCTCGGGCGTCAGCTTGAGGCCGCGCTGCACCGCCACGTGGGCGGCGACCACGGCGATGATCCCGGCGACGGCGAGCGGGCCGCAGATGAGCGCGACCTGGTAGAACGACTTGGCGGCGATACCGCTCAGCTCCGACGACTCGACGACTGCGAGTGGCTTCTCGCCGGACCGCAGCAGCGAGTCCCGCATGACCGTCGCCAGCAGCCCGACCATCCGGTCGCCGAGCCAGCCCAGCACCATGATCGCCGCCAGGAAGGACGCCGCCTGGCCGAGATCGCGGCTGCGCGGGATCTGGCCTTTCTTGCGCAGATCGCCCAGCCGCGTGCCGGTTGGTTTCTCGGTCTTGTTGTCAGCGGCCATATCTCGTGTTGCCCGTCTCTAGCGGATTGCGCCGACGAGCCGGGTCGCGCCGTCGAGCGCCGCCGGCGCGTACTTCGCCACCGCCTCGGGCACCACGTGGATGCCGAGGGCCAGAACCAGCAGGCCGACCGCCAGCCGGACCGGGAATCCAATGACCATCAGGTTCAGTGCGGGCGCGGCGCGGGACACCAGCCCCAGAACCAGTTCGACCAGCAACAGCGCGGTCACGACAGGCATCGAGAGTTGCGTGCCCAGCACGAAGATCATCCCCAGCAACTGCGTGATGCCGCTCAACAGCGTGGGCTGCACGCCCCACTGCCCCGGCGGCAGCGTCGTGTAGGAATTCACCAGCGTGCGCATCAGGGCAAGGTGGCCGTTGATGCCGAAGAACGCGATGGTCGCCAACGTGCCGTAAAGCGTGGCGATGATGTTGTTGCGCACGCCGCTCTGGGGATCGACGAGCGACGCATACGACAGGCCAATCTGGAACCCCACGACGCGGCCGGCGAACTCGGCGGCCGCAATCAGGGCGTGGACGGCGAGCGCCAGCGCGAGGCCCGCCAGGGCCTCGCCGGCCAGCATCACCGCGAAGGCGAGGGGCGGCAGGTTGGCGGGCACGCTGACGAGGGGTACGAGGATGATGGCGAGGATCGCGGTCAGCGCGATCCGGACCTGCGGCGGCACGAACGCACCGCCGAACAGGGGCGTGGCAACGATCAACATCCCGGGCCGGACCATCAGCACGCCGAAGGCGGCCAGCGGAACGGTCTCGTTCACCGGATCATCTCAGGCAGGCTCGAGAGCAGCTGCCGAGCGAACCCGCTGCTGACGCGCAGCATCCACGGAAACGTCAGCGCGAACACGGCGAAGATCGCCAGCGCCCGCGGGATGAACGCCAGCACGCTGTCGTGAATCGACGTCACCGTCTGCAGGATGCTCACCAGCACGCCGGCGATCATGCCCGCCATCAGCAGCGGCATCGAGACCACGAACGCGATCTCGATCGCCTGCCGCGTTACACCAACCACCAGAGCTTCAGGCACGACGTCCCCCTACACGAAACTGCGCACGAGTGACTTGATGACCAGGCTCCAGCCGTCGACCGTCACGAACAGCACGAGCTTGAACGGCAGCGAAATCATGGCCGGCGGCAGCTGCATCATGCCCATCGAGAGCAGGCTCGTGGACACCACCAGGTCGATGAGCAGGAACGGCACGAACACGAAGAACCCCATCTGGAATCCCGTCTTTACCTCGGACATGATGTAGGCCGGGATCACGACGCGCATGGGCAGGTCGTCCGCCTTGTCGGGCTTGGGCGTCTTGCTGAGTTCGATGAAGGTGGCGAGATCGGTTTCGCGCGTCTGCTTGAGCATGAAGGCGCGCAGCGGCGGCGTGGCGCGTTCCACCGCATCGAGCGTGGAGATCCTGCCGGCCAGCGCGGGCTGCAGCGCCACCTCGTTGATGGTGTTGCCGACGGGCGCCATGATGAACATCGTCAGGAACAGCGCGAGCCCGACGAGAATCTGGCTGCTCGGCACCTCCTGCGTCCCCAGCGCCTGGCGCAGGAAGTGGAAAACGATGATGATGCGCGTGAACGACGTCATCGTCATCAGGATCGCGGGGATGAACGTCAGCAGCGTCAGCAGAACGACGACCTGGATCGGCGCCGACACCGTTCCGATGCCGTCCATCTTCATCTCGACGCGATCCGGCGCCTGGGGCGGCGCCGGAGCCGCCGCCGTTGCGGGTGTCGCAACGGCCAGCAGCACCAGGATCAGCAGCAGCGCGGCTGCGACGCGTGTCATGACGGGGTCACCGGGGACGGGCTGCTCGCCCGGTCCAGTGCTCGGTCGAAGGCCGGACGCTTGTCGCCGAGCTCAGCCAGCAGGTTGATCTGGGTGGCCGTGACGCCGAGAACCAGCCGGCGGCCCTCGACCTGGACCACCACGACCGATCGCCGCTCGCCAAGCTGCAGCGTGCCGTCGAGGGCGAGGCTGCCTTTGGCACCCTGCCCCGGCAGCTTGATGACGCCCCGCCGCAGCAGCCACGCCAGCACCGAGATCAGCGCGAGCACGGCCGCCAGGCCGATGAACGCGCGGGTCAGGCCGCTGTCGAACGCCACCGGGGACTCGGTGGCCTGCGCGAGCGCCAGCAGGAACACGCTCACTGATCCGCCTCCGGGATGCTCGACGGCGCGGTGTCCGTCAGGCGGATCGACGTGCTCTCATCCACCATCACGACCTCGCCCTTGGCCACCACCACGTCCTCCACGCACACCTGGAGGTCCTCCCCCACCAATTGCGCGAGGCGGATGATGCTCTGCTGCCTGAGGCTGAGGCATTCGCGCACGGTGATCCGCCTCGTCCCCAGCCGGATGTTCACGCGGCACTGGACGTCCATCAGCCCGGGAAACGGGACGGCGTTGTCCGCGCTGGCCGACCGGGCCGACTCAGAACTGGACAACAAACTCGGAGAAGAGGACATCGTGCACTTCCGTTTTCTGCTTGAGGGCCTTCAATTGCTTGAGCAGGGCTGTCTTCAGTTTCTCTTTCCCCTCGGGCGTGATCAGCGTCTCGCCCGTCTGCTGCGACAGCACCTCGATGATGGTCGACCGCATCCGGGCCTTGGCCACGGCGCTCTCGCCGAGCTCCTTGGCTTCGAGCTCGTTCTCCACCAGCAGGTTCAGCGTGGTCCGCAGGTAGGTCTGACCGGTGCCGCCGGCCAGATTGACGAGGAACGGATCGAAGGCCACGACTCCCGTCGCCGTCTTCTCGACTTCGCTGGCCGCGGTCCCGGAGCCCTCAGCTCCCGCCGGCGGTGCGGGCTTGAGCTTCCAGTAGGCGGCGGCTCCGCCACCCGCCAGCACGAGCAGGCCCACCACGATCCCGATGATCAGCCCCATCTTGCCGCTCTTCGGGGCCGCTTCGCCTGCCGGCTTGAGTTCTGGTTCTTTGCTCATGAATGCGTCCCTGTTGTCTGTCCGTCGGTCAGACCCGGGCCAAAACCCGGGTCACGTAACCAGCAGAGCAAGGAAGATGCCGGGGCGGAAACCGGCCAAATGCCTCACCTGGCGGGGATTTTGGTGGGAGAAGGGAAAAGGCCGGTCGACCGTCCGAGCAGAGGTGCCGGGCGGCCGACCATGGTATCTGGACCGGGAAAGGCTAGATCAGGGCCTCAAAGCGCCCAGGTGCCTCCTGCCGGCGATTCGACGGTCGTCGCTCCGCGCCATCCTCGGGAGCGCCCTGGCGCTGCCGTTGATGACCCTCGGGGTCCACGGTGAGCTGCTCGAGCGACAGGCCCTGGTCTTTGAGACTTGACCGCAAGTCCTGTTGATGCTGCTGGATCCAGGCGCGGACATCAGGAGAATCGGACAGCAGGGCAGCCGAAACAGCGCCACCTTGGACCCGGACGGACACCGTCAACTCCCCTAGGTGTTCGGGCCGCAGCCGCAGCTGAATCTCGCCGCCTCCCGCAGTGGTCTGGAGCTTGATCACCCGGACGATGGAGTGTGTCAGCGAACCGGACTCCGTCGACGGTTCAGTCGGGACAGCCGCTGCGCGCGCGGCGGCGGTCTCGAACGATCGCGTATCGATGGACGCGGCCATGCTGCCGGGCAGGCTCAATGCGGCGGCATACGCCATCGCGGCGGTCCCGGCGCCGCCGTCTCGTGCCGGGTTGCGCTGGTCGCCGGATGACGCGGGGCTGTTATCTCCGAAACCGGAGCCACGATGGGCCAGTCGCTCCACCGCGGTGGTGTCTCCAACCAACTGGGCGGCCTTCGCCAACTCGTTCCGCGCCCAGGACGGCGCCTCGAATGCCTCGGACTGGGCGATCTGGAAAGGCACTCGCGCAGCGCCCGCCAGCATCGCGGCCTGAGCCTGTGAATCGACGGCGACGGCGTTGACCGCCGCACCGGAATCCGACAGCACCGGGATCGACAGGCCCACTGGACGGTTGCCGATCGCCGTCGTCGGCGACGCGGCGTCGGCGGTCGGTGCAGCGGCCGCGATGTACCGCGACAGTGTGGCACGGACAAACGCGGCCACGTCGCCTGACGACGTGCCCTGATTTCGAGGGTCGGACAAGTGCGATGGCGTGGCGGTGAACGCCGCCGCGCCAGCCACCGGGTCCGAGGGTTCAAAGAAGCTCGGCGCCACCGCAGGCCACAGGGCCCGGCCAGGAACGCGAACAGGAACCGGTCCGGGACTGGCGGCGGCGCGCGGTGCCACCGTCACACGGGGGCCTGGTCCGGTAGAGAGTGCGGGATCCCCCAGAGCGGGGACGCTTCCGTCCGCAGCCACGGACATCGACGTTGCGACGGAATCCGCCACAGGGTTCGCGACGGCTGTGTCTGCGGCAACCGCAGCGGCGGTGGTCCCGTCCGCGCCGGCGACAGTCGCATCGGCAACGGCAACGGGTGCGGAGGCAACGGCATTCGCGACGGTCCCGGCCACGAGTGCCGGGACCTCAGCCTTCGTCCCCTTGATCACGTGGCGTCCAGCCACTCCAGCACCGACAACGGGCGCGGCGGCAACCGCATCAGCGACGGTCCCGGCGACGAGTACCGGGACCTCAGCCTTCGTCCCCTTGATCACGTGGCGTCCAGCCACTCCGGCACCGACAACGGGCGCGGCGGCAACCGCATCGGCGACAGCACCGACAACGGCCGCGGTGGCAATCGCATCGGCGACAGCACCGACAACGGGCGCGGTGGCAATCGCATCGGCGACAGCACCGACAACGGGCGCGGCGGCAGTCGCAGCGGCGACGGCACGGGCAACGGGTGCGGCGGCAGTCGCAGCGGCGACGGCACGGGCAACGGGTGCGGCGGCAGTCGCAGCGGCGACGGCACGGGCAACGGGTGCGGCGGCAGTCTGTACCAGGCCGGGCGCGGACGCCTGAACCTGCGGTCCCGTGATGACGGGGGAGCCGGACACGCCGGTGTCGGCCAGGGTCCCGTCCGCATGCCCGGCAATCGCCGGAACACGGGGTGGGATCAGCCCGCAACCAGGCTGGATCGGACATTCCGGGGTCCCGCACGGGACGGCGACGTCAGCGGCGCTCGCGTCCGGGTGCCGGGGTTTCTCCGGCTCTTCGGTGGCGGCCCACAGGTCCTCCTGCGCGGCGGCCGGGCTTCCGGACGCCACGTCAGTCTGGTTGGGGTCTGGCGTCGCGTTGGCCGGCCCTGGTTCAGGCGCGGCTATCGGGCGCGTCGTCGATGCAGCCGTCCTGCCGCGCGGCGCCTGCGCCACCAGCCGGCAGCCCGGTGCCTGCGAACCGGCCGGCTGCGGCTCGAGATCCGGCGCGGCTGAGCCGGCCGGGCGCAGCCGGTCCGGGGCTGCCGTATCGAGCGCGCCGTCGAGCGCCGACCCGAACGAGTCCTGAGTCTCGGCGTGGCGCGCGCCGTACGGCGCGCGCCCGTCCGCCGGGGCCGGCGTACCGGCCACGAGAGTGGTGATGACGTTATCCACGGTTTACCGCTTCAGCTGGAGCGTATCCTGCATCAGTTCGTCGGACACCGTGATGGTCTTCGAGTTCGCCTGGTACCCGCGCTGGGCCAGGATCATCTGCGTGAACTCCTGCGCGATGTCCACGTTCGACTGCTCCAGTGCGCTGCCGATCAACGTGCCGCGGCCACCGGTTCCGGCGACGCCGACGTTTGGCAGACCGGAGGCCTCGCTCTGCGAGAACCGGTTCGCGCCCACTTTCACCAGGCCCTTGTTGTTGTTGAACGACGCGAGGGCAATCTGACCGATGTTGACGGTCTGACCCGCGCCGAACGCCGCCACGATGGTGCCGTCGGACGAGATGCTGATGTTGTTGACCATGCCGGACGAGCTGCCGTTCTGCGTGACCGACGACGTCGCGGACGTCGCCCGGTAGCCGGTGAGCGCGCCGTTGCCGGCGGCGTCGATGACGTCCCAGCTGATCGTGTTGGCCGCCGCGCCGTCCGCCCAGGCCGGTGTCGCGAAACTCACGTCGGTGATGGCCGGAGCCGCGCCGCCGCCGGTCGCCGGGTTGTCCATCGCGACGGCGGAGAGCAGGCCGTTGCTGTCGAACGTCACCGATCCGGTGGCGACCGACGTCGGCGTGCCGACGACGCCGGCTGCCACGTCCGCACCGGGCAGCGTGAATTCGATATCCCACTGTCCATTGTCGGTGTTCGTGTAGGTGCCGGTCATCACGTGTGCCTGGCCGAGCGCGTCGTAGATCTGGATCGACGTCGTGAACGTGTCGCCGACGGCGGACGCCGAGTCCAGGTTCGTCTGTGTCTTCACGACCGAGGAGGCGACCGGCGCGCGCAGCACGCCTGGCGGAACGGTGATATCGCTGGGCTGGGCGTTGGTGATGACCCTCCCGGTGGTGGCGTCGGTGGTGGTCCACCCCTGCACGGCCTGGCCGTCCGGCGTGCTCAGGACGCCCTGGGCGTTGAAGCTGAAGTTGCCGGCGCGGGTGAAGGACTGGCCGTCGGGGCCGGCGACCACGAAGAAGCCGTTGCCCTGGATCGCGATGTTCGTCGCATCGGCGGTGGATTCAATGGACCCCTGGCTGAACACGGGCGACACCGATCCCACGCTGACGCCGAGGCCGACCTGCATCGGGTTGTTGCTCGTCCCGCTCAGCGACTGGCTGACCAGGTCCTGGAACGACACCTTGCTGGTCTTGAACCCGATCGTGTTGATGTTGGCGAGATTGTTGCCGATTACCGATAGGTAGGCGGAGTTCGCGCTCATGCCTGAGAGGCCTGCCGAGAAGGATCCTGCTGCCATAATTCTTTTCCCCTTGCCTGATGTCGGGTTGAAACTCGACGTCTAACTGCGCGCTATTTCGTGGTGGTCGTCGGCAGCGTCAGTGGTGCCGCGTAGTACGACGGGTTCGTCGCGCCGGCTGCCTGCGTGTAGGCGGCCGCGGCGCTGGAGGTGGCGGTGTTCGTGGTGCCGGCCGTGGTCGTCGCGGCGGACGCCTGCGGGGCGGCGGCCACCGACTGCAGGAACGTGGCCATCGCCGAGGTCGACGTCGCGATCTCCGTCAACTGTTCGAGCGAGCTGAACTGCGCCAACTGGGTGACAAACGCCGTGTCGTCCATCGGCTTGGTCGGATCCTGGTGCTGCAGCTGCGTCACGAGCAGTTGCAGGAACGCTTCCTTCCCCATGGCGTTCGTCTTGGTACTGGACAGCGCCGAACTCGTCGCGGCTGCCTGTTCGGCCGCCGTGGGGTTCGACGTGACGCCGCTGGTCGCCGTGATGCTCATCCGATCTCCTTGCTGCTGTCGTCCTGCCGGCCCGATCGGAGCACGGCAAGCCAGTCGATGTCCTTCTGTTCGGCGCGCCGTTCCTCTTCGGTATAGGCCCGCCATTTCTTCTCGCGCAGGTTCTCCAGGACTTTCACGTCGATGTGCGTCTTGGTGGCCCTGCCCCGGGCGCCGTCCGCTTCCGAACGCCGGTCCGTGACGACGTCCCGGCACACGACGATCTCGCGCTGCTGACGGAGTATCCAATTCCGGTACCACATCTGGGTGGCCACGTCGCCGCGCTCCCGCATCTCGTCAACCGCCCGGTTCTTCGACTCGTCGCACGCGCAAACCGACGCCTGGAGGTCGGCCTCGGCGCGCAGAACCGCCGCGTTGGCCGCGGCCAGCGCGCGCTGGGCGTCTTCTGCTCTCTTGCGGCGGAGGTCGAGGGCCACCTGGGCGCGGAAGGCGAACGGCCGCATGGTCAGACGGCCAACAGGCCCTGAAGCGCCGACGCCGTGTTGCACGGAGCGTCGGCCGGCTGACGCAGGTAGGTCGTGATGCTGTCACGTCGATCGAGCGCTTCGTCGATCTTCGCGTTGCTCCCGGCCACGTACGCGCCGACGTTCACGAGGTCTTCCGCGTTGCGCAGGATCGAGAGCCATTCGCGCACCTTGCCGGCCTTCAGGCGGTGTTCCACCGTCGTCACGTCCGGCATCGTGCGGCTGACGCTCTGCAGGATGTCGATCGCGGGATAGTGGTTGGCCGCGGCCAGGTCGCGCGACAGCACCACGTGCCCGTCGAGGATGGCGCGCACGGAGTCGGCCACCGGCTCGTTGTGATCGTCGCCCTCGACGAGCACGGTGTAGAACGCGGTGATGCCGCCGCGCCCGCGCACGTTGCCCGCCCGCTCGAGCAACTGCGGCAGCAGCGCGAACACCGACGGCGGATAGCCTTTCGCGGTCGGCGGCTCGCCCGCCGCGAGCCCGACCTCGCGTTGCGCCATCGCGAAGCGCGTGACGGAGTCCATCAGCAGCAGGACCTGCTTGCCCTGGTCGCGGAAGTACTCGGCGATCGCCGTCGCGGTGTAGGCCGCGCGCAGGCGCAGCAGCGACGGGCTGTCGGACGTTGAGCAGACCACCACGGCCCGCTTCAGGCCCTCGGGGCCGAGATCGTGTTCGAGGAACGTCCGCACTTCGCGGCCGCGCTCGCCCACCAGACCGATGACGGTGACGTCGGCGGACGTGCCGCGCGCCATCATGCCCATCAGCGTGCTCTTGCCCACGCCGCTGCCGCCGAACAGGCCAAGGCGCTGCCCGCGGCCGACGGTGAGCAGGCCGTCAATGGCGCGGACGCCGCTACCGAGCGGCGTCACCACCGGGTCGCGATCGAGCGGGTTCAACGGCGGAGGAAGCAGCGGGTAGTCGTCGGTGGCCGCGACCGGGCCCAGCCCGTCGATCGGGCGGCCGAGCCCGTCCACCACGCGGCCGAGCAGGCCGTCGCCCACCGGTACCGTGGCGGCGCCGCCGCGCGCCACGATCACGTCGCCCGGCCGGATGCCGGTCGTCGTGCCGAGCGGGACCGTCAGCAGGAGCCCTTCGCGAAACCCGACGACCTCGAGCGGCAGGGGCGCCTCGTCGGACCGGCGCAGTTCGCACACCTCGCCGACACGGGCACGTGGGCCACGCGACTCGACGATCAGCCCGACGGTCCGCACCACGCGCCCCGACATCGGCATCGGCTCGATGCGCCGGACGATGTCGTAGTAGCGCGTCAGGGAAAACTCACGTTGCACGTGTGGCCACCACCCGCGCTTCGACGGGTTCTTCCGCGGTGAGGGCCTGTTCGATAACCTGGAACTGGGCTTCGACGCTCGCGTCGATGAAGCCGAACGGCGACTCGATGAGGCAACCGCCGCGGTTCACGGCCGGGTCGGCCTCGACCGTCACCTGGCGGCCGGCCCACGCCGCGCCCTGGCTCGCGATGATGACGGCATGGTCCTCGGGATTGAGCCGGATCGTCGCCGCCGACGCCTCGCCGAGCCGGTCGAGCGCCACACGCGCCATCGCGCACGTCAGTTCCTGGTCCACCGTCACCTCGCGCCGCAGGATGCGCTGCGCGATGGTGAGGGCCAGCTGAACGACCTGGCGCTCGCTCTGGCGGATGATGGTCTGGCGCAGGTCCTCCAGTTCCTTCATCGTGTCCGCCATCCGGCGGAGCATCGCGTCGGCTCGCTTGGCGCCGGCCTCGTGGCCCGCCTTCTCGCCCTGCGCGTAGGCCGTGGCAAAGGCTTCGCGTTCCAGCTTGGCGAGCCGCGACTGCGCTTCGGCGGCGTCGCTCGACGCCGCGGCTTGCGCGGCGGGCGTCGGCGCCGCCGCGTCTCCACCGTTGGGCCGCCGGCCCCAGTCAAACGGCACCACGTTCCCGCCGGTGATTCTCGAGCCTTTAGACGACATACGCTTCTCCACCCGCGGCGCCCGTCACGAGCAGGCCTTCTTCCTCGAGCTTGCGCGCAATCGACACGACGTCGGACTGGGCACGCTCGACGTCCTTCAGCCGGACGGCGCCGAGAACTTCCATTTCTTCCTTGATCATGTCCGCCGCGCGGCTCGACATGTTCTTGAGGAACTTCTGCCGGATCTCTTCGGAGGCGCCCTTCAGCGCCAGCGTGAGCGCCTTCTTGTCGGCGCGTGACACGATCTCGCGGGTGGACTGGTCCTCGACGTGAAGGAGGTCCTCGAACACGAACATCAGGTTGCGGATCGCC
>Ga0334722_10000302_pt1 | contig 75164 bp, 65 predicted proteins | sample C3_bottom_MG_FD_207210 | JGI IMG/M metagenome (GOLD analysis project Ga0334722, IMG submission 207210) | Sediment microbial communities from Yellowstone Lake, YNP, Wyoming, USA - C3_bottom | ecosystem: Environmental > Aquatic > Freshwater > Lake > Sediment | place: USA: Wyoming | collected...
CGTCATTTTTTACATGGATTCCCTGGCCATCCGGGAGGAACTCTGCGACATGTGCCGGCGCATTGCCAGCGCCGGCTATTTTGTCGCGATGCCAAATTTATACTACCGGATGGCGCGCTCGGTCGATCTCGACGGCAACCGCCTGCACGACCCCGCTTATGCCGAGGGGCTGGCGTACATGTGGAAACTCAATCGCAGCCTCTCCAACACCATGGTCGAACAAGATACGGCAGCGATCCTCGAATATCTCGACGGCGATGCCGCAGCCAGAAAGGGAAAGATCGGCGTCGTCGGCTATTGCATGAGCGGTCGTTTCGTATTCAGGGTCGCAGGCGCGTTCCCGGACCGCGTTGCGGCCTCGGCCTCGGTGTATGGCGCGCGGCTGATGACGGATCAGCCGGACTCCGCGCACCTCCTGGCTGACAAGATCAAGGGCGAGATGTATTTCGCCTGCGCCGAACACGACAGCTACGCGCCGCCGGAAACGCTGGCCGCACTCCAGCGCGTTTTGGACCAAGCCAAGATAAACGCCTCGATTGAGATTTATCCGCAAGCCGAGCACGGTTTCGCTTTTCACACGCGCCATACCTTCCACAAGCCGAGCACCGAGCGCCATTACGAGCGCCTGTTCGACATGTTCCGTCGCAATCTCTGAATCCGGGACACACCGGAAGAAAGACGTTCGACAACTCACCAGCAATCAAACGAGGAGGTTTCACCATGCAACTACATTTCACGCGCGCCCTGGGCGCCCTCATGCTCGGCTCCTGTCTCATCGCGCCGGCGACGGCGGCGGATCCGGTAAAAATCGGCATAGCCGCACCGCTCTCCGGCGGGGCCGCAACTTACGGCCACGATGTCAAACGGGGCGCGGAACTCGCCGCGGACAAGATCAATGAAAAAGGCGGCATTCTGGGCGGCCGCAAGATCGAGCTGATATTCGAGGACGACAAGGGCACGCCCCAGGGCGGCGTCGCCGCCGTGCAGAAACTGATTTCCGTCAATCGCGTTAATGCCATCACCGGCGGCACCAACAGTTCCGTCGTGCTCGCCGAGACCTCGATCACGCGCAGCCGCATCCTGCACGTGAACGGCGCCGCCCAGGCGGACGCCATCACCGATCAGGGCAGCCCCTGGCTGTTCCAGATCAACAACACCGTGTCGGCGAATTCGCGCTCCTTCAACGCCTACATTACCGACGTACTGAAGCCGAAGACCGTCGCCTACATGGGCGAAAACACGGAATTTAACAAGACCGTGCTCGAGCTGTTGCGGGTAAGCCTCAAAGCCAAGAACATAGAAATCATCAACGTGTCGACCTATGATGCGGACACCAACGACTTCACTTCGATCATCACCAAGATCAAGTCGCTCAAACCCGACCTGTTATATGTATCGGACGCCTACCCGGCGCGCGCGGCGCAGCTGTGGAAGCAAGTGCGTCAACTCGGCGGCTTTCCGAAGGAGGTGACATCACCTGGTGTCGTGACGCCCGGCATGATGAACCCGAGCGAAGGTGCCATGGACGGCGTCATTACCGGCGAGATCTTCGTCGTTTCCAGCCCCGGCGAAGCAAATAAGAAGTTCGTCGACGATTATCGCAAGAAATGGAATGTCGATCCGGGCAAAGGCAATCTGGTTTCCTACGAAGCGGTCATTCTGATTGCGGCTGCCATGGACAAAGCCGGTACCGTTTCCGACTACGAAAAGATCTCGAAGACCATACGCGACAACAAGTGGGCGTCGCCGCGCGGCGAACTCAGTTTCGATGCGAAGGGACGCGCTACGGCGCTCAACTTCTATATCCAGCAGGTGAAGGGCGGAAAGCTCGTGCAGATCGACCAGGTTAAATCGAATTAGGCGGAGCCGCCGTACGGCGGCTCGCTTCTTCCTGGACCAATCATCGTGGATCTGCTGCTGCAGACGCTCGCCAACGGCATCGTACTCGGTGCCGGCTATGCGGTCATCTCCGTCGGGTTGACGCTCGTCTTCGGTATCCTGCATATCGCCAACTTTGCGCATGGCGCCTTTTTCGCCCTGGGCGCATACGTGATGTTCCTGATGATCTCGCTGCACGTTCCTTACCTCGTGGCCTTGCCGGTCGCGGTCGCGGTCGTCGCCATCGTCGGGTTCGCAACCGAAACCACCATCGTTCGCAGAAGTCTCTACGGCGAAGGGCACCACGGTTCGATCATCGTCACCTTCGCGCTCGGGCAGGCCATGGTCGCAGCCCTGCTCCTGATTTTCGGGCCCGATCCGCATCCGGTGGGATCGCCGTTCGGTCAGAGCACGCTATCGATTTTCGGTCTGATGATTGCAGGCCAGCGCGCATTCATCTTCGTCATTTCGGTTCTCGTTCTATCGGGCTTCGGTGTTTGGCTGCGCTACAGCACCAAGGGCCAGCAAATCCTGGCGGTCGCCCAGAACCCCCGCGGGGCGCTGTATTCGGGAATCAACGTGCCGATGATCCGCAGCGTCTCTTTCGTGCTCGGCGTTGCGGCAGCCGGTCTCGCCGGCGGGCTGCTGGCGCCGATCGTGACCGCCTACCCGACCATGGGGCATTCGACGCTGATCACCGGCTTTACCGTCGTCATCCTGGGCGGCATGGGCAGCATCTCGGGTGCCATGCTCGGCTCGCTGCTGATGGGTCTCGCCAACGCCCTGTTCGAGACCTACGTTTCGGTCTCCTGGACCCCTGCGCTCGGCTGGGTTCTGGTCATCGCCGTTCTCCTGCTCTGGCCCCAAGGCCTCAGAGGACGTGCGGAACTGTACCGGCACTGACCATCATGCCGGACTTGCCTACTGAAGCCGCCATGACGGCACCGCCGGCAGCGGCTATCCCCACGCTTGCCGGAGCGCAGGGTTCGCGGGTCAGGCCCCTGGCTGCACTTGGGGTCGCGATCGTGGCGGCGGTGTTGTTCGGAACTCTAGTGACGAACTCCTTCATCGTCACCATCGCCGGCTATACCTGTGCGTTTTCTCTGTTCGCGCTCAGCATCAACATCATGCTCGGTGGCCTCGGCGAAGTACCGCTCGGCCAATGCGTGTTCTTCGGCATCGGCGGCTACGGCGTCGGCATCGGGATGATCAAATTCGGTCTTCCGTTCGAGCTGGCAGCGGCGCTCTCGATGGCGGTCTCCGTCGCCGCCGCCGCGCTCATCGGCGCACTGACTTTGAGACTGACGGGTGCCTACTTCTCCATCGTCTCCTGGGGGCTGTCCGGAGTCGCTCTGGTCGCCGCGCTCAACCTGACGGACGTCACCGGCGGGCCGCTCGGGATGTATGGTTTTCCGCCGATTACCGTGGCATCGATCCCGCTGGCCAATCCGCGCGGCTATTTCTTTGTCACGGTAACAGTGCTCATACTTGCCGTGCTCCTGCTGCACGCCGTGCGCGACTCCCGGTTCGGTGCCGCGATGGAGAGCGTGCGCCAGAATCGGCATCTCGCGCAATCGGTGGGCGTCGATATCTTCCGCCAGCGCCTGAAGGCGTTCCTGCTCAGCGCAACGCTGGCCGCTCTCGGTGGGGCACTCTGCGTGCCGTACGCCCAGATCGTGACGCCGGAAATATTCTCGGTCGGCAACACCGTCGATGCGCTGCTGATGGTCCTGCTCGGCGGTTCCCAGTTGCTGGTTGGCCCCATCATCGGCGCCGTTATTTTTACCGTCATTCCGCACTACCTCGAACTCGATCCGAACGTGCGCATTCTGCTATTTTCGACTGCGATCGTCCTCATCATGATTTTCGCGCCGGGCGGTCTGCACCAGATTTCCAGCGCCTTGATCCGGCGTTTTAAAAGGAAGAGCGGTGCACAAGACCCCCGCTGACGCTTCCACGCAGGCCACGGCGGCTACCGAGTTCGCCGTAAGAGCGAGCGATATCCACAAGCGCTACGGCGGCGTGACTGCGCTCGACGGCGTGAGCCTGACGGTCAACGCGGGCGAGATCTTCGGCATCATCGGCCCGAACGGCGCCGGAAAGTCGACGCTGTTCGACGTGCTGTGCGGAATCACCAAGGCGACCAGCGGCAAGGTCGAGGTGCTCGGCCAGGATGTCACGCGCATGAGCCCGCATCTGGTGGCTCGCTCGGGCGTGGCGCGAACCTTTCAGCGCACCGCCGTGTTCGGCGAAGCCACCGTTTTCGACAATCTGCTCTACGGCCGGCACAGCAGCTTCCGGCACTCCGTGATCGGGCGCATTTTCCGCAGTCCGGCGTATCGAAACGATCACGGCGCCTTTGAAGCGAAGGCGCGCGAAGTACTGGCGGTCACCGGCCTCGGCGAGGACCGTGGTCGCCTTGCCAGCGTGCTGGCCTATGGTGTGCAGCGGCGGCTCGCCGTGGCAGTAGCCCTGATGTCGGAACCGAAAATCCTGTTTCTGGACGAACCCGCCGCCGGCATGAACGGACGCGAGACCGACGATTTCATTGCGCTCATCCGGCTCATTGCGCCAGGACGAACGATCGTCATCGTCGAACACGACATGGCGGTGATCAAGTCCCTGTGCGGCCGCGCGCTGGTCGTGGTCGATGGGCGCCCGGTCGTCGTCGACGCTCCCGACCAGGTGTTCAAGCATGCCGAGGTGATCTCGGCCTATCTGGGTGCGGACGATGACTGAACTGCTGCGCGTGGAATCGGTATCTGCCGCCTACGGTAAGGTGACGGCGGTGCGCGAGGTCTCGCTCGAAGTTCACCCGGGCGAGATCGTCGCCATCCTCGGTGCCAACGGCGCCGGAAAAACGACGCTGCTGAACGCGATCTCCGGCGTGCTGCCGATCAGCGGTGGGCGCATCGAATTCAACGGCGATCGAATCGACGGCCGCAAGCCCTGGCAGCTCAGCCGGCTCGGCATCAGCCACGTTCCGGAGGGCCGCGAGATCTTTCCGGCGATGAGCGTCGAAGCCAACCTCAAGATCGTCGACGCGTTCGGCGGCGGCCCGACCTTCAAAGTCGACGACGTCTACGAGATGTTTCCGCGCTTGCACGAGCGCATGCATCAGATGGCTGGAAGCCTGAGCGGCGGCGAACAGCAGATGCTGGCCATAGGACGCGGGCTGATGGCGCGTCCCAAGCTCATATTGTTCGACGAGCCGTCGCTCGGCCTCGCCCCCTTCCTGACCAAGTTCGTCCTCAACTCCATTGCCGGACTCAGGGCCAAAGGCATCGCGACGCTGCTGGTCGAACAAAACATGCGGGCGGCGCTGCGCATCGCAGATCGCGCCTATGTGCTGCGCGTCGGGCGAATGGTACGCTCCGGCTCGGCCCAGGAAATCGCCAGCGCTCCCGATATTCAGGAGGCCTATCTTGGAGTCTGACAAATTGAACGACAGTCAAAGTGCAACCCCGACGCCGCTGCCTCTCGCCGGGATCAAGGTGGTCGAGATCGCCCAGAATATTGCTGGGCCCTACGCCAGCGAAATCCTGGCGATGCTCGGCGCTGACGTGGTCAAAATCGAGCGACCGGAGGGCGGTGACGACGCGCGCGGCTGGGGTCCACCGTTCCTGCATGGCATGGCGACGACCTTTCACACCACCAACCGCAATAAGCGCGGTATCACCCTGGACCTCAAGGATCCGGCGGCAATCGCGTGGTTGAAGACCTATGTCGGCAAATGCGATGTGCTCATCCAGAATCTGCGTCCCGGAGTGATGAGCGAGCTCGGGCTGGATTCGGACTCACTCCTCGCTGCCAATCCCCGTCTTGTGTATTGCTCGTTGTGGGCATTCGGTCACAAGGGACCGATGCACCTGAAGCCGGGTTACGAGCCGATCATCCAGGCATTCGCCGGAATATTCAGCGTCAACGGCGCCACAGACGGCCCGCCGGTCCGGGTCGGCATGCAAGTCCTCGATCTGGGCACGGGCGTGTGGGCGGCGCTGGGTTGTATCGCGGCGCTGTTTCGGCGCCAAGTCACCGGGCGCGGCGGCGTCGTCGACACCTCCTTGTTTGAGACCGCCCTGGGCTGGCTGAGCGTGCACTTTGCGAGCTTCAGTGCCAGCGGCGAGCTGCCAACGCGCCACAGCAGCGGCAATCCGCGCGTGGTCGTGTTCCAATCTTTCGAAACCAGCGATGGCGAGGTTGTCGTCGCGGCGGCCAACGACAGGCTGTTTGCGAAACTTGCGCGCGAACTCGGGCATCCGGAATGGGCGACGGACGCTCGCTTCGCGAGCAACGCCTTGCGCGTGGCGAATCGTGACCACGTCATTCCGCAGCTCGAAGCGATCTTCCGCACCGCGACGATGGCGCATTGGTTCGAGCGCTTGGAGGCTGCCGGCGTGCCCTGCGCCCCGATCCATGATCTGCGCCAGATTGCGGCTCAGCCGCAGACCGAGGCGCTGCGCATCCTGCAGACTATCCCGGGAGTCGATCTTCGGGTCGTGGGCTTGCCGATCTCGTTCGATGGAACGCGCCCGCCGATCCGCCACGGCGCGCCCAAACTGGGCGAGCACAACGAGGAGATCGGCGCGCCGGGCGCATCCGGCGCTAAAATTGCTGCGAAAGACCAGTGAACGACGCTTGCAATTCACCGGAGGTATCCATGTCTCGCAGAAATTTCGTTTTCGCGCTCGGCGCCGTGCCGCTGCTCGCACTCTCGCCCCGCTCGTTTGCACAAATCGCACGTTCGCGCACGATGCACATCATCGTACCGTTCGCCCCCGGCGGTTCGGGCGACATTACCGGGCGCCTGATCGGTCAGTACTTCGGTGACAAGACCGGGCAGAAAGTCGTGATCGAAAACAAACCGGGCGCCAACGGCATCATCGGCGTCGAGGCGGCAAAAACCGCTCCCGCCGACGGCAGTACGCTGCTGCTGGCGACCACTTCGACCCACGCCGCCAACCCCAGTCTGTACAAAAAGCTGCCTTACGACCCTGAAAAGGATTTCACCATCGTCGGTGTGCTCGGCAGCGGCGGCAGTTACGTGTTGGTGAAGCCCGACGCGCCCTAGAAGACCTTCGCCGATTTCATCGCCTACGCCAAGTCACACCCGGGCGCGCTCAACTACGGCCACTTCAACGCTTCGTCGAACGTCCCGGGTGCGCTGCTGAACAACGCGGCCGGGATTGAACTGACACCGGTGCCGTACAAGCAGATCGGCACCGCCATGACCGACCTGATGGCGGGACAGATCCAGGTCTCCTTCGTCGATTCCGCCGCGGGCGATGCCTACGTCACGAGCGGCCAGTTGCGTGCGCTTGCGATTACGCGCCGCGATCGCTGGGCCAAGCATCCCGATCTGCCGACGGTGGCGGAGTTCTATCCCGGTTTCGAGGTCACCGGCTTTCTCGGCCTCGCGGTGCCGGCCGGCACGCCGCGCGAAGCGATGCTGTCGCTCAACGCGCTGATCAACGATGCCATCACCTCCGAACCGATGCGCTCAAAGATGGAAGGCTTCGGCTTCACGCCAAGGAGCATGAATCTGGACGAGTGCATCGCCTTCGTGCGCAATGAGCGCACGAAATGGGCGCGCTACGTCTTGACGGCGAAGATCGAGCCGCAGTGAACTTTTTTGACCAACCTTGGAAACCGAACATGAGTGAGACCAGCAGTGCAACAGATATAGCCGTTAGCCGTGACGAGCATGTCGCAATCGTGGAGATCTGCCGCCCGCCGCACAATTTTTTCGATATCGCCTTGATTAGGGGTCTGGCCGATATTTTCGAGTCGCTCGACAAAGATCCGAGCTGCCGCAGCATCGTGCTGGCGGCACAAGGCACCGCATTTTGCGCCGGGGCGGACTTCTCCCGCCGGGAAAACGCGCCGGACGTGGACTCGACACGCACCAGCAATCCGCTGTATGACGAAGCGGTGCGCCTGTTCTCCTGCCTCAAACCCGTGGTTGCCGCCGTGCACGGCCCGGCGGTCGGGGGCGGGCTCGGTCTGGCGCTGGTGGCGGATTTCCGCGTGACCTGTGCCGAAGCGCGCTTTTCCGCGAACTTCACCAGACTGGGCTTCCATCCCGGCTTCGCCCTGACCTACACTTTGCCGCGCCTGGTTGGGGTGCAGAACGCGGCGCTGATGTTCTACACCGGCCGCCGCCTAGGCGGCGAGGAAGCCGTATCGATTGGTCTGGCAGACTTTCTGGTGGCACAGGACCAGGTGCGCAGCGAGGCGCTGAAGCTGGCCAAGGAAATCGCCATTTCCGCGCCGCTGGCGATCGTTTCGACGCGAACCACGCTGCGCACGGGCCTGGCCGAGGAGGCACGCAAGGCCACTACGCGTGAAGGTTCCGAGCAAAGTTGGCAGCGTCAGACCGAGGATTTCAAGGAAGGCATTGCGGCGATGGCTGCGCGCCGCACGCCGCAATTCAAAGGCAAATAGTCCCCGCTCGAGCGCCAGTGCAGTTCGCTGGCGCCTGTCCTAGCGCCTGAAATCAGTCAAACGCGCTTGCGCTCAGGCCACCGTATTTCTCGGGACATCCTTGAACGGGCGGTCCGTATCGAACCCGGGCTCCTTCGGCATTCCAAGCACGCGCTCGGCGATGATGTTGCGCTGGATCTCGTCGGTGCCGCCGGCAATGGATGTCGCCGGGGTCGAAACCAGGATTTCCGCTATCACGCCGTTCAAAGCACCGTCTTCGCCGGTGAGCATTGCGTCGGCGCCGGAGATCATCGTATGAACATTGGCGGCGGCGCGCGCCACATGGCTACCCACCAGCTTGCCCAGTGAGCCCTCGGGCCCCGGCGTTCTGCCCATTTGCTGCGCGGCACGGACGCGGCGCACGATCCACTGCCCGGTTCTATGCAGAGTCAGCAGTTTGGCGATTTCTTGGCGCACCACCGGGTCGGTATTCTTGCCCATCGCCCTGGCGCGTTCCACCACCAGATCGACGCGGCCGGCCCGCTGTGCATACCACTTGTACGGCTCCATCACCGTCGCAATTTCCGCCCGCTCCTGGTCGTAGATGCGCCCTGCCCGCCCAGAGTCCTGCCCCCACGAACTGATGCCATCGGCGGCGCTGCGCCGCTCGTGCATCAGGGTGGTGGTCGCCACTTTCCAGCCGTCACCCAGTTTTCCGACCAGGAACTCGGGTTCGATCACGGCATCGGTGAAAAACACCTGATTGAAAGAAGCATGGTGGTTCATCTGCGCCAGCGCTTGCACCGTGATCCCCGGTTGTTCCATGTCGATGACGAAATACGACAGTCCCCGGTGCTTCGGCACATTCCAGTCGGTGCGCGCCAGCAGAAGTCCATATTGCGCGTGTTGAGCGCTGGTGGTCCACAATTTCTGGCCGTTGATGATCCATTTGCCGTCCTTGAGATCGGCCCGTGTCGATGCCGCCGCCATGTCCGATCCGCTGCCCGGCTCACTGAAAAGCTGGCACCAGGTATCTTCGCCGGTAAGGATGCGGCGGAGGAATTTCTGCTTATGTAACTGCGATCCATGATCGAACAAGGTTGCGGCAGCGAGCATCCTTATTCCGGCTTTGGCGACGCCAACGGCGCCGAAGCGGCGAAACTCCGCATCGACTGCGGCGCCCAGCACAGCGGAAAGCCCCCTTCCGTACCACTCTTTCGGCCAGGCGGGTACGCCCCAGCCGCTGTCGACCAATTTGTTCCGCCATTCCAGAAGATCGAGCTCTGGATTCCAGTTAGCTTCCAACCATGCGCGCGCTTCGGCGCAAATTGAGGCCTCGTTTGCTTCGCTCATCTCATTGCCCTTCGTTCTCAAATATTCCAGCGCTGCATCAGCAGCTCGCGGTGATAATCCGATCCGCCGAGGAAGACCTCGGAGCTTTTCGCCCGCTTGAACCACAAGTGGGTATCGTTGTCCCAGGTAAAGCCGATGCCGCCGTGGATTTGTATGGTGTCAATGGCGGTTTGCATATACGCATCGGCGGCACATGCCTTGGCGAGCGACGCGATCGCCGGCAGCTCGGCATCGTTTTCCGCCGCCGCCTCCGCCGCAGCGTAAGCCGCACACTTTGCCAATTCAACGTCTACGAGCATGTCGGCGCATTTGTGCTTGATCGCTTGAAACGAGGCGATGGGGCGACCGAACTGCACCCGCAACTTCGCATAGTCGACTGCCGACTCCCGCAGCTTCTCGGCTCCGCCAACCATCTCGCTGGCGAGACATACCGCCGCCTGATCCAGTGTCTTGGAAAACGGCAGGGCGCCGCCGCCCGCTTCCCCCACCAGTTCGGCGGGCACCGATTGAAATTTGAGGCGCGCCAGCTTGCGCGTCATGTCGGTCGTTTTCAGCCGCCGCCGCTCGAGCCCGGGTGCATCGCCTGCAACCGTGAACAGCGAAAGTCCGTCATCCCCGTTGGAATCGGGCTTGCGTGCCAGTACAACAATCAAATCAGCCGTGTGCCCATCGAGCACAAAACTCTTGACGCCGTCCAACCGGTAGCCGCCGCCTGCCGGCGTTGCCGTCATCTCGATCCCAGCGCTGTCCCAACCGCCATGGTCCTCGGCAAACGCCAGTGTTGCGATGGTGTCACCAGCAGCAATGCCGGGTAACAGAGTCCGTTTTTGTTGTTCCGTTGCCGCGTTCAGGATCGCGGTTGCGGCCAGCACTACCGAGGAAAAATAGGGTGCACACAGCAATGAACGCCCCATCTCTTCCAGCACGATGCCCAACTCGACAAAGCCAAACCCCTGCCCGCCATAGGCCTCGGGTATGTGCACAGCGCTCAGTCCAAGTTCCCCATTTAACTGCTTCCAGGTCTCGCGCTCCCACCCTTGGTCCGTGGCCATCAGGCGGCGAACTTCCGTCGCAGGAGATTTCTCAATAAAAAACCGCCGGAGCACCGTACGGAATTGTTCCTGTTCGTCGGTAAAGCAATAATTCATGTCATTACCCTATTCGGGTTTGATACCAGCTACCGCGGCAATCCGGCGGAAGCGGTCCAGTTCGTCGCGTTGATATTTCTGCATGGCGGCGGGCGCATGCGGCATCAGCTCGCCCCCTCCAATCTTCTTCACAAAATCCCTGGCTTCGTTCGTGGCCAGCACCTTTTGCAGTGCATCGGTCAGCTTGGCTGACACGTCGGCCGGCGTTTCAGACCGGACACAAAAGGAAATCCAGGAGTAATTCACGTAATCCGGATAGCCACTCTCCCTGATCGTCGGCACATCCGGGAAATCCGGCGACCTGCCTTCCCCAGACACCGCCAGCGCCCGCAGCTTCCCGCTCTTCAATAGCGGCGAGACACCGCCCAGATCGACGACACCGAAATCGAGCTGCTTGCCCATTACGTCAGTAAAGACCTGAGCGCCCCCCTTGTAAGGGACGTTGGTAAATTTGACACCGGCAGCAGCGGCCAAGCGCGCCAGAGCGAGGTAATACCCCGCCGAATAGGTGCCTGCGTTCAGCGACGCCTTGTCCTGCTTAGCGGCAGCGACAAGATCCGCCAGGGTAGCGAATTTCGAATCGGCCACCACCACGATCACATTCATGGTCCGGACCAGCCCGGACAAGGGCTTCAAGTCCTTGACCGGATCATAAGGTAGATCCTTGATCACGATGGGATTCACCGACAACGGCGAATTGCTCGCTAGAAGTATCGTGTAACCGTCGGCCGGCGCCGCTTTGACCGCCATCACGGAAATCACGCCGCTCGCGCCCGGTCGATTCTCGACTACGAACGGCTGACCGAGTATGGCCGAAAGTTTCTCGCCGAAAAACCGGGCGAAGGTATCGGATCCGCTCCCTGCCGTAAACGGAACGATTACTTTGACCGTCTTATTCGGAAAATCTTCTGCCTGCCCGGACGCAAGCGGCGCTATCAGCATCAGCGCCAGGAACGGGAGCCACATTCGGTTCATTTCATCTCCTTGATCTTACAACTGGATAAATAAGCACATTGCGCCTTTCGAGTGTCGGCGCCGCCCGCTCTCACCCAGGGCGAATGCCGGCGCGCTTCTGAACGCGCGGTGCGCTGCGTCCTACCTGGGCAGCTCTGCCGCCAGGCCAGCCTGATAGGTTGAAGGGCTGCAGCCGAAACCTCGCTGCGCGCGCTTCGACAACCAAAAGCCGAATTGCTGCGGCACGTTGGCATAACTGGGATCGACGCCGAGCTTCTGCGCTGCATCCATCGGCCAATTGGGATTGTTGAGGATCTCCCGGCCGACGCCGGCGAGATCAGCCTGCCCCTGTTGCAGGATCTGCTCGGCCTGATCGCCGTGGATAATGAGGCCCACAGCCATGGTCATGATTCCGGCTTCGGCCTTGATGCGCTCGGCGAAGGGCACCTGATAGCCGAACTTGGTCAGCCGGTAGAAATTGGGCATGCGGCTAGACAGGCCGCCGGAGGTGCAGTCGATCACATCGACCCCTTTGGTCTTCAGAATGCGCGCGAGCGCGACATTTTGCTCCGGCCCCCATCCCGCGTCGTCCTCGATCGAAAGCCTGACGAACAGCGGTTTTTCCTTCGGCCAGTTGGCGCGCACGCATTCGACGACCTCGATCGCGAAACGCATTCGGTTGGTCTCCGAGCCGCCGTATTCGTCGTCGCGCAGATTGGCCTCGGGCGAGAGAAACTGGTGAATGAGATAGCCGTGCGCTCCGTGCAATTCGAGGACGTCGAAGCCGGCCTGATCTGCGCGCGCAGCGGCTTTGCCCCAGGCTTCCACGAGCGCCGGGATCTCGCTGCGCTCGAGAGCTCTGGGCACCGGCCAGCCCTCACCGTAGGCAATCGCGCTCGGCGCGACGATATCCCATTCGTCCCAATCCTTGATGTCCGGCGTGCGCACGAGCGGCTTGTCCCCTTCCCACGGCCGCTGTGTTCGCGCTTTGCGCCCGGTATGACCGAGTTGAATTCCCGCGGTCGCGCCGTATTCCTTGATGAAGTCGGCAATGCGCGCAAGCGGCGCGATGAAGCGATCATCCCACAGCGCAAGATCGCCCATGGTGCCATGTCCGCGACGCTCCACTTTGGTCGATTCGACGATGACCAGCCCCGCGCCGCCGGCGGCAAACCTGCCCACGTTCATCAGGTGCCAGTCTATGGGGAAGCCGTCCACTGCCGAATATTGATGCATCGGCGGCACGACGATGCGGTTTCTGAGCACGATTTCGCGCAGTTTAAGCGGTGAGAACAGCATGGTGTTCATGGTTTGCTCCAGTTTTCTTGAAGTACGGGCGGGTGCGGTCGGCAAAGATGCATCGTCGCGGTCGCGACAGCGACTGCCATTCTGATGCGTATCAATTATTCCCCTTCAGCTTGTACTGCTCGATGATGCCTTTTTGGATCTGCATCTGTTCGGCGGCGAACCGGGCGTACTCGGCCGGCCCCTTGTACACCACTTCCTGATTCAGCATCTCCAGTATCCGCAAGTGTTCGGGATCGTAGAGCGCCTTCTTGAACGCGTGGTGCAGCTTGTCGACGATGGCGGGCGGCAATCCCTTGGGGCCGGCAATACCATACGGGGACTTCTCGACGATATCGAAACCGAGTTCCTTCAAGATCGGTACTTGCGGCCATTTCTTGGTACGCGCGTCGCCCCAGGTGTTGAGCAGGCGGAACCTTCCTGTATCGACTAGGCTCGCCCAGCCGCTGCCATCGGCCGCAAAATCGACGTAGCCCGAGAGCAGCGCCGCGTTGTTTTCGGCAGTTCCCTTGTGCGGCACATGGCCCCATTGGATGCCAACTTGGCGCGCAATCTTCTCCATCGTGATGTGCTGCGTGGACCCCATCCCCAAGGTCGCGAAATTCAACTTGCCCGGATTGGCTTTGGCGTAATCGAGCAGTTCCCTGAACGACTTCCAGGGCGAATCAGCGCGCACCACGACACCGAAAGTGTAGCCGCTGGTACCGATGATATAGCTCAGATCGGTCAGCGGGTCGTAGGACATCTTGACCAGATACGGCTGACGGAACACACCCACGGGAATGGACGAGAGCAGATAGCCGTCGGGCGGCGCCGACGCCAGCGCCACGGCACCCAATGCGCCGGTCGCTCCCGGGCGATTGACGACCACGATGGTCTGACCAAGGTGGTTGGACGCTGCAGCGCACAGGGCACGAACTTCCAGGTCGGTTTGGCCGCCTGCCGGCCAGGGCACGATCATCGTGATTGGCCGGGACGGAAAGTCTCCGCTCTGCGCATGAACGGTGCCGGCCAGAAACGCCATCAGAACCGCGAATAGCTTGAGAATACGCATACCCTGCCTCCCCAATATTCCCCGCTTTGATTCGTGCGTCGCAAAACACGTCATCCGCCGGGCCACCGATTTATGCCTGCGCTACCACCTTCTTTGCCTTCAATGCGGCGATCTCGCCGTCGCTGTAGCCCGCATCGCGCATTATTTCCGTGGTGTGCTGTCCCAGCAGCGGCGCGCCGAATCGTATCTCAGCCGGCGTGGCGGAGAATTTCGTCGGCGGATTGACGTAGCGCACGGCGCCTTCGCTCGGATGCTGCGCAGCCTGAAACAGGCCGACCGCCTTCAGGTGCGGGTGCTCAGGCAGATCGTCGACGGCGTAGACCGGCGTAATCGGAATATCCAGCGTCGCGCAGAGGCTGATCCATTCGGCGGTCGTGCGCTGCTTCGTAATCTCCGCCATGTCGCCATACAGTCCGACGATATTGGCATTGCGCGTATGCCGGTCGTAGACGGCGTGCTTCTGCGTAAGCTCCGGGCGTCCGGCGCTTTTGAAAAATGCATCCCAGTGATCGCCGGTGTAAGGCAGGATCGCGATATAGCCGTCCTTGGTCGGGGCCGGCTTCCGCCCCCCCGCAAGCAGGCGCGCATAGCCGGCCTTGGCGGGCGCGGGGTCGAAGGTGAGGCCTCCGAGGTGCTCGGTCAGCATGAACGCCACCAGGGTTTCGAACATCGGCACTTCGACATATTGGCCCCGGCCGGTGCGCTCGCGGCTGAACAGTGCCGCCAGCACCGCGTTCACCAGCGCCATGCCGGCGGTCTTGTCGGCCACCAAGGTGGGCGCGTAGTCGGGTTGCTCGTGTCCCACGCTGTTCAGGCTGGCGAGACCGCAGGCCGCCTGAATGATGTCGTCGAAAGCGGGCTTGTCGCGATCAGGACCGTCCTGGCCGAAACCGGTGGCGACGCAATAGACGATGTCCGGATTGAGTGCGGCCACCGCCTTGTAGCCAAAGCCCAGCCTCTCGATCGCGGCCACCCGCATATTGTGAACCAGCGCATCCGCGCCGGTAACCAGGCGCTTCAGTATCTCCCTTCCTTCGGCGGACTTGAGATCGACCGCGATCGAGCGCTTGTTGCGATTGATCGCGAGGAAAATGGAACTCATGCCCGGGTGCAAGGAGACGCCGTTGGCACGCATCAAGTCACCTTCGAGGTTCTCGACCTTGATGATTTCCGCGCCGTAGTCGCCGAGGATCTGCGTTGCCAGGGGGCCGAGCACGACGGAGGTGAGATCCACGATGCGCACGCCGGAGAGAGGGCCCTGCGCGGCCGCAGGTGCTTGGTCTTGGGTTTTAGCGATGTTCATTTCCTGCTCTGTGCCTTTCACGATTTAGGTTTGCGCAAATTTTCCCAGGTCTCGTCCGACCAATTCTGCATATTGACCGCCGACGGTCCAGCCGCGCCTTGAAGCAATTTTCCGCCGTCGATGAGGATGGCTTCGCCGGTGATGAAACCAGCATTTTCAGACACCAGGAAGGTACAAAGATCGGCCAGTTCTTCGTGCCGGCCTACGCGCCGCAATGCGATTCCGTTCTCAATGGGTTCGCGGTGACGCTCCTTCGGCATCAGGCGCGACCATGCGCCTTCGGTCGGAAACGGTCCTGGCGCCACGCCCACCAGGCGGATGCCCTTCGGCCCCCATTCCACCGCCAGGCTTCGAATCATGGACAGCACGCCGGCCTTGGCCATCGCCGAAGGCACGGTGAAGGGCGCGCCGACCAAAGCAGACTGCGTGAGAATGCAAAGCACGGTGCCCCCGTGTCCCGCATCGATCCAGCGCCTGCCGGCTGCGATGGTGCAATAGGCGCTGCCTTTGAGTACGATGTCGATCACGGCGTCCACCGCGCGCGGCGACAGGCGTTCAGTGCGGGCAAGAAAGTTGCCTGCGGCATTGTTGAGGAGCACGTCCAGCGGCCCGCCCCCCCAGATGCGGTCCATCATGGTTTCGACCGCGGCCGCATCGCGAACGTCGCAGACATGGATCTCGATGCGCGCGCTATGATCGCGCGCGAATTCGTCCGCCGCCGCCTGCAGCACCTCGCCTCTGCGGCCGCAGATGATGAGGTTGGCACCGAGTTCGACATAGCGATGGCCGATGCTCTTGCCGAGGCCGGTTCCACCGCCGGTGATCAGTATCCGTTTGCCCGCAAGCAAACCGTCATGAAACATGTTCCATCCCCCGCGAACTGACGCTATTCCGGCTTGATGCCCGCCGCATCGGCGATGCGTCGGAATCGCTCGAGCTCGTCGCGGTGGTATTTCTGCATGACGGCAGGCGGATGCGGCATGAGTTCGCCCCCCGTCTTCTTGACGAATTCTCTGGCCTCGTTCGTGGTCAGGGCCTTTTGCAGGGCGTCAGCCAGTTTGGCCGTGATGTCGTCCGGCGTCTGCGCGCGCACATAAAAGGAAGTCCAGGAATAATTCACGTAGTCCGGATACCCGCTTTCGCGTATCGTCGGCACATCCGGGAAATCCTGGTGACGTCGTTCGCCCGATACCGCCAGTGCCCGGATCTTTCCGCTCTTCAACAGCGGCGAGACCCCGCCGAGGTCGACGATCGCCATGTCGAGTTGGTGTCCCATGATGTCGGTGAAAATCGGCGCCCCGCCTTTGTAGGGGATATGGTTGAACGTCACCCCGGCAAGGTTGGCGAACCATTCAAGTGCAAGGTGATATCCGGCCGAATAATTGCCCACATTCAGCGGCTGCGTTCCCTGCTTCGACACCGCCACCACATCGGCCAGGGATTTCAACTTCGAGTCCGGCGCCACGATGTAGGCGTTCATGCCGCGCGTCAGACCGGAGAGGGGCTTCAGGTCCTTGAGCGGATCGTACGGAAGATCCTTGATCGTGATCGGGTTCACCGATAGCGGCGAATTGCTCGCCAGCAGAATCATGTAGCCGTCCGCCGGCGCCGATTTAACCGCCATCACAGATATCACACCGCTCGCGCCCGGACGATTCTCGACTACGAAAGGCTGGCCGAGTATTGCCGCCAATTTGTCGCCGAAAAAACGAGCCGACGTGTCTGAGCCGCTCCCCGCCGTAAATGGGACGATCACTTTGACTGCCTTGTTCGGGAATTCCTTCGCCTGCCCCATCGCCGACGGCGCAACGGCCATCAGCCAGAGAAACACCAAGCACATCCGTCTCATCTACTCTCCCTTTCGCCTATCTCAACAAAATCGTCGATTCGAATTCGCTATTCCGGCTTGAATCCCGTCATCGCGGCAATGCGCCGAATTCGTTCATACTCGTCGCGTTGGTACTGTCGCATGGCGGCCGGCGCGAGCGGCATCAGTTCTTCCCCCGGGTGATGCTTGACGTACTCCTTGGCGTCGTTCGCGGCCAATGCCTGTTGCAGTGCGTCGGCCAGCTTGGCCGCAATATCGTCGGGCGTTTCCGCGCGGACGTAAAAAGAAACCCAGGTGTAACTCTTGTAATCGGGATAACCGCTCTCCCTGACGGTCGGCACGTCGGGGAAATCCGCGCTGCGCGCGTCGCCCGTGACTGCCAGCGCGCGGATCTTGCCGCTCTTCAACAGCGATGACACGCCGCCCAGATGCACCAGGCCAACATCGAGCTGGTTTCCCATAACGTCGGTGAAAATCGGCGCCGCGCCTTTATAGGGAACGTTGTTGAACTTGACGCCCGCGAGATTGGCGAGCCAGTCGACAGTCAGCTGATACCCCACGGAATAGGTGCCGATGTTCAGCGTCGTGTTGCCGCTTTTTGCCGCAGCGACCAGATCCGCCACGGTGCGCAGCCTCGAGTCGGGCGCGACGATATACACACTTACGCCTCGGGTCAGTCCGGACAGCGGCCTCAAATCCCTGAATGGGTCGTAAGGCAGGTTCTTGATCGTGACCGGATTCACGGTCAACGGAGAATTGCTGGCAAGAAGTATCGTATAGCCGTCCGCAGGCGCCGACTTGACTGTCATCGTGCCGATCACGCCGTTCGCACCTGGCTTGTTTTCGACTACGAAGGGCTGGCCCAGTATCGCCGCGAGTCTCTCGCCGAAGTAGCGGGCGAAGATGTCGGCCCCGCTCCCCGCCGTGAACGGAACAATCACCTTGATCGCCTTGCTCGGGAAGCTTGTTGCGTCGCCCATCACCGACGGGGCGATGGCCATCAGCACGAGAAAAGCCAGCCACGTTCGTTTCATCGACTATCGATTCCTTTGCTAGCGCAACTAACCGCTCGGCTTTCATTGGGTCTGCGCCGGCGCGGGCCCTCTTCAGGGCGCAGCCGGCCTCTAGCGGTATCGCGGTTTGCTTCTCGATTTGATTGCGGCTTAGAGTCGGCTCAGCATCGGCCAGAGCGCGTCCGCACCGCTGGCCGCGACGCCACGACCGATCCGGGTCTGCCAGTAGGTCTCATTGCCGAACTCGTCGCGCCACGACCATAAGCGGCGCGTGCTGTAATGAAGATTGTGCTCGCGCGTGTAGCCCATCGCGCCATGCACCTGATGCGCGATTTCGGCGCCTTTGCCGGCAGCTTCGCCGATGCGCGACTTCGCCACCGAAACCGCAAACTCGTCAGGCGCAAGGCCCGATGTCTCGACTGCCGCATCGGCCGCCGCGCTCGCGGCGGCCACCTGCCCGGCCAGCACCGCGAGCATGTGCTGTATCGCCTGAAACTTGGCGATCGGGCGGCCGAATTGCACGCGCTCGTTTGCATACAGCAAGGCGTGCTCGAGCGTTCGTTCCAGCGCGCCGGCCATCTGCACACTGCGATAAAGCGCCCCTTCGGTCTCTAGACGCGACAACGCGCCTTCCAGCGGTGCAAACGCAATCAGTGGTGCGCGCTCGAACTTGAGCAGCGCCCTGGGCTCGCCGGCCAGGTTTTTTTCCACACCGTCTGCAGCGCCCGCGGTCGAAATCAGACCCACCATGCTTTTGCCGCCGAGCTCTCCGACCACCATGGCGTACGCGCATACATTGCCCCAGGGGACGCGATGCGCCGTGCCCGACACCGTGGCTCCGGCAGCCGTCTTTGCAAATTTGAGTTGATCGTTCCGCTGCACCGGCGCCACGGTCAGGCCGCCTTCCGGAACCGCGATCCCGGCCGCGCTAAGCAAGCGCCCGGCAAGCATCGTTTCCGCGAGCGGCACCGGCGCTGCATGGTAGGCGCTGCGCCGCAGCGCGAACATCGCATCCTCGAATTCGATGCCTGATCCGCCTGCCGCTTCCGGCAGCGCCGCCCGCGCCACCCCGACCTCCTCCAGCGCCTGCCACAACGCGGCCGGCCACTCGCCCGCTTCTGCTGATTCTCGGACCGGCTTAGCGCAATGCTCGTCGAATATCCGATCGATGGTTTTCAGCAGGTCATTTCGCATCTCGCTCATCGCAGTCCCAGCCCCCGTGCAATCATCCCGCGCAGAATCTCCCGCGTACCGCCGCGAATGGTGAATCCGGGCGCGCGCAGGATCGTCATGCCCAGCAACTCCGGGTAACTGCCCCCGTCGCCCAGCGTCGGCTCGGTCGGAATCAGGTGACGAAAGGTCTCCGGCACTTCGCGCTCAAAGGTTGTGCCTATGTCCTTGACCAATGCCGCCTCGACGATCGGCTGCGCTCCCCGCTCCAACATGCCCGCGACCGAAGTCGACATACGCCTCAGGGTAGCGAGGTGTGCCACGAAGCGGCCGATTTCGTTGGCCGATCGGTCGTCCGGATCCGGCCCGATAGCGCGGATCGATTCGAGCAGCAGCTGGTAGGTACTGAGGAAGCGATCCGGACCGGAGCGCTCGAACGCCAGTTCTCCGGTCACCATCTTCCATCCCATGCCGACACCGCCCAGGATCATGTCGTCGGGCACGAAAAACTCGTCGAACACCACTTCATTGAAGTCGTGCCCGCCATAGAGGTTATAGATCGGGCGCACGGTGACGCCGGGATGAGACAGATCGACTATGAACTGGGTCATGCCGGCGTGTCGGTCTTCCTCTTTAGGCGCAGTCCGGGCGAGTGCGATCAGGTAGTTCGTCCTGTGGGCGCCGCTGGTCCAGACCTTGGTGCCAGTGATGTTCCAGCCACCTTCGACCTGGGTCGCGCGGGTACGGGCTGCAGCGAGGTCGGAACCGGAATCAGGCTCGCTCATGCCGATGCTGAAGAAGCACACCCCGGCAGCGATCTTCGGCAGAATGGTTTGCTTCGCTCTGTCGCTTCCATAGCGCAGAATCTGGTGGCCGCTTTGCCGGTCGGCGACCCAGTGCGCGCCAACCGGTGCGCCTCCGGCAAGCATTTCCTCGGTCACGACATAGCGCTCCAGTGCCGATCGTTCGTGTCCGCCGTACTGCTTTGGCCAGCGCATTCCGATGTAGCCGCGCTCACCGCATCGGCGACTGAAATCCGCATCGAAGGAATTCCAGGAATTGCGGCTCGGCGTGAACGCTTCGCTCGCGACCTCCTCCGCGATAAAGGCGCGCACTTCGCTGCGCAGGGCTTGCGCCGACGCCGGCAATTGCACCGGTTCATACCTGAATTCGTGCATCCTCCCCCCCAAAACGAGTCGTTTGCGTCCTCCGCGCTGCTCCGAAACCGAACGGGCGTAGACACCAGAAATATATCCTAGACACGGCTAAAGCGTAAAGATAAAATCCATATGTGGAGCTTTTTCATATGTATGTATTTTGAACTGCTCCAACACCTCGATCACAACACACCCAATGCCAGCCAACAAGCCGCTTGCCCTCGCACGGTGCGCGCTCACCTCGGGCAGCAGCAGGGCCCGGGTCGCCTGAGTGGAACGTAACCTCGTCAAATCAGCAGCCCGCGTCCTTCACGTACTGGAATTTTTCGACGAAGTGAAGCGCGCAAGTTCCGTCGCCGAAGTAGCGGCACATTATGGCTGGCCGCATTCGAGTACTTCGGTGCTGATGCGCAGTCTGGTGACCCTGGGCTACCTTCACTACGATCCTAGCGAACGCAGTTACTTCCCTTCGACGCGGGTAGCCCTGTTGGGCGACTGGATTCAGGACAACCGGTTCAAAGATGGTCAACTCATGCGCCTGATGCACGACCTGAACGACGAGACCGGCGAGACTGTATTCCTGGCCGCGCAAAACGGCCTGCACTCCCAATATATCCGCGTGATTCAGGGCACCAACACCCTGCGCATGCATCTGCATATAGGGACCTTGCGGCCGTTGTTCGTTTCCGGGACCGGTCGCGCACTCGTCAGTCAGATGGAACCGGCCACGATTCGCAAACTCGCGCACAAGCACAATGCCAATGCAGATGCGCAAGCGTCGCTCGACATCCCGCGTTTGCTCGATCAGGCGGCGGTAGACCGCTCCAATGGCTATGCCATGTCGCTTAATCATGTCACGCCGCGCGCCGGGTCGATTGCGATGCCGCTGCCGACGCGACCCCAGGACCGGCCGCTGGTAATCGGTCTCGGTGGCCTGAGCGACCGCCTGATCGCCAATGAGCAGCGCTATGTCGAAGCCATGCGCCGCGGCGTGAACAACCTGCTTAGCGATTGACGTGTCATCATGCCGCTTCGGTCGCCGTGCCGCGCCCATGTCAACGGTCGGCGGCTCGTGGCGCCCGTGAAATCAACCGTATAGAGCAGACGATGCCGACAGCTTCGCGTGAATTCCAGGTCATGGTGAAACCGATAGGCGCGGTGTGCAACCTCGAGTGTCAATATTGTTACTACCTCAGCAAGAAGGATCTTTACCCGAATGCCGGCGCGTTTCGCATGACCGACGACCTGCTGGAGCAATATGTCGTCCAGCACATCGCGGCGAGCCCGATGCAGGCGATTCTGTTTTCATGGCACGGCGGCGAACCTACGGTGCTGGGGCTGGACTATTTCCGCCGCATCGTCGAACTGCAGCGCAAGCATCGGCCGCCGGGGCGCGAGATTCTCAACAATATTCAGACCAACGGCACGCTGCTGGATGAAGCGTGGTGCCAATTCCTTGCGGCCGAGGGATTTCTCGTCGGCCTGAGCCTGGACGGACCGAAGGAACTGCACGACCACTACCGTGTCGACAAACAGGAAAGAGCAACGCACAAAAGCGTGCTGCAGGCGTTTCGGCTGCTGCAGCGCCATCGGGTCCATTGCGACGTGCTCTGCGTGGTTCACAATCAGAACGTCCGCCAACCCGCAGCGGTGTATCGATTCTTCAAGGACCTCGGGGTCCAGTTCCTGCAGTTCCTGCCCCTGGTGGCGCGCCAGGCAGAAGGCGGGGTCGGCGCGCAAAGCGTACCGGCCGAGGCCTACGGGACATTCCTTTGCAGCATCTTCGATGAATGGGTGCGGCGCGATGTCGGCCGTATGCATGTCCAGAACTTCGACGAGGCAGCCAGGCCATTCCTCGGCATGGACCACGCGTTGTGCGTATCGGCGCAACATTGCGGCAACATCGTCGTGCTCGAACATAACGGCGATGTCTATGCTTGCGACCACTTCGTCGATCCGGCGCACCGGCTCGGGAATATCCGCGACACCCCGCTCGCCGAGCTCCTGGAAAATCCGGCGCTGCTGCAATTCGGGCGCAACAAACGCGAGCGCCTGCCCCGCTATTGCCAGCAGTGCGACGTCCTCGATTTATGCAATGGCGGATGTCCAAAGGATCGCCTGGCCAAGACGCCGCAGGGCGAGGACGGCTTGAACGCTCTGTGTCCCGGCCTGAAGCAGTTCTACACGCACAGTCGCCCCCTCCTGCAGAGGCTGGCGTGGCAGCAGCGATCGGGCGAGCCGATGGAGCACTACCTGCGCACGCTTAGGTCCGAGGACGCCGCAGCTGCGCCCAAGGCGAACCGCAACGATCCCTGCCCATGCGGCAGCGGCAAGAAATACAAAAAGTGCTGTCTGTCGAACGCGCTCTGAGGGCGATCGACGCCTGCGGATCGTGCACTGACGCTCAGTGCTTGGCGTCTGCCGCGAGCGCGCGCAGTTCGGTCACCGCTTCCGGGTTTACCAGCGAACTCAGATCGCCCGCGTCGTTGCCGAGGCAGGCGGCGCGGATCACGCGACGCATGATCTTCAAATTGCGCGTCTTCGGCAAATCCGACACGAACAGCACCTGCTTCGGCCGAAACGGTGCGCCGAGCCCGTGCGTGATCAATTGCGACAGCTCCGTTTGCAATTCCGCCGAAGCCTGAACTCCGGGTCGGAGCGTGCAGACGATCACCAGCGCCGAACCTTTGATCGGATCGGGGACGGCAATGGCCGCAGCCTCCCCGAGCAAGCCTGTGCCCAACAGCAAGGACTCGATCTCAGCCGGGCCGGTGCGCTTGCCGGCGATCTTCATGGTATCGTCCGATCGCCCGTAGATGTACCAGTGGCCGTCCGCATCGCGGCTCGCAAAATCGCCGTGGTGCCACACGTTTGGCCAGGTACTCCAATAGGTCTCGAGATAACGTTCGCGGTCCTTCCATAGACCGCGCGTAAGGCCGATCGAAGGCCGGCGCATGACCAGTTCGCCCACGGCATCGGCTGGTGCCGAATTTCCGCGCTCGTCGGCGATGTCCGCGCCGACGCCGGGCATGGCGCAATTGAAGCCGTTGGGCTTGAGCGGCTCGAGCACGGTGCAGCCGATAATGCCGATCATCTCGGTGCCTCCGGAGAAATTTAAAATCGGCAGCCGGCCTCTGCCGATGTTATCGAACAGCCACTTCCACGCGCCCGCAGTCCAGGCCTCCCCGCTCGAAATCATGACGCGAAGGCGCGACAGGTCGTAGCTCTTCCAGGGCTCGCTGCCCTGCGCCATGAAGGTGCGGATGGTGGTCGGCGCAACCCCGAGGTAAGTCACTTTCTGGTCGGCCACAAGGCGCCACATGCGATCGACGTCGGGAAAATTCGGCGCCCCCTCGACCAGCACGATGGTGCCGCCGATCAGGGGAATGCCATAGACAATCATGGGTCCGACGATCCAGCCCATGTCCGAAATCCAGAGGATGCGGTCCTCGGGTTTGCAATCGAGCACCAGCCACATGTCGATCAGGACTTTCGCCGTAAAACCGATGTGCGTATGCACCACGCCCTTGGGTTTGCCAGTGGTGCCGGAGGTGAACACCAGCAGGAACGGCGCTTCCGCATCCATCTCCTCGGTCGGCGCAGCGTCGGGCTGGTCCGCGCATACCTCGTGCCACCAGCGATCGCGTCCCGGCGTCCAGCCGACCTCGATACCCGAGTGGCGTAGCACGACGATGTGCGCAAGCGTCGGGCAGAGCGCAGCGGCCTCGTCCACGATCGCCTTCGCGCTCGCGATCTTCGCGCGACGCAGACTCCCGTCCACCGTAATCAAGGCCTTGGCGCCGGCGATTTCGATGCGCGTGGCGATGGCATCGGCGCCGAATCCTGAAAAAAGGGGCATCACGATGGCACCGATTTTCGCCACCGCGAGCATCGCCACCACCGCCTGCGGCAGATTGGGCATATACACCGCGACCACGTCGCCGCGCTCGATTCCGAGCGCGCGCAGGCCGCCTGAGAAGCGGCATACATCGCGGTCCAGTTCGCGGTAGCTCAACCCGCTCGTCGCGCCGTCCTCGCCTTCCCAAACGATCGCCGCCTTGTCGTAGACGGGCGTGGCGCGCCAGCGATCGAGTGCGTTGAGTACCACATTGGTGGTGCCGCCTATGCACCAACTTGCCCAGGCGATGCCCGCGGATTCGTCGAGTACGCGTGTGTACGGCCGGTAAAAGCGAAGGTCCAGATGCTTGAAAAACGCGTCGTGAAACCGTTCCGGCTCGTTGTCGCCGCAACGCGCCAGGGCCGCATAATCGGAGACGCCGAGCGCGCGCATGAAGGCGGCGGCGTTCGATGCGGCCGCAAGCTGCGGATCCGGATGCCAGACAATTTCGTTCGTGGACATGAGAGGGGCTGTTTGGGAAAGGTCTAGGATCAAATGATGGGCACTGGGATGAGTATACAACCCAGGCGGCTACGCGGCATGCGCCTCATCGCGCCGGCAGATAATCTTCGATAAAGGCGCGGATGATTTCGTCGAAGTCGACGTCGGCGCAAATGCCATTGCGCGAAGCTCTCTCGGAGACGAAGTAGCTGGGCCATCCATCGACGATGGTCTGGAGGCGCGCGTCGGCCTCCCAGGTGACGCGACCAAGCCGGCGCGCCTGGCCGAAGCGTAGCAGCGCCTCCACCATTTCGCCGATGCTCACCGTGAGCGACGGCAGGTTCATCGCGCGCGTGTGGCCGAAGGCGGCTGCGGGCAGATCGTGCACGGCCAGGAGCGCGGTTGCGACGCGCCTGGCAGAAGCAACCGGGATGCGCGTTTCCGGCGACAGCGGGCACGCCACGTCGTGGCCCAGTAGCGGTTCGCGCACGATGGCGGCAACACGGCCGGATACCGCCGGGCTCGGCGCGCCCGGCCGTATCAGCACGAAGGGCAGCCGCAGCGCGCGGCCATCGACGAAGCCGTGGCGCGAGTAGTCGTTGAGCAACAGCTCGACGATCGACTTGTGCGTCCCGTAGGAAGTCTGCGGCGTTTGCGCGACGCTGTCATCGACGGTCTTCGGTAACGGGCCGCCAAAGGCGGCAATCGAGCTGGAAAACACAAACCGCGGCGGCCGCGCCTGCTCGCGGCAGATTTCGAGCAACTGCATCAAGCCGTGTACGTTGACCTGCAGGCCGTGCGCGAAGTTGGTCTCGGCATCGGTGGTCAAGGTGGCGGCGAGGTGGAACACGCTGTTGACGCCGGGACCGACGAGGCGTCTTAGAAACGCCGCATCGCAAAAATCACCCGTTTCGTTTCGGACTGGTATGCCACCGCTTGCGGCGGTGGGCGCAACCGGCATCGTGTCGGCAGCGATGATCTCGCTGATTGCCTGTGGTTTGCCCGACACGTCGTTCAGTTGGCCTCGCGCCAGCAAGGCAGAGAGCAGATGCGAACCGATAAACCCGGCAGCGCCCGTAATCAATACTCGCATGCTTGAACTCCTCCGATCAATGAATCTGCGTCAGCGCCGATGCGTCGATGCCGGGCCCCGCGCTAATCGGGCAGCATCTCGCGGATTACCGCCATGATCCGCTCCCGGCCCGGCAAAACGACATCCTCCAGCGACGGCGCGAACGGAACCGGTACGCCCGGATTGCCGAGGCGGCGCGGCGCCGTTTTCAGCGACGCGAATGCGCTCTCGCTGACGCCGGCGACGATCTCGCTCTGGATGCCGCAGGCGAGATAGGCTTCGTCCACCACCAGCAGGCGTCCGGTCTTGCGCACCGAGCCCACGATCGTTTCCAGATCCAGCGGCACCAGGGTGCGTGGGTCGATCACCTCGACCGACACGCCCTCGGCGGCGAGCGCCTCGGCTGCGGCCAGAGCACGATGCAGCATGGTCAGCGTGGCGACGACGGTGACATCGTCGCCGCTGCGCCGTACCGCCGCGCAGCCGAAGGGGATGAGGAAATCCGGATCACGGAACTGCGGCTCGACCGGCCAGCGCGTGCGGTACAGCGCCTTATGTTCGAAAAACAACACCGGATTGTCGTCGCGGATGGCCGACTTCATCAGTCCTTTCGCGTCCATCGACGTCGAAGGCAGCGCCACCTTGATCCCCGGGACGTGCGCGAACCACGAGTATAGCGATTGCGAGTGCTGCGAACCCGCGCCCTGACCTGCGCCGCAAGGCAGGCGGATGACCATTGGCACTTTGACCTGACCCCCGGTGAGATAGCGCAGCATGGCTGCCTGGTGCGTAAGCTGATCGATGGCCACCGACATGAAATCGCCGAACTGGAATTCGACGATCGGGCGCATGCCGCCGATCGCCGCGCCCACTGCCGCGCCGACCACGGCCACCTCGGAGCAAGGGGTGTCGCGAATGCGCTCGGTGCCGAACTCCTTCGCGAGCCCGGTGGTGACGCCGAAAGGCGAGGCAAACGCGATGTCTTCGCCCATTTGAAACACGCTCGGATCGCGGCGCATCTCTTCGCGCATGCCCTCGTTGATCGCGCCCCTGAAACTCGGCCACTCGCGCTCCTGCGGTTTCACCGGGCCGCCGGCCCGGAACAGCCTTCGGTCGAACATGGTCAATGCCTCCTCAGGCCCAAAGATCTTCGAACGCCTCGCGCGGCTCGGGCGCGGAGCTGCGTCGTGCAAACTCGACTGCGGCGGCGACCTCGCCATCGATTTCCACTTCCAAACGCGCATAGTCCTCGGCCGTCAGCAGCGCCTCGGCCAGCAGCCGTTCGCGCATGCGCTTGATCGGGCACTGCTCCCACGCGGCCGCGAGTTCCTCCTTGGCGCGATAGCCTTGCGTGTCGTGGCACAGGTGCCCGCCGAGGCGCAGGGTCTTGGCATCGATCAGCGTCGCGCCACCTCCGGAGCGCGCACGCGCCACCGCCGCAGCCACGGCCGCGCGCACCGCGAGCGCATCATTGCCGTCGACCGTGACGCCGGGCAGTCCGTACCCCGCGGCGCGATCGGCGATCGATGCGGTCTTTACCCCGGTGGCCACCCGCATGGTGATGCAGTAGCCGTTGTTCTCGCACAGGAGGATCAGCGGCAAGGTCCACATCGCAGCCAGGTTGGCAGTTTCGTGGACAGCACCCTCGTTGCTCGCGCCGTCGCCGAAAAACGCCAGACTGACGCGATCGCCGCCTTTGAGTTTCTGCGCGAGCGCCATGCCCCCCGCCACCGGCACCTGCGCCGCGACGATCCCGCCCATGCCGAGGACTCCGCGCTCGACGTCGGTCACGTGGTAGGATTTTCCCTTGTTGTAGCCGCTCCTGCGGCAGTAGAGTTCGGCCATGATGCGCTTCGGGTCCAGCCCGCGGGCGATCTGAGGCGCCTGGCCCCGATGCGTGGTGAACACGTAATCGCCCTGTTCGAGCGCAGCGCAGGCGCCGGCCGACACCGCCTCCTGGCCGGTGGAAAGCGAAGGCGGTATGCCGCCGATCTCCTCGTTCAGATAGGCATCGCCCCACGCCATCTCCAGTTTGCGGATCAGGAGCATGGTTCGCAGCAGTCCGAGTTTCATCGCCGCATCGGCATTTGTTACGCTCATTTTGCTTCCTTTTATGCGTGCTTCAAGGCTTGCCCGGCCGGCGCACGTCGGAGGGCTCCCCGGTCGAGCCTTTGTCCAGTCCGGCTGCCTTGAGCAACAGATTGCCGGCGCCGTCGCCGAACAGCGCCGGGCCACGCGCCAGTTGGCCGCCATCGACGAGGATGGTCTCGCCGGTGATGAACACGGCGTCCGCGGACGCCAGGAACAGCACCACGCCGGCAATATCGTTCGCCTGCGCGACGTCGGGCCAAGGCTGCCGCTCCAGAATCATCCGCTCGGCGGCGCTGGTGTTGCCTCGATGGAACAATTCGGTCATGGTTGCGCCAGGGGCTACCGCGTTCACGCGGATGCGGTGCGGCGCCAGTTCGACCGCGACACTGCGGGTGAGATTGATGATGGCCGCCTTTGCCGCCGAGTAGCAGTGGGCGCCGCCGCCGCCGGCGAAGCCAGCCACCGATGCGGTCGAGATGATGGCGCCGCCCTGCCCCTGCGACTCCAGGATGCGGGCGCCGTGCTTCATCCCCAGAAATACGCTGCGCAGCAGCACGCCGAGCGTGTAATCCCAGTCCTCGACGCGGGTCTCGGTGATGGGACCGAATGCGCCGCCGATCCCGGCATTGTTGAACACGCAATCCAGGCGCCCGAACGCATCCAGCGCACATTGGAACATCGCTTCGATATCGCTTTCCTTAGAGACGTCGGTTCGGATGAAGCGGATGGCGGCCGCGTGCCCGGTCTGCGCTGCCTGCTCGAGGACGGAGTCGGCGTTGCGCTGGTTCAGGTCCGCGATCACCACGCGCGCACCCTCGGCGAGGAAACGCAGAGCCGTGTCCCGGCCGATACCGTTGGCACCGCCGGTTACCACCGCTACTTTATCCGCGAACCTGCCCATCCGACTATGCACTCCAGCAAGGGTCGATCAAACGCCGCAGTTTGCGGCGCGCGCTGCGCAATGCACCGTGCTATTTCTTGATCAGCGGGCACCTGCTCTGAGCGAGCGGCAGCAAGGCCTGATCTGCCGGAATGGTCGCTTTCAGCTTGTAGTAATCCCAGGGATACTTCGATTCGGACGGCTGCTTGATTTCGAACAGATAGTATTCCTTCGCCATCCGGCCGTCCTCGCGAATACGGCCGTTCTTGACGAACATGTCGTTGATCGGCGTTGACCTCATCTTTGCCATCACCGTCGCCGTGTCATCGGTGCCGGTGGCTTTGACGCTCTTGAGGTAGTGCAAGATCGAGGAGTACGTACCTGCTTGGATCATGTTCGGCATTTTCTTCATCTTCTCGAAGTAGCGCCGCGACCATTTGCGCGTCTCGTCGTTCATGTCCCAGTAGAACGACTCGGTGAGCAACATGCCTTTGGTGACGTTCAGTCCCAGCGCATGGACGTCGTTGATGAATACCAGCAGCCCGGCCAACTGCTGATTCTTGGTCAGACCGAACTCATTGGCCGACTTGATCGCGTTGACGGTGTCGCCGCCGGCGTTCGCCAGGGCCACCACCTTCGCCTTCGATGACTGCGCCTGCAGTATGAAGGACGAGAAATCCGACGCGTTCAGCGGATGGCGCGTGGAACCCACGATCTTGCCCCCCCCTGCCTTGACGATGTCCGCGGTGTCCTGTTCCAAGGAGTGGCCGAACGCGTAATCGGCGGTGATGAAGAACCAAGTGTCGCCGCCGCCCTTCAACACGCCGCGGCCGGTACCCACCGCCAGTGCGTAGGTGTCCCACGCATAGTGCACGCTAACCGGCGAGCAGGCCTCGTTGGTGAGGCGGCTCGCGCCGGGCCCGCTCAGCATGACGATCTTGTTCTTCTGTTTCGCGACATCGACGACCGCCAACGCGGTCGCGGAAGCGGCTACGTCTGCGATGACGTCGAGCTTTTGCGTGTCGATCCACTCGCGCGCCTTGTTGGCGGCGATGTCCGCCTTGTTCTGGTGATCGGCAAACATGATCTCGATCGGCGCGCCCAGCACCTTGCCGCCGAAATCCTCGACCGCCATGCGCGCCGCCTCCACCGATCCGGCGCCAGTGAGGTCCGCGTACAGACTGCTCATATCGAGCAGCAGACCGATCTTCACTACGCCATCGGAAATCTTCGCCGCGCCAGCAGGCGTCTGCGCCAGGGCACCGGCGGCAAAGGTGCTCGCAGCGATGGCCGCGATGACCGAAAGCGACAGGGTGGACTTCCTAATCGAATTTCTTCGTTCGACCGAAACTGTCGATATGCACCGCTGCGGCGGGGCGCATCTCGCAAACCAAGCTTTCGCGACAGACATGTTCATTCTCCTTCTCCTTTGAATAGATGCAACGTAGATACGGTCTTGCAGAAATACCTGGTCGACATTGACGTGACTATCGAGCCCGACGCCGCGTAAGCCTTACCCGTCGCCCATAGTACAGGCCGGTGCGGCGATGCTGCAATGGGCGCGCCAGCGTGCCTCCTCCCCTGCGCCACACGATGGGAACGTCAAAGATGCATGCCTCCGTCGACCAACAGGGTGCAACCGGTGATGTAGCGCGCGCGCTCCGATACCAGAAAGGCGACCGCCTGCGCAACGTCTTCCGCTTCGCCGAACCGTCGCAGCGGTACGCGCCGTTTCTGTTTGTCCCAGACTGCCGGTTCATACAGCTGCTGTTGAAACTTGGCGCCGAGTCCGGCATTGATGATCCCGGGCGCGACGCAGTTGGCGCGGATGCCGTTGCGCCCTTCCTCTTTGGCGAGCGCTCGGGTCAGCGCCTCGATGCCGGCTTTGGGGACGCTGGACAGCGCATCGCCGACGGCGAAGGAATAGTTGGCAAACGTGACGACGCTGACGAATGCGCCGTAGCGCTGCGCGCGGAACGCGGGGAGGAATGCTTGGACGATGTTGATGAATCCCATCAGTTCGGTTTCGATGACGCCGCGCCATTCCGTTTCGCTCGCGTCGCCCGCGAGCGGCTGGTCGATATCGGCCCCCGAGGCAAAAACCACGCCGCCTATGCTCCCCGCCGCCTGAATCGCGGCATCGCGCGACTGGGCAATGGATGCGCGGTCGGTCACATCCATGCGGCCTATCCCCAATCTGGCCCCGGCCGGAAGCTGATCTGCGACTTGCTCGGCCGAGCGCTGGCTGGAGCGGTAAGTGATGAAGACCCGGCAATGCTCGGCGGCCAGACATTGACACACTGCCTGCCCGAGTCCGCCGCTACCGCCGACGACCACCACAGTCTGGCCTTCACCACCTGCGCGCTTCCCGTCTGCGTTTGCGTCGGCGTTCATTTGGTGGTTGCTCCTTCCTGGAACGGCTGGGGTCCGCCGTCGCGCCCCAGCGCAGCGGCGTTGCGCCGCAGTTCGTTCTTCTGCACTTTGCCTGAGGCGGTCTTGGGCAAGGCCCCGACGATGCGGATGTCTTTCGGCAGCTTGAAACCGGCCAGCCGGCCGCGGGCGAATTCCAGCAGCGCCTCGGCGGTGGCGCTGCACCCTTGCCGCAAGACCACTGCTGCCACGAGAGACTCTCCCCATAACGGGTCCGGTACCCCAAACACGGCCACTTCGGCGATCGCCGGATGCGCGGCGAGCACCTCCTCGCTCTCGCGCGGAAAAATGTTCACCCCGCCGCTGATCACCATGTCTTTCTTGCGGTCGACCACATAGACATAGCCCTGCGCGTCGCGCTTGCCCAAGTCGCCCGTATGCAGCCAGCCGTCGACGATGGTCCGGGTGGTTTCCTCCGGCCGCCGCCAGTAGCCCGCCATCACGTTGTCGCCGCAGACGACGATCTCACCCACCTCGCCGACAGTAACGTCGCTGCCATCGTCGCGGGCGACCTTCAGCTTCACCCCGTGCAATCCCCTGCCGATGGAGCCAGGGACTGTCAGATGCTCGGCCGGTTGCAGCACCGAGGCATGCGAGGTGCATTCCGTGAGTCCGTAGGCATGGATCAATTTGTCGTTGCCAAACGCCGCAATCGCCTCCCGCAGCCGGGTGCCGGTGATCGCCGCCGCGCCATAGGAAATCAGGCGCACCGAACTCAGGTCGTACTCGCGCAGGCGCGGATGGTCCAGAATCTGATAGAGCATCGTCGGCACCGCAAAGAAATAGGTGACCCGTTCCGACTGAATCTGCTGCAGCGTCGCTGCGACGTCGAAACTCTCGTTCAACACCGTGCTCGCGCCGTAGGCCAGATGCACCAGACTGTGGACGAACGCCGCGTGGTACATCGGGCTCAATTGCAGATTGACACCATCGCGCTCCGGTCGAATTTCCGCACCGACGTGCGCCAGGTCCGAAACATAGTTGTGGTGCGACAACACCACGCCCTTGGGCGATGAAGTGGTGCCGCTGGTGTAAAGAATCGCCGCAGCATCGCCGGGCTCGGGGAGGAATTCGGGGGCAGCCCCCGGGCCGGCACCGCGCCAGCCCGCGTAATCCGGGTAGGGCCCGGCATCCGGTTCAAGCAGCACCACGCGCGCCACCGACGGCACGTTGGCGACGATCTCGTCGATGGCAGCCTGGAAGTTCGCGGAGGCCACCAACAGCCTGGGCTCGCAGTCCTGCAGCAGACGCGCATGCTCTTTCGGGTGCAGGCGCGAGTTCAGCGGCACGGCGACCGCGCCGGCCACGGTGATACCGAAGAAAAGTTCGAGAAATTCTGGGCAGTTCTTGAGCAGGATTGCAACTCGATCGCCGCGGCGGATGCCCTCGCGCCGCAACGCCTGCGCAACGGCGCTCGCGCCCCAGCGCAGGTCCGCGAAGCTGAGCCTGTGCGTGCCCGCGATCACGCTCGTCCTGTCGGCGACGATCAGCGGATTGTCGAACAGCACATCGCGAAGCGTAGTCCAGCTCATTCGCGCCTTCTCATGGCCTGCGCGTGCCGCAAGACGATCGCTGCTCTAATTACCGGCGTAGCGCTTCAGCGCTTCGCGGGAAATGATGATTTTCATGATTTCGCTGGTGCCGGCGCCGATTTCGTGGTGCTTGGCGTCGCGAAAGAAACGCGCTACCTTGTTGTCTTCCATGTACCCATGCCCTCCCATGATCTGTACCGCGTCGGCAGCAGCCTGGACCGCCATCTGCGAAGAGTACAACTTCAGGATCGCGGCCTCGCGCGTGATTTTCTCGCCACGGTCGACGGCCCGCAACAATCGATATAGCATGGTCCGCGAAAGTTCGATCCCCGCTTCCATGGCCGCGATTTTTTCCTGGATCAGCTGATATTGGGCAATGAATTTACCGAACACTTCGCGCTGTTGCGCATAGGCGGCGGACAAGTCCAGACACGCCTCGGCGATGCCGATCGTCGATGCACCCTCGAGCACCCGTTCGACATCGAGCGCGTTGAACAGGTAGTGAAATCCCATGCCGACCTCACCAAGGACTTGAGTCGCAGCAACGCGCACGTCCGAGAGGAACACTTCGCCGGTGGGCGAACTCTTCATGCCGAGCTTGTCGAACGGCTTTCCTGTCGCCAGACCCGGCGTACCGCGTTCGACGATGAACCACGTCCCGCCATCGATCTGCCTTTCCTCACCGCTGGTTCGTGTCAGCACCAGGATGAAGTCCGCGATCGGAGCGTTGGTGATGAACGTCTTGGCGCCGTTGAGCACGTACTCGCCGCCCTGGGCGCGACCGGAGGTGCGCGCGCCGAGTGCGTTCGAGCCGCCTTTCGTTTCGGTGATCGCCATCGCGCCGATTTTCTCGCCGCGGAGCACGGGGACAAGATACTTCAGTTTCTGCTCGTGCGTGCCATGGTTGTTGATCGCACGGGCAAACAGAACGATATCCGCAAACAGGGTGATATCGAAACCCGCATTGACGCGCGCGGTTTCCTCGCTGATGATCGCGCGCGTCGCGATCGATGCGCCGCTGCCGCCGTATTCCTCCGGAAAGAAAGAGCCCAGCAGGCCGAGTCGCCCCATCTTCAGTATCAAGTCGCGCGGCGGCTGTCCGGCGCTTTCCATTGCCGCACACAACGGCTCCACCTCGTTGTTCATGAAGCGCCGGACCGAATCCTGCAATGCCAGTTCTTCTTCGGTCAACAGGGTGGCGAGCATTGCTTGCCCAGACATGATCAGGTACTCAACGCGCGCCGCGGCGCGATGAGAGACTCATGCCTGCGGCGCCAAGGCAAACAGTTTGCGCAGGCGGCCAAGGTCCGGCGGCATCAGCCGTTCGCCCCAGCCGACGCGGCTGGTCTCGGGAACGGCCAGTTTGCGCTGCAGTTCGGAGCGAAGTTCGGCGGTCTTGAGCCCGACCGACAGGCAATCGAAGATCGGGGCGCCGTACTCCGGGACCCTGGAGAGGCCGGCTGCGGTCGCCATGACGCTCATCCCGGCGCTGCCGATGACAATGGAATTGGCACCGGCCTCGACCAGGGCCTTGGCCGATGCGACGATTTCCAGCGCCATTTCCTGCGGCTGCGTAAACCCTTTGGTGAACGCGTCGCTCGAGGGCGTGGCGATGCGCCGCACGCCAGCGAAGCGGCTGCCAAGGCCGTAGGCCGCGACCATCATCTCGCAGTACTCCGACCAGGAACGATCGGCGGTAGTGACGATTCCGACCTTATGACCGTAGGCACAGGCCAGATGCAGCGCGGCTTCCATCGGACCGACGACGGGGATGGAAACCAGCGTGCGCGCTTCGGCCACTCCGGTGTCGCCCGAGCATGCAACCATGACCGCGTCCGCGCCTTCGGCCTCCGCCTTGATCATTTCCTCGGCGACGTCGATCTTGTTGAGCAGGCTCGGATAGGCGAAAACGGTATCGGTGGCGCGCTTCAGGTGTTGCACAAAGCGATGGTTGATGATCGTGCCCTCGGCCTTTACTTTCTCGAAATTGGCGGTGATCAGCGGGGTATAAGACCCAGAATATTTCTCGGCATTGACATGGACGACGCAGATCTTCATGAATATTTCCTCTGTGGAGATGCTTTCGCAGGACTTTCAGGCGGTGCCGCTCAACGTCCCTGAAATCGGGGGGCTCTCTTTTCCGCGAACGCCCGGATACCTTCAGCGACGTCTGCGGTCTTGAACAGGTCAGCGAACAGAGCCGCTTCCAGGCGCTGCGCGTCCGCGGCCGACATGCGCATGCCCAGGTTCACGGCGCGCTTGGCCTGGGACACTGCGAGCGGCGCGCACTGCGCGATCTCACGCACGATGCCCAGCGCCGCGTTCAGCGCCTCACCGGGCGGGACGACCTCGTCGACCAGGCCGATTTCGAGCGCCCGCGCGGCGCTCACGCGTGCCCCGGTAAACAGCATGCGCTTCGCCTGCCCGAGCGGCACTAGCCGCGGCAGGTTCTGCGTGCCGCCGGCCCCCGGGATCAAGCCCAGCTTGACTTCCGGTTGGCCAAAGCTCGCCGTCTCGTCGGCGACGCGGATGTCGCACGCCATCATCAGTTCGCAACCTCCGCCCAGCGCATAGCCGTTCACCGCCGCGATGACTGGCAGCGGGTAGTCCTGAATCGCCGCCTGCATAGCTTGTATGCGCAAAGCATAGATCTCGGCGGAACGCGCATCGAGTTCGGTGAAGTAAGCGATATCGCCGCCTGCCACGAAATAGGCACCGCGGCCGGTAATCACGGCCGCTCGCACCCCGCCATGACCCTCGATGCTCGCGAGCGCCTCCAGGATCTCGTCGGCAACTTGGGGATGCAGGGCATTGGCGGGTGGGTTGTCTATCGTAATCACCGCCGCCGCAGACTGAAACTCTAGACTGATCTTGGAGAAATTCATCGCGCCGATTGCCTGTTCTGTCCCGGTTCAGACCGCTCCGGCGCAAGCCGCCGGCGTCAACGTCGGTCCGTCATAAAAACGAACGGTCGACCGTATTTTTATTGATTTACTATCGGGTGTCAAGGATAATTGACTCGTGGCTTCGGGATTGGCTGCGATGCCGGACCGCCGCGTCGAATGTCCTCATCCATATCGGAATTTGGGAAGCAAAGTATGAACAGTCAGGCACGTGTAGCGCTGGTCACGGGCGGTGGCGGCGGTCTCGGTGCTGCCACCTGCCGGGTGCTCGCCAACAAGGGATTCTTGGTGATCGTCTGCGATGCGGACGGGGCTCGTGCCAACGAATGCGCAGCCGGTCTGCTGAAAGGAGGTCTGCGTGCCAGGGCGGTTCAACTCGATGTCACCGATCAGGCCGCGGTCACCGCGGTGGCCGATGCGCTCGGCAACGAATTCGGGCGCGTCGATGCATTGATCAACATGGCGGGGATCGTGCGCAATGCGCTGGTCGCGAAAATATCGGATCAGGACTTCGAACTCACGCTGGCGACGCATGTCCGGGGAACGCTCAATTGCATGCGCGCCGTAGCGCCCAAGATGCGCAGCGCGGGTTACGGGCGCATCGTCAACACCAGTTCGGTGGCCGTTATGGGTTCAGTGGGTGGAGGTTCGTACGGTGCTGCCAAGGCCGCGATCGAGGCACTCTCGCGCACGGCTGCGCTGGAATGGGCGAGCTACGGGATTACCGTAAACTGCGTCGCGCCGGGTCTCATCAGTGCCGGCATGTTCCTGACCGTGCCGCAGGAATTTCAGGAGAGCGGCATCGCGCGCACGCCGATGAAACGCGCCGGCACCGCCGAGGAAGTCGCAGAGTGCATCGCGTTCTTCGCTTCGCCGCAGGCCAGCTTCGTTACCGGCCAGACGCTCTACGTGTGCGGCGGGCTGTCGATCGGCTTCTGACTGGAGAGTGGCGCATGGCAAGGACTGCGAAATCCAAAGGCGAGGCCACCTGGGAGAGCATCCGCAACGCCGGCATCAAGCTGATCTACAAACATGGGTACGCAGCGATGAACCTGCGGCAACTGGCCGCCGAGGCGGGGCTCAAGCCTGGTTCCTTGTACAACTATTTTCAAAGCAAGGAAGAATTCATGTTTCGCATCTTGCGCGAGATCATCGAAGAGATACTTGCGGATTTCGAAAACACCGTCGGTCCGGTCAGAGGGTCACCCGTCGACAGACTTCTGAACTTCGTCGAATTCCACATCCGCTGGCACACCGAACGCCGCCTGGAAACATTCATCGGATTTATGGAAATGCGCAGCCTCAGCAGGGCGCGTTACCTGAAGTATGTAGCGCTGCGCAAGCGCTACGAAGACTACGTGACCGATATCCTGACGCAGGGGATAAAAACGGGCGAGTTCACCATCCGCGACCCGCGCGTGACCGCTTTTGCCGTTATCTCCATGCTGACCGGGACCTGCCAGTGGTACCGCAAGAACGGCCGGCTCGCGCAGGGCGAGCTCATCGACATTTACAAGGAAATAGTTCTCAAAATTACCGGCCCCGCGCCCGAGCCAAAAAAAATTGCCCGCCCGCAACAGCGAGATCGTCGAAATGAACGATAATGTCGCGGTAAACACTGGACGAAAAGAACCGGGAACCTTCGAACGCCTCCAGGGCGCAAGAATTCATGAACCAGACCACACTCGGCCGCTATCGCATCCTCGGCGAACTGGGACACGGTGCCATGGGCACGGTGTATCGCGCTCATGATCCCCTCATCGAACGCGATGTCGCCATCAAGACGCTGCATCCGAACCTTCCCGAAGACCAGATCGCGGAGGTGCGCCAGCGCTTCCTGCGCGAAGCGAAATCCGCCGGACGGCTGAACCACCCCAACATCGTCACCATCTTCGATGTGGGCGAGCAGGACGGCGTCGCCTACATGGCGATGGAAGTCCTTGAGGGCCGGTCGCTGCAGCAGGTTCTCGGTGAGTCGACGCGCCTGCCATTTCAGACCACCGCAGACTACGTGGCGCAGATCGCGGACGCGCTCGATCGCGCGCAGCAACTTGGCATTGTGCATCGCGACGTCAAGCCGGCAAACGTGGTTGTCTCGGCGACGGGACACGTCAAACTCACGGACTTCGGCGTCGCTTACGTGCCCTCGTCGACGATGACGCAGACCGGCACCATGATCGGCTCGCCCCGCTATATGTCGCCCGAGCAGGTGCTTGGCCTGCCGATCGATCCGCGCTCCGACATCTTCTCGCTCGGAGTGGTGCTCTACGAGATGCTGTCGGGGCAGGCGCCGTTCGTTCGAGCCGGCGACACCACGATCTTCCCGCTGATGAACCGGATTGCGGCGGAGCCCCATCCCCCGGTGACCCAACTGGACCCGTCCATCCCCGCGGCGTTCGACGTCATTTTGCGCAAGGCGTTGGCGAAGAAGCCGGAGGATCGCTACCAGCGGGCGGGCGAAATGGCGGACGACCTGCGCAAATTGCGCGGTCTGCAACCGGCGGGCGTCGCCCCGGCGCCGGTCGACAGCGACAAAACCACGGTGATGGCGCGCGGCCCGCAGACGGTCCAGCCGGAGTACGAAAAGACCGTCGTCCAGCCCGTGGCGGCGCAGTCAGCAGCGACGCCGTCGACAACGCGAGGGGAATTCGTCCTGGACCTGGACGACTTCTCGCGAAACTTCGAGGCCGAGGAGCAGGAGCGGCTGCGCGCCGAGACAGAGGCGCGCCGCAAGAAGGAGGAAGATCTTCGCCGCTGGAGCGAAGCCGTCGAGAGCAAGCGCGCAGAATTCGAGCGCCAGCGCGAGCGCGAGGAACAGAGCCGCGCCGCCAAGTCCATCAGCGGAGCAGATGCCGGATCGCGCCGGGGCGCACTCGATCTGCTGAAAACGCAAGTCCGGAAAGATGCCGGCGGCGCGGCGGCGAAAAAGGCCAAGGACGACACTGACCTCGATCAAAGCATGCGCGCCAGCTTGAAGTACCTCGCCGAGGTCGCACGCGAATTGAACGCCGTGATTCCGACCTCCGGCCGCCCCTATGATTACTTCTTCCTCGGGCGCCTGCCCGCAGTACGCTTATCCAACGCATTTGTCGACCTGCGCAGCCGCAAGATCGACGGCAAAGATCACGGCGATCACCTGTTCTTCCGCTTCCGCGCCCAGCCTACAACCCCCGCCAAAGTAACCTTGCTGGGAGCGGACATCGCCCGCTTTCAAGAATATCTCAAGATGCTGGACATCCCGTTTGAGGTCAAGACTGAAGCCAAGAACGACTTCGGGCTGGTAACGCGTGCAAGCTTCGCGGTTTCCGCGCCGCTTCCCTGCGAGATAAACATCCGCGCCGACTACGACAAGCTTTCGGTCGAGATCGAATTGGTCAACGTCCGGCGTCCCGGCCGTGTCCGCTGCCGGCTGGAGCGGGCGACGCTAGACGATGTCGTGGACGATCTGGCCCGCTACCTGCTCGGAGTCGACGACGACTTCGACAAGCTATTGAATCAGCGCTGAGTAGCGCGTCCGGTTTGCTTGGTGCGCATGCCGCGAGAGCGGCTGTGATGGCGGTGCGACCCGAGCGCAACGCGACGGTGCCATGAAGCCGGGAGCCTATTGCGCTGGCGCCGCCGACGCAGCCGCGCCAGACGTGACCGTCTTGGGCAATGCCGGCGCACTCAATTCGGGCCACAAGTTTTTTCGCCGCCCGCTCGCACCGCCTCCATCGCCGAGCGCACCGCCGCATATTCCTGCCGGATGCCGGCGAGTCGCTGCTCGAGGCCGTGTCGCTCCCCGGCAAGGCCCGCCCGTTCAAGTTCCTGGCACAGCTGGGCAAGCTTGCGCGCACCGACAAAATCGCTGCTTGCGCAAAGTGCGTGCGCCACACGCGCCAGTTCGGTTACATCGGAACGCTCCCACGCCTGAGCGAGAGTTTCGATCAGGCTCGCCGCCTCGGCCAAATAGCTGTCGATCAAGCCGGCGACGATTCTGGGCGCGGTCGAGCGCTGGCGTAGAGCCATCTGATCGAGGGTGCTGGGGTCGAAGGTGCGAAGCGGCCCCTCCCGCGCCGGCAGCCCGTTTTCGGCTCGGCCGGCGCTCTGGTCGAGCACCCAGCGTTCGATCATGAGCCTAAGCGCATGGAGCCGGAATGGCTTGGCGAGATAGTCGTCCATTCCGGCGGCGATGCAGATTTCGCGGTCGCCTTTTAGCGCGCTGGCGGTGAGCCCGATGATCGGAAGGCGCACCGGCTCGGCCGCCCCTGGCGGCTGCTTCGGACGCAGCAGGCGCTGCGCGCGGATTTCCGCCGTGGCGTCGAATCCATCCATCTCCGGCATCTGGCGATCCATGAGCACAATGTCGAACTGGGAATTGCTCAAGGCAGCCAGGGCTTTTGCGCCGCTGCCTACGACGTAGACCTGGCAGCCAAGGGAATTGAGCATGGTTCGGGCGACATCCTGGCTGACCAGGTTGTCTTCGGCGAGCAACACGCGAACGCCGTTCAGATCGTTGGCGTGGTTCGCGTCGTGGGCTCGGGGAGCAGGCGCAACGCTGGGCGATGGATGCTCGAAGCCTAAGGTGAACCAGAACTCGGCCCCCTGGCCCAGTGTGCTGCGCACGCCGATCCGCCCCCCCATCTTCTCGACCAGTTCCTTCGATATCGCCAACCCGAGGCCGGTGCCGCCATAGCGTCGCGTGGTCGAACTGTCGGCCTGCTCGAACGCCTGGAACAGACGCTCTTGAACCGGAGGCGCGATGCCGATACCCGTGTCCACAACCGAGAAACGGAGCAGCGTCGAAGTCACGGGAGAAGGCGAACTGCAATCGGTGGCGGCTGCCGGGATGCCGGCATCGGCGTCGAGGATGGAAACCTCGATCGTGACTTTCCCCCGATCGGTAAACTTGATCGAGTTGCCGACGAGATTGATCAGGATCTGACGCAATCGCGATGGCGCGCCGCGCAGCGCGTCGGGAACGTTCTTGTCGACGTGACAGACGAATTCCAAACCCTTTCTTTGCGCACTGTCCAACAGCAGCTGTGCAACCTCGTCGGTCAGCTCGCGTAACCTGAAGTCAACGCATTCGAGCTCGAGCTTGCCGGCTTCCAGCTTGGAGAAATCGAGAATATCGTCAATGATCTCGAGCAGCGAGTCGCCTGAGCGGTGGACACTTTCGGCGAAGCGTCGCTGGGTCGGAGTCAGTTCGGTATCAAGCAGCATCTCCGCCATGCCGAGTACCGCGTACATCGGCGTGCGTATCTCGTGGCTCATATTCGCCAAGAACTGTGACTTGGCGCGGTTGGCTTCCTGGGCCGCCGTGGCAGCGCGCAGCGCTTCTTCGGCCTTGCGCCGGTCGCTGATGTCGCGAACGATCCCGGTAAAAATGGGCCCGGTGCCGAGATCGATCTTGCTGATCGAAAATTCCAGCGGGAATTCTGTGCCGTCGCAACGCCGTCCGATACTTTCGCCGCCCAGGGTGCGCACCGCCGAGGTCGGCACCCCCACCCTGCCGTAGGCAGCTATCGGATTCACATGTTCTGCCAAGCCCGGGATGATCGAGCGGACGTCGCCGCCGGCGGCATCGCCCGAACCCTGCCCGAATAGATGCTCCGCGGCCTTGTTGAATGATTCGATCCGGCCCTGCTGGTCGAAGGTGATGATGCCTTCGGCTGCGGTATCCAGTATGCTGCGCGTGCGCGCTTCCGCCTCCTGCAAGGCGTTGACGTGGCGTTCCCTCTCGTCGGCATCCGCTTGCATCTGCTGCGCGACCTTGTGACCGTAGAACGTTGCGCCCAAAACCATCAATATGATCGACAAACCGATCACATACTCGTATCGCTGAAGTGCGGCGGCGGCAGCGGTCTGATCCTTGAAGTTCTGTTCTTGGATCGAACCTACCGCGCGCCTGAGCTGCAGCAACGCGGCGTTCAGTCGAGCGTATTTGTGGTCCATTGTCGCCATGCGCTCGCCCGCCAGATCCGGCCGGTTCTCGCGGAAATAGTCGAATATGAGTGAAGCCTCTTCGGTCATTTCGGTCTTGGCGGCTGCAATCGCGTCCAGCAGCGCAATCAGCGGCATTGCGACTTCGCGGTCGAGATTGGCCTGCATCTCCCGCCGCTGCTGCACCAGTTCCAGATCGAAGGCCTTTTCGGCGACGCGCATGCGGACGAACTCGGCTTCCACCTTGCGATTATCAAAGACGTCGTTTCCAGGCGCATCGACATCTGCCGCCAATTCGCCCAGATGCGAGTACGCGGCAACGCGCTCTGCCCACACTCGATTTACCTCGACCGAGCGCGTGTATATATCCATGATCCGGTGGTTCAGATACAGTCCGGCCGACACTGTGACCAGATCGAATGCCGCGAGCAGGAAATAGACGTAACGCCAGCGCTGCGGTTTCGCGCGCTGGCTGGCGCCGGCGTTCTGATTCGACGTGTGATTTGTTGCACTCATCGGCACCTCTGTTGAGATTGCGCCTGCCGTCTTTGCACGTGGCGACGGTGAATGCGCAGTAGCGTCTCGGGTCCGCCGCTTTCTGTGCCTGCGGCGTGCCCTATCTCGGGTCGCTGCGCTGCCGCTACTGCACCCGGACGCGGCATACCCAGTGTATACAAGACAGATTGCGCACGCGGTAGGGTTAGTATGCAATGCATAGGGGGTTGATTCTGTAGCTGCCGGGCAATCGCCGTGGTTTGTGCGAAACTACTATACGAGCAAGCAGCGATTCAGGATACGAGATGGTCGAACATGACGGGCGCGACCCAGCACAGACACTGCAGTCGCCGGCGACGGAGATGGAGGAACTGAAGCGGCGCGAGGCCGAATTGACGCGCCTGAACGAACGCCTGCAGGACCTCGCGCGCGCGAAGACGGCATTTCTGGCCAACATCTCGCGCGAGTTCCGCACCCCGCTGACGCTGCTCCTGGGTCCGCTGCAAGACATTCTGGGCAGTCCGGCGTCCGCGCTTGCGCCCGACAGCCGCGCCGTACTGGAAATCGCGCAGCGCAACGCGCTGCGTCTACTCAAGCTCGTCGACAGTCTGCCCGATTTCTCTGCTATCGAAGGCGGGGGCGCTGATGCGCCCCGGGAACCGACTGATCTCGCGACGTTCACCGCAGAGCTTGCCGGCAACTTCCGCTCGGCCTGCGACTGGGCAGGTTTGCGCCTCGTCGTGGACTGCCCGCCCCTGCCCGCGCAAGTCTGTCTAAATCGGGACATCTGGGAGAAGATCGTCCTCAACCTCGTGGCCAACGCCTTCAAGTTCACCATCGAAGGGAGCATAGAGGTGCGCCTGCGCGCTCAGGATGGCAATGCGTGCCTAAGCGTTCGCGACACCGGAACCGGAATCCCGGAAAGCGAGCTGCCACACCTGTTCCACCGCCTCCACCCCATTGCTGGAGCGCGCACCGACAGCCCCGCAGGTTCAGACATCGGACTGGCGCTGGTGCGCAGGCTGGTACTGCTGCAAAACGGATCGATCGACGTGCAAAGCACGCCGGGGAGCGGCAGCACCTTCACCGTACTGTTGCCGCTTGCGGCGCATCCGTCAACTGCCGGTGACAGCGCTCGAGCTGGCGACACCGGCGCGCCGGCTCCGGAACCGATGCGCGCCGGCGCCGTGGCAGCCGAGGGCGCAATTGCATTGGCGCTAGGAGCGGTGCCGGCAAATGCGCGCCAGCCCATGACCGACTCGGTTACGACCGCACGCGGCCGCGTCGTCATTGTCGACGACAACGCCGACATGCGGGCCTATCTCACCCATCTGCTGGAAGCTGCCGGATTCGAAGTCGATGCGCAGCCCGATGGCGCTGCGGCGCTCGCCGCCTGCCGTGCTAGGCCGCCGGATGCCTTTCTGTCCGACGTGTCGATGCCCGGTATGGATGGCTTCGCGCTGATCCAACGCCTTCGCGCCGATGAGGATACTGCCGTGATTCCGGTGCTGCTGCTCTCGGGCCGCGCCGGCGAAGATGCGCGCGTCGCCGGACTCGAAGCGGGGGCCGACGACTATCTGATCAAGCCCTTGGGCGGACGCGAACTGGTGGCGCGGGTGGAAGGCGCGGTTCGTCTGGCGCGCTTGCGCCGCGAAACCGCACGGCGCCAGCAAGCCGACTTCGAGTCCTTGTTTTCCATGGCTCCCGACGGCATCATCGTGGTCGACAAGAATGGAAAAATAGTGACGGCGAACGAGCGGGCGCAGCAATTGTTCGGTTACTCGCAGCAGGAGTTTCAGGGACTACAAATCGAGGCGCTCGTACCTCCGAACTACCGGCAGGCTCACGCGGGGCGTCGCGAAACTTACCTGCAGGCGCCGGCGGCGCGCCCGATGGGCAAAGTACGCGAGCTCCGGGGCATGCGCCGCGATGGGAGCGAATTCTTCGCTGAAATCGGCCTGATCCCGCTGCATTTCAAGAATCAACCATGCACGGTTGCGAACGTTCGCGACATCACCGAGCGCAAGCAGCTCGAATCCGAGCGCGCCGAACACGAGCAGCGTTTTCGGGATCTGTCGCGCCATCTGATGGAGGTGCAGGAGGCCGAGCGTCGAAAACTTTCGACCGAGCTGCACGACCGCACCAGCCCTGGCCTGGCGGCGATCCAGATCAACCTGAATATGCTCAATGGCCTTCTGAACACGCGCGAAACCGAGGACGTCAAGGCGCTGCTGGACGATACCGCGGGTCTGCTCGGCGACACCACGCTCAGCATTCGCGAAATCTCTTCCAACCTGCGGCCTACGGTGCTCGATGATGGCGGCTTGCTGCCGGCACTGGCCGGATACGCGCAACAGTTCATGCGGAGAACGGGAATCGTGGTGCACCTGCAAACGCACGACGCGGCGGCCGCCGCGCTGACGCCCGCGGTGCAATCCAGCCTGTTCCGCATCGTTCAGGAAGCCCTGACCAATTGCGCCAAGCACGCCAAGGCCGGGCAGGTCACGCTGCAGCTCGCCAGCGACCGCAGCCAGGTTTCGCTGCTGATTGCCGACGATGGCGTGGGCTTCGATAGCGACCGGCAGAACAGACCCGGACTGGGGCTGCTGACGATGCGCGAACGGGCCGAGTTCGCCGGCGGCAGCTTCAGCCTCGAATCCAAGCCCGGACTGGGCACGCGCATTCGCGTGCTTATTGCATAATACTGGCTCAGCATAGATCTCACCCACTCGCCGGAGTTGACGCCCATGGGCCTGCGCGTTGCACTGATCGATGACCACCAGCCGTTCCGCGAGCGGCTGCGAATCATGCTGGAGGAAGACCCGAACATCGAGATCGTTGCGGAAGCCGGCAGCGGACAGGAAATTCTCGATCTCGCGCCGACCGTGGAAATGGACGCAGCCTGCATGGACATCAGCATGCCGGGAATGAACGGCATCGAGGCGACGCGGCAGCTGCTTGCCCTTAAACCCGGAGTCAGAGTGATCGGACTATCCGCGTATGCCGATCCGCACTATGTCGAGGCGATGCTGGACGCCGGCGCCGTAGGCTATTTCACCAAGGGGGAAGCCGGCGAGGGGCTGCTGAAGGCCATCCATACGGCTACGCGCGCACGACCGTGTTTCAGCGCCGACGTCTCGCCCCCGCCCGCTCTGGACGCCGCTGCAGCGCCGCTGCCTGACAAGTCGATCGATGCCGATTTCGCGTCGCTCGGCGCCAAGGAGTTGGAGGTATTGCTGCTGATCGCCAAAGGATTTGCGTCGCCGCAGATCGCAGACTCCCTGTCGATGAATCCGGCGATGGTCGACGTCTACCGCCGCAACATCGCGCGCAAATTGCATCTGCCTAACGACGCCGCGCTCGACGAATACGCGCGCCGCAGAGTTGCCGGCGCGGTCTGAATACCAGACGGTGGCCACGCGCCGCGTCGGCGATCAGCGGATCAGGCGCTGCGGACGGCGTTGGCTTCGGCGCTGACAAGCGACAGACCATCGGGGGAGGAATGTGTTCAAGCTGATGCGCTTTTATTCGATAACCAGCCTTGCCGGCTTTGTGGTCACGGCGGTGCTGCTCATGGTGTTCGTGCGCCAGCTCGTGATCGGAGACATCGTCAAGCTCGCCGAACGAAGCACCCTCACTCTGGTCAATTCCATCTTGAATTCCGTCAGGCCGGACCTGATTGAATTCCTCGGCCACGTGCAGGACGCGGCCCCGCAGCGGCCAGTAGAGCATGGGCTTCCCGCCCGGCTGGCCGCCGCCATCGTCGAGCTCATGCGCGACGGTTCGGTTGTCAGGGTCAAGATCTACAACCGCAAGGGCGTAGTCGTGTTCTCGACGAAGCCTAACCAGATCGGCGACACCCAGGAAGACAACGCCGGCTTCATCGATGCCATCGACGGCAAGGTCGCCAGCACCTTGATCTACCGTGACACGTTCAACAGCTTCGACCAGGAAACGGAAGAAGACAATCTCATGCAGACCTACGTCCCGGCACGTGGCGATCCGACGCAAGCCATCTCCGGCGTGCTCGAAATCTACACGGACATTACCCCACTCGTATACCTGAACGAGCGCACCGAGTTCGGTCTGCTGGCGCTGGTGGGGCTGCTGCTGGCTTTCCTCTATGGCGTGCTGCTTCTGATCATGCGCCATGCAACCAAGATTATCGACGCACAACAAAATACCATTCGCGACAGGACGGCGACCTTGGAATTGCTCTCCGCCCAGATGCTGAAAAGCGGGGAAATGGAGCGCAAGAAGATCGCCTTCGACCTGCACGAGGGTCTGGGACAGACGTTGAGCGCGATCAAATCCTATTTCGAGCGCAGTCAGGAGCAGAGCGGGAGCGCGGAAACGAATGACGAGTCGCTCGCGCGTATCATGCCGGTACTGCAGAGCGCGATCAGCGAAGTCCAGGCGATCGCCACCGATCTCAGGCCCTCGAGCCTGGACGGCCTTGGATTGCTGCCGACCTTAGGCTGGTTTTGTCGCGAGTTCGAACAACTGCACCCGGCAATGCGTATAGAGCAGCAGCTTGCACTGCAGGAAAGCGACGTACCGGAGGCGCTGAAAATCGTCCTCTATCGCATTATCGAATCGACGCTGAAAAATCTGGCGTCGACTGCCGACGCAGGCCAGATCCGGCTCGATCTGCGGCTGGCCAGGCAATCGGTCGTGCTGTCGATCGACGACTTCCCGAAGGATTCAAACTATGCGGCGACCAGTGGCCAGGCACCAGCACCCGATCTGCAGTTGCGCTACGTCGAAGTGCGGGAGCGAACGACTTTGTCGGGAGGGACATGTTCGATCGGCCGCAACGCGGCCGGCGGCCTGATGCTGCAGTGCTCGTGGGCCGCTTCCGCGCCGGTTTCCTCGTTCATGCCGCCATATTAGCCAAGAGTCATGCCGGCGATGCTCCCAAATTTGGGGCCAATTTTCCCCAGAATCGTGATTGCTCCACCAGAATCGCCGGCGCAAGCGAATTGATCTCTACAAATGACGGTACTGGAACAGTGGGTTACAAAATATGACTCTGGCATGGGAAATGCTTGATAGCGGGCTGCATCTTACCAGCGGGAGGCTTAGCGGATGAAATCGGAAATCCAGGGCAATGGCAGATTCAATATTCCCGAAGCATTGAAACGCGACCATGACGAGGCGCGCAGCGTACTCGCCTGCGCGATCGCCGAGCCCGGCCCGATCGGAAAAGCCGCCATGCGTGTGGCTCAGCTCTGCCTGCCGCATTTCGAGCAGGAAGAAAACATCGTGTTTCCCGTGTTTGGCTTGCTGCATGACTTGGCGTCGGGCGATGTATCACCAGAAATGGCGGACGTGCTGCCGCTGATCTACGATTTCCACGTCAACCACATGGCGAGACAGCACCAGTCGCTCGATGCCGCGATCGAGGCATTGCGGCAAGCCGCGCGTGCCGAAGAGTGCACACAGTTCACTTTGTTTGCAGATAAGCTGCAGGTGCACGAACGGCTCGAAGCGGAAGTGGTCTACCCCGCCGTGATCGTGATCGGCAAATACCTGCGCGCGAGCCTGGCGGAGCTATCCCGCCCGCGCTCATCCGGCCTGCGTATCCGGCGTCATAGCCCGCGCTCAGTCGGGCTCAGGGCAAGCGATATCTAAGGGGAACACCGCTAGCAGTTCGGTGCCGCCGCCAGGCGTGGATTTGACCTCCACCGACCCGCCGACGCGCTTGGCCCGTATCTGCATGCCGAACAGTCCGAGGCTTCCTCCCTGGTGCTCTTTGTCCTCGCGTACCGCGTTCGGATCGAATCCGATTCCGTCATCGCGTATCGCGAGTTCCAGCTTATCGCCCCCCTGCAGCACACTAACCCAGACCTCGCTGGCCTTGGCATGGTAGAGGACGTTGCTTACGCCCTCTTGCATCACGCGGAAACAAGCCCGTTCCACCGCCCGCGGCGCCCGAACTTCGGGCTTAGGGGCATCGAGATGCAGGTTCCAACCTCCCGCCACAGCCTGCAACTGGCAGTAGGTGCGCGCCGCGGAATACAGCCCGAATTCGGTCAACTCCGGCGGTTCGAGATCCAGCACCAGTTTGCGCACGCGCTTGGTCGCGTGCGCCACCATCGCCAGCGCTTCGTTGTTGGGCGATCCTGCCTCCATGCTGCCACTGCCGGACTCGCGCGCCTGAAGATAATACTTCAGGGTAGTCAATTCCTGCCCCAGTTCCTCGTGCAGTTCGTACGCGATCCTGCCGCGCTCTTCCTCCTGGGCCGTCGCGAGCCGCTGGCTGAGCGACTCCAACTGCCGATTGAGTTGCTCGCGCAGCTGTTCCGCCTGCCTGCGCTCGGTGATGTCGCGCAGCAGCACCGTGAGCAGTTTGTTGGGCGCGTTGCCTGATTGCGACACCGAAGCCTCGAGCGGAAACTCCTCGCCACTTTTGCGCCGCCCGTAGATCAGTCCGTAGCTTCCCATCGGACGCGTTGTCTGCCCGTTAAAATTGAACTTGTGAACGTGACTTGCGTGTTGCAAACGGAAGCGGTCCGGCAGCAGGATGGTCATGGACTGGCCGATCAGATCGGCGGCGGCATAGCCGAAAATCCGCGCGGCGGCGGCGTTACACATGACGATGCGCTGCTCGGCGTCGACGCTGACGATGCCTTCGCCGACCGACTGGTAGATGCCTTCGAGCCGGTCCGTGCTCTCGCGCAGCGCGTCGTTCACCTGATTGCGCTTGATGATTTCAGCTTGCAGCGCCTGCTCCAGGCGGCTGCGCTCCGCCACGAGCTGGTTGAAGCTGCCGATCAGTTCGCCGATCTCATCCTGCCGGCTGACCGGTATCGCCGCCAGCGGTATTTCACCCTTGGTCATGCGCCGCATTGCCCCCCCGGCCTGCGCCAGCGGCGCAAACTGGCGCGCCAGGAAGAATCGCAGGATCAAGGCCACGGCCAGCGATATCAGCAATGCCGCCAGATAGATTCCGCGCTTGAGCGACGCGATGGGCGCGAACGCTTCCTCGATCGGGTTGACTGCGATAACAATCCAGCCGGTCGCCGCCACTTTCCGGCTCACCGTCAAAACCTCGGTTCCAATCGAGGCGACGGTGGTGCCCGGTCCCTCGTATCCCTCATCCAGCCGCCGGTCCAGCAGCGGAATCACGCCCTGCGGCGGCATCCTGGTCATGACCCGGCTCTGGTCGGTGGCCGCGACGATCATTCGATCCTGCGGCGACACGACGATGAACCAGCCGGTCCGCCCGATCTTGTTCTGGTCGAATTGTCCGAATAGCGTCGGGTCGGAAAGCAAAACCGAGCCGATCAGCGCGCCTGACGTGGCGCCGCCATGGTCGCGCAGTGGAACGGCGATCGGCAGCGCGTGGCGTTGTTGCCCTGTAGCTTCGTGCACAGGCGCACCGACCACGGGCTTGCCGCTGGCCATGACTTCGCGGAAATGCCTGAGATCGCTCACCGACGCGCCCACGCTTACGGCGTGCTCCGGATAGCCCGCAGTGATGATCCCGTTCCCGTTGGCGATGAAGCAGGCATCGGGAACGATCGCGCTGTTGTCGGCGAATTGATCGAGTGCGCGATCAAGCATCTTTGCGTCGGCCGTGATTTCGGGTGTGAGCGATGCAGCCAAACGCGCCAGCACGTCGATATACAAGTGCGCATCGCGATTGAGATCGTTGGCGACGTTCAAAGCTGCGGCCGTTAGGTTCGCCGAGAGCAATTGCGTCAGGTCGCGCTCCAAAATCAGCGTGACCCTCAAGGCGAGACCCCAGATGCCTACGACGAGCATCACCACGACCAAGAGCACCACGCGCGCTTTCAGCGTCAACGAACCCGAAATCATGGCAAGCCTCTTCCAAACCCGACCCATGGCCGGGAGCGGCCCGAAATCCTGAATCTTGAAAATGAGCTTTAGTCCCCGTTGCGAATTTCGTTTACCGTTTCATTCAATGGCGAACGGTCTAATCAGACTCAATGCTACGCACGTCTGAATTATGCTGCCGGATGCCCCTGCCGCCTTCCAAACTGCAGCGCGGGATCGCCGGGCGGCACAATACGGCTCCAGAACGGCAAGGTCACTACGTAGTTCACTGTAATGGCGGTTACAGTCAATTACCATTCCCTTTACGGCCGACTTCGACGCCGGCGCGCACGCGAAAGGCGGGCGTGCGTTCTCTGGCGCGCCGTCCCCCTCACTTCGTGTGTTCGTGCGCGTGTTCGTGCATGGGCAAGTGCGCGGCCATCTGCTCAGTTCCATGATCGTGCGCATGCTTGCCGGCGCTAGCGGCCTCCATGGTCATCGCCCTAGCACTGATTGTGATCGTCTCGCGCTTCTTGTTCTTGCTTTCGATAACGATAGAGATAGGAATCGTGTCACCTTCCTTGATCTGCTGCTTCAGCCCCGTCAGCATCACCATGTAGCCATCCGGCTTGAGTTCCACCGGCTTGCCGGCAGGCAGATCGATGGCCGTCACCGCCTGCATCTTCATCACGTTGTTCTTCAATACCATCTCGTGGATTTCGACCGTCTTCGCGACCGGAGAGTCCGCCTTGACCAGGCGCGCGTCGTTCGAGGAGATGATCTGCATAAAGGCCACGCTCGACTTCTGATAGGAAGCGGTCGCGCGCACCCAGGAATCCTTGACGGTGACGTCGGCGAGCACAGGTGCCGAGAGCATGGCGAGCATGAGTGTGGCGGGTACAAGGCGATTCATATCGGTTCCTTTTAATGATTGGGCGAACAGTGCGCATTCCTGCCCGCACGCATCGCGCCAACCACTGTAGTATTCCGACAAACGCAATACAGCGGGGTAAAACCCGCATTCGCTTCGCGCCTAGACCCCAATGAGCCGCGCGACCACCGCGGCAAACTGATGCCCCCATCCGAAAGCAGCAAATTCGCAGCTGCCACCCAAGGGTGCACTTGCGCAATGGCGCACTTAGAGAACGCCTGACCGAGTGTGAACCAGGCGGCGGGATTTGGGGGCACACGAGGCGCCGGTCAAGGGAGGTAACGCCGTCGTCTCTCCCAGGCGCCCGCTTCCGACAGTGAATTTCTATAGCGGATTCGCTGGTTTCAAGTTATGCCAGAAATCGTTGTGTTCTTTCCTGACTCGATTCCAATAGTCGTCTGTGTTCATGATTTGCCTCCGTTTGCTCAGCGGATGGTCAAGGTGAAATCGATCGGCCTCAAGCCAGACTCGCTTTTTTGCCTCCGCACGCAAACAGCGTCGCAATTCCCGTGCCAAATTGGCGTTTTCCGCAACATATTGCTTTTGAATGGGAAGCTTTCTGGCGTCGAACGCAACGAAGTTCTGATCATGGGCGCAGCTGGCCAAATGCCCCGAATCTCGGGGGCATACACCCGCCGGTGCCCCATCTGCGCCGATTTCAGCCCCGCGAACACTCCAAACGCCGGCGCGGGACGAGGCAGAAAAGACGGGCGAAAGCTCAGCGACAGACAACGCGGCCAGAAGTTGGCATTGATGCTGGTGCAGAAGGCATCGGCGACAGCGGGCGCATCATCGGCTCAAAAACGAGGCTTGGTGTAGAATCGCCGCCGGCAGCCTACGGTGAGGTCTTAGTTTTGGCACACATCACCGGCAACAAGCACAGCGCATGTCATCGCGGACTATTCGCGCGATGAGTTTATTCCATCGGCGGTCGCATGCGAACGCTCCGGCACGTGGCTCGGTAGCTGCCGCCGTGGCGCGGGACCTGCTGGCGGCCAGTATGCTCGCCGTCATTGCGACGCTGCTTGCCGGCTGTGGGCGCGGGCCCGCGACCGCGCGCGAAGCAGAGCCAGTCACGATAGCCCTGCAATCGGGGCCCAGAGGCGGATTGGTTCTGCTGGCCGGCGAGAAGCGCTATTTCGCCCAACAGGGGCTGGAAGTCAAATTCAAGCCCATGGCCTCGGGCACGGCGGCGATCGATGCCGTGCATAGCGGCGAGGCGGACCTCGCGCTCTCCACCGAGACACCGTTCGTTTTCGCCGTGCTGAACAAGAAGAATGTCCGCCTCCTCGCCCGGGTCTACCGTTCGCGCAGTTTCGTCTCTATCGTCGCTCGCCGCGATCGGGGAATCGAACGCGGGAGCGACCTCGCCGGCAAACGCATCGGCTTCGTATCCGACCGGTCGGCGGATTTCTTTTTCGAGTTGTATCTCGAGTTGCAGGGCATCAAGCCGGGCCAATTCACGCGCGTATCGCTCGCCGAGGATCAGGTGGAGAACGCCTTGATCGGCGGCGAGGTCGACGCCGTGGCCGCATGGCACCCGTACACGACGCGATTGATGGCGCGCCTCGGTCCGCAGGCGATCGCGTTCAACGATCCGCCGATCTATCAAATGCACTTCGATCTGATCGCGCGTCCGGAGTTCGCCGGTTCGCGACCGGAGGCGGCGCGCAAGTTCGTCATGGCGCTGCAAACCGCGCTCGACTTTCTGCGCGACCATCCAGAAGAAGCCCAACGCCTCATCGTGCAGGCGAGCAAAGAGGATCCGCAGCTTGTAGCCAGTATATTTCGGGTGAACGACTATTCCTTGACTTTGGACGAAAGCCTGCTCGCCGGACTCGAGGACCATGCCCGCTGGGCCCTGGCCAAAAAGATCACGGCCGAGACCAGGTTGCCAAATTTTCTCGACTTCATCGACGCCCGGCCGCTAAAAAGCGCGCAGCCGGAGGCGGTGTCGATTTTGCTGCCATGAGCCATGCCGCTCGCTAGACTGCAATGGTTGCTCCTCGTCCTTGCGCTGGCGCTGCTCGCGGCGCTCACCGCAATCCTGGTGCAGAATCAGTTGGCCGTGGCGCGCTCGCTGGCCGACCTGACGCAGGCCCAGGAACTGGTGCGCACCGTGGTGCGCATGAGAAATATTGCGGTCGAGGTCACCACCAATCGCAGCGCGCGCCAGGAAATCCAGTGGCAGGTGGGTATGCGCGAGTTCGCGCGCGCCCTGCATCCATTGCAAACCCAGTTCGTTGAAGAAAACCTTGTGCTAAACGCCATCAGCGAAAATGTCAAGGATGTAGACCAGCTGTTCCAGCGGCTGCTCGCGAGCACCGCGGAGCAGCAAGCGGATCCAGCGGACGCCGGTGCCAGCAACCCGCGGCGCATCGCCCACGGCCTCCACGTCCTGCTGGGGGACGTGAGCTTGATGGCACTGCGCCTGGCGGAATTGCAGACGGTCGAGGTACGCGACGCCAGGCACAAGGTACTCTGGACCTCGGCCTTCCTGGTACTGGCGATGCTGGCGATCCTGATCGCTTACCTCGTGGTGTTTCATCGGTTCGTGCTGGCGCCGATCCAGCGACTGCAGGCGGCAACCGACCGGGTCGCCGCCGGCGACCTGGCGCACCGGGTCGACCTGAGGGCGGAAAACGAGTTCGGCGAACTGGGACGGCGCTTCGACCACATGACCGGGCAGGTACAGGCGTCGCAGACCGGAATGACCGCGGCGATCAAGGAACTGGAAGCGTTCGCCTACTCCGTGTCGCACGACCTGCGCGCGCCGCTGCGGGGCATGGACGCCTTCGCGCAAATCCTGCAAAAAAAATACGCCACGCACATGGACGAGGATGCGCAGCATTGCCTGCACATGATCCGCGACAATGCGCAGCAGATGGGGCGCCTGATCGACGATCTGCTGGCGTTCTCGCGTTTAAGCCAGCAGCCCTTGAACAAGGAGCGTGTCGATCAGGAAGTCCTGGTGCATAGCGTGCTGCAGTCGCTGCAGGCGGAACTGAAGGATCGGCAGATCGATCTCAACGTCGGCGAACTGCCCGCAGCCGAGGCCGACCCGCGATTGCTCAGGCAGGTGTGGGTCAACCTGATCTCCAATGCGCTCAAATACACCCGTAGCCGGGGCCACGCCTTGATCCGCGTCGGTGCGGAAAAAAAAGATGGCATTGCAGTGTGTTTTGTCCAGGACAACGGTGTAGGCTTCGACATGCGCTACGCGCACAAACTGTTCGGGGTATTCCAGCGCCTGCACCGCGCCGAGGACTACGAAGGCACCGGGGTCGGACTCGCCATCGTCCAGCGCATCGTCGCCCGCCATGGCGGACGAATCTGGGCGCAGGCGGCAAAGAACCAGGGCGCGACCTTCTACTTTACTTTGCAGGGGGAGCAGGACCATGTATAGCAGTGATGCAGTTGAAATCCTGCTGGTCGAAGACAACCCGTCCGATCTGGAAGTGACGCTGCGGGCGTTGAAGGAACAGAATATCTGCAACAAGGTCCAGGTTGCGCGGGACGGCGAGGAAGCCCTGGATTTCGTCTTCTGCCAGGGCGCCTACGCCGGCCGCAGCCTGGATGAACTTCCACGGGTCATACTGCTCGATCTGAAGCTGCCGCTGATCGACGGCCTGGAAGTGCTGCGCCAGATTCGCAGCGACGCGCGCTCCCGCCATGTTCCGGTGGTGGTGCTGACCTCATCTACGGAAGAGCGCGACGTGGTGGAAAGCTACGCCCTTGGCGTCAACAGCTACATCACCAAACCGGTCGATTTCGACCAGTTCAAAGACGCGATGCACGTGATCGGCATGTACTGGCTGATGCTCAATCGCCCGCCCGCGAAAATCTGAATATGGAACGCCCGCCCGCATCCGTGGACGATACCGCGAGAAAACTGCGCGTCCTGATACTCGAGGACTCCGCCCGCGACGCCGAGCTGATCCTGCGCGAGCTGCGCAGCTTCGGCTACGAGCCGCAATGGACCCGGGTGGAGTCGGAAGAGGATTTTCGCGCACATATCCATCCCGAACTGGACCTGGTGCTCGCCGATTTCACATTGCCGCAATTCGACGCCCTCAGCGCCTTGAAAATCCTGCAGGAAAAGGGACTCACCACTCCCTTCGTCATCGTTACCGGTTCCATCGCCGAGGAGACGGCGGTTTCCATCCTGAAACAGGGGGCCGACGATTTTCTGCTCAAGGATCGCCTGATCCGCCTCGGTCCGGCGGTGGCCAACGCGTTGCGGCAGCGGCGCCTGCGCGACGAGGGAAAGCGCGCGCAGCAACAACTGGTCGAGCACGAGGAACGCTACCGGCGGCTGATCACCCGCATGTCCGCGCTGGTGATCGAACTCGACCCGAAGGGCACGACCCTGTTCGTAAACGAGACCGTGGCCAAGCTCACGGGCTTTGCGCCGGACGAGGTTCTGGGTCGAAGCTGGTTCGAGCTGTTTTTTGCCGGCGGCGCGGGCGATCAACTCAAGGCCGCCACCCGCATCCTGTCCGAGGGGCAGGATCTGCGCCACTACGTGACGCAATGCCGGACCAAGGCCGGCGCACCGCTCTACCTGGAGTGGAACACCGCCAACGAGTACGGCACCGATGGCCGCCTGCAGAAGATCATCGCATTCGGCATGGACATCAGCGAGCGCAGAAGGCTGGAACAGCAAAGAGAGGCGGACGCGCAGCGCCTGGCGGAATTGTCCCGCCGCGTGGTCGCGGTACAGGAGGAAGAACGGCGGCGGCTGGCCGCGGAATTGCATGACCGCAGCAGTCCCAACCTCGCTGCCGCCGCGCTCAACCTCGGCATGATTGCCGACGACCTGCCGCCTGGACTTCCCGATGGGCTCGAAGCCCGACTGGCCGACACGCGCGCACTGCTGGCCGACACCACGGCCGGCATCCGCGATGTCTGCGCCGAACTGCGACCGGCCACGCTCGACTACGCCGGTTTGCCCGACGCCTTGCGCGAGTATGCGCAGCAGTTCTCGCGCCGCACCGGTATCGCGGTCAAGGTATCGGCTGAACGCTCCGCCGAGCGGGGCGATGCCGAGTCCGAATCGATGTTGTTTCGCATCGCCCAGGAAGCTCTCACCAACTGCGCCAAGCATGCGCACGCCAGCGCGGTGAAAGTCGAACTCAGTTTCGGCAATCCACAGATGGTGCTCACCGTTTCGGACAATGGCGCGGGTTTTGATCCGGAGGCACTCGGTCAGGCCGGACACCGGCCCGGCCTGGGACTGCTGACGATGCGCGAACGGGTCGAATTCGCCGGCGGCAAGTTCGATCTTGAGTCCGCACCCGGAAAGGGTACGCGGATCCGTGTTGAAATCCACGCCGGCGCTGCTTAGCCGTTGCGTTCTTGGAGCTAGAGCCTTGAGAATCCGGGTGGTGCTGGCGGACGATCACACGCCGTTCCGCGCCGCGCTGCGAAACCTGTTGCAGCGGCAGGCGGACCTCGAGGTCGTCGGGGAAGCCGGCGACGGCATCGAAGCCGTGGAGTTGGTGCGGTCGCTGTTGCCGGACGTCGTGGTCACGGACATGCGCATGCCGCGGCTCAATGGCGGCGCGGCGATCGGACAGTTCCGGTCAGCCCACCCTGCGGTAAAAGTGATCGTTGTCTCGGTCAATTCCGCTCACATCATGGCCTCCGAGATGCTCGCTGCCGGCGCCAGCGGCTACGTGACCAAGGCGGACGCCGAAGAGTTGCCGCGCGCGATTCGCGCCGTGACGAACGGCCTCGAATATCTCAGCCATGAAGTGGCTGGGTTCGAAGCGCCACTGCCCGCCAATGACTCGTCCGCGGGTGCAACCTGAACACTCGCCGGCAGAAGAAGGTACGTCGATATCAGCCGGGATAACCGGCGCCGCCCGAGCATCGGCACCGGGCGCAAAGCGCCCATTGGCGGCTCGCCGCGTCTTCGCTGTCGCCGGCCTTGCTCTCGCATGCCGAGGCGCCACGGGCCAGGCACTCGCCGCAACGGGCGAATGCCTGTGCGCCTGCGGCCTCCTCGCTCGCCAGAAACTCGGCCTCGTCTTCGGAGTGCGCCTGCGCATACGCGCCGGGCGGCAACGATTCCAGCCATTCTCTGGACTCCGTCATGCTCATCAGTTTGATGAAGGCGGCGCGCAACTCGCGTCCCTCGCGCCCCTGGGCGAGCACCAGCGAAAGCAGCTCGAGCGCGAACTGCGGCTCCAGTTTTCTGCCAAGGGCATGCTCGATCTGGCGGCGCGAGGCGAGCCTTCCGGAACGCGAGGTCTGCGCCAGGGCCACGCTCAGCTTTTCGCCCACCGAGTTCACGACATCCGCGAGCGTCGGATGCTGAATGCCTGTTGGTACAGCGAATGCCCGAATATTGTCAGTCAGAATGGCCAAGCGATATTCCTTCTGGTTACGGCATGAATGGGGCGAACCGACGGGAAGAAGTTACGGATGCGATGGCACTAAGCGTAATCGCCAGAAGGCGCACGGTCAGTACCCAAAACCCTGCATTTCTAGCTACATGGAAACCCTAGCTTAGTCAGGCGACGGTGGCGATGAAATCCGCCAGCGCCTTGTCCGCTGCGATGATATCTCGGTCCAGCCAACTATCGAGGATCACGAGCAAAGTGACGAATTCTGCGGTCTGGCCGGCATCGTAGGATTCCTTGAACGCCTGCACGTCCCGGGCGAGCATCGCGTGCAAGGCCATGTGTTCCCTCGCCTTCGGGTAGCGGTGGCGCGCCATCAATTGCTCTTCGACGTGAAAGTGGCTTTTTATCTGCTCGATCAGCCGGTCGAGCGTCTGGCTGCAGAATTCTCGCGGCTGGTTGTTTTCCATGGCGTTGGCCAACTGATTGATCAGGCCTACCAACTGCTTGTGGCCCTGGTCCATGCCCGGATGTCCGGTAATCTGCTTTTCGTCCCAGGTAATCCAGGTCATAGCGCTGCTCTCATCCGATTGGGGTACGGCTCCCGGGCGGCGCCGCTGCGACTAGCTGAAGCGTCCGCGGCAACGGCGCCGGAGGCGTTCAGGCCTTGCACTCCTGAGAATACTCGATGCGGCCGTCCTCGCCCACCGCTTCCAGGTTCACCTTGAAACCCCACAGCCGCGCCAAGTGCTTGAGCGTCTCGCGCGCTTCGCCGTCGGCCACCGGCCGGCCGCGAAAGATCCGGTGCTGCAGGGTCAGGGAGCGGTCGCCATCGCGCTCGTAGCGCGCCACCTGGATATCGGGTACCTGGACGTCGCGCTTGTGCTGCTCGGCCAGCACGTGGCGCACCCGGCGGTAGCCGTCGTCATCGTGAATACTGTCGATGACCAGTTTGTCGTCGCGACTATGGTCGGCCACGGCGAATAGGTGAAACTCGCGCATCAGGCGCGGGCTCAGGTATTGCGCGATGAACGACTCATCCTTGAAGTTGCGCATCGCGAAATCGAGCTGCTTGACCCAGTCGGTACCGGCGAGTTGCGGAAACCACTGGCGGTCCTCGGCGGTCGGCTGCTCGCAGATGCGCCGTATATCGCGCATCATCGCGAAACCGAGCGCGTAGGGATTGATGCCGCCGTAGCCGCGCTCGTCGAAGCCACGCTGACTGACGACGTTGGTGTGGCTTTGCAGGAATTCCAGCATGAAACCGTCATCCACCTGTCCCCGTTCGTACAGGCGGTTGATCAGCGTGTAATGCCAGAAGGTCGCCCAACCTTCGTTCATCACCTTGGTCTGCCCCTGCGGATAGAAATACTGCGCCAGCTTCCTGACGATACGCACCAGCTCGCGCTGCCACGGGCTCAACTTGGGCGAATGCTTCTCGACGAAATAGAGAATGTTCTCCTCCGGCTCCGCCAAGAATCCGGCTTTGCTGCCGGCGCGGGCCGTCGCCGCAGTCTTCGGCAGCGTGCGCCACAGGTCGTTGAACTGCCGGCGCGCATCGTCCTCGCGCTGCGCCGCGCGCACCGCTTCTCCGTGCAGCGACAGCGGCGCCGGCCGCTTGTAGCGGTCGACGCCGTGGTGCATCAGCGCATGGCAGGAATCGAGCACCTCCTCGACCGCAGCCGCGCCGTGCCGCTCCTCGCATTCCATGACGTAGCGCCGCGCGAACACCAGGTAGTCGAGAATGCCGTCGGCGCAGGTCCACTGCCGGAACAGGTAATTGCCCTTGAAGAAGGAATTGTGGCCGTAGGATGCGTGCGCCACCACCAGCGCCTGCATCATGATCGAATTCTCTTCCATCAGATAGGCGATGCACGGATCGGAATTGATCACGATCTCATAGGCGAGACCCTGCATGCCGCTGCGGTAGGCGCGCTCGTTGCGGATGAATTCCTTGCCGTAGGACCAGTGCGGGTAGCCGATCGGCAAGCCGCTCGAGGCGTAGGCGTCGAGCATCTGTTCGGAGCTGATGATTTCGATCTGATTGGGATAGGTGTCCAGACCGTACTCCGCGGCGGTGGCTGCGATCGCCGTGTCGTAGCGCTCGATCAGGTCGAAGTCCCAGTCGTAGCCGGTCGAAATCGGGCTCATGCCGCCGCCTCCGTTACGTTATGTTCATGTATAAGTCGCCACTGTCGGCGGCAGGCGGCAATCACGGCCAGTCGCATTCCCATTGCATGGGGCCCCTGCTCCCTGTTCATGCCGCCGCCTCCATTAGTTTGTCTTCACGCATGAGCCGCCACTGTCGGCGGCAGGCGGCAATCGCGCCCGGTCGCATCCCCATTGCATGGGGCCCCTGCTCCCTGTTCATGCCGCCGCCTCCTTCTTGAACAGCTCGCGGAACACCGGGTAGATTTCGTCGCGTTTGCTGACGCTGCGCATCGCAAAATTGAGCTGGCGGTCCTGCACCAGCTGATCGTACTCGGTCCACAGGCTGCTCGACTGCCAGGCGCCTTCGTCCGGAATTTCGATATACGCGAAATAGCGCGCCAGCGGCAGCAGCTGTTCGCGCAGGAAGCGGCCGCTTTTTCCCACGTCGGCGCCGAAGGCGTCGCCGTCGGAGGCCTGCGCGGCGTAGATATTCCAGCTCGAGGCCGGATAGCGCGCGCCGCAGATCTGGTGCATCAGCTCGAGCGCGGAAAACACCACGGTGCCGCCGCTCTTGGTATCGTGGAAGAAGGTCTGCTCGTCGACTTCTTCGGCGTCCTCGGTATGGCGGATGAAGACCAGCTCGACCTGTTCGTACTTGCGCGCAAGGAACAGATAGAGCAAGGTGAAGAAGCGCTTCGCCAGGTCCTTCTTCTCCTCGTTCATCGAAGCCGAGACATCCATCAGACAGAACATCACCGCGCGTGCCACCGGCTGCGGCACGCTCACCCGGTTGCGGTAGCGCAAGTCGATTTCGTCCAGAAACGGCACGCGCTTGATGCGCGCTTCGAGTTCGGCGATCTCGCGCTCCGCCGCTTCGATGGTCTCGGCCGTGGCGCCATCCTGCAGTGCCCTAGCCAGTTCTTCGCGCGCGAGGCGCAGGCATTCGCTCGCCGGTGCGCCGAGCGCAATGCGCCTGCCCAGAGCCGTCTTCAGCGTGCGCACCACGCACATATTGCAGGGCGCGCCTTCCTTCACATAGCCGGCGCACTTCGGTTTGCTCTTTTCCACGGCACCCATGTGGCTGTGCAGCAAATGCGGCAGTTCCAGATCCTCGAAAAAGATATTGAGGAATTCCTCGCGCGACAGGGTAAAGGTAAACTCGTCGTTGCTGTCCCCGCTTCCGGGTTCGGCGCCGCCGCCCCCTGCCCCGCCGCCATTGGGCCGCGCAACTTTATCGCCCTTGACGAACTCGTGATTGCCCGGATACACCGTTTCCCAGTCGCCGCCCCGGTCGTGGCGGAAACTCGGCTCGGACAGGTCTTTAGCCGGCACGCTCACATCGCCGCCCTTGTCCATGTCGGCGATCGAACGCTCCGCGATCATGTCTTTCACCGCGCGGCGAACATGCTCCTTGTAACGGCGCAGAAAGCGCTCGCGATTCACTGCGCTCTTGTTGTTCCCGTTCAACCTGCGATCGATGAGCTGCATGGTGCCTGACCTCTCGGATGTGCTTAGTGTTTCAAATTATGCCGACTTGCGTACCCGCAGATACCACTCGGACAGCAGCCGCACTTGCTTTTCGGTATAACCCTTGCCGACCATGCGCTCGACGAAATTCTGGTGCTTCTGTTTGTCGTCGGCCGACGCCTTGGCGTTGAACGAGATCACCGGCAGCAGATCTTCGGTGTTGGAGAACATCTTCTTCTCGATCACCTCGCGCAGTTTCTCGTAGCTGTTCCACGCCGGATTCTTGCCGCCGTGGTTGGCGCGAGCGCGCAGCACGAAATTGACGATTTCGTTGCGGAAGTCCTTGGGATTGGCGATTCCCGCCGGTTTCTCGATCTTCTCCAGCTCGCTGTTGAGCGCGGAGCGGCTGAAAATCTCGCCGGTGTCCGGATCGCGGAACTCCTCGTCCTGAATCCAGCAATCGGCATAGGTGACGTAGCGATCGAAGATGTTCTGGCCGTACTCGGAATACGATTCGAGATACGCGGTCTGGATCTCCTTGCCGATAAACTCGGCGTAGCGCGGCGCCAGGTGGCCTTTGATGAATTCGAGATAGCGGCGCGCGACTTCCTCCGGCAGGTCCTCGCGCGCGACCTTTTGTTCCAGCACGTACATCAGGTGCACCGGATTGGCTGCGACTTCGGTCTGGTCGTAGTTGAACACGCTCGACAGGATCTTGTAGGCGAAGCGCGTGGAGATGCCGTTCATGCCTTCGTCGGTGCCGCCGTAGTCGCGGTATTCCTGCATCGACTTCGCTTTCGGATCGGTGTCCTTCAGGCTCTCGCCGTCGTAGACACGCATTTTCGAGAAGATGCTTGAATTCTCCGGCTCCTTCAGGCGCGACAACACCGAGAACTGCGCCATCATCTCCAGCGTGCCGGGCGCGCAGGGTGCGGCCGCAAGCGAGCTCGCGCGCAGCAGCTTGCGGTAGATGTTGACCTCTTCTGACACCTGCAGGCAGTAGGGCACCTTGACGATGTAGATGCGGTCGAGAAACGCCTCGTTGTGCTTATTGTTGCGGAACGTCTGCCATTCCGACTCGTTCGAATGCGCGAGGATAACGCCGTTGAACGGAATCGCGGAAAAACCTTCGGTGCCCTTGAAATTGCCCTCCTGGGTGGCGGTCAGCAGGGGGTGCAGCATCTTGATCGGCGCCTTGAACATCTCGACGAACTCGAGCAGTCCCTGGTTGGCGAGGCACAAGCCGCCGGTGTAGCTGTAGGCGTCGGGGTCGCTTTGCGAGAACCGATCGAGCATGCGGATGTCGACTTTGCCGACCAGCGTGGAGATATCCTGGTTGTTCTCGTCCCCCGGCTCGGTCTTGGAGATGGCGATCTGGCGCAGCACCGAGGGCTGCACGCGCACCACGCGGAACTTGGAAATGTCGCCACCGTACTCCTGCAGCCGCTTGATCGCCCACGGCGACATGATGCCGGTGAGGTAGCGCCGCGGGATACCGAAATCGGCCTCCAGCACTTCCGCGTACTGATCCGGCGCGAACAGGCTGAGCGGAGACTCGTTCACCGGCGAACCCTTCAGCGCGTAGATCGGATGGCACTCCATCAGGCTCTTCAGGCGCTCGGCGATCGACGATTTGCCGCCGCCCACCGGTCCCAACAGATAGAGAATTTGCTTGCGCTCCTCCAGCCCCTGCGCGGCATGTTTGAAGAAAGCGACGATCTGCGCAATCGCGTCTTCCATGCCGTAGAATTCTGCGAACGCCGGGTAGCGTTTGATGACTCGATTGCCGAAGATGCGCGACAGCCGCGGATCATTGCGCGTGTCGACGACCTCGGGCTCGCCGATGGCGGCGAGCATGCGTTCGGCGGCCGTTGCATAGGTGTCTGGATTGCTTTGGCACAGCGAAAGGTACTGCGTAATCGGCATCTCTTCGTCCTGCACTGCCGTGTATCGCGTCTTGTAGCCTTCGATCAAAGTCATCATGTCTACTCCCCTGGATTTGGCTTGCGCACTTCGGATTGCATATGGTTCACGACTCCTTCATGTTCGGTTTCGCTCGGCGCTTCTGCTGACCGTGAACAAAGTCTAGTACCGGGGTCGGACGAATGCATCGGCACAACCCCCCCAATCCCCCAGGGTGAGGAGATAAAGACTCGGGGGCAAAATGCAGCATCCGCAGCGGGGGGTAAGAGCGAATCTCACCGGGGGGATACACTGTAGCGACGCTGATTGTGTGGAGGCTGGCGCGCTTGCGCGCCAGGGCCGCTGCACTGTCGGCGCGCGCAGGGCGCGTGGTCTGGGGTCGACTAGCGCAGGATGCGAGTCGAGGCATGCGTGGGCACGCCACTGCTTAGAACCGTGTCGTCACCCCGACGATGACTGACCAGTCGGCGCTCAATTGCGTTCCGTTCACGTGACGATACACGGGCAATTGCACATACCCGTAGAGCTGCACGTCGTGAGTCAGGGAGTACGCCAGTCCGGGACTCAGGAACACGCTGCGCGAGCCGCTCAGATCCGGTTCCGCGTTGACCCCGGTATCGCGCGCTTTGATCAGGGCATTGATCTGCGCGACCGCCTGCAGCGAGTCGTTGATCGGGTAGCGGTAGCCGAGATTGAGTTGGAACTGCGTGCCCGGCTTGAATCCATCCTTGGTCGCAATCGCGTGTTGCGCCATCCCTTGGGCGAACCAGCTCGAGTCTGGCTGCCGCCCCGGGGCAGAGTAATACGCGCCCAGCACCAGGTCGGTGCTGCCGGTTCCGGGCTGCAGTGCGCGCTCGGCAATCGTGCCGTCGCCGTTTTTGACCTGATAGTCGCCGCTAGGGAGTTTGAGCCCCGCGCTCAGGCCATGGTTCAGCGCCGGATCCGCGCTGTCGATACGGTAGTAGCCGAGCACTCTCGCGTCGCCGAGCTTGGTGAAGTTCCACGATTCAAGCGTCGCGGCCGCCGTCGGATCGCTGATATGACTGTGCGAGCGGCTCGTCACCGGCACCGACGCCGAGATCGTCCAGTTGCTCGACAGCGCGTAGTCCAGCGTCGCCAGCAGGTTGCGGTTGATGGTGCGCAATTCGGTGGCGTCGGCGGTATCGTCGGCTGCCGCAATCTGCCTGCCCCCTGCGCGCAGGCGCTTTTGGTCGACAAACTCAGCACGCAAATCGAGTCTCGTCGTGCCCGGCTCGCTCGCCACGCCTTGCGTGGCCCAATCGGTATTGAGGGTGCAGAACGCCGACCCGCAGGATGCATGAGCCGTTCCCGCACCCAATGTCGCGGCGAGTGCAAGGACGAACGATGAGTTGCGCAATTTCATCACGCCGTTCCAATCTTAAGTGCAGTCGAGCAACGTGCGAGCGCCCTCACCCGCCGTGCTGCGCGATTTCAATCTTTCGCGCCCGGTCGGCATCGGCATGGATCGTGTCTTTGGAATGGCGCAACAGCGGGGTCACCACTCTTTCCAAGGTGGGCAGATCCATCGCTTTCGCCAGCTTCAAGCCGTCGAATCGCAGCACGCCGCGCCGGTCGATCACGAACGTGATCGGCAGCCGCGACAGCCGGCCGTAGCCTTCGGTCTGCGCACTCGCGGCGAGGGCTGCGGAAAAACTGAAATCCTTCATCGCCTGCTTGACTTTGGCGAGATCGCCGGGCCCTTCGAGACTGATCGCGATCAGCTCCAGACCTTCGGCGCGGTGAGCACGATAATAGGCGTCGAGGGCTGGCATCTCCTCGCGGCAGGGCTTGCACCAGCTTGCCCAAAAGTTCACGACGATGACTTTGCCGCGGTGCTGCATCGAATCGAAACTGCGCCCGTCGATTAGGTCGGCGCGGACCGCCGGCGCCGGCAACCCCTCCTTTAACTCCGCCATCGCGGCAGTCGCGTCGAGCAGAATCAAGCCGAACAAAAGCAGGAAACGTCCGAGGCAAGCGTACATGATTTCGATCCCAATCAGCCCTGTTGAATCTCTAGTCTATCGACCACGGCAAAAGCTTACATCGGGGCAAAACCCGCAATCGTCCCGCGCGAATTCTCCAAAGCGAGTGGGGTTACGCCGTAGGCGAGACAGCTGCTGCAGCGCCGGCGGCGCGGGGCTTACATCAACAAACGAAACTTCTCGTAGGAACCGACCACCCGCGGCACGTACGCCGTAGTCTCGCGAAACGGTGGTATGCGCCTGCCGTATTTGATGACTGCGGATTCGCCGGCGTTGTAAGCAGCCAGGGCCAGCGGCAGGTCTTGGTCGAACAGTTTCAACAGGTAGGCAAGGTATTGCGCTCCGGCGCGCACGTTGTCGGCCGGATCGAAAATATCCGCCACCCCGAAACGCTTCGCCGTCTCCGGCATCAGCTGCATCAGGCCGGCGGCGCCGCGCTTGGAGACGGCTCTGGCGTTGTATCCGGACTCGACCAGGATCACCGCATGCAGCAAGGCGGCCTCGATTCCGTATCGCCCCGCCGCCTGCGCCACCACATTGCCATATGGACGCACCCCGCCAGTGTCGACGGCGCCATCCTGCGCAGGCCGGTCACGCGCGTCGCCACCGGCGCGCGCAGACGCGTCGTCCACACTCCGGTAGCGCTCGTCATCGGGAACGTTGCTCAGATGCAACTCCCCGCGCTCATCGACAAAGGCATAGACACGCGCTTCGGCCAGGCACAGCATCGGGGCGCACAGTCCGAGCAGCGTCAAGGTGATGAGCAAGCATCGCGTGACCATTCCTGTTCCAATCCAAAATTCCCGAAATCGGGAAAGCGGCCATGCTAGGTGCTCGGCCTTGGCACCGGCAATAGGGTAATTGCCCCATATCGCGGAGAACTGTTATGGCGTACATTTTCGTCAACGCTGCGGTGGTTCGACGGCATCGCAGTTTGGATTGGAATATTCGAGCGCCTGCCCCTGTTACCTGCGGCTGGCGGCTTCCTTGCGATTCAGGAACTGATTCGTGATTCCAAGGTCTCAACCACTGCTAACATAATGAGTGATGGTTAGAGCCAAATCAGACCTCGATCCGCGATCGACCGACGCAAAGGAGCAAAGCCCCGCCTCGGGGACGGCCTAGAACTATGGAAGATCTGCTGTCCATTCGATCGTTGTCGCTGGTGCTGCTGCTGACGGGCATCGGGCTCGCCTTTTCCCATATTCGCTTGTCGGGCTGGATTCTGGGCTGGATTCTTCTCAGCGGCGCGCTGCTGCTGCAAGGATTTCGCAGCATGCTGAGCTATGTCGCCGAGCGCGGCGGCGTCGATGCCGCCACCTATACCACCGCCAACGAATGGATGGGGCTGGGTTTCTCGCTGCTGATCGTCGCCTCGATGCACATGATGCGCGAGGTGTTTGCGCGGAGCAGATTGGCAACCGAAAGCCTGCGCATGCTCAGCGCCGCGGCCAATGATGCCGTCATCGTCATGGACAATAAGGCGACCATCATTGTCTGGAATCAGGCGGCACAGAGGATATTCGGCTACAGCAAGCAGGAAGCGCACGGCAAGACGCTGCATGAGCTGGTCGTTCCGGAACGCTACCGCGCCGCTTTCGAAACACTGTTCGTTCAATTCGGCAGCGACGGACGTGAATCGGTCAGCAGCACGCCGACCGAGCTCGCCGGCCTACGCAAAGACGGGACGGAAATCGTCACCGAGTACTCCATGTCCCGAGTAACCATAGACGGGAAATGGCACGCGATCTACATCGTCAGGGACGTCACCGCCCGCAAGCATGCCGAAGAGGAGAATCGCGAGCGGACCGCAGCGCTGGAAATGCTCTCGGCCAAGATGTTGAGCAGCGATGAGATGGAAAAGAAGAAGCTCGCGTTTGGTTTGCACGAAGGTCTCGCCCAGACGCTGGTTACGGTCAAAATGCGCGTCGAGCGCAAGCTGCAGCAACTTGCGGCCAACAATGCGCAGGACGAGTCGCTGGCATCGATCGTGCCGTTGCTGCAAAGTGCGATCAAGAACGTCGAGACCATTGCCACCGGGCTGCGACCCGCGAGCTTGGACGAGCTCGGCTTGCTGCGAACCCTAGGCGGATTTTGCCGCGAATTCCAACGCCTGCATCCGGCGATCACGATCGCCGAGGAGATTACACTGCAGGAAGAAGACGTGCCTGCACAGTTGAAGATCGTCATTTACCGCATCGTCGCGTCGGCGCTCACGAATATCGCCCGCTACGAGAATACCGACCAGATCGAGCTCGCACTGCGGTTGCAGGGTGGCGTGATTACCCTGGCGATCGACGATAGTTCACAGGATTCGCGCTACGCGGCGCCGGCGGGACGCGTTGCCGATTCCGATCTGCAGATGCGTTTCGCCGAAGCGCAGGAGCGTACGACCTTGTCCGGCGGGAACTTCACGATTGCGCGCAACAAAGCCGGCGGTGTCATGCTGCGCGCGTCCTGGAACGTGTAGCCCGGGTTCGGCCCCACGCTGTGCTCGCAGCCGGGTGGGCAGAAAAAATGGCCGGGGGGGACCCGGCCAAAGACGGCGCTGCCGAAACTGGCTAGCGCCGTGGAATGCCGGCGGCGAACCAGGCCTTGTTGGCCGCATTGCGGATCAGCAGCACGGGACTCGGGCACTCGCTCGTCGGGTTGTCTAGGGTATCGTCGATCTTGAAGTCACCGTCCGGATCCAGCGGAACGCCGGCGGGCGCCGTGCTGCGCTCGATGAAGGTTTGCGGCGCCGTGGGCGCAGGGGGCACTTCGCAAAACAAGGTGGCGTATACGCTTGCGTTGGCATTGCCGCCGATATTGTTGCCGCCGCCCAGCAATAGTCCCTTGCCATGCACGCGAATCCGGCCGTCGTCCTTGACTTCGGCCCTGAGGTCTTTGATCACCCAGATTTGGCCTGGAGGCGAAACGCCGCGGACAAAGTTCCGATTCACAGTAGTGGACGTCGTCGCAGTCCCCTGGCCGGTCGAAACAGGAATGACCCCGATCCCGCCCTCGAATTGAACCAGATTTCCTGCCGCCATCGCCGGCGTCGCAAACACGCCCGCGGCAATACCTAAAGCCATTACGAGTGAAGTGGTCTTCATTTAACAAAATCTCCTGGATGAGTAATATCAGTCTCGGATACAGATAGACAGCGACGCTGCTGGTCTTTGCCCTGCCGCCACGGCCCGCGCCCAACCCCATGGCGGAGCAGGCATGGCGTATACATCGGCGGCGAGCGAATCATTCCGCGCACGAACAATCTGGCTGCCGCTGACGCAGCTGCCGGCAGGCGTTTGCGCCGCGGCAGCAACCGACGCGACGGGACCGATTGGGTAGAAGTCGGGGGCTCTCTTTACAGTGGACACCTACCCGCCCAAAGCCGAGCAGTGGCGCACAATGGCCCCCGTTAGCTGCGTCCAGGAGCATTCCCACGTGAGCGGAAATCCAACACCATGAACTGGCCTCTCGCCTCTGTATTTCGCGACCAGGCCGCACTGCCGTTCAACCTGAGCCGCTGGTTCGCCATCGTCGGCCTGGTTTCGATTTCGATTGTCGGCACCGCATCCGCGCTGCTGTTGTCGAATTTCCTGACCGAGCGCATGCTGCGGCAGGAAGGCCTGATGACGATGCAATTCGTGCAAAGCCTGGTCACGACGGAGACCTCGCTGCCCGCCTACTTCACCGGCAAGGAAACGCGCGACGCCGAGGAACTCGAGGCGGCGCTGCGGCACATCGCCGCCGTGCCCGACGCCTTGCGCGCAAATATGTATAACCGCGAACACGTGCTCATCTGGTCGACCGATCCCAAGCTGGTCGGGCGCAAATTCGGCGCCAATCCGGAACTCGACAAAGCGCTCGCCGGGGAACTGGTCGTCCACGGCGACGCCGAGGACGATGAAGAGAAGCCGCACAAAGAGGAGCATGTAAATCTCGAAGAGAGCGGCGACTACTTCGTCGAAGTGTACGTTCCCGTGCGCGACGGTCCGCGCGGCCGCGTGATCGGCGTGGTCGAGCTGTACAAGAGCCCGAAGGCGCTCGCCGAAGCCTTGTACACCGGCCGCATCTATATATTCATCGGCGCTGCCGTCGCCGGCCTGTTTTTGTATCTGGCGCTGTTCGGCCTGTCGCGTCGCGCCGACGCGGTGATCCGTACGCAGCAGCAGCGCCTGGTCGAAAACGAAATCCTCGCCACCGTCGGTGAAATGGGATCAGCCGTCGCCCACGGCATCCGCAATCCCCTGGCCGCCATTCGCAGCTCGGCCGAACTCGCGCTCGACGGTCCGCCGGAAATCGCGCGTGAAACGGCCCAAGACATCATCGCCGAGGCCGACCGGCTCGAGGCATGGGTGCGCAATCTGCTGAGCTATGCGCGCCCGCTTGCAGGCGCTCACGAAGCGGTGGCGCTGCCCGATCTCGTCGATGGCGCCATCAATCACTTTGCGCGCGAGATGGAAAAGCGCGACATTTCCGGCCGTTGCACGCTCGCACGCGATCTGTCGCCGGCCAAAGGCGATTCGTTTTTGCTGGGGCAGGTGCTGCACAGCCTGCTCGCCAACGCGGTCGAAGCGATCGAACGCGGCGGCACCATCGAGATTGCCGGCGAGAACCTGCCCGCGCAGCGTCGCGTGGAACTGACCATACGCGACAGCGGCCCGGGCATGACGCCGGATCAGCTCAAGCGCGTGTTCACCCCGTTCTACACCACGAAGCCAAAAGGCATGGGCGTGGGGCTGGCGCTCGCCAAACGCATCGTCGAGCGCTTCGGCGGTCGAATCCGCATCGACAGCGCGCCCGGCCGCGGCACCGCAGTGCGCCTGTCGATGCCCATTGCCTAGGAGAGGACTGCAGTGGCGCAAAGCATCTTAAACGTATTGCTCATCGAAGACGAACCCATCCTGGCCAAGAACATCTGTGCCTATCTGCTGCGCTATGGCTACGAGGTACGCATCGCATACTCGGCCGAGGCGGGGCTGGCGGAACTCGGCGCGTTCAGACCCGACATCGTCCTTCTCGACTTCAATCTGCCGGGCATGAACGGGCTTGAGGCGCTGCACAGGATCCGAGACATCGCTCCGCAGATGAAGGTGATCATGATGACGGCTTTCGGCAGTATTGATCTTGCCGTAAAAGCCATGCGGGCCGGCGCCTGTCATTTCGTCACCAAGCCCATTTCTGTCAGCAAACTGAGACAGATCCTGGAAGAAGAGACCGTTGACGCGCGGACGCAGATGCAGCACTACCCTAGCGTCACTGCCGATTGAGTAGGAAAGGACTGCAATGAATCTGAGCGTACTCCTGATCGAAGACGAAACCACGCTGGCGAAGAACATCTGCGCCTTCCTGGTTCGCTATGACTACGACGTGCGCATCGCCACCACGGCCGAAGCCGGCCTGGCGGAACTCGATGCGTTCAAACCCGACCTCATCGTCCTCGACTTCAACCTGCCGGGAATGAACGGCCTCGAAGCGCTGGCCAAGATTCGCACCATCGACAGCCAGATCAAGGTGATCATGATCACCGCGCACGGTAGCATCGACCTCGCGGTGGAAGCCATGCAGGCCGGCGCCTATCATTTCATCACCAAGCCGATCGCACTCGGCAAGCTGAGGGTGATGCTGGAAAAGGCGATGCAGGATCAGCGCCGCGATCAGGCCCTGTCCTACTACCAGCGCAAGCTCGGCAACGAAGCCGGATTGGATATTCTGCTCGGAGAATCCGCCCAGATCCTGGCGCTCAAGCGCAAGATCCAGCAGATCGTGAATGCCGAACAGTCCCTGCAGGACGGAGAGGCCCCGGCAGTGCTGATTGCCGGTGAAACCGGTACCGGCAAGGAACTGGTCGCGCGTGCCCTGCATTTCAGCGGCCCGCGCCGCGACAAACCTTTCGTCGAAATCAACTGCGCCTCGATTCACCAGAACTTGCTCGAATCCGAGCTGTTCGGACACGAGCGCGGCGCGTTTACCGACGCGCACGAAAGAAAGTTCGGCCTGTTCGAGACGGCCGAGGGCGGCACCCTGTTCCTGGATGAAATCGGCGATATGGATATGGGATTACAGGCACGCGTTCTCAAAGTGCTCGAGGACAAGAACGTGCGCCGCCTCGGCAGCGCGCGCGACCAGCACGTCGATGTGCGTATCCTCGCCGCAACTCACCGCTCGCTGGAGAAACTGGTGCGCGAAGGAAAGTTCCGCTCCGATCTGTATTTCCGCCTGCGCATCGTGCAGATCGCGGTACCGCCGCTGCGCGAGCGCGGTGAAGACGCCCTGTTTCTCGCCAAACACTTTCTGGCGATTCACGGTGCGCGCTACGGCCGCCCGAACATGCGATTTGATGAGTCGGCTGAAGGCATGCTGCGAGCCCATCCGTGGCCGGGCAACGTACGCGAGCTGCGCAATATCGTCGAGCAGGCAGTGCTGCTGGCGGGCAGCCCCGTAATCGAGGCCGAGCAGCTCAATCTGTGCAGTCCGCAGGGCTTCATGCTACAGGACGAACCCGAGCCCGTCGCCAAGCCGGAAGAACCGAAAGAGCTGGAGTTCCCGGGCGAAGGCGTGCAGCTGGCGACGGTCGAGCGCGAGCTCCTGATGCGCGCCCTCAGCCATACCGACTGGAACGTCACCCACGCGGCGCGACTGCTCGGCCTGTCGCGCGACACGATGCGCTATCGCATCGACAAGTTCGGACTGACACCGCCCGCTTGAGTTCGCCGCGGTTGTTGCCGCTGCGTTTCACAATGCACGAAATGGCGCTGCGAGGCGCCGCCAGGGCGTGCATGGGTGGGGGCGGCCGGTTCACGCTCAACACGGCTGAATGCGGCTAGGAGCCCTTCCTGCGGGCATTGTCGGTGCACTCCTCCTGTTTGGTGCGACGGCGCCCGTCTGCGCACAGAACGTCGCCGCTGGCCGGAACAAACACGGCTACTGCGCCAACTGCCACGGCATCGAAGGACGTTCGTTCAAGCCTAACTATCCGGTACTGGCAGGCCTGCCCGAACGCTATCTGCTTGCGCAATTGAACGACTTCAAGGGCGGACAACGCCGCGATCCGAATATGCAAACCGTCATTGCGCAGCTGAGCGCGCAGGACATGCGCGATCTGGCCGCCTTTTTCGCGTCGGTCCAATCGACCTATTTCTTTACGGAGCAGGATTTCCGCTTCTATCTGCACTGGCTGCGCCTGCTGTCGTCGAAGCACCGCTGCGCCGTTCACGCGTACGCACTCATGACCAATCACATCCACGTACTGCTCGCGCCCGCGGATCCTGCTGGCGCCCGCGGCTGATGCAGGCGACGGGGCGCCGCTACGCGTCTTACGTCAATCAACGCCACAAGCGCAGCAGCACCTTTTCCGAGGAGCGCTTCAAGGCGAGCGTGCTGAATGCCGAGGAGTATCTACTCTGAACTAGAATCCTATTTGTCGCCCGGGATTTCAAAGTAACTCTTGACCGCTGTTACACCTTGGACTCTGTGCACAAAGAAAATAATGGTGTCCGCTTCTTGCTCGGTTTTGACTCTTCCGCACAGAAGCACCTCGCCCTTGGCGTCGGAATCGACAGTCATGTTCGGGAGACTGTCAATCTTTTCCTCAGCGAGTTTGGCCTTGATACTGGCTGCTATTATCGCGCCCTTGACGGATGTCGTGGGGTGCTTACAGCTCGAGTCTTGATCGGCGGCTTCGGCAACAATGGGAGCCAGCGCGATCCCGATGACGATACAGCTTGCCGCAATCTTGATTTTCATGGTCTTTCCGTTCTGTCTGAAGGTCTTCAAAAAAAAGCCCCACCCTTGCGGGTGGGGCGATTTATTACTACGGTAACGATTAATTTACTATCTGGAGGGCGAATGTAGCTACTGAACCCGTCGCAGAATTTACCGATGGCGCCGTGGTGGCCTGAATTCGAGTCGCCCCGACCGGTGGCGCCGGCATGTTGTTGAAGGTGACATTGATCTGGCCATTCAGCGCAGTCGTCGTCCCGATGTTGCCGACTGGCGCACCCGCAGCGTTGAGGTACACGAGCGTGACCACCTCGCTTGCCTGTGCCGGAGTGATGCTACCCTGCACCTGCAGTGTGGCCTTGCTGAGTGTGAACTGGGCTTTGCTGAGCACGATTGCTTCAGGAGCCACTGCCCTCACCGTCACCGTCGCCGTATTGGCCGAAAGGGCGCCAAAGTCATCGATAGCCTGATAGCTCAAGGTGTAGGTGTTTGCCGTGGTGGTCAAGAAGTTCGGCGGATACGCGGCACCGACTACGCTCCCGCCCGCGGCGACTGCGAGACCGGTTGCGTCCTTGACGGTCACGCCAGCAGGTATGGTGACAATCTTCACACCGGCTTTGAAACCGGCTCCGGTCACCAGACCCATCGTCGGATTGGTCACTCCGTCGACGTCGGTATCGTTCGCCAGAAGCGGCATCGGCAGCGCTATTCCGGTAATGGCATTGAGCGAGTCGTTGACCGCGACAGGCGGATCGTTCACCGGAATGATGGTGATCGTCGCCGTGGCGCTGCTGCTCAGACCGCCTACCGTCACGGTATAGGTGAAGCTGTCGGTGCCGTTGGCGTTCAGATTCGGCGTGTACAGTACAACCGCCTGCGTCGGATCGACAAGCGTGCTCACCGTCGCAACGCCGAGTGCGGGCGCCGCACTGATGGCCACCGTGCCGCCCAAGGTGTTCAGGTCATTGGCAAGCACACGGAAAATCGACTGGCCCGAATCCTCGAGGATGGTGTAGCTGTCGGCCGTAGCGACCGGGGCTGCGACAGCTGCGCTGGAGAGCGTGGTCACCTGCAGATTGGTGCTGCCCAAAGCGCTGGACTGCACGGTCACCGAGGAGGGCGGCGCAAAAACGCTGGGCACCACCACACTGCCGGCGACGAGCGCGGCGCTCTTGTCGCCATAGGCCACGGTCAGCGTCGGCGGAACGGTCACGTCGCTGGAACTCGCGGCCACCGACAAGGTCCCGACGGACGGATTGTAGACTGCCTGGGTGACCGTGACTTCGTCGGTGACGACTTTCATCGAGAAGTCCGGCACCAGATTGCCGAGTGCGTCGCGGGCGTTGCCGTTCTCCACGCAGACGCTGGTCGGAAATACCGCGGGGAGTATCGTCTGGCCCCAGAACTGATCACCCGTAGAGAGCATCTGGATCTGGTTAGCACCAACGGGGGCGCTGAACGGAGGCAGAATCGCGCCCGTGACGGGGTCCACGGTGCCGGCGCAGGGCTGGTCGAAGAACGACAGCGCCGGCGGCACCCTCGTGGCCGGGGGAGCGGCGGGAAGCCGGGCGGTGGTGGACGGGAGCCCGGTCGCCAGCACATCCAGTTTCTGACCGGTCGCGTTACGGGTGTAGCTTGCACGGTTAACGATCGCCTGCCCCGGCATCGCACCTTGGTACAGGCGGCCCATCAGAGTCATGTCGGTGGTCTCGACCCAATCGACGACCGCGCCGGTCACCGGATCAATGCCCAGCGCCGAACCCACAGGCCCTTCGATGCGGAAGATGTTGTGATTGCGCGAGGCGCCGGTTGAGTCGATGAAGTTCGGCAGCGGACTGCCGGTGACCGGCCCGATACGCTTGGGATCGGCGATATAGGCATCCCCGGTGCCCGGGTAAGCAGTCGTCGCGAGCACGCCGCCGGCGAAGTGCGCCGGGTTGGTGTCCGGAGTCGGATTGAGTGCGTCCAGCGCCGGCATTTCAAGGCCGCCAGGAACGTCTGAAGGCAGCAGGAACGGCCCCAGGCGAGAGTTCAGCGCACAGGTGAAAGTCCCCTTGCAGCTCAGGCCGACGTCGTCGGTGAAGAAGATCCTGCCGCCGGCGACGCCTTGCAGCACTTCTTCTCCGTAGGGATGAATGAAGCGGTAGGTGCCGGTGACGGGAACCGGGGTCAGCACGACGCGAATGCGGGAAAACGCAACCTGGTCGCCCGGAATTACGTTGAAGCCGTTGGCGAACGAGGCCTCTTGCGCGACGATCATTTTCGCACGGCTGCCGCCTCTGGAAACCAATACCGCGGTCGCGTCAAAGTAGAAATGTTCGATAAAGAAGTTATTGGGAAACACTTCAGGCACGGTCGGTACGTTGGCCCCGAGCAGCAGGCACCAGCCACCGGCCACTTCCGCCGCGTTCTTGGGATCGCAGAATTGCAGCGCGATGCCGGTGGTGTCTTGATACCACGACGGGAAACCGCCCACCGACGGGGCGGCGCTCACGGGGCCGACCCGCTCGAGCACCGCGTGGGCGGAAAAGCTGCTAGTGGCTAGCGCGAGTGCGAGCGCAACCGCACGCGCGCCAACCTTAATCTTGGAAGGTGCAAAC
>Ga0334722_10000303_pt1 | contig 75013 bp, 63 predicted proteins | sample C3_bottom_MG_FD_207210 | JGI IMG/M metagenome (GOLD analysis project Ga0334722, IMG submission 207210) | Sediment microbial communities from Yellowstone Lake, YNP, Wyoming, USA - C3_bottom | ecosystem: Environmental > Aquatic > Freshwater > Lake > Sediment | place: USA: Wyoming | collected...
CCTCCGGCTCGCGATCTGGCCCTCGTACGCCGAGTCGATCCGGCGGATCCGCGAGCAGCTCCTCGACCCCGAGCTGGCACCCTGGTTCGAGATGACCCTGGCCGGGGAGCGGCGGGCCCGCTGAGGCCCAGGGTTCTGCGGCGTCAGCCACTGGTTCCCTGCCGGATGTGCGAGTGGCCAGCTTTGGCACCCGGCTCAGGTCCACGGTTCAGGCGGGCCCAGCCTCCGGGCATCCTGCCCGCTCAGAAGACCTGCGTCAGCGCCTGGCTCGTGAGGAACAGGCCGGCGACCAGGACCACGACGGCGGTCGCGGTCGGGACCGCCCCGCTGAGCCGCCGGAGGCCGTCGGTTGATGGGAGCCGCTCGAGGAGCCGTCCGGCGTACACGAGCGCCAGGCCGACCCCGCCGAGGACCATCGCCATCCCCAGGCCGAAGGCGACCACGAGCACGAGCCCGAACTCCGGGCGGCCGGCCGCGATCGAGCCGAGCAGGAGGATCAGGGCCGATGCCGACGGGACGAGGCCGCCCGACAGACCGAGGGCGAAGAGGCTCCTCCACGAGAGGGTCGTGCCGGTCGCGGGGAGGTGGCTGTGGGTCACCCCGCCGTGGCTGTGGAGCCCTGACGCCGGGTGGTGCTCATGCTCGTGCTCATGCTCGTGCTCATGCTCGTGCTCATGCTCGTGCTCATGGTCGTGCTCGTGGCGCGACCGCGCGTGGCCTTCGGCCCATTGCCGATACCGAGCGAGGAGCAGCCAGGCTCCGATCGCGACTGCGATCCCGCCCGACGCGAGGCCGAGGATCGGGTAGAGCCGCTCCGGTGGCAGCACGCTCGAGGCGAGGAGCGTGATCGCCGCCAGGGCGAGCACGCCGAGCGTGTGGGCGATCGTGACGGTAACTCCGAGGGCGACAGCATGTCGGGCCGACCCTCTCGAGCCGACCAGGTAGGCAGCCATGACCGTCTTGCCGTGACCGGGAGAGACGGCGTGGATGGCTCCAAGGCCCAGCGCGATGAGCAGCGAGGCTAGGACCACCGGGAGCGTCAGGTCGGCGGTCCCGATGAGCGACGCCAGCTCGTTCCCGACGCCGCCCGGCACGGCCCCAACGCCGCCCGGCACGGCCCCAACGCCGCCCGGCACCGTCCCGACCCCGGGAGCCGTCCCGTCGCCGGGTGCCGACACGGGCGCAGCGTCGGGTGCGCTCCAGGCCGGCAGTCTCGGTCCGCCGGGCGCCGCGCGGAACTCGACCGACCGCATGTCGAGCGGCTGGCTCAGGAGGTCGGTGGGGTAACTCGTCAGGCGTCCGGAGACGCTCACCGTCTGGGGCTCTGATGCGCCGCCGCCTGCACCTGCGGCGGCGATCGTGACGCCGTCGCCGGCGACGACGATCTCGCGCCAGCCGATCCGCTCCGAGTACGAGGTGTCGGCGAACGTGACGGTCAGCCCGGCGGGCGACGACTCTGCGAGCGGCACCGGCAGCGAAGTCTCGAACTCGCACACCAGCCGCATCGTGTCGAGACCGCCCGCGCCCGGCCGGAAGCTCAGCCCAGCCGCGACGACGGCCGGCTTCTCTCGCCTGCCGTCGACCGCGAGCGCAAGGGAAGGTGCAAGCCGGCCGCACGCCAACGATCGCTCGGCGGCGATTTCGGCCGGACTCAGGGAGCCATCCCCGTCGGTGTCGAGGCGCTGGCGCTGCTGGAAGGTCGGGATCTCGGCCATGTCGATCACCACGTCAAGCAGGATCTCGTCCGGCGCCACGCGGATTCCCGCGTAGTGGTTGATCGTGAAGTTGCCCAGGGGATGGGCCAGCGCGGTCGCCGGGACGGCAAGGCCCAGCACGAGTGCCGCTCCGGCGGACGCGAGGCGGCCGGCTCTCATCGGAGCTCCTCCAGGGCGGCCCGCGCTCGAACCACCTGGAGCGGGTCGAAGCCCGGGTTCAGCGCCAGGGCGTCCGTCAGCAGCGTCCGTGCGCGCGACGCATCGCCGACCGCGCGCGCGATCATCCCGGCGTGGTAGAGCAGGAGCGCGTCGCGCGTGCCGAGCGACAGCGCGTGGGCCATCGCCTCGTCGGCCTCTGCCGCCCGGCCATTCGCCAGCAGGGCCCAAGCGTACGCATCGTACCCGTAGACGTCCTTGCGCACCGCCAGCTCGGTCGTCGCCAGCGCAAGGGCCTCGTCGAGCTGCTCGCCGTGATTGACGTCGAAGAGCACGAGCTGGCGGTTGTACACCTGTCGGTTGATGGCCGCGAGACCCGCGATCGCCCGGACCGTCGCGTACTGCTCCTTGGCGAGCGTCTCCTGGCCGGTGAGCCGGTAGAGATCGCCCAGCTCGCCGAGGAACTCGGGCTGCGGCACGATGGCGATCGCCTGTCGATCGAGGGTGATGGCGTCCACGTACCGACCCTCGGCGGCCCGCACGCGAGCGAGGCCGTTGAGCGCGAGATACGAGCCGGGCTGGTCGGCCAGGGCGGCCTCGAAGCGAGACCGGGCAGCGGGGAGCTCACCAGCCTGGAAGGCGACGAAGCCGGCCAGGTAGCGATACCAGGCCAGGCTCGCGCCGGCCGCGCCGCCCGTTTCCGCCTCGGCAGTCGCCTCGTCGGCCATTGCCAGCGCCCCTGCCGGGTCGCCCTTGAGCCAGGCAAGACGGGCGAGGCGCGCGGTGACTGCCGCTCCGGGCGCCACGCTGGCGAGCCTCGCGTAGGCTGATTGCGCTCCAGCGTAGTCACCCAGCTCGAGGTCCGCGTCGCCGAGCGTGGCGAGTGCCTGGAGCTGGGTCGGTTGCGCTGCGAAGATCGCTCGGGCGGCTGTCGCGGCGGCGGCGAAGTCGTGCGTCGCGTAGAGGAGGGTTGCATCGAGGACCCGAGCCGGCACGTAGCTGGATGCCGCCTCCATCGCCTGTTCGGCGGCTCGCCGGGCGCGTGCATAGTCGTCGAGGCTGCCCGTGAGGCGGGCTCGCGACGCGTACAGCGAACCGAGGTTCGTGGCGCTGATGTAGTCGACGGGATCGCGCTTGACGTTCGCCGTCCACCGGCCGATGGCGGAGTCGATCGAAACGAGAGCGACGTCGGGGGCGCCGATCGCCGGGTCCGGCGCAGGGAGCGCTTCGGGGCGCGACTCGACCGGCGGCGTCTGCGGCAGTGACAGGCGACCCGGGCCGAGGAGGGGGCTCATGGCCTGCGAGCCGATCGCGATGGCGACGGCCACGCCCAGGAGAGCCGCGGGACGCGGGTGAGGGATGGCGAGGCTGGTCATCGAAACGCGTCCTCGTCGTCAGTTAGGCCAGCTCGGGGTGGCGCGCCACCCCGAGCTGAGGAGGCTCGACTCGCTAGTGCGGCATGCCCAGGTAGGGGAAGCTGCCCAGGTAGTCGCTGTGGGCGCTCACGCAATCGCCGGTCACGGCACCCCTGGTCGTGATCCCGAGTTCGGCGTCGATGACGTCGTCAGCGAGGGCGCGCCCGTTGAGGAACGCCGCCGGTTGCGTCGTGTCGTACGTGAGCAGGTCCGGCAGGAGCAGGTCGGCGATGCCCGCCGCCTGATCTGCCGTGTACGGAGTGCCGCTCAGGCCGGACAGGCCGGTCGCGAGCGTCGGACTCGATGAGCCACCGAACTGGACGGGCCCGATCAGCGTGTCGATGATGTTCTGCCTGAACTTCCCGCCCATGGCCGTCCGCTGGTCGGCGGGGGCCGTGACGTTGAAGGCGTTCTTGTCCACAGCGGTGTGGTTGAAGACCGTGTTGATCGCCGGACGGCCCATCTGGTCCTGCGGGACCCACGCGCCGCCGATGAGCTGGCTGGTCGTCGCCCAGACGCCGATGTGGGTGCCGCCGAGCTGATCGTCGGGCACCTCGAGGACGATGCCCAGGGCGTTCAGCCCGACGAAGAAGTCGCTGGGGTTCTGGCAGAACGTGCGGGTGCCGCTGTCGATGCCGAGGGTGTTCCGGAAGGCGATCAGGTCGAAGAAGAACGGATCCGAGCGCATCCCGGCGAAGGCCCGTCCGCTGCCCTTGAGGGAGCCGATGCCGTTGCCGGCGGTCGACCCTGAGCCCCACCAGACCCCCTGGTTCAGGGTCTGGGCGTTGGAGCCTTCATAGCGGGTGACGGTGTAGTCCTGGCTGCCGTTCGAGCCGGGCGTCGAGAACGTCACAACGTAGGCAAGGTCGGCAACCGCGTCGCCGTTCCGGTCGACGTTGAAGGTGTAGCGCACGTCGGAGCCGAAGTGGCCGAACGGGTCGATGCTCGGCAGATTGACGGCCGGGTTGGTCGTCATCGCCAGCACGGTCCGCGACGCGTCTCCGCCCTGGAAGACGTAAAGGTCGTTGATGTCGCGGTCGCCCTTCAGTGCCCCGGCGCTCAGTGACCCGAGGTTTGGCGCATCGAGGTGATCGGCGCCGGACACGAGCAGCGCCGGCCCGCCAATCGTCAGGGTGAGACCGGCGGCCGCCAGGAGCGCGCCGGCCTTGAGGTGGATTCTCGGTCGTTTCATCTGTCCCTCCATACGGATGCCACCTCGGCCTTGAGCACGGAACGACGCGTCTATGAACCGGGCAGAACGGGTGGATCCGTTTCGATCGGACGGGCAGCGGGGTGTCGCCCGTCATGCCGCCTTCTACGCAGTTACCCGGCCGGCGGATGAATGCGGGTACACTCGGTTCGATGAGCAGCTCGGCGTCCCCCGCCATCCGCGTCACGGGCGGGCGGTTCCCGGCCCCAGGTGAACCGTTCCATGCGCCGGAGCGCATGGAACGGTGAGCGACGTCAGCGCTCGCGACCGGGCTCGCCCGATGGCGCCCGTCGACGACAGCGACGAGGAGATCCTGGCCCGGGTTGCAGTCGGCGAGATGGACGCACTCGAAAGGCTCTACGACCGGTACCGTTCGATGGCTTACGCGATCGCGCTCCGCATCACCGCCGACCCCGGCTCGGCCGAGGACGTGGTCCAGGATGCGTTCCTTGACGCATGGCGGCATGCCACCCGCTACACGGACTTGCGGGGCAGCGTCCGGACCTGGCTGCTCTCGATCGTCCACCACCGGGCGATCGATTCGATCCGTCGCCGCCGGCCGGCGTCAAGCCTCCCAGAGACCGAGGATGCGACCCCGGCGGCGATGACACTGCCTGACATCTGGCCCGAGGTGGCCGGGAACCTCGACCGGGCCGCGATCGCGGTTGCGCTCGGTGCGCTCACCGCCGCCCAGCGCGAGGCAATCGAGCTTGCCTACTTCGGCGGGCTCACGCAGCAGGAGATCGCGGCCCGGACAGGCGCGCCGCTTGGGACCGTCAAGAGCCGGGTGCGCCTGGGACTGCTTGCGCTGCGGGACGCCCTGGGCGCGGCTGGTGAGGCACCGGCCGGATCGCCCGGAGAGGCCGGCCGATGACCGAGCTCCGGTTCGGGGGTTTGACCTGCGACGAGGTGGCCGATCTCACGGCCGGGTTCGTCCTCGGCGCGCTCGACCCGGCGGAGGCCGATGCGGTTCGGGCCCACCTCGCTGCGTGCCCCGAGGCCCACCCGGAGATGGCCGAGCTCGGTGGGGTTATCCCGTACCTCGCAGCGTCGTTGGAGCCGGTCGAGCCGCCGACCGGCCTGAAGGCGCGGATACTCGCCGCCGCCGCCGAGCCGATCGCCGGCCAGCCGGTTGCGGCGGTTGCGGCCGAGCCCACCGTGCCGGGACAGCCAGCCGAGCAGGCGACCGTCCCCGTGCGCCCGATCGACCGCGCTCCCTGGCATCGGCGGAGGCTTGACCTCGTCTTCGCAGCCGCCGCGGTCCTGGCGATCGCGTTCCTCGGCGCCTGGAACCTGACGCTCCAGGACCGGGTCTCTGATCTGACTGCGTACCGGCAGGGTGTCGTGGACGTCCTCGACGCGGCCGCCGCGCCGGGAAGCCAGCTGGCCGTCCTCGCCGCGGACGCCGGGACCGGTCCGCGCGGCCTGGCCGTGCTTCGCGCCGACGGCACCGTCGTCCTCGCGATGCGCGACCTCGCCCCGACGACCGGCAGCCAGGTCTACGAGACGTGGCTCATCGCGGGCGACGGTGCGCCCGTCCCCGTCGGCGGGTTCAGCGTCGACGCCAGCGGCACGGCGACGTTCGTTTCTCGCGCCAGCCCGCCCGCGACGGGTGCAATCATTGCGCTGACACTCGAGCCCGGCCCGGGCGCGACAACGCCGACGTTGCCCATCGTCTCGAAGGGGATTGCCAGTCCGCCGCCCGGCTGAATCCCGTCCGCGGCGCCCTGGACCCTGCCCGGCGGACGAGCAGGGCCGGGCCAGCTGCTATCGAACTGCAGCCGACCGCTGAGCCGGTCGCCGATGGTAGACTGGGCCGCAACCTGCCGACCCCGGCGCGCAAGAGGAGAGGCCGAGTTGCTTCACGAGTCCGACGTCCCGGTCATCGAGTCCGGCGCCCAGGCCGGTGCCGCCCGGCGCCGGATCTTCCGCTCGAAGGTCGACCACCTCCGCCCTACCTACGGGTTCGAGGACGTCTCGCTCGCCCCCGGTGTGAACACGGTCGAGCCGAGTGATGTCGACCTCGCCCAGACGTTCGCCGGGATCCCGCTCGCGATCCCGGTCCTCGCCGCGGCGATGGATGCCGTCGTCGATCCCCGCTTCGCCGGCGCCCTCGCCCGGCTCGGCGGTCTGGCGGTCCTCAACCTCGAGGGCGTCCAGGCGCGCTACGACGACCCCGACGCCGTCCTCGACCGGATCGCCTCTGCCCCCGACGGCGAGGTCCAGGAGCTGCTCGCCGAGGCGTATGCCGCCCCGATCCGCGAGGAGCTGATCGCCCGCCGGATCGAGGAGATCCATGCCGCCGGCTCGCGCGCCGCGGTCGCAGCGACGCCGGCCGCCGCGCGTCGCTTCGGGCCGTTCTGCGCCGAGCACGGTGCCGACCTCTTCCTCGTCCAGAGCCAGGTGAGCAGCGCCCGCCACCTGGCAACCGGCTACGACCCGCTCGAGCTGGCGGACTTCACCCGGTTCATGCCGATCCCGGTCGCGGTCGGCAACACGACGAATGCCGAGGCCGCCTTCGCGCTCATGGAGCAGGGCGCCGCGGCGATCTTCGTCGGCGTCGGGCCGGGTGCCGCATGCACGACCCGCGAGGTGCTGGGGATCGGTGTCCCGCAGGTGACCGCGGTGAGCGACGTTGCGGCCGCCCGGGACGCCTACCTCGCCGAGACCGGCCGCTACGTCCCGGTCGTCGCCGACGGCGGGATGCGCCGCGGCGGTGAGATCGCCAAGGCGATCGCCGCGGGCGCCGACGCCGTGATGCTCGGCTCGCCGCTCGCCCGGGCCGAGGAGGCGCCCGGCCGGGGCACGAACTGGGGGATGGCCGCCCCCTCGCCGACGCTCCCGCGCGGGACGCGGATCCGGGTCGGGACGGTCGGGACGCTCGAGCGGATCCTCCTCGGGCCGGCCCGCGTGACCGACGGCTCGGAGAACCTGGTCGGTGCGCTCCGCCAGTCGATGGCCGCCCTCGGGGCGCGGACGATCCGCGAGATGCAGCAGGTCGAGATCGTCTACGCGCCGGCCGTCGTGACCGAGGGCAAGTCCTGGCAGCGCGGGCGCTGACCGGACGCAAGGACTCGCCGGACGATACGATGGCGGATGCCGGCTCCGCGGCCACGCGTCCGCCCGGGGCCCACGATCGGACCGGAGTCACGGGTGCCAGAGGCTCGCATCATCACCGTTCTGGGGCAGCTCCCGGCGGCGCAGCTCGGGGTCGTTGACGCGCACGACCACCTGTTCCTGCGCTCACCGGTCCTCGCCGGCCAGGAGCTCGAGGATCTCGATGCGGCGATCGCCGAAGTACGCGAGGCACGAGCAAGCGGGATCGGCACGATCGTCGAGATGACCCCGATCGGCCTCGGCCGGCGGCCGGATCTGCTCCGCACCCTGTCCACCGCAACCGAGGTGCCGGTGATCGCGGCCACCGGCTACCATCGCGACGCGCACTACCCCGCCGGCCACTGGGTCCTGGACGCCCCGGTTGAACTGCTCGCCGAACGGATCGTGGCCGATCTCGAGGCCGGGATGCACCCGGCCGACTGGCTCGATCCCTCCCTGGCCCCGGATCCGGCACGCGCCGGGGTGATCAAGGCTGGCGCCTCGTACCAGCGGATCAGCCGGGCCGAGCGGAACCGGCTCGAGGCAGCCGCGATCGGCAGCCGGAGGGTCGGAGTCCCGATTCTCGTCCACGCCGAGGTGGGCACCTGCGGCCACGAGATCGTGGACCTGCTCGAGGCCGCCGGGGTCGGACCGGACCGGATCATCCTCGCCCATCTCGACCGCAATCCCGACCTCGAGCTCCACGCCGAGATCGCCGCGCGCGGCGTCAGCCTCGAGTACGACACGATCGGGCGGATCAAGTACCGGCCCGACAGCGTCCTGCTCGACCTGATCGAGGGGATGGTCGGGGCCGGTCACCTCGAGCGGCTGATGCTCGGTCTCGATCTTGGCCGGCGCGACTACTTCCGGTCCCACGATGGCGGGCCGGGGCTGCGCTCGTTGATGGCCTCGTTCGTGCCCCGTCTCCGGCGCCGGATCGGCGAGGCGGCGGTCGAGACGATCCTTGTCGCCAACCCGGCGCGCGCCTTCGCGGTGGCGACTGCGCACGGCCCGACGGACGGGCCCGGGCTGCCATGACCGGTCCGCCCACGGCCTGCGACGTCGTCGTGGTCGGGTCGGGGTCGGCCGGAGCCGCGGCGGCGATCAGCGCGGCCCGGGCCGGCGCCCGGACCCTGCTCGTCGATCGGCTCGCCTTCATGGGCGGAACGTCGACGGCCGTCCTCGACACGTTCTACGCGTTCTACACCCCGGGTGCCGCACCCCGGCGGGTGGTCGGAGGTCTCGGCTGGGAGATCGCGCGCCGGCTGACCGAAGACGGGGTGGCCTTCGAGCGACCGAACACGTACGGGGCCGGAATAGGGGTGACCTACGACCCCGAGGCGCTCAAGGTGCTCTGGGAGGATCTTGCCACCTCGGCCGGTGTCGAGCTTCTCCTCCACACCGGGGCGACCGGGGTCCGCGTCCGCGACGGCCGGGCGGAGGCGGTCCGGATCTGGAACAAGGGTGGCGAGCGGACGATCGAGGCAGCCGTGGTTGTCGATGCCTCGGGTGACGCCGACCTGTGCGCGATGGCCGGCGTCCCCTACGACGACGCGAAGACCACGCCCCGGACACAGTCGCTCTCGACCCTCTTCCGGGTCGCCAATGTCGATGTCGCCCGTGCGTCGGCGGTGCCGAAGGCGGAGCTCTGGGCCAGGATGCGCGAGGCGGCCGCGAGCGGTGCGTACCGGCTGCCACGGGTCGAGGGGTCGTGGCACCGGACCCCGCTGCCCGGGGTGGTGATGGTCCACATGACCCGGATCCCGAACGTCGATGCGACCGACCCGGTCGCGCTCACGGCCGCCGAGCTCGAGGGCCGGCGCCAGGTCCGCGAGTACTATCGGTTTCTGCGCGACCAGGTGCCGGGGTTCGAGTCGGCGGTCATCGTCGCGACCAGCCCGGCGATCGGCGTCCGCGAGAGCCGTCGGGTGCACGGGGATTACCGGCTGACGCGCGAGGACGTCCTCGGTGGCCGACGCTTCGAGGACGAGATCGCCCTGTGCGGGGCACCGATCGAGGACCACCACGCCGGCGGCGACACCGAGTGGGCGTACGTGGGCCAGGGCGGGGTGTACGGGATCCCCTACCGTTGCCTGCTCCCGCTCGGAGTCGAAGGGTTGCTCGTCGCCGGCCGCTGCTTCTCGGCCAGCCATGACGCACATGCCTCGGCCCGATCGATGGCGACGTGCATGGCCATGGGCCAGGCGGCCGGGACGGCGGCAGCGATCGCCGCCGCGACCGGGTTGACGCCGCGGGCGCTGGATCCGGCCCGGTTGCGGGCCCGGCTCCTGGCCGACGGCGCCGTGCTCGAGCCGATGCTCGCCCAGGCGCCGGCCCGGTGACCGCCGCGACGCTCCGGGCGGGAGCCGTGGCCACGGCGATCCGCCACCACCGGCTCGTCGTCGTCCTCCGCCGGGTGGAGCCGCGCGAGCGGCTCCTCGGCCTCGTCGACGAGCTCGTCGAGGCCGGGGCGGCCGTGTTCGAGGTCACGCTCGATGCCCCGGCCGCCGCCGATGACCTCGCCGCCCTCCGAGCCCATCTTGGACGTCGCGCCGACGGCCGGTTCCTCGTCGGTGCCGGGACGATCGTGCGCCCTGATCAGATCGAGGCGGCCCGCCAGGCCGGAGCGGACTTCGGTGTCAGCCCGGTCCTCGACCTCGGGCTCGTCGCGGCGGCGATCGGCGCCGGGCTGCCGTTCGTTCCGGGCGCCTTCAGCCCGACCGAGATCAGCGCCGCGTGGGCGGCCGGAGCGACGTTCGTCAAGCTGTTTCCGGCCTCGGCCGTCGGTCCGGCCTTCGTCCGCGAACTCCGCGGACCGCTGCCCGAGGTCGAACTGATCCCGACCGGCGGGGTCGACGGCTCGAACGCCGCCGACTTCCTCGAAGCCGGGGCGGCGGCGGTCGGGATCGGCGGCGGGCTGACCCGGGCCGACCCCGCGACGCGCCGGTCCCTCGTCCGGTCCCTCGTGTCGGGAGGTCGGTGATGGCCGGGCGGTTCGAGGGCCGGGTGATCCTCGTCACCGGCTCGACCGGGATGGCTGCCTCGGCGGCGCGCAGCCTGGCGGACGAGGGCGGCTCCGTCTTCGTCGCCTCGCGCACCGGCGAGCACGTCCGGGAGCTGGTCGAGGCGATCCGGGCCGGAGGCCGGCGGGCGGCCGGGATAGCAGCCGATCTCGGCCGCGAGGACGAGGTCGAGCGCGTGATCGACGCCTGTGGGGAGGCGTTCGGGCAGCTCGATGCGGTCTACAACGTGGCCGGGATCAGCGGCCGGCGGTTCGGCGACGGGCCGCTCCACGAGGCGACGCTGGCGGGCTGGGAGACGGTCCTTCGGACGAACGCCACGAGCCTGTTCCTCGTCAGCCGGGCCGCGATCAGGTGGATGCTCGAGCGCCCGCCGGATGCCCTGGGCAGGCGCGGAACGATCCTGAACATGTCGACCGTCCTTGCCCGCCACCCCGCCCCTGGTCACTTTGCGACCCACGCCTATGCCGCGAGCAAGGGCGCGATCGAGGCGCTTACCCGGGCGGCGGCCGCGTACTACGCACCGTCCGGGATCCGGATCAACGCGATCGCCCCCGGGCTCGTGGCGACCCCGATGAGTCGCCGGGCCCAGGAGGACGCCGCGATCGTCGACTACCTCCGTCGCCGGCAGCCGCTCGCGGCCGGGGCGATCGCGGCCGGCGAGGTGACCACCGCTGCCCTGTTCCTGCTCTCCGACGAGGCGGCGATGATCACCGGGCAGGTCCTGGCCGTCGATGCCGGCTGGAGCGTCAGCGACCCGGGAGCGGGCCGGCCGCGCTGACCGCCCCGGCCGACCGGCTCCCGGGTCGTCGGCCCCGACGCACGGCCCAGGCCCGGCGACCCGGCCCGGCAGATCCGCAGGTCAGGCGCCGGCCACGATCCGGTCGACGAAGTCGCCGCTGGCGGGGTCCTTGAGGATCAGCTTGTGGCGCCCATCGGGCAGGATCTCGCGCTTGATCACGATCAGCCCCTGGTACAGCTCTGGCTGCGGCGCGATCCGCGCCGTCGCCCCTGCCCGCCACTCGAGCTCGATCGGCTCCCAGGCACCGCTCTTCGCCGAGCGGTAGGCGGCGTCCATGATCGCGTTCACCACGTAGCCGTCATGGAACGTCTCCTGTGGCTCGCGACCGGCCTCGAGCGCATCGAACATGTCCGTGAACATGTCCACGTAGCCCAGCTCGGACACCTCGTCTCCGACCGGGAAGAGCCAGCCCTTCTCGGTCTCGGCCTTCTCGGCCACGTAGCCCCCGCTGCCGGCGGCGGTGAAGATCTCGAAGCCGGTCCGCAGGAAGTGGTTCAGCCAGATCGTGCCCTGCGTGCCGGCGACTTCGTCCCGCAGGTCCATCCCGCCCCGGAACGTCCAGCTCACTTCGAACTGGCCGATCGCGCCGGACTCGAACCGGATCAGGGCGACCGCGTTGTCCTCGTCGGCGATCGGGTGGACGAGCGTGTCCGTGTGACACATCACCTCGAGCGGCCGGTTGCCCTTGCCCACGAAGTTGCGAATGATCTCGATGCAGTGGCAGCCCAGGTCGATGATCGCGCCGCCCCCGGTCAGCCGGCCGTCCCAGAACCAGGCCGAGTGCGGTCCCGGGTGCGCCTCGCGCGAACGGACCCAGGTCACCTCCCCGATCGCCCCGTTGCGCACCGCCCGGACCGCCTTGAGCGACTTCGGGGTATAGCACAGGTCCTCGAGGTAGCCGGCGAAGACACCCGCCTTCTCGACCGCGGCAAGCATCCGGCGCGCCTCCTCGGCGTTCCGGCCGAGCGGCTTCGTGCACAGGATCGCCTTGCCGGCGTCCGCGGCGATCGCGACCGCCTGCTCGTGGAGGAAGTTCGGCAGGCCGATCACGACGACGTCGGTCTCGGGGTGGCGAATCGCCGCCTCGAGGTCCGTCGTCGACTCCGGGATCGCCCACCGTTCGCTGAACGCGCGGCCTCGCTCCGCGCTTCGGGAATAGACGACCCGTACCCGGTCGCGACTCCGCTGGCCGTGAAGGGTCATCGTATAGAAGTCACCGATCAGGCCGGTGCCGAGCATCGTGATCGAGCGCTGTTCCATCGTTCGGTCTCCTTCTGGTTGCCGATCCGCGATCTCCATGGGGTCCGATGTTCAGGTCCTGCCGACCGCCACCCAGCGCCCGGCCCGCGCGACGCGCCGAACGCGGAGCTCGTCGTCGAGCTCGACAAGGTCGGCCCGCAGCCCGACCGCCAAGCGGCCCCGATCGGCCAGCCCGATCAGCCCGAGCGGGTTCCGGCTGGCGGCTGCGACCGCCGCCGGCAGGGGGACGCCGGAGCGGGCGAGGTTGCGCACGGCCGTGTCGAGCGCAATCACGGAACCCGCGAGGGTCGTCGTCCCGACCAGGGTGCACCGCTCGCCCCGGACCTCGACCTCCAGTCCGCCGACCACCGCCCGGCCGTCACCTGTCCCCGCTGGCGCCAGGGCATCGCTGACCAGGACGAGCCGGTCGGCAGGTTTCGCGCGGACGATGATCGGCCAGAGGGCGGGATGGACGTGCTGACCGTCAGCGATCAGCTCGACCCAGGCCTGATCATCGGTCAGGGCCGCGACGGCCAGGCCCGGGGCGTGATGGTCGACCCCGGACATCGCGTTGAACAGGTGGGTCGTGGCCGAGGCGCCGGCAGCGTAGCCCGCCCGTCCCTGGTCGAAGGTCGCTGCCGAGTGCCCGAGGCTGACCGCCACGCCGTGCGCCCGGAGCGCTGCGATCAGCTCGAGGGCGCCGGGCAGCTCGGGCGCGATCGTGATCACCCGGAGCCCATCGAGCACCGGTTCGAGGTCGGCGAGCCGGACGTCCGCCGGGGTTCGGAGGAAGGCCGGGTTCTGGGCTCCTTTCCTCGTCGGCGCGAGGAACGGCCCCTCGAGGTTGTACCCGAGTGGCGTCGCGCCATCGGGCGGGGCGACCGGGATCCAGCCCCGCACTCGCTCGGCGAACTCGGCCAGCGCGGCCAGGGGGGCCGTGAGCGCGGTCGGCAGGAACGAGGTGACCCCCCGGCGAAGGAGGGCGCGGGCCATCCCGTCGAGGGCAGCTGGCGGGCCCATCGCATCGTGACCGCCCCAGCCGTGGACGTGGAGGTCGACAAACCCCGGGGCGAGGTATGGTGCCCCCCGCTCCACCTCGTCCGGTTCGACGGCCACGATCCAGCCGTCCTCGATCTCGATCCGGCCGGGCACGACCGCGTCGTCGAGGACGAGGCGCCCGCGCACGGTCGAGCGGACGGTCCGGTCAGCCATGGCGCGGCGGCTGCGCCGACACCGGCAGCTCGACGTCGAAGCGGACGTCGAGCGCGTAGCGGTCGGCCGGGTAGCGCGACTCGGTTGCCTCGATCCGGCGGCCGTGGGTGTCGAGGATCACTCGCCGCTCGACGAGGAGCGGATCGCCGCGCCTGACCTCGAGCAGCCGGGCGTCCTCGGCCGTGGCCGCCTCGGCGACGATCGTCGAGAGCCCCCGGCGGAGGACGAATCCCGCCGCCACGAGGGCGGCGTGGAGCGAGCCGCGCTCGAGGTCGGCGCCCATGACGGCCGGAGCGCAGCGCCGGACGAGAACGGCCGTCTCGATCGCGATCGGCTCGCCGTCGGCGCACCGGAGCCGGCGCAGGAGGACGACCGGCTCGCCCTCGCGCAGTCCGAGCCGGGCGGCCTCGGCCGGGCTCGCGGGCCGGATCTCGCGGGCGAGGATGCGCGAGCTCGGGACCCGGCCGCGGCGCTCCATCTCGCGTGAGAATGTCATCAGCCGATCGGCCCGGCGGTGGGCGGGCGGTTCGGCGACGAAGCTCCCGCGCCCGGGCTGGCGGAGGACGAGCCCTTCGTCGGCCAGGCGCTGCATCGCATTGCGCGCGGTCATCCGGCTGACGCCGAACTCATGGCACAGCTCCGTGTCCGACGGAAGGAGGTCGCCGGGCTGGAGCGACGCGATCCGCTCGCGCAGGATCTGCTCGATCCGGCGGTAGCTCGGGGTATACCGGGTGAGGGTCATCGGGCTTGCCACGCACCCCTGCCGGGCTGATCGGCTGCGACCTCCGCCCGCTCGGCCCCGTGGATCGCCGCCCCGATCGCCCCGGCCCAGTAGCCAAGCTCGGCGAGGACGAGCTCGACCAGGTCGAGGGCGGTTGTCCGGACCCGCTCACGGAGCTCGGCCCGGATCGGGTCGAGAAGGAGGTCCCCGGCGGCCGCCACGCCGCCGCCGATCACGACCCGGTCGGGCGAGATGAGCGTGACCAGGTTCGCGATCCCGATCCCCAGGTAGCGCCCGACCTGGCGCAGCCCGGCAAGGGCGCGGGCGTCCCCCTGGCGGGCCCGGCGGACCGCCTCCTCGGCCGTCGTGGTGCCGCAGGCATGGGCGATCTGATCGGCGCGCGCATAGGCCTCGAGACACCCTCGATTGCCGCACCCGCACCACGGTCCGTCGGGATCGATCGTCTGGTGGCCGACTTCACCGGCCGTTCCGTCGTGGCCCTGGTGAACCCGTCCGTCGATCGCGATCACGCCGCCTACCCCCGTGCCGAGGGTCAGCCCGACCATCGAGGACGCTCCCCGCCCGGCCCCCAGCCGCAGCTCCGCAAGGCCGAAGGCACGGGCGTCATTGACCAGGAATGCCGGTCGCCCGAGCGCCGCCGAGACCGGCCCGGCAACCGGTCGTCCGTCCCATTCTCCCGGCACGTTGACCAGGAAGCGGGTGGCCCCGGTGGCCGGGTCGTACAGTCCGGGCACGCCGATCCCGACCGAGCCGACGCCCGGCCAGGCGGCGATCGCGGCCAGGCCGGTGTCGGCGAGGGCCTTGACGACGGCGTCCGGCCCGTTCTCTGCGGGCGTCGGCACCTGGCCGCGATCGAGCGCGTTCCAGGTCTCGTCGGCGTGCTCGACAACGGCCCACTTGATGTTCGTGCCGCCGAGGTCGAGCCCGAGGTGACGGGTTGGCTGCGTCGATGTCATCGCCGGACCAACCATCCTTCAGGACTCGCCGGTCAGCCTGGTGTAGGCCGCGGCGACGCCGAGGATGATCGCCCCGTAGATCATCTGGCGCACCGGCTGGGGCGCCTCGAGAACCGTCAGCAGGCTGACCAGGACGGTCAGGATCAGAGCGCCGATGATGCTCCCGGTGTAGCCGCCCCGACCGCCGAAGATCGACGTTCCGCCGATCACCACGGCCGCCACGGACGGCAGCAGGTACGGTTCGGCGAGGGCGATCGTGGCCGAGCGAGCGACGCCCGACAGGGCGAGCCCGGCGACACCGGCCAGGAGGCTCGAGAGGACGTAGGCCACGAGCAGGACCTGCCAGATCCGGACCCCGGCCAGGCGAGCGGCGACCTGGTTGTCGCCGACCGCGTAGAGCAGGCGGCCGTACCCGGCCCGACGCAGTCCGAGCAGGATGATCACAGCGAGGGGAGCGAAGACGAACAGGCTGTTCGGGATTGCGCCGAGCGATGTGCCCCCGAACAGACCGCCGATCACCTCGGGCACGGAGGCGGCGCTGGCCACGGCCAGGACCTGGTAGACGGTCAGGAAGCCGGTCACGACCAGGCCGATTCCGATCGTCATGATCAGCGGCTGGACCCGGAACAGCCCGACCCCGACGCCGTTCATCAGGCCCACCGCCGCGGCCGCCAGGAGCGCCAGCAGGATCGCCATCGCGTCCCCCTGGCTCGACGACTGGGTGGCCGCGATGTAGGCGCTCATCGAGGCGACCGAGGCGACCGACAGGTCGATCCCGCCGGTCAGCATCACCAGCGTCTGGGACGCGGCAAGGATCGCCAGGGGGGTGGCGAACTTGATCGTCGTCGCCACCCAGTCCGCCTTGACAATCCCCGGCTGGACGAGCTGGAGGAGCGCGACGAGGACCGCGAGCAGGACGAGGAGCGGGATCGCCGGCTGGTCGCGCAGCCGATTCCGCCAGGGGCCGATCGACAGCCAGCCGGTGGACACCGGCCCGGCGCTCCCGTGCTCGGCGCTCATCGTCGCACCCGGCGCAGGGTCAGGAAGGCGGCGAGCATCACGACCAGGACCATGATCCCGCCCTGGATCATCGTCGAATAGTTCGGGTCAACGCCCAGGAACACGAGGTCGGCGCGGATGATCGTGAGCACGTAGGCCGCCCCGATCGGGCCGAGGATGCCGCCTCGCCCGCCGGCCAGGCTCACTCCGCCCAGGACGATCGCGGCCACCCCGGCGAGGGTGTAGGCGCCGACGGTCGGGGTGCCGATCCCGGTCGTGGCCGTCAGGGCCAGGCCGCCGGCGGCCGAGAAGAGGCCGCACAAGGCGTACGAGGCAAGCTTCGTGCGCTCGACGGCGACCCCGCTCCGGAACGCGGCCAGGCGGTCACTGCCGATCGCGTACAGCGACAGGCCGAGCTGGGAGCGTCGAACCGGGAGCCAGACGCTGCCGATGATCACGAGCAGGAGCACGAGGGCGCGGGGGAGTGCGTCGACGACGAAGCCGCCCTTGACCAGGTCCTTCACCCAGCCTGGCGCGCCCCCGCCCGGGCTGCCGAGGACCAGGAGCGCAACGCCGCCCCAGATGTACAGCATCGCCAGGGTGACGACGATGTCCGGGACACGGGTGGTGACGACGAGCAGGCCGTTGAGCGCCCCGATCGCCAGCCCGAGGAGGAGGACGCCGACGATCACGGCCACCGCGGTCTCGGTCCCGGCGTCCTTCATCAGGACCGCCGCGGTGACGTTCGTGAGGGCCATCATCGAGCCGACCGAGAGGTCGATCCCGCCCGAGATGACGACGACCGCCTGGGCCGCTGCGGCGAGAGCGAGGGGCAGCGCAGCGATCGCCAGGGTGTCGAGTCCGTAGCGCGGCTGGAGGACGGAGGTGAACGCGATCAGGCCGGCCAGGATCACGTACAGGGCCAGCGTCCAGCCGCCGCGACGGAGCGAACCTCCGAGCCGCCCGGCGAGCGTTTCGCTTGCGATCATCGGGCCCTCCCGGCGCTCACGCGACTGCCTCGCGGGCCAGTCCGTGCGCCGCCCGCAGGAGCCGGGCCTCGTCGGCCTCGGCCGCGGCCAGCTCGTCGACGACCCGGCCGCCGAAGATCACGATCGCCCGATCGCAGGCGAGCCGGATCTCCTCGAGCTCGGAGGTGTAGAACAGGATCGCCGCTCCGGCTGCCGCCAGCTCGCGCACGAGGCGATAGATCTCGTGCTTCGTGCCGATGTCGATCCCCCGGGTCGGGTCGAAGCAGAGCAGGGTCGGGGCGCCGAAGGCGATCCAGCGCGCGATCGTCACCTTCTGCTGGTTGCCCCCCGAGAGGCGCCTGACCTCGGCCGCCGCCCGGGTATCGATGCGCAACCGGTTGATCGCGGCCTGCACCCGCCGGGTCTCCTCCCCGATCGCGATCGGCCCCCAGCGTCGGGGGGGCGCGACCGAGGGGAGGGCGATGTTCTCGCGCACCGAGCGCTGCATGAGGAGCGCATGGGCGCGGTCGGCCGGAACGAGGACCAGGCCCCGCGCGATGGCGTCGGCCGGGTGTCGGAAGCGGACGGGGGAACCGTCGACGAAGATCTCCCCGGCGGAGGGCCGTTCCTCGCCCGAGAGCAGGCTGAACAGCTCGTCCTGGCCCTGGCCTTCGAGGGCCACGATCCCGAGCACCTCCCCGGCCCGGAACTCGAACGAGACGTCCCGCAGCTTCGTGCCGGCGGCGAGGTTGTGGACGGCAAGGCGGGGCGGGGCGTTGCCCGAGACAGGCCGGGTCGGCCGCTCGGCGGCTGGCGGAGACGCCGCGGCCGGTGGGCCCGGGATGGCCGAGACCGACGGCGCGGGGCCCGGCCCGACCGTCGCCGGGGTGGGCGCCGCCGACCTCGTCCGGCCGCCGTTGGCGGTGCCCGGCCCGAGCATCAGGCGCACGATCTCCTCCTCGGCCCCCGGCGCTATCTCCACGACCCCGACCGTCTCGCCGTCTCGCAGGACGGTCGCCCGGTTGCACAACGCGGACACCTCGATCAGGCGGTGGGAGATGAAGATCACCGATCGGCCGTCGTCGCGCTGGCGGCCGATGACGTCCATGACCCGCTCGGTCAGGTCGGCCGGGAGCGCGGCCGTGATCTCATCGAGCAGGAGCACGGCGGGACCGATCGCGAGGGCCCGGGCGAGGTCGAGGATCCGGAGCGTCGGGAGGGGCAGATCGCGGGCGTTCGCGGCCAGGTCCAGGCCCGGGATCCCGAGCGTCGCGACCCAGTCGCGGAACGGCTCGACGGGCGTCCCGGTCAGGCGCAGGTTGTCACGGACGTCGAGGTCCGGGATCAGGGATGGCTCCTGGTAGACCGGGGCGATCCCGGAGGCACGTGCCTCGGCCGGTGAGCGGACCTCGCGGCGTTGCCCGCGCAGTGTGATCACTCCCTCGTCGGGCCGGACGACCCCGGTGAGGATCTTGACCAGGGTGCTCTTCCCGGCACCGTTTGCGCCGAGGAGCGCATGGACTTCCCCGGGGCGGACCGCGAGCGATGCGCCCCGCAGGGCCGTGACGGCGCCGTAGGTCTTCACGACCCCGGTTGCTTCGAGGAGCAGGTCGGTCATTGCGAGCTCGTGACGTCGGATGGGGCAGGGCGACGGGGCACCGGCCTGCCGGCGTCCCGTCGCCCTGGATCGGATGGGCAGGACGCTACTCGCCCGGCCCCTTGCACGCGATCAGATCGGCTTTCTCGTAGTGAGTCCAGCCGGGGATCGTGTAGTTCACTCCGTAGAACGGGTCGAGATCCTTGTCATAGGCGGCCTGGATCTTCTTCAGGCCCTCGTCGGTCGTGTTGTCCCAGACCTCGGGGGTCAGGAGCGTCACCCGGTCGACCTTCTCGCCGCCGAGGACACGCAGGGCGAGGGCGACCCCGGCTCCGCCGACGGGCGGCGGGTTCGTGACCGCGGCTCCGACAAGACCGTTCGCCTTCTCGGTCGCGAGGTAACCGACGAACTGGTTGTTGTCAGCGCCGACGATCGGCACGAACGGCTTGTTGGCGGTCTTGAAGGCATCAACGATCGTGGCGTCGATCCCCGACGTCCAGACGCCGTCGATCTTCGTCCCGGCGTTGAACAGGTCCTGGATCTGCTGCGCGGCCGGGCCCTGTGACCAGTCGGTGAACGTCTCGGCGACGATCTTGATGTTCGGGTACTCGGCCAGTGCCCGCTTGAAGCCCTTGTCGCGGTCAGTGTCGGCGGGCACGCCCTTGATGCCCCGCATGTAGACGACGTTGCCCGTCCCGTTCAGCTTCTCGAACAGCCACTTGGCGCCGAGGTAGCCGTATTCCTCCTGGTTGTTCGACAGGACATAGGCGGTCGGCTCCTGGACGGCCTGGTCGACGGCGACGACGACGATCCCCTTGTCAGTCGCCTCCTTGATGACCGCGTCGAGACCGTCGAACGAGCTCGGGTTGAGCACGATCGCATCGACCCCGGCTGCAATCAGCGTCCGGAGGTCCTCGATCTGGCCGGCGGTGTCGGTGGTGCGATTGACGATCGTGAGCTTGTCGACCTTGCCGGAGACCTTCGCCTCCGCCTTCATCGAGCAGATCATCTCCTCGCGCCAGCCGTTCCCCTGGAGCGTGTTCGAGATACCGATCGTGTACTTCGCGGCCGCCGCGGACGGGGCCTCGGACGGGGCGGCCTGGGACGGGGCGGCCTCGGATGGGGCGGCCTGGGACGGGGCGGGGGTCGCTCCGCCGCCGCAGGCGCCGACCACGAGGACAACTGCCACCAGGCCGCCGAGCAGCCGCGGAATGCGGGATCGCGGTTGGTCCATGTGCTTCTCCTCATGCAGCCGGTCGGGCGCGGGTGCCCACCGGCATCGATCCAGCGGATCAGGGCATCGTGTCAGTCGGGCCGCTTCACTCACCTCCTGGTCGCTGCTGCGAGATGGCACGGGCGATCCGCCGTGCGTGTTCCCGATAGGCTGCGTCGAAGAGCGCCCTCGAGCGCTCGGTGCCCACGACCGAGGCACGGGTGATCACCGGTGGCATCGCCCCGCGCTCGACGAGCAGCTCTGCCGTGCGAACCTTGAGCGAATTGACGATCGCCACGGCAGCCATCGTCGAGCCCGGTCCCACCGGCGTGTCGAGCCCTTCGACCGCGCACAGCGCGTCGGCGGGCGGGGTGCACAGGTCGATCACCAGGTTCGCCTCGTCGAGCAGGCGCGAACCGACTGCCGGGTCCGGCTCGGCGGCCAGCGACTGGGCGACCGAGGTGACCGCGATCACCCGCAACCCGCGCGCCCGCGCACCGCGGGCCATCTCGACCGGAACGGCCGACAGGCCGCTGGCCGAGAAGACGATCATCACGTCCCGTGGGCCGAAGGCGAAGTTCGACAGGATCACCTCTGCCAGGCCCGGGACCCGTTCGATGAACATCGCCTGGCGCTGTCCGTTCGCGCCGACCACCTGGGTGTGGAAGGTCATCGACAGCTCGACGATCGGGTTGAACCCAGGGTACGAGCCATAGCGTGGAAACATCTCCTCCACCGGGATCCGGGAATGGCCGGTCCCGAACAGGTGGACGAGGCCGTCGGCGGCGATCGCCTCCGCACACCAGCGGCTCGCTTCCTCGATCGCCTCGGCCTGGGTGGCCGCGAGCCGGTCGAGGAGCGTCCGCGACGCGGCCAGCCACGGAAGGGCCACCGATCCGCTCATCAGTAGCCGCTCGGTTCGAGGCCCGCCGGAGCGGGGGTCGTCGTCCCGGCCTGGCGAGCCCGGAACTCGTCGAGGATCGCCTTCGTCTGGGTGGCCCCGACCCGGCTCACGCCGAGGGCGAGGACCTCGAGCAGCCCGTCGAGCGTGCGCACCCCGCCGGCCGCCTTGACCTGGACCCGGGGCGAGACCGTCCGGCGCATGAGCACGAGATCGGCGCGGGTCGCTCCGCCCGGGGCGAACCCGGTCGAGGTCTTGACGAAGTCGGCCCCCGCCGCCTCGGCCGCGAGGCAGCCGCGGACCTTCTCGTCATCGGTCAGGTAGGCGTTCTCGAGGATTGCCTTGACCAGCGCCCCGGCCTCGTGGGCGACGGCCACGACGGCGGCGATGTCGGCCCGGACATCGTCGTCACGGCCGGATCGGAGCGCTCCGATCTGGATCACCATGTCCAGCTCGGTCGCCCCGTCCTCGAGCGCGAGGCGTGCCTCGTGGACCTTCGTCTCGGTGCGGTGGCTTCCGTGCGGGAAGCCGATCACGGTCCCCACGGCGACGTCGCTGCCGGCGAGGATCGCCTTCGCCCGGCGGACGTCGACCGGCCGGACGCAGACCGAGGCGACGTCGTACTCGAGCGCCAGCCGGCAGCCGTCCTCGACGAACCGGTCGTCGAGCTCGGGGCGAAGGAGGGAATGGTCGATCGCCCTGGCGACGTCGCGGTAGCTGTAGTCGCGGATGTCGACGGTCATCGTTTCCTCACACGACCCACGGGCGGAGCACGTCCCGGGCGAGCAGGAAGCCGCGCTTGACGAGTTCGTCGCTGCCTTCGAAGGCGCGGTCCTCGTGCTCGATGCAGATGACGTGGTCGTAGCCGGTCCGGTAGAGCGCGGAGAAGAACCGGTTCCACGGGACTTCGCCCAGGCCCGGCAGGCGGGGTACCTGCCAGCCCATGCCGAGCGACAGGATCCCGTGCTCGTAGAGCCCCTCGCGATCGATCATCAGGTCCTTGGCGTGGATGTGGTAGATCCGCGAACCGAACTCCCGGACGACGCGCTCGATATCGATCATCTGCCACACCAGGTGCGAGGGATCGAGGTTCAGCCCGACCGTCTCGCCCCAGGCCTCGAGCATCCGGCGCCAGATCCGCGGGGAGTAGGCGAGGTTGTGGCCGCCCGGCCACTCGTCGTGGCTGAAGATCATCGGGCAGTTCTCGATCGCGATCCGAACCCCGCTGTCCCGGGCGTGGCGGACGAGGTCGGGGAAGATCGCCTGGGCGTCGGACCAGTTCTCGTCCTGGGTCTTCAGCCGGTTCGCTCCGACGAACGTGTTGACGACCGGCACGCCCATCAGGCCTGCCGCCGTGATCACCTTGCGCAGGTGCTCGACGACCATCGCCCGGTGCTCGGGGTCGGGGTGGAGCGGGTTCGGGTAGTACCCCAGACCGGAGATCACCAGGCCCCTGGCCGCGAGCTGACCGACGATCTCGCTCGCCCGCGAGGCGGACAAGTCGGTGACGTCAATGTGGCAGACGCCGGCGTAGCGGCGCTCGGGGCCCTCCGACGGCGGCCAGCAGCAGACCTCGAGGGCCTCGAAGCCGTTCGCGGCCGCCCAGTCCGCGATCTCGGTCAGCGGGGTCCGGGGGAAGGGGGCGGTCAGCAGGCCAAGTTTCATCGTCACGGCTCCTCCTGCGTGATCCTCGTCCTGGCGGCAACCGCGTGTTCGGCCATGTCCGGCCGGGCAACCTCGACCCAGCGGCCGCTCGCCGCGCTCGCGGCGACAGCATCGCCGACGAGCATCTCGTCGTGGCCGTCGGCGAACGTGGGATAGGCCGGGCGATCGGCCGGCCGCCCGGCCGCAACGTCGGCATAGACCGCCCGGAAAAGGGCGGCGAACGTGTCGGCGAACCCCTCGACATGGCCTGCCGGCAGGGCTGCCGCGGCCCGTCCGGCCGGTGTCATCAGGGCCGGGTTGCGCAGGAGCAGCTCGTTCGGGCGGTCGCGATGGCCGAACCAGAGCTGGTCGGGCTGCTCGGAGTCCCAGGCTGCTGCGGCCAGCGACCCGTCGATCTCGTACTGGAGCGAGTTCTTCCGGCCGGGGCTGATCTGCGAGATGGCGACGGCTCCCCGGGCTCCGTTCTCGAAGCGCAGCAGGATCATCGCCGCGTCCTCGGTCCGGATCGGACGGGGGACCGTCTCGGTCGCCCGCTCGAGGGCGAACGTCCGGACCGGGCCGGCCGGCTGCCGGCGGACCGGGAGGAACGTTTCGAGGTCGGCCATCACGGCGGTGATCCGCTGTCCGGCCAGGTACCCGGTCAGGTCGAGCCAGTGCGATCCGATGTCTCCGACCGCCCGCAGGGGACCGCCCCGCTCGGGCTCGAGGCGCCAGTTCCAGTCCGTGTCGTAGAGCAGCCAGTCCTGGAAGTAGTGTCCGGTGACGAGGCGGATCTCGCCCAGGCCGCCGTCCCGGACGACGTCGTGCAGGTGCTGGTTGAGCGGGTAGAACCGGATGTTGAAGTTGACCGCGTTCACCAATCCGCTCGCCGCGGCGAGCTCGACCAGGCCCGCCGACTGGGCCGAGGTGATTGCCAGGGGCTTCTCGCAGATCACGTGCCGTCCCGCAGCGAGGATGTCGCGAACCTGCGGAACGTGGAGATCGTTGGGCGAGGTGACGTGGACGACCTCCACCCGCTCGTCGTCGAGCAGCTCGGCCAGGCTGCCGTAGCCACGGGGCAGGCCGAGTTCGGCGGCACGTGCGGCAGACCGCTCCGGGGTCGAGCCGAGCAGGCCATGGACGGTCACGCCGATCCGGCGCAAGGCCTCGAGATGGACCGTTCCGATGAAGCCGCTGCCGATCACCGCGGCCCCGATCTCGTTCAGTCGCTTCATCGTCGGATCCGTCTCCCGTGTGCCGGTTGGCCGGCTCCTGGGTCCGTGCAGCCATCTAGACGGCTAGAGTGCTCAGGTCGTCCCGGCGAGGGAGCCGGCGAGGCCCTCCTGATCGTGCCCGATCCCGGTCGGTCCCCCCGGCGCCGTTCCGCAGCGTGGTCCAAACGGCTGGCGAGGGCGATCATCGGGCCCGGATCAGGTAGCCCGTCGATGGCGTTGGAACGATCGATTTGCCGACACCGATCGTACTTCCACCTGTCAAGTGCAAAAGTCCGCGAGCGACGCTGCGGTTCGGTCCGCGGTTCCGCCCCGAGGTCCTATCATCGAGCCATGCGCATCGCCGGATCGGTCCCCAGCAGGAGGGGGGGCGGCGTCCCCGCTCCCGACCCCGAACCCCGCCTCGAGTCGATGCCGCTGGCCGAGGAGACGCTCGACGCCCTCGTCGCCGTGCTCGACGAGATCCGTCTCGGGCGTTCGCGCTCCCGGGCCGAGCTGGTCGCCCGGACGGGCCTGAGCCGGGGCGTCGTCGCCCAGCGCGTCGGCGAGCTGATCGAGCGTGGCCTCGTCGTCGAGGGCGCTCCCGGGCCGAGCACCGGCGGTCGGCCGCCTCGCCAGGTCGCCTTCCGGGCCGAGGCCGGCCATCTCCTCGTCGCGGATCTCGGGGCGACGAGCATCGACGTCGCGATCACGACCCTCGACGGCCGGATCCTGGCCCATCATGACGAGCCCGCCGACATCGCCAGCGGGCCGGAGCGGTGCCTGCAGCGGGTCGACGAGCTGTTCGACCAGCTGGTGGCCACGACCTACGCCGTGCCAGGGGCGCTGTGGGGGATCGGCGTCGGCGTTCCCGGCCCGGTTGAGTTCCGGACCGGCCGTCCGATCTCCCCGCCGATCATGCCCGGCTGGGACGGGTATCCGGTCCGGGAGCGGTTCGCCGCCCGCTACCGGGCGCCGGTGTGGGTGGACAACGACGTCAACATCCTCGCCCTCGGCGAGTGGCGGGCGGGGGTTGCCGCCGGCCATGACAACGTCGTCGTGATCAAGATCGGGACCGGGATCGGGGCCGGGATCATCTCCGACGGGAGGCTTCACCGGGGTGCCCAGGGGAGCGCCGGCGACGTCGGGCACATCCAGGTGACCGACGATCCGGCCGTCATCTGCCGGTGCGGCAACATCGGCTGCCTGGAGGCCCTCGCCGGCGGCGCGGCGCTCGGTCGGGCGGGCGAGGCCGCGGCGCGGGAGGGGCGGAGTCGGTACCTGCGGGCTGTTCTCGACGGGAGCGGGACGGTGAGAGCGGCCGACGTTGCCCAGGCGGCCTCCCAGGGCGACCCGGTGGCTGTCGGGCTGCTCCAGTCCGCCGGCCGGCTGGTCGGGCTGATGCTCGCGACCGTGGTCAACTTCTTCAACCCGTCGCTGGTCGTCATCGGTGGCGGTGTCGCCCAGAGCGGCGACCAGCTCCTGGCCGCGATCCGCGAGACCGTCTATCGGCGGTCACTTCCCCTGGCGACCCGCGATCTGCTGATCCAGCGCTCGTCGCTCGGCGGGCTGGCGGGGGTGATCGGGGCCTCGGCGATGGTCGTCGACCAGCTGTTCGCGCGAGAGTCGATCGGCCGCTGGGTGGAGGCCGGCAGCCCCTCGGGGATGCCCGAGGTGGCCCTGCCCAGGGCGGGCTAGGAGGGTCCCGGCCGGCGATCCGGTTCGGCACGCGGTGCCGGGCGCCGACGACGGTCCTCGCTCACGGTCAGCCGTGGCGCGATCCGCGGCACGCCGCGGCGCCGGTGCGGCGGCGGGGCTCGAGGCTGCACCGCGGGCCTCCGGCCGCCGTAGACTGGGGGCAATGACGAGCGAGGCCCCCGGAGGCCGCCCCGAGCCGGCGCCAGGCGACCCTGGGCCGACGCTCTACGACGCCGTGGGCGGGATGCCCTTCTTCGAGGCGCTCGTCGATCGCTTCTACGAGGGTGTTGCGGCCGACCCGATCCTCCTCCGCCTCTACCCCGAGCCGGCTGACCTGGCCGCCGCGCGCCGTCGGCTCAGCCTCTTCCTCGCCCAGTACTGGGGCGGCCCGACGACCTACTCCGACGAGCGCGGCCACCCGCGCCTTCGGGCCCGCCACTTTCCGTTCGCCATCGGCCCGCTGGAGCGGGACCGCTGGCTCGTCCACATGCGCGATGCGATCGCCCGGCTCGACCCGCCCCCGGAGATCGCGGGCCGCCTCGACGCCTACTTCGCCATGGCCGCCGAGGCGATGCGCAACCAGGACTGACGCTCCGACCCGGACGAGACCGATCGACTCGACCAGCGCTCCCGCGCCGCTACACTTGCCCGAACGGCAGGGTGGCGCGGAGGGGCGGCCACCGGCAGCGCAGGAGGACGGTGATTGAGCGACCGGGAGATGACGGAGGGAGCGCCGGTGGATGGCGGCCCGCCGAACCATGAGCGGCCGCCGAAGCCGGAGCGCGGCAAGACCGTCCACGGCGAGATCGCGAACGCCGGCCACCGGGTCCTCGCCCCCGACGACGCGGAGGTCGAGGCGTACCTCGAGGCTGCGCTCAAGGCGCCCGCTCCGGAGCGTTCGCCGGAGGATCGTCCAGGCGGCGGCGTCCCGCGCGGCGAGCCGTCCGCCTCGGAGCCGGATACGGTCATCGTCCTCGACTTCGGCAGCCAGTACGCCCAGCTGATCGCCCGCCGCGTCCGCGAGCTCCACGTCTATTCCGAGCTCCTGCCGCACGACACGCCGTGGGCGGAGATCGAGCGCCGCCGGCCGAAGGCGATCATCCTCTCCGGCGGTCCGTCGAGCGTGTACGACGAAGGCGCGCCGCGCCCGGACCCGGCGATCTGGTCCGGCCGGGTCCCGGTCCTGGGCATCTGCTACGGCCTGCAGCTGATGGCCCACGAGCTCGGCGGCGAGGTGATCCCGGCGACCCGCCGCGAATACGGCCCGGCGACCGTGACGATCACGAACGAGGATGGCCTCTTCCACGGCATCGACCGCGAGCAGCCGGTCTGGATGAGCCACGGCGACTCGATCGTCCGTCCGCCGGAGGGCTTCACGGCCACCGCCCAGACCGAGTCGACCCCCTTCGCCGGGCTGGCCGACCCGGTCCGCCGGATGTTCGGGATCCAGTTCCATCCCGAGGTCGTCCACACCCCGCGCGGCCGGGAGATCCTGCGCAACTTCGTCGTCGAGATCGCCGGCGCCCGGCCGACCTGGACGGCGGCGAACTTCATCGACTCGACCGTGGCCGAGATCCGCTCCCGGGTCGACGCCCACGCCCGCGCCACCGGTTCGGACGGGCTGGTCATCTGCGCCCTCTCCGGCGGTGTCGATTCGGCGGTCGCGGCCGCCCTCGTCCACCGGGCCGTCGGCGATCGCCTGACCTGCATCTACGTCGACCACGGCCTGATGCGCAAGCGCGAGTCGGAGCTCCTGCGCACGACGTTCGAGCAGAACCTGGGGATGCGCCTGGTGATGGTCGACGCGCGCGAGCGGTTCCTGGCCCGGCTGGCCGGGGTCGCCGACCCCGAGCAGAAGCGGAAGATCATCGGCGACGAGTTCATCCGGGTCTTCGAGGAGGAGGCGGCGAAGATCTCGGCTTCGGGGCGGATCGACTTCCTCACCCAGGGCACGCTCTACCCCGACGTCATCGAGTCGGCGACCTCGGAGACGAAGGCGGCCCAGAAGATCAAGACCCACCACAACGTCGGCGGGCTTCCGGCCGACCTCCGCTTCCGGCTGATCGAACCGCTCCGCTACCTGTTCAAGGACGAGGTCCGGACGGTCGGCCTCGAGCTCGGCCTGCCCGAGGCGATGGTCATGCGCCAGCCGTTCCCGGGGCCGGGCCTCGCGATCCGGATCATCGGCGAGGTGACCGCCGAGCGGCTCGACACGCTCCGCGAGGCGGACTGGATCGTGATCGACGAGATCAAGGCGGCCGGGCTCTACCGCAGCCTCTGGCAGTCGTTCGCGATCCTCACCCCGGTCCGGAGCGTCGGGGTGATGGGCGACGGGCGGACGTATGCCAACGTCGTCGCCGTCCGGGCGGTCACCTCCGAGGACGGGATGACCGCCGACTGGGCGAAGCTGCCCTACGACGTCCTGGGGCGGATCTCGTCGCGGATCGTGAACGAGGTGCCGGGCGTCAACCGGGTCGTCTACGACATCAGCTCGAAGCCGCCTGCGACGATCGAGTGGGAATGAGCGCCCGGGGGGTTCGCGACCACTCGTTCGCGCGCTAGAGTGCACGCATGGACGACACGAACGCGGGGGTCGGTCCGGCGAGCTTCAGCTGCCCGTGGTGCTCGGCCCGGCTCGCCTCGGCCGACGAGGCGGTCTGTCCCTCGTGCGGGGCGACGCTCGCGGGCGATGCCGAGCCTCAGATTCCGGGCCTGACGACGGTCGTTCCGCCGGCCTCGGCGCGCCTCGCCCGGCCCCCGAAGCGAAGTCGCCTCCTCCAGTGGCTGAGCGGCGAGGCGGCCGAGGAGAGCCCGGCCGCCGTCCCCGCCCCCGGCTCGCTCGCGCCGCCGCCGGACGAGGTTCGGCGCGAGATCCGCCGGCTCGAACTGGAGGCCCGCCTGACGAACCTGACCGCGGAGGCGAGCGCACTCGCCGCCCAGGAGGCACTCGAGGCGCACGCGGCCGACGACGCGGCGGCCGCGGAGGCGGCCCTCGAGGCGGCGCGGAAGCTCGCCGCCGACGCGCGGGTGATCAGCGACGCTCTCGCCGCCGACGCCCTCGCCGACGACGCGCTGCCGAGCGACCCGTCACCCGGCGACCCGTCACCCGGCGACCCCCGGGTCGAGGGGTGACCGACCGCCTTCCGCCCCCCGGACCGTCGTACGTCCCCGAGCAGGAGGTCCGGATCGGCGACCGTCGCTTCCGGGCCGGCCTGGGCGAGCCGACGACGCTTGCCGACGACTGGTGGGTGGGCCTGCTCTGGGTCGCGGACGAGACGGGGCTCGTCACGTTCCGCCAGGTTGCGCCCGCGGCCGGCCCGCCGGCCGATCCACCGCTCGTCCGGCTCGGCCCGCTCGTCGCCGGCGCCCTGTCGGGGATGATCCTCGAGGAGGACGGGCGCCAGATGCTCCGGCTCCGGCTCGGCGTCCCCCCGTCCGACGAGCGGTTCCCCTGGGAGGCGCCGCTGGTCGTCCTGTCCGCCTTCCGCTGGGAGCCGATGCGGGCCGCGACGATGGACCCGATCGAGATCGCCGAGGCGGTGCTCGCCGCGTTCCGCCGCTCGGTCGAGGGACTCCAGCGTCGCTGACGGTCTCCGGCCTCCCCGGCTTCGCCCGGCCGGGCCGGCGAGGTCCGGCGTGGTGCGGGGCTGCGCAGGGTAGACTCCGCCCAGCAGATGAAGGACCTCTTCGACGAGTTCATGGAGGAACTGCGGCGCCGCGCCGAGGCGGAGGCCGGGGGACGACCGCGCCCGCCGGCCGCGCACGGTGCCGGCGATGGCGAGGGTGCCGACGGTGCGGGGGATGCCGGGGGCGGCCCGGACGGCGAAGCCGGCGACCGAGCCGGGGCCGGCGAGGGCGCCGAGGAACCGCCGGCGACGGAGCGCCCGACGGATTTCGGACGAAGGCGGGCGGCCGGCCGATCCGGCGGCGGCGGCCGCGGACCGGGCGGGCCCGATGACGGGGCCGGCCTCGGCGGTCGGGCGGCGGAGGCGGGCCGGCGCTTCGGCCTCGGCTTCGCGATCATCGTCCTCGTCGCGATCGTCGCCCTGGCCAGTTTCGGGCTCGATCTGTGGACCGATGTCATCTGGTACACGAGCGTCGGCTTCGAGGGCGTCTTCTGGACCCGGCTGGGGACCCAGGGCGCGCTCTTCGCGGGCGGCCTGGCGATCGCGCTGATCGCCCTGTTCGGCAACCTCTGGCTCGCCGGCCGGCTCTCGCCGCCGCCCGAGGCGGGGCGCCGCGGCACGCTCCAGGGCCTGTTCGACCGACTCGGCGAGGCGAGCCGGAGCGCGGGCGGCGGCTGGACGGGTCCGGGCGGGCCGGGCGAGGCGGGCGGACCGTTCGGGGGCTGGGGTTCGCCCGGCGGACCGGGTCGTCGCCCGCCGGGCGGTCGTCCGCCGGGTCCGCGTCCGATCGTGATCGAGGGCGAGGAGCTGCCGGACCTCGCTCCGCTGGGCAACGTGATCATCGCCGGCCTGGCGATCCTCTTCGCCCTCGGCGTCGCCGGCGCCGCGAGCGGGGCGTGGGAGACGATCCTCCTGTTCCAGCACCGGGTGCCCTACGCCGCCGCGGGGGCGGCCGTGACCGACCCGGTCTTCGGCCGCGACATCGGCTTCTTCCTGTTCGACCTCCCGTTCTTCCGGCTCGTCCAGGCGCTCGCGAACGCGCTCCTGCTCGGTGCCCTGCTGGTCAGCCTCGGGCGCTACCTCATCGGCGCCCTGCGCGGCAGCCTCGTCTTCTCGACCCCGGTCCGGGTCCACCTCGCCGTCCTCGCCGGCCTGTACCTCGTCTCGGTCGCCGCCGGCTACCAGCTCGACAAGCTCGAGCTCGTCTACAGCGCCCGGGGGGTGGCGACCGGGGTGAGCTACACCGACGCGAACGCCCAGTTCGTCGCCCTCGACGTCCTGACCGTGATCGCCGCCCTCTCGGCCGCGTTCCTCGTCGGCGGCGCGTTCACCCGGATGCTCTGGCCGCTGGGGATGGCGGTCGGGGTCTGGCTCGTCGCCTCGCTCGTCCTCGGCCAGGTCTACCCCGAGTTCGTCCAGCGCTTCACGGTCGAGCCGAACCAGTTCGCCCAGGAGCGCCCGTACATCGCCAACAACATCGCCATGACCAGGCTGGCCTACGGGCTCGATCGCTGGGAGAGGCGCGACTACAGCGGCGAGGCGCCGCTCACCGCGGCCGCCGTCGAGCGCGAAAAGGACACCTTCGACAACGCCCGGGTCTGGGACTACCGGCCCCTGCGGGACGTGCTCGACCAGCTCCAGACCGTCCGCCAGTACTACGACTTCGTCGACGTCGACACCGACCGGTACCGGATCGGCGGTGCCGAGCGCCAGGTGATGCTCTCGGCCCGTGAGCTGGCGCCCGAGAAGAACCCCCAGGCGAACTCCTGGGTGAACCAGCGGATCACGTTCACCCATGGCGTCGGCCTGGCGATGGTCCCGGTGAACGAGGCGACCGATGCCGGCCGCCCGGTCCTGTTCGTCAAGGACCTGCCCCCGGTCTCGGCCCCGGGCGCCCCGGTCGTCGGGCAGTTCCGGATCTACTTCGGCGAGCGCCCAAGCGACTACGTCATCGTCGGGGCACGTCAGCCCGAGTTCGACTACCCGGTGGGGACGGCCAGCGACGGCGATCCGGGCGCAGGCCAGACGACGAGCTGGACGGGGACGACGGGGATCCGCCTGGAGAACACGCTCACCCGGCTCCTGTTCGCCGCCCGCTTCCGCGACCTCAACCTGCTGATCAGCGACCAGGTGACCGCCCAGAGCCAGCTCCTCTTCCATCGCTCGCTCGGCGACCGCCTGGAGCTGATCGCGCCGTTCCTGCGCTACGACCGGGACCCGTACCTCGTCGTGGGCGACGATGGACGGCTGGTCTGGATCCAGGACGCGTACACGGTCAGTGACCGCTTCCCGAACGCCCAGTACTTCGACCCGACGACGCTGCCGGGCGGGACGGGGCTGGGCGACGCGCCGATCAACTACCTGCGCAACAGCGTCAAGGTCGTCATGGACGCCTACGACGGCCGGATGACGTTCTACGCCGCGGACCCGGGCGATCCGATCCTGCGCGCCTACGAGGGCGTCTTCCCGACCCTCTTCCGGCCGCTCGACCAGCTCCCGGCCGACCTGCGGCCGCACCTGCGGGTCCCCGAGGAGCTGTTCAACGTCCAGACCCGGATGTTCGCGACCTACCACGTGACCGCGCCGGCGACGTTCTACAACCGCGGCGACCTGTGGACCGTGCCGGCCGACACGACCGGCGACCAGAGCCTGCCCAGCGAGGCCTACTACGTGATGATGCGGATGCCCGGCGAGGATCGCGCCGAGTTCCTTCTCCTCCAGCCGATGGTTCCCGCCCAGCGGCCGAACATGATCGCCTGGGTGGCGGCGCGCAACGACGCGCCGAGCTACGGCCAGGTCCGGGTCTACGAGTTCCCGGAGAACACCTCGGTCCTCGGTCCGAAGCAGATCGAGGCCCAGATCGACGCCGACCCGACGATCAGTGCCCAGATCACGCTCTGGAACCAGTCGGGGAGCAAGGTGATCCGGGGCAACCTGATCGTCATCCCGGTCCAGGATTCGCTCATCTACCTCCAGCCGGTCTACCTCGTCTCGACGAGCAGCGCCCTGCCCGAGCTGCAGAAGGTGATCCTCGCCTCGGCGACGAAGATCGTGTGGGGTGATTCGCTCGGCGAGGCGCTCAGGGCGCTCCTCGGCCTGGGCCCGGGGACGGCCCCGGGCGGCGGGCCGGGAGCTGGGCCGACACCCGGGCCGGGCGTCACGCCGCCGCCGTCGACGGCGCCCGGAGCGACCCCGCCGGCGGGCGACGTTCGGGCCCTCGTGAGCTACGCCAACGACCACTTCGCGCTCGCCCAGCAGGCCCTGAAGAACGGCGACTTCGCGACCTACGGGGCCGAGATGCGCCTCGTCGAGGAGGCCCTGCGCCAGCTCGCGACCCTGACCGGCCCCAGCCCGGCGCCATGACCGGCGCGATGACCGGTCCGGCGCCCGGGAACGGGTCGCCCGGCTCGGCGCGTGTCAGCGACACGCAGGCTCCGGCCGACACGCCCGCTCCGGCCGACACGCCGGCTCCGGCCGGGTGGGCCCGGACGGCTCGCGCCGCCGTCACCGCCGGGCTCGGCCGCCCTGAGCTCTGGCCGCTCGCCCTCCTCGCCTTCCTCCTGCGCGGCGGGCTGGCCGTCCACCTCGCCCCGATCATCGTCGTCCCCTCGACCGTCGGACTGGCAACGTTCATCGGTCCGACCGCGTTCACGCCTGCCGGGCCGTCGGAGGCGTTCGGGCGATTCCTGGCCGGGCTCCTGGCCGGGCTCGCCGCCTGGCTCGTCGGTGGCGGCCTCGTCGCCGCCGCGGCGGAGCTGGCCCTTGTCGGGCGGACGCCACCGTCGGCCGGTCGCCGTCCCACCGGCGGCCTCGCGGCCCGCGCCCTGGGCATCCGGTTCGTCGCCCTCCTGCCGCTCGTCGCGGCCCTCGCCTGGGGTCTGCCGCGGATCGTCGGTGCCGCGTACCGTGAGCTGACGCTGCCGTCCGACACGGCCGCCCCGGTCGCCCTTCGCGTCCTCCGCGACGTGCCCGAGGTGCTCCTCCTCGTCCTCCTCACCTGGCTGGCCGGCGAGACGGTCGGCGGGATCGCCGTCCGCCGCCTCGCCCTGTTCGGCGAGGGCGCGGCCGCCGCCCTGCGCGGCGCGCTCCGCCACGTCGTGACCCGCCCGGCGACGACGCTGGCCACGGTCGCCCTGACCGCCTGCGGCTGGGCCGTCCTCGTCCTGCCCGGGCTCGTCGTTGCCGCCTTCGCCTGGCAGCGCCTCGGCCGTGCCCTCGCCGCGGGCAGCGACCCGGCGGCGATTGCGCTCCTGGTCGCCCTGTTCGTCGCCGCCTGGCTGCTCGGCCTCGTCCTTGCCGGTGCGGCGGCGAGCTGGCGGAGCGCGGCCTGGACGTTCGAGGTCGAGCGCGCCGGCTGATCGCGGCCGGGAGGCGCCGACGCTGGCGGAACGCATCGCCGGTACTGCTACACTGCGCCGGACGCCGGCGACGACCGGCAGGGCCCACGGGGCACTCGAGCCCGGGACGCTCGAGCCGGTTCGATGGAGGCGCGCGCCAGGCCCGATGCCGAAGGAATTCCAGGGGGTCATCGACTCGATCGGGGGGATCTTCGACAGCCCGGTCGTCCAGCTCGGGCTGCGCGCGGTCGCGGTCTACTGGGTGATCTTCTGGCTGGCCGCCGCCTACTGGGCCTTCCGTGATCTCCAGCTGCGGACCGAGAATCCGATCCTGCCCTACCTGGCCGCCGCGTTCATCATCCTCTTCACCCCTGTCCTCTTCCCGGCCGCGGTCGTCATCTACCGGGTCGTCCGGCCGCAGGAGCGGATCGGCGAGACGTACGAGCGGACGCTCGCCGAGGAGGCGCTCCTGGCCGAGCTCGAGACGGTCAAGAGCTGCCCCGTCTGCCGGCGCCGGGTCCACGACGACTGGATCGTCTGCCCCACCTGCCGGACCCGCCTGAACCGGGTCTGCCCGAACTGCGGCAAGCTCGTCGGGCTCGACTGGTCGATCTGCGCCTGGTGCGGCACCGACTTCGCCCACGGTGGCGCCCCGGCTCCGAGCGGGGCCCCGGCGGCCCGCCGAAGCGGGGCGAGCGGCGAGGGCCCGGGTGTCGCGTCGGCCTCGGCGGCGCCCGGCGCGACCGTCGCCTCCGTCCGGGCTCCCCGTCCGGGCGCGACCCGCGCCTCGACCGGCCGGCCGGCCCCCGACTCGCTCGCGGAGCGTTGAGCATCCCGACCGAGCCGATCGGGGAGGCGCCCCGGCCCGACCAGGACCTGGCCCCGGCGGCGGCGAACGAGGGAGGGCCGGCCGCCATGCCCCCGCGCCCGCCGGGCGGGTCGATCTTCACGCTCGAGGGTCGCCCCGCCCCCGGCCTCTACCTCGTTGGCTGGCTGGCCTCGATCACCGGGCTCGGGGTCCTCCTGATCGGGCTGCTCGCCAGCGGCGGGGCGGCGCCGGTCGTCCTGTCCGCCGCCGGGGCGGCGATCCTCGGCCTCGGGCTGGTCGCAGCGGCCGGTTCGCAGGCGATCGAGCGGCGGGCGCGCGGCGAGGCGGGCTACACCGGGCCGTCGCCCTTCCTCGTCTTCGCCGCCAGCCTGCCCCTGACGATCCTGCTCGTGATCGTCGTGGTCGGGCCGGCCAGCCTGTTCGGGTTCGACCTCCGCTCGCCGGCGGCCTCGCTCGTCTCGGTCCTGGCGACCGCGCTCGTCTACGCCGGGCTCGTCCGGCTCCTCGTCGTCGGCCCGGGTGCGCTCGGCTGGCGCGAGATGGGGTTTGCGCCGCTCGGGCCGGGGGCAATCCGGGACCTCGCCCTCGGGGCGCTCCTCGCCCTGCCCGTGATCGTCGTCACGAGCGCCCTCGCCGCGCTCCTCGTCCAGCTCGTCGGGGCGGCGCCGGACTCGCCCCTTCCCCCCTCCGGCGGCGGGCTCGGCCTGGTCGTCAACCTCGTCTCGGCGATGGTCGTCGCCCCGCTCGGCGAGGAGCTCTTCTACCGCGGCTTCGCCACGACCGCCTGGGCGCGCTCGATCGGGGTCCGGCGGGCACTCGTGCGGGGGGCGATCTTCTTCGCCCTCGTCCACGTCCTGACGATCAGCGGGGCGACGTTCGGCGAGACGACGGCCCGGGCCCTCGTCGCCTTCGTGGCCCGTCTCCCGGTCGCGTTCGCCCTCGGCTGGGTCTTCCTCGAGCGGCGCTCGATCTACGCCTCGATCGGGCTCCATGCCGCGTTCAACGGCCTGCTCGTCATCCTCGCCGAGCTCGCGGCCGGCTCGTCGACCGGCTGAGCGCGCTCGCCGCCCGCCGAAGCGACCGAGGTTGCGCGCGAGCGGCCGGACGAGCGGCCGGGTGAGCGGGTCGGGCGAGCGGGTCGGGTGGGCCGGCCCCGACCGCCCGGTGCAGGCGGCGATGAGCCGCCGGTGAGCGTCGAGCGCTAGTCTGCTCCTCGTTCCCGGGTCCGGATGGCGGGGGGAATCGGCGGGCTCCCGTCGTCCGGGTCCGGGGACTCCCGGCTCGTGCCGGCCGCTTCCGGCATGTGCCGGCCGCTTTGGGCATGTGCCGGCCGCCCGCGCCTGGCGCGGCACAGTCCGCCCATCGCAGCCCGCCGTCGTGACTCGTCCGTCACCCGAGCACCCGCCCCCATCCCGCGCACCCGCCCGAAGGAGACCCGATGGACCGGCCATCCGAGCTCGTCGCTCCCGCGCCACCCCTCGCCCGGCGGGCGATCCGCGAGCTGCCCGTGGCCGAGCGGCCGCGTGAGCGGCTCGCCCTGCGCGGCGCCGGCGGGCTGACGACGGCCGAGCTGATCGCCCTCGTCTGGGGGTCGGGGGTGCGCGGCATCAGCGCGGTCGACCTGGCCGAGGAGGCGCTGGCGCGCCACGAGGGCCTGACCGGCCTCGCCCGGGCCACGGACCTGGAGCTCGAGGCGCTGCCCGGCGTCGGGGCTGCCCGGGCCGCCCAGCTCGCGGCCGCGTTCGAGCTCGGCCGGCGGCTGATGGCCGACTGGCCGGCCGGGCGCTGGACCGTTCGGGCCCCGCGCGACGTCGCCGACCGCCTGCTCCTGCAGATGGGCCGGCTCGAGCGCGAGGAGCTGCGGGTCGTGCTCCTGAACACGAAGAACGCCGTCCTGCGCGTCGTGACCGTCTACCAGGGGAACGTGTCGTCGAGCCTGGTCCGGGTCGGGGAGCTGTTCCGGGACGCGGTCCGGCTGAACGCCGCGGGCGCGATCCTGGTCCACAACCATCCGAGCGGCGACCCGACCCCCAGCCCGGACGACCTCCACCTGACCGCCGAGGCGCTCGCCGCCGGCCGGCTGCTCGACATCGAGCTGCTCGACCACCTCGTGATCGGCCACGATGCGTACGTCTCGCTCCGCGACCGCGGGGTCGCCTTCGACCGTCCGGGGCCGCGCGCGGCGTGAAATCCGCTGCCCGGTGCGCCGGGGCACCGCTTCGCGCGCCGGGGGCTGGACGGCGCCGGTGCCCCGGTTGCAGACTCCGGCCCGGACACTGCGATCATCCGCTCCAGCCCAGGAGGAGCCACCGATGCTCCGCTCCCGCCGGTTCGGCCGGCCCCTTCGCCCGCTCGTCGCCGTGGCGGTCCTCGCCCTGCTCATCGGCTCGTCGCCGGTCGCCGCCGGGGGCGGCCGGTCGATCGGCCCGCTTGCGCTCGGCTTCCCGGCCGGCGACGACTGGGAGCCTGCGATCGCCGCCGACCGCTTCGGCCACGTCTACGCGCTCTGGACCCACTACGGCGACGATCCCGCCTGCCCGGGCTGCGCCAGCCCGCACATGGAGCTCCAGGTCTCCGCCGACGGCGGGCGGAGCTGGTCGACCCCCCGGCCGCTCGCCCCCTCGGCCGAGCGCCAGGACGACCCGCAGGTCGTCGTCGACCCGGTCGACGGGCGGACCGTCTACGCGGCGTTCATGCAGGGCGGACAGGCGAGCGAGTACGTCGCCCGGTCCGACGACTTCGGGGCCTCGTGGACGCCGGTCCTCGTCGAGCCGCTCGAGCGGGGCACCGACAAGGACACGCTCACCGCTCGGGGCAACGACGTCTACCTCGTCTACCACACCCAGCAGAAGATCTACGCCTCGATCTCCCACGATCGGGGCGCGACCTGGACGCTCGCCCAGCCGATCGACAACACGAACTCGAAGTACGGCGTCTCGCTCCCCAGCGGCGGGGCGATCGACTCGCGCGGGACGGTCTACTACGCCTGGAACGGGGTGAACCGGCCCGGCCAGGCGAAGGGCACGATCAACCTCTATGTCACGAAGTCGGCCGACGGCGGGCTGACCTGGACGACGTCGCGGGTCGACGTCTCGCAGGCGGCCGCCCCCTGCGGCTGCGGGGGCTGGGACTTCTGGGGCTCCCAGATGGCCCTCGCCGTGGATGGCCGCGATCGGGTCTACGTCCTCTGGAACGCGAACCGGGAGCAGTACGCCCCGACCCGCCTCTACCTTGCCCGCTCGCTCGACGGGGGCAGCACCTGGGTCGATCGCCAGGACGTCTCGCTCGCCCCGGCCGGGGCGAACAACGTCTTCCCGGCCCTCGCCGCGACCGGCGACGGGGACGTGCGAATCGCCTGGCAGGACGACCGCAACGGCCACGACGCGGGGAGCAACGACCCGGGCGCGCGCTGGAACACCTGGTACCGGACCTCGCGCGACGGCGGGCTGAGCTGGTCGGCCGAGACGCAGCTCTCGCGCTACGTGGCCGGCTACGCGTACAAGCTTGCCACGCCCAGGGACGGCTACCTCCAGCCCTACGGCGACTACTTCGAGCTCGACATCGACGGCGCGGGCCGGACGCACGCCCTGTGGGGCGAGGGGAACAGCTACATCGGTCCGGGCAACGTCTGGTACGCGCAGCCCTGACCGGCGAGGCCGATCGGGGCGCCGGGGCGCTACTTCTTCGAGGGCTGGTAGTACGGGTTCGTGCCTGCGGCGTGGTCGGTCGTGTCGACGATCGAGACGATCTCCGGAACGGAGGCCTTGATCGCCACCTCGACCCCCTGGCGGAGCGTGACGTCGACCTGGGCGCAGCCCTGGCAGCCGCCACCCATGGCGATGTAGGCGACGCCGTCGCGGACGTCGAGCAGGTCGATGTATCCGCCGTGGGAGGCGATCCCGGGGTTGATCTCCCGGTCGAGGACGTGCTGGACCCGGGCCGCGAGCGGGTCGGCCCAACCCTCGTTCGGGTTGGAGATCGTGATCGCACCGCCGAAGGCGGCATCGTCGAGGTCGATCACCGCCCCGCGCAGCGCGTCGGCGCTGGCCGGATCGACGTAGACCCGGTAGCCGTCGCCCTCGACGACGAGGTCGAGGGCCGGGGCGTCGGCGGGCTCGATCAGGCCGAAGTCGTAGGCGAAGCGGGCGCCGTGGCGGCCGGTCACCGCGATCCGGAGGCAGGCGCCGGGGTGGCCGGCGCTCGCGGCGGCCCGGGCGATCTTGTCCCGCGCAGCCGGGGTGACGGCGAGCAGTGGCCTTCGGTCGTCGGTCATCGTGGGCGCATCGTACCGCGCGCTGTCGAGTCCGGCCCGCGGGCGCGTTCCCGTCGCCGCGTCGATACTGGTCCCGATGACCCGGATCCTCCTCCTGATCCCGTCGCGGACGTACCGCACGAAGGACTTCGTCGAGGCGGCCCGCGCCCTCGAGGTCGAGGTCGTCGTGGGCAGCGAGCGTCCCTCGCCCCTGGCCGCCCGTTCGCCCGGCCGCGCCCTCCAGCTCGACCTCGACGACCCGGAGGCCGGCCGGCGGGCGATCGAGGAGTTCGCCCGCCGTCATCCGCTCGACGCGATCGTCCCGGTCGACGACGGCTCGACCCTCGTCGCCGCGGCCGGGGCCGCCGCGCTCGGCCTGCCCCACAACCGGTTCGAGGCGGTCGCGGCGAGCCGGGACAAGGCACGCCTCCGGGAGCTGCTCGCGGCGGCCGGGCTGAACACGCCGCGCTTCCGGGTCTGGCCGGCGGACGCGGACCCTGAGGAAGTCCCGAGCGCCACGTTCCCGGTCGTCGTCAAGCCGGTCGACCTCTCGGGCAGCCGGGGCGTGATCCGGGCCGACGACCCGGACGGACTGGCGGCCGCGTTCGCCCGGGTCGCCTCGATCGTCCGCTCGCCCGACGTCTGCCCGCCGGGCGCCGAACCGCAGCGGATCATCGTCGAGGACTTCATCCCGGGCGTCGAGGTCGCGGTCGAGGGCCTGCTCCGGGGCGGCCACCTCGAGGTCCTCGCGATCTTCGACAAGCCGGACCCGCTCGACGGCCCGTTCTTCGAGGAGACGATCTACGTCACCCCCTCGCGCCTCCCGGCCGCGACGCAGGCGCTCGTGCGCGAGACGACCGCCGCGGCGACGCGCGCGATCGGGCTGACCGAGGGCCCGATCCACGCCGAGCTGCGCCTGAACGAGCGCGGGGCCTGGGTGCTCGAGGTCGCGGCCCGCTCGATCGGCGGGCTGTGCGCCCGGACGCTCCGCTTCGGGGCCGGGGTTCCGCTCGAGGAGCTGATCATCCGCCATGCGGCGCGCCTCCCGCTCCCGTCGCTCGAGCGCGAGCGGGCCGCGGCCGGGGTGATGATGCTGCCGATCCCGCGGGCCGGGACGCTGCGCGAGGTCCGCGGCCAGGAGGCCGCGCGGGCCGTACCGGGGATCGAGGGCCTGACGATCACGATCCCGGTCGGCAGCCCGGTCGTCCCGCTCCCGGAGGGCGACCGCTACCTCGGGTTCATGTTCGCCCGGGCTGACGAGCCGGCCGAGGTCGAGGCCGCCCTGCGCGAGGCGCATCGGCGGCTGGAGCTCGTGATCGAGTAGACCGCGGCGGGGTCGGCCTCCCTGTTCTGCCCTGGCCCGCCCCCGTGTCAGGGCGACGATGCCGCGATGATCTCCTGGATCTCGACCACGAGCGTACGGCCGCAGGTGCTGGACATCCAGCTCGGTCTCGGTCCCGAACCACCGGCGTCGACGACCGAACCACCGGCGGCGATGACATCGCCCACCCGCGCGACGTCCCGGCCGGACGGATCGAACACCGTCACCAGGGCCGGGTCGGCCGCGTATCCGGGAGGCCACACGATCGTGGCCTCCCGGCCGTCATCGAAGCGGAGCCACAGGCAGCCCGCATCGGCACGCAATTGCCCGCGGATCGGAAATGTGAGAGCAGAACACAGCTGGCCCGTGGGGCATGCGCTCTGCCACGTGGGCAAGGCGACCCGCGACGACAACCCGCAGCCAGCGGTCAGCAGGGCGACAGCCGACAGGATCCAGAGCGCCTTCCGCACGTCGTTCAATCTACCGGACAGGTCAACGATGGCCAGGCCCGGGCTCCGGTTCGTGCCGGCCCGGTCGGTCCCCGGCGGGCGGGCGGTATACTGCTCGGGCTCCGCCTCTCGCTCATCGCCGCGTGCCCCGCGATACACCGCCCCGGCCCGCCGCGCCACCACGAAGGACCCTCGTCTCTGATGCTGGACCGCCTCCTCGGCCTGTTCTCCCGCGACATCGGGATCGACCTCGGCACCGCGAACACGCTCGTCTGGGTCCGCAATCGCGGCATCGTGATGAGCGAACCGAGCGTCGTCGCGATCGAGGCGAAGACGAAGAAGGTCCTCGCCATCGGCGCCGAGGCGAAGCGGATGGTCGGCCGGACCCCGGCCAACATCATCGCCGTCCGCCCCCTGCGCGACGGGGTGATCAGCGACTTCGACGTCACCGAGCAGATGATCAAGTACTTCGTCACCCGGGTCCACGACCGGATCGGGCTGATCCCCCGGCCGCGGATGCTGCTCGGCATCCCGTCGGGCGTGACCGAGGTGGAGAAGCGGGCCGTCCGCGACGCGGCCCTGAACGCCGGAGCCCGCTGGGCCCGCCTGATCGAGGAGCCGATGGCAGCCGCGATCGGGGCCGGCCTGCCGGTCAGCGAGCCGTCGGGCAGCCTGATCGTCGACATCGGCGGCGGCACGACCGAGGTCGCGGTGATCAGCCTGGGCGGGATCGTCGTCAGCCGGAGCATCCGGATCGGCGGCGACGAGATGGACCAGGACATCGTCTCGTTCGCCCGTCGCGAGTACAACCTCTTCCTCGGCGAGCGGACCGCGGAGGACATCAAGATCGCGATCGCCTCGGCCTACCCGGGCGAGTGGGACGCGCAGCGGGTGACGCTCCGCGGGCGCGACCTCCTGACCGGCCTGCCGCGCAGCGTCGAGGTCGGCGCCGAGCAGATCCGCGAGGCGATCGAGCCGTCCGTCCAGCAGATCGTCGACACGATCAAGGACACGATCGAGGAGACGCCGCCCGAGCTCGTGGCCGACATCATGGACCAGGGGATCGTCCTCGCCGGCGGCGGCGCCCTCCTGGCCGGCCTCGACCGGCGCGTCGCCGAGGCGACCCAGATGCCGGTCCACGTGGCCGACGATCCGCTCACCTGCGTCGCCCGCGGGACGGGGGTCGTCCTCGAGGAGCTCGATGCGATGTCCCGGGTCCTCGTCGCCGACACGTACTCGCGCCCGCCGCGCTAGGTCGGGAGCCCGCAGGTGGCCTCCGGGATCGGTCCGATCGGCGGCTTCCTGGGCACCCGCCGCGCCCGCCGGCGGGGGGCGGCCTACGCCCTCCTGCTCGGGCTCTCGATCGTCCTGATGGCCTTCTCCTCGAGCCCCCCGATCGTCGAGCTCCAGAAGGGGATCGGGTTCGCCTTCCGCCCGATCCAGTCGGCGATCACCGGCCTCGCCCGCGAGGTGGGCTCGATCGCCGGGGCGGTGACCGAGATCGACCAGCTGCGCCGGACGAACGAGGCGCTCCGGCTCGACAACCAGCGCCTGGCGACCGAGAACGCGCGCCTGGCCGAGATCAGGCGCGAGAACGACCTCCTGACCGCCCTCCTCCAGGTCCGGGGCGGGATCGGCTACCGGACCGTGGCCGCCTCGGTGATCGGGCGCGAGTCGTCGGAGTTCCGGCGCGTCGTCTCGATCGATGTCGGCGCGGACCGGGGGCTGAAGGTCGGCGACGTCGTCATCGCCGCCGGCGGGGCGCTGGCGGGCCGGGTGATCGAGGTCGGGGCGAACTTCGCCAACGTCCTGCTGATCAACGACACGAGCTCGACGGTGATCGGCCAGGTCCAGTCGAGCGCCGCGACCGGCGAGGTGATCGGCCAGCTGGGCGGCGTCCTGATCATGCAGAACATCGACTCGACCGAGCGGATCAGGATCGGCGAGGAGGTCGTGACGGCCGGGATCGAGCTCGGCAACGGGGTCCGCTCGCTCTACCCCAAGGGACTCCTGATCGGTCAGGTCGTCGACGTCACGCGCGACGCGAACGCCGTCGTCCAGACCGCCTACCTCCAGCCGGCGGTCGAGCTCGACAAGCTCGAGTACGTCCTGGTGATCACCGACTACCAGGGCGGGCTGCCCGATCCGGCCCACCAGCCGACGAACGTGACGAACCCGGACGGCACGCTGCCCGACACCGAGCAGCCGTTCGTGACCCCCGGGCCGGGCGGCCAGGCGGCTCCCTCGGGGCCGGCGGCGACGCCGCTCGTTCTGCCCACCCCGACGACCGCCCCGTGAGCGGGTCCGGGCCGACGGCGGCCGGCGGGTGGCGCGACGCCGGCCGGCTGGTAGGCTAGGGCGCGATGAAGGGGATCGTGCTCGCCGGCGGGACCGCGACCCGTCTCCACCCGCTCACGATCGTGACCAACAAGCACCTCCTGCCGATCTACGACCGGCCGATGATCTACTACCCGATCGAGACCCTGGCCGGGATGGGGATCCGCGAGGTGATGGTCGTCGTCGGCGGCAAGAGCGTCGGCGACGTCGTCGAGCTGCTCGCCGACGGCGCCCACTTCGGGCTCGACCTGACGTATCGCTACCAGCGCGGCGCGCTCGGGATCGCCCACGCGATCGGCCTTGCCCGTGACTTCGTCGGCGACGAGCCGTTCTGCTGCGTCCTCGGCGACAACATCCTCCGTGGCCCGGCCCTCGACGGGGTGGCCCGCGAGTTCGAGGCCGGGCCGTGGGGCGCGGGGACGCTCCTCTACCGCGTCCCGGACCCGGAGCGGTTCGGGGTCGCCGAGCTCGACGCGGAGGGCAACGTGATCGGCTTCGAGGAGAAGCCGGCCCACCCGAAGAGCAACCTGATCCCGATCGGGGTCTACTTCCTGCGCCCCGAGGCGTTCGACGTCATCGACCGGCTCGCCCCCTCCGGGCGCGGCGAGTTCGAGATCACCGACGTCCTCAACCACTACATCCCGGACCGGCGCCTGTTCACCCGGATCTACGACGGCCACTGGGCCGATGCGGGCACGGTCGCCTCCCTCCTCCGGGCGGCCGAGCTGGCCCGGGACGACGACGAGCACGGGCGGCTCCGCCCGCCCGCCCAGCGTCCGGCCTGGTGAGCGACCGTGGGGTCGCCGGCCGCGGCCCGGGCCCCGGTTCCGGCCTCGAGCCAGGTGCGACGACCGCCGACGCCGGTCGTCCCGATCCCGGCCTCGACCAGCCGGCCGCCGACGCCCTGCCGCCGGCGCCGCACCTGCTCGTCACCGGCGGGGCCGGCTTCATCGGCTCGTGCTTCGTCCGGGAGGTCCTCGCCCGGGGCGACGGGACCCGGATCACCGTCCTCGACAAGCTGACCTACGCCGGCGTGCGGGCGAACCTCGCCCCGGTCGAGGCCGATCCGGCCCAGGCCGCCCGCTTCCGCTTCGTCCGCGGCGACATCGCCGACCCGGCGGTCGTCGACCCGCTCGTCGAGGAGGCGGATGCGGTCGTCAACTTCGCCGCCGAGTCGCACGTCGACCGCTCGATCCTCGACCCCGAGGCGTTCCTGCGGACCGGGGTGATCGGCGTTCACGTCCTGCTCGAGGCGTGCCGGCGGGAGGCCGAACGAGCTGCCGCCGGCAGCCGGCTCGGGCCGCGCCGCCGGCCCCGCCGGGCGCCGCGCTTCCTCCAGGTCTCGACCGATGAGGTCTACGGCTCGGTCCCGGTCGGCCGGTCCGAGGAGGAGGACCGGCTCGACCCGCGCTCCCCGTACGCGGCGGCGAAGGCGGCCGGGGAGCTCCTCGTCCGGAGCTACGTCGTGACCTACGGGCTCGACGCCCTCGTCACCCGCGGCTCGAACACGTACGGCCCGTACCAGCACCCCGAGAAGCTGATCCCGCTGTTCATCACCAACGCCCTCGACGACCAGCCCCTGCCGCTCTACGGCGACGGGCTCCAGCGCCGCGACTGGCTGTACGTCACCGACCACGCCGGCGCGATCGAGCACGTCCTCCACTACGGCGCGAGCGGCGAGACGTACAACATCCCGGGCGGGACCGAGCTTGCCAACCGCGAGCTCGTGGCGACGCTCCTCGCCCGCCTGGGCAAGCCCTGGTCGCTCGTCCGGCGGGTCGAGGACCGGCCCGGCCACGACCGGCGCTACGCGATGGACGGCACGAAGCTCGCCCGGCTCGGCTGGCGGAACCGGGTCCCGTTCGAGGACGGGCTGCGCGCGACCGTCGACTGGTTCCGGGCCAACGAGCCCTGGTGGCGCTCGATCCGGACCGGCGACTGGGACGCCTGGTACGAGCGCCAGTACGGGGCGCGCCTGAGCCACGGCCTGCCGGCGGCCGACTTCGCGCCCGGCCCCGCGCCCGACCCGGGCCGGGACGAGGGCCGCTAGGTGCGGGTCGCGGTGACCGGGGCCGGCGGGCGGCTCGGGCGGGCGCTCGTCGAGGCCCTCGGCGAGGCGCCGTTCACCGGCCTCGCCGGCCCGCTCGCCTGGCCGCGGGCGGCGTTCGACCTCGACCATCCCGAGGCGATCGGGGCGCTGCTCGAGCGCGACCGGCCGGAGGTCGTCGTCCACGCCGCCGCCTGGACCGACGTCGACGGCTGTGCCCGCGAACCGGAGCTGGCGCTGCGCCGGAACGCCGAGGCGACCGGCCTGCTCGCCGAGGCCTGCGCCGCGCGGGGCATCGATCTCGTCCTCGTCTCGACCAACGAGGTCTTCGACGGCCGCCGGACCGACGGCCTGGGCTACCGTCCCGACGATGAACCGGCGCCGCCGAACCCGTACGGGCGGAGCAAGCTCGCCGGCGAGGAGGCCGCCCGGCGGGCCTGGGCGGGCTCCCCCGGGCCGGCCCAGCTGGCGATCGTCCGGACCGCCTGGCTGTTCGGCCCCGGCGCCCCGGACTTCCCGTCGAAGATCCTCGCCGCGGCCGAGCGGGCGCGGGCGGCGGGCGAGCCGCTCCGGGTCGTGGCCGACGAGTGGGGGAACCCGACCTACGCCCTCGACCTGGCCGAGGCGATCGTCGAGCTCCTCGGCTCGGGCGAGTTCGCGGGCACCCACCATGTCGTGAACGCGCTCGTCGCCAGCCGGGCCGACTGGGCGCGCGACGTCGTCGCCCGGGCCGGGCTCGCCGTCGAGGTCGTCGACGTCCCGGCCGCGAGCTGGCCGCGGCCGTCGCGGGCGCCGCGCTGGGGCGTCCTCGAGCCGACGCCGCTGCCGTCGGGCGAGCCGCTCCGTCCCTGGCCGGCGGCGATGGCCGACTACGCGCCGTACCTCCTCCGGGCCCGGGCGGGTCGATGAGCGAGCGTCGGCGGCCGGGACCCGGGGACCGCGCGCGCCCGGCGCCCGAGCGCGGCCCGTCGGGGCTCGAGCAGGCGCCATCCTCGCTGCCCGGCGTCCGGTTCGGGGCGATCGTCCGCCACGCCGATCGACGCGGCTCGTTCCGCGAGCTCTGGCGAGCGAGCGACCAGCCCGCGCTCGACCGCTCGCTCACCGGCGCGCCGGGAGCGCGGTTCGTCCAGGCGAACCTGTCGACCTCGGCCCCGGGCGTCCTGCGCGGGCTCCACCTCCACCGTCGCCAGCTCGACTACTGGATCGTCGCCGCCGGGCGGGCGTTCGTCGCCCTCGTCGACGTGCGGCCCCTGCTCGACGGCAGCGGGCCGCGGCCCCTCGTCGAGACCCGCGAGCTGGCCGCGGACGAGACGGTCGTCATCCCGGCCGGGGTCGCCCATGGCTTTCTCGCCCTCGAGCCGCTCGAACTCGTCTACCTGGTGACGAACGAGTACGACGGGAGCGACGAGCTCGGCTTCGCCTGGGACGACCCGGCGGTCGGGGTTCCCTGGCCCCGCCTCGGCGCGACGCCCGACGGGCGCCCGATCCTCTCCGGGCGCGACCTCGCGAATCCGCCGCTCGCCGAGCTCCTGGCCCGGCTCCGGGGCGAGGCCGAGGGCGCGCCGCCGACCCCCTGACGCGGCCCGCCGGACTGCGGCCGCGGCCCGTCCGGACCGCACCGCGAACCGTCCGGACCGCACCGCACGGCCCCCGACCGGTCCGTCCCGGCGACGAAGGGGCTACCGAGGCCGGGACCATCCCGCGATTGAGCCGAACCGCTCCCGGGGCGACGCTTGCCCGGCACACCAGCGCCACCCTCGTTCTCGCCTGCCGCTCGGCCGCGACCGGGAGCGGGAGCCACCGGGAGACCACGCTTGCCTCGGACGACGATCGCCGCCCTCCTCAGCCTCCTCGTCCTCGTCGCCGCCCTCGTCGCGCCGGCCGCGTCGATCGCCGGGGCCGAGCCGGCGCCCAAGGTCGTCGTCATCGTCGGCCCGGTCGGGGCGATGACCGCCTCCTACCAGGCCGATGCCGACGCCGCCGCTGCTGCCGCCCTCCAGTACACCCCGAACGTGGTCAAGGTCTACACCCCGAACGCCACCTGGGAGGCGGTCAAGGCGGCCCTCCAGGGCGCCTCGGTCGTCATCTACATGGGTCACGGCAACGGCTTCCCGAGCCCGTACCGGACGACGCCCTGGCCCCTCTCGCAGAACGGGCTCGGCCTGAACCCGGTCGCCGGGGGCGACAACACGACGACCCGCTACTACGGCGAGTCGTACCTGGCGAGCGAGATCCGCCTCGCCCCGAACGCGGCCGTCTTCCTCCACCACCTGTGCTATGCCTCGGGCAACTCGGAGCCCGGGCGGGGCGAGCCGACCCTCGCCGTCGCCCAGCAGCGGATCGACAACTACGGCGCCGGCTGGCTCCAGACCGGGGCCCGGGCGGTCGTCGCCGACGCCCACTTCGGCGCGGCGTACTACGTGAACGCGCTGTTCACGACCAGCCAGACGATCGACGCGGTCTGGCGCGGCGCCCCCGGGGCCCGGGGCAACTACCTCGCCTTCCCGAGTGTTCGAACGCCAGGCGCGCTCGGGCAGCTCGACCCCGAGACCCCGACCAGCGGCTTCTACCGCTCGCTGATCGGTGACCCGACCCTCTCGACGGCCGCGATCACCGGCGGGGCCGGGGTGGCGGGTGCCCTGTTCGGGGCCGCGCCGAGCGGTGATCCGGCCGTGCCGGGCACCGGGCCGGCGCTCGCCGATCCGGCCCTTGCCGATCCCGCGCTCGGCCCCGCCGCTCCTCCGGCCGTCCCGCTCGACACGATCCCCCCGCTTCTCGTCCCGGCCGCTCCGACCGGCCTGGCCGCGGTGACCTTCTCGCCCAACGGCGACGGGATCGCCGACCGGGTCTCGACCGACGTGGTCGCGAGCGAGGCCGGCGCCATCGACGTCGCCGTTGCCCAGGCGGCCGGCCCGCCGGTCCGGAGCTTCACCCTGCCGGCGCCGGTCGGTCGGGTGCGCGTGACATGGGACGGCCGGACCGACGCCGGCGTCATCGCCCCGGACGGGCAGTACACGCTCACGCTCACGCCGCGGGACGCGGCCGGGAACGTCGGCGCCGTGCTCGCCCGGCCGGTCGCGGTCTACGCCGCGGTGACGGCGCTGCCGGCCTCACCGAGCCCGTTCTTCCCCCAGGATCCCAACGCGACGGCGCCGGCCACGACGACCCTTGGCTTCACCCTCGCTACCCCGGCCACAGTCACCTGGACGGTCTCCGACCGGGCCGGCCGGACCGTGGCGACCCGGTACCTCGCCGTTCCGCTGGCCCCGGGCGCCTACTCGTTCAGCTGGGACGGACGCGACGCGGCCGGCAACCTCGTCGCCCCGGGCACGTACTACTCGAACATCCACGCCGCCAGCGGCAGCCTCTCCCTCCGGACCCGGGCCCCGTTCGTCGTCGACGCCTTCGCGATCTCCGTCAGCGACACGACCCCGGCCCGAGGCCAGGCGATCACGATCAGCGCGACCTCCGCCGAGCCGCTCGGGGCGAGCCCGCGCCTGGTGATCGCCCAGCCCGGGACGACCGCGCGGGTCGTGACGATGGTCCCGAGCGGATCGGGCTACCAGGCGACGGTCACGCTCCGGCGCACGACGCGCACGGGCTCGCTCGTGCTGACCGTGAGCGGCTCGGACCTGGCCGGCGTGGCGAACCGTTCGAGGCTCGTCCTGCCGCTGCACTGATCCGCGGGTCACGCGCAACGGCGCCCCGGCGCGGGCCGGCGACGGCCCGTGGGCCCACGTCACCGGACCGCACCGTACCAGGCCGAACCCGGACCATGGGGTGGTTCCGGGGGCGGCGCGTCGGGTCGTACGGTGGGGCTCCGGTGGTTACCCTTGCACGACGTCCGCCTGCCCCGCGATCGCGTCCCCGGCGCCCGGCTGCCCGGACGACGATCCGTCTCGCGCTCGCGGTCGCCTTCGCGATCTCGGCGGCCGTGCCTGTCGGTGGGCCCGACGCGAGCGCGCACAGCGTCGCCCGGGGACCGGTCGCGCTCGCGGTGCCGAGTTCGCTCGCGTTGCCGAGTTCGCCCGTGGTGCCGAGTTCGCCCGTGGTGCCGAGTTCGCCCGCCGTCCCCGACGCCCGCCTCGCCGTCGGCTCCGGGGCTACCACCGCCGCCGGCTCGGAGGCCGGCCTCCAGCCGACGATCCAGTACCAGGAGGCGCTCGCCCACGCCGCCGACCGGATCTCGTTCACCCCCGGCGCCCGGGTCAGTGTCCCCTTCGCGCCCCGCCCCGACGACGCCTGGGCGGTGGGCGGCGGCTCGCCCCGGGCCCTGCCGGCCGGCGAGGCGACCGGGCGCCAGATCGCCGCCGAGCCCCAGGGCAGCCTGACGACCACCAGCCCGGTCGCGCCGTCGGCGGCGCCGGCCAGGACCCCGGCGACCGGCCCCGCCCGGGGCACGATCGCGACCTCGCCGGCCGGCGCCCCGATCTCGCTCAGCGGCGTGGCCGGCCTCCGGCGCCAGGTCTTCGGCTTCCTCCCCTGGTGGGAGCTCGCGGACCCGTCGACCAGCCTCGATTACCGGCTCCTCTCGACGATCGCCTACTTCAGCGTCGGGGTCACCCGCGACGGCGACCTCCTGAAGCGGAACCCGGACGGCAGCGTCACGAGCGGCTGGGCAGGCTGGACGAGCTCGCAGCTGACCGAGGTGATCAACGCGGCCCACCGAACGGGGACCCGCGTCGTCCTCACCCTCTCGATCTTCGCCTGGACGACCGCGCAGGGATCCGTCCAGGCCGCCCTGCTCGGCAGCTCCACGGCCCGGGCCAACCTTGCCCGCCAGGCCGCCGCCGCCGTCCGCGACCGGGGGGCCGACGGGATCAACGTCGACCTCGAGCCGCTCGTCGCCGGTCACGAGGACGACTTCGTGGCCCTCGTCCGGGCGATCCGGGCCGAGCTCGACGCGATCGCGCCCGGCTACCAGCTGACGTTCGACACGATGGGCCGGGTGGGCAACTACCCGGTCGAGCAGCTGACCGCGCCCGGCGCCGCCGACGCGGTCTTCGTCATGGGCTACGACTACCGGACCGCGGGCTCGCCGATCGCCGGCTCGATCGCCCCGCTCGCCGGACCGGCCTACGATCTCGGCGAGACCGTCCTTGCCTACCTCGACCGCGTGCCGGCCTCGAAGATCATCCTCGGCGTCCCCTGGTACGGGCGGGCCTGGTCGACCGTCTCGGACGCGCTGAACGCCAGGACGCAGACCGGCGCCCAGTTCGGCCCCTCGGTCGCGGTGCCCTACGCCCAGGCGGTCGAAGCGGCGGCGGCCCACCAGGGGGCGCGCTGGGACGACCGCGAGCAGGTCGCCTGGTTCCCCTACCAGCGCTCGAACTGCGCCACCGCGTCGGGCTGCGTCACGACCTGGCGCCAGGTCTACTTCGACGACGACCGGGCGCTCCGCCTGAAGTACGACCTCGTCAACCGGAGCGGCCTGCGCGGGGTCGGGATCTGGGCGCTCGGCTACGACGGCGGCCGCCGGGAGGCATGGACCGCCCTGGCCGACAAGTTCCTGCGCGACACGACGCCGCCCGAGGCGGGGATCCGCGCCTTCACCGGCGACCAGCGCGACGAGGGCTTCCTCGTCGACTGGACGGCCCGCGACGACTACAACGGGGTCGCCAGGTACGACGTCCAGGTCTCGGTCGACGGCGGCCCGTGGACGACCTGGCTGACCGGGACGACAGCCGGGGCCGACATCTGGCTCGGACGTGACGGCCGGGCCTACGCCTTCCGCGCCCGGGCGACCGACGGCAAGGGGAACGTGGGTGCCTGGGACGTCGCGACGACCGCCGGCACCGCGCCGGCGCTGGTGGTCGGCGGCTTCGGCCGGGTCCTGATCGACGGCCTGAGCGCCCGGACAAGCCCCTCGACGAGCGCCGCCCGGCGCGACACCCTCCGGGCCGGCACCCTCGTCGCGATCACCGACGGGCCGGTGAGCGCCGGCGGCTACACCTGGTACGAGGTCATCGAGCCGATCGTCGAGTGGAACCCGGTCTCGGCGGTCCGGGCCGGGGTCTGGGTGGCGGCGTCCGGGGCCGGGACGACGTACCTGGCCCCGGCCGGCGCGCCGAACGCGACCCGGGTCGCGGCCGGGATCGCCGGGTTCTCGTTCGACGCGGCCGGCCCGGCGAGCGTCGGGGCCGCGCCGGCGGCGCTCGCCCACCGGGCCTTCTCGCCCAACGGCGACGGCAGCCGGGACACGATCCGGCTCGACTGGCAGGCCCGGCGCGCCTTCGACTCGCTGACCCTGAACGTCTACCACCCCGACGGGACGCTCGTGGGCAGCACGCCGCTCGCCGCGCGGGCGGCCGGGGCGCACTCGTTCGACTGGGACGGGCGGGTCGAAGGCGCCGTCCTGCCCGACGGGACGTACCTCCTCCAGCTCGTCGGCTCGGCCGGCGGCGTGACGTACGCCGCCCCCTCGGCCCGCCCGGCGACGGCCGCCCAGCTGGCCGCGTACGGGATCACGATCGACACGGTCGCCCCGACCGGCGGCCGCGCCTCGATCAGCGGCCGGCGGATCTCGCCCAACGGTGACGGGCGGCTCGACGTGCTCACGGTCACCGGTTCGGCGACCGGCGCGAAGCGCTGGACGTTCGCCGTCGCGCCCCTCGCCGACGGGGTTGCCGGCGCCCCGGTGCGCACGATCGTGGGGGCCGGGGCGAGCGCGACGGTCGCCTGGGATGGCCGGGCCGACGACGGCTCGGTCGTGCCCGACGGCGTCTACCGGGTGGCCCTGCGCAACCACGACTGGGCGGGCAACGGACCGCTCGCGAGCTGGGATGTCGTGGTCGACGTCCGCCCGCCGCTGGTCGGGCTGACGGTCACGCCGGGAGCAATCTCGCCGAACGGGGACGGCGTCGACGAGCGGGCGACGATCGCCTGGACGAGCGACGAGCGCGCCCGGGGCGCCGTCCGGATCCTGCGCGGCACGACGCTCGTCCGGCGCTGGGCCCAGGCCACCGGCACGGGCGCGACGATCGCCTGGGACGGCCGAGACGCGGCCGGCCGGCGGCTGCCGGACGGGCGGTACGCGGTCGAGGTCGAACTCGACGACGCGGCCGGCAACCGGGTCGTCCGGCGCGCCCCGCTGACGCTCGACCGGACGGCCGGATCCCTGCGCTGGGATCGCCCGGCCTTCCTGCCCGGCGACGGCGACGCGCTGGCGGCGAAGGCGAGCGTCTCGTTCGCGCTCACCCGGACGGCGACGACGAGCCTGCGGATCGAGGACGCGTCCGGCCGGGTGGTCCGGAACGCGTGGACCGGCCGGACGAGGGGAGCGGGGAGCGTCGCCTGGACGTGGGACGGCCGCGACGGCCACCGGGTGTTCGTGCCCGCCGGGCGCTACGTTGCGGTCCTGACGGTGACGAGCCCGCTTGGTACGAGCGAGCTGCGCCGGCCGATCGTGGTCGATGCCTTCCTGGTCACGACCTCGCCCTCGGCCCCGGCCCCGGGCGGGACGCTGACGCTCGCGATCCGCTCGGTCGAGCCGCTCCGGGCGGCCCCGACGGTGACGTTCAGCCAGGCCGGCCTCGCCCCGGTCAGGATCAGGGCCACGAAGACCGGCCGCGACACGTACACGGCCACGTTCACGGTCGCGGTCGGCCCCGGACCGGCCGCGATCGTCGTCGCCGGCCGTGACTCCGCCGGGGGCACGAACGTGACCCGGCTGACGGTGACCGTCGGCTAGCGTCCGCCGCTACACTCCGACACACATGCCTGCCTTCGACGCCCCGCCCGAGCCGGCGGCCGCCCCGGTGCCCCCGCCCGCGCCGGCGGCCGCCCCCGCGCCCCCGTCCGCGCCCGCCGCCGACCTCGCCTCGGCTCCGACGCCTGCCGCCGCCCCGGTCGTCGCCCGCGGCCCCGGGCGTCCCGGCCCATGGGTCGTACTGCCCACGTACAACGAGGCCGGCAACCTGCCCCTGATCTCGGCCGCGATCCTGGACGCCCTGCCGGACGCGACGCTCCTCGTCGTCGACGACAACTCCCCGGACGGAACCGGTCGCCTGGCCGACGAGCTGGCCGCGGCCGAGCCGCGCATCCGGGTCCGGCACCGGACGGCCAAGCAGGGGCTCGGGCGGGCCTACCTCGACGGGTTTTCGGTCGCCCTCGAGGGCGGGGCGTCGGTCGTCGTCCAGATGGACGCCGACTGGTCGCACGATCCGGCCGTCCTGCCCGCCCTCGTCCGACCGATCGCCGAGGGCGAGGCCGATCTCGTGATCGGCTCGCGCTACACGCCCGGCGGCGGGGTCGTCGACTGGGGGCTCGGGCGGCGGATCGTTTCGCGCGGCGGCAGCCTGTTCGCAAAGCTCGTCCTCGGGCTCACCCCGAACGACCTGACCGGCGGCTACAAGGCGTGGCGCGCGACGACCCTGGCCGCGATCCCGTTCGAGGGGATCCACGCCGGCGGCTACGTCTTCCAGATCGAGATGACGTACCGCGCCAGCCGGGCCGGGGCGCGCATCCGGGAGGTCCCGATCACGTTCCGCGACCGGCAGATCGGCCAGTCGAAGATGTCGCGCCGGATCATCGTCGAGGCGCTCCTGGTCGTGCTGACGCTCCGCTGGGAGGAGCTCCGGCGGTCGTTCGAGGGCGTCAGCCGCAGCGACCCCGGCGACCCCGGCGCCGGACCCGGCGGCCGATGACCGGCCCACGCCTCGGCGCGGGCCGACCGGCCGGCCCGCCGCCCCGCGGCGTCCGGGTCGTGCTCGACATCCGGCCCCTCCAGGAGCCCGAGCGCTCGCCGACGACGGCGGTCTACCTCGAGCAGCTCCTGGGCGCGTTCGCGGCCGACCCGATCGCGGGCGAGTCGTTCACGATCCTCGTCCAGGCCGGCCTGCCCGATCCGACCGAGATGCTCGAGGGCCTGGCGGATCTCCCGATCGCCGGCCGGCGCGCGCTCCCGCCAACGCGCCTGCTCCGCTCGGCCGCGCTGACGACCGACCCGTTCCTCCTGCGCAGCGCCTCGATCGGGGCCGGCTGGGGCGCGACCGGCGCCGGGGCGGCCGGGACCGTCTACCACACCGCGAGCGGGTCGGTGCCGCTCGCCTCGGGGCTGCCGGTCGTCGTGACCCTCCTCGACCTGGCGCCGTGGGAGCTGCCGGGCGTCTACCAGCGGACGCCGGCGGCCCGCTTCGGGCAGCGCCTCCGGGCTCGGATCCTGCGCGACGCCGCGGCCGTGATCGTCCCCGGAGAGGCGGCCGGCCGGTCGGCCCGCCGGCTTCTCCACCTGCGCCGCGAGCAGATCCGGACCGTGCCGCTCGCTGCCCGGGCGGCGTTCGTCCCGGAGGCGGCCGCCGCGGCGCCCGAGGAGTGGGCGCGGCTTGGGTTGCCCGAGCGCTACCTCGTCTACCCCGGTCGATACGATGCCCGCCAGGACCTTCCCTCGCTCCTGCGCGCCCTGGCCGATCTCGCCGCCGCCGGCCGCCCCGGCTCGCTCGCTCCGGACGTCGCCTGGCCGCCCCAGGTCCTCCTCGTCGAGGCCAGCCCGGATGACCGGGCCGCGATCGCCCGGGCGGCCGCCAGCCATGGCGTCGGCGAACTTCTCTCGTATGCCCCGCACCTGCCCCCCGGCCGTCTCGCCGCCCTCGTCGCCGGGGCCCGGGCCGCCGTCCTGGCGGTCGTCAGCGCGACCTCGGGTCTCCCCGCGCTCGAGGCCCTGGCGGCCGGGACGCCGGTCGTGGCGAGCTCGGTCGGCGCCCTGCCCGAGATCGTCGGCCGGGCCGGGCTGCTCGTCGAGCCGCGTGACCCGACCCGCCTGGCGACGGCGCTGGCCACGATCTGGGCCGACGAGACGATCCACCACCGGGTCGCCGAGGCCGCCCTCGAGCGGGCCCGCAGTTCGCACCGGACGTGGGCCGACGTCGCCCGCGAGACGCGCGAGGTGTACGCCTCGGTCGGAGTCGACGGCCGCTGAGCGAGGCGCCGGGCGGTGCGCCGCGGATCGAACCGCGCTCAGTCGGGGTTGAACGCGCCGGGTCGCTGGCTGGCCGTGCCGGGGTCGACTCCGGGGACGATCGTCACCGGTGTGCCGAGCGGGACGACCTGGACGAACGTCTGGCCGGCGGTCAGCGTCAGCGGGTAGCCGGCCCGGTCGAAGAAGCGGGTCGGCCCGGTGAGCGACTCCTTGCGCCAGCGGCCGACGATCGCCCGTCCGTTGGTCGCGATCCAGGCCGTGCCGCTGCCGACCACCTGGGCCTCGAGACGATGCTTCTCCGGGCGGCCGTCGTTGAGCGGGCCGAAGCGCATGGCGATGATCACGACGTTCTTCGGGGCGACCCGCTCCCCGGTCGCGGCGTCGACCTGCGGCCCCTCCCCGGTGACGCTGCGCAGGTACCGGTTCGAGACGCGGTCGTAGTCGTAGCGGATCCGGTTCGCCGGGTACACGACCTCGATCCGGCCCCCGACCGGCCGCGCGGCGAGCGGCGCGTCCGGTCCGAACTGCCAGATCGGCTCTCCCGGCGGGGCCGTCGCCCCGACGACACCGGCGAGCTCGCGGAGGTGCGTGCCGTCGGTGTAGAGGTTGTGCGGCGAGGCGCGCGTCTTCACCCGCCACAGGTAGCGGCCGTAGCGGAACTCGTCGGCGTTGTACACGAGCTGGCCGTTTCCCTGGGCGCGCAGCGTCTCGAGCGCCTGGGGCGAGCCGCCGGCGTGGACGTACATCGCGCGCCACTCGGCGGCCCAGGCGATGAAGTAGTAGCGGGCGCTCCGGACCGGCCCGACGAGGGACGGCGAGCCGGCCCCGAAGACGAGCATGTAGCGCGGGATGCCGCCCTCGGCCGGGGCCTGCCAGACGACCGAGGCCGCGCCGAAGCCGGCCTGTGGGCGGGCGGGGCCGAGGTCGTCGACCATGACCGCGATCGGGTGGTGGGCGGCCTGCTCCGGGCTGACGAGGAGGCCGTCGAGCGGTGCCGGGACGAGGACGGGTGTGGGCGAAGGGGTGGGCGAGGGCGTGGGGGTGGGCGAGGGCGTGGGTGTCGGTGCCGCCGCGGGCGAGGAGGTCGAGCCGGCGCCGGAGCTCGACCCCGAGGCTGCCGGTCCGGCTCCGCCGTTGGCGCTCGTGCCGGTGCCGCCGGCGTTGCCCAGGCCGCCGTTGCCGGCCATAGCGATCCCGACCAGGACGCCGAGCCCGATGAGCGCGAGAACGACGAGGGCGCCGAGGGTCCGGCCGCGACCGGCGCTCCTCCGGCCGCCGCCCTGGCGGCCGTTCTCCCGGCCGGACGTCGCCGAACCGCCGGCGTCCCGGGCGGCGATCTCGCCCTCGGCCGCGTCGGGTGGCTGTCTCACCGTCGGTCCCGGTCGCTGGCGGGTACCGCCGGCCGGGCTCGTCGTGTCATCAGAGTGATCCCCCGTGCGGAGCGTCCCGGACGCCCGGAGCCCGGGCGCGTGGGCCGGGTCCGGTCTCGCCGGGCAGGATACACGGCAGAGCCGGGGCCGCTCGGCACTCGCCATGGGTTGTCGAGGCGCAGTAGGCTGATGGGAGACGCGATCGTCGCGGTTGCGGCCGCCCCAGGAGGATCGATCCGATGTCCGATCAGCCGTCCGACGAGCAGATTCAGCCGACCTCCGACCAGCCGGTCGAGCCCCCGAAGCGCCCGCGGGTGACGAGGCCCAGGGTCACCGCTTCCGCCCCGCCGCCTCGTGCCAGGCGTGCGCCGACTGGACCAGCCGCTTCGGGCGAGCCCGTCGAGGAGCCGCCGGCGACCGGGACCGCTGCCTCGGCCTCGTTCCAGGCTCCATCCTCCGGCGAGCAGGAGCACCTTCGCCTCGAGCGGAGCGCGGTCGAGCGCCTCGAGGCCCGTGACGTCGACGTCCGGATCGGCGCCGTCGGCCGGGCCGAGGCCGACGAGATCGTCCTCTCGATGGGTGCGATCGGAGGTGCCCGCGCCGACCGGGTGACGGTCGAGATGGGGGCGCTCGGCGGAGCGGTCGCACGCGAGGTCCGGGTCAGCCAGAGCTTCGTCAACGGGATCGTCGGCCAGGAGGTCAGCCTCGAGCAGTCGGCCGCCCGCTCGATCGTCGCCGGCAAGGTGACGATGGGCCCGGCCAGCGGGGCGTTCATCGTGCTCGCCGGGCGGGTCGAGGGTGAGGCGCGCTCGGTTCTCGACTGGCGGGCAGGGCTGGCGCTCGTGTCGGCCTTCGTCGTCGCCTGGTGGGCGCTGCGCTTCGGTCGGCGCCGCGGCTGAGCGGGCGCGGCGCGGCGGAGCGGGCGGCGGCTGGGTGGGCCAAGGAGGGTTCTGCGGACAAGGACAAACCGTCGGCGCGACAGCTGGGCGGTTCTGGTTCCGGTCGTGCGGTGGATGATCGTTCTTCGGATGGGGACAAACCGCCTGAATCGGCGCGGCGAAGGCCCGCCCCGCCCGTTGCCCCGGCCCGTGGCATGCCGGTGGGGCGCCGGTTCGGGCCGCTGGTTCCGCTGTCCGGAACAACCGTCACGGCAGCCGCCGGGCGGACGCACGAGGGAGCTCACCCGTGGCGGTTTGTCCTTCCCTCCGGAACGGCCGCCGGCAGGGTGTGGTGGACAGAGCGGCGCGGCCTGGGCGGCACGGCCTGGGCGGCACGGCCTGGGGGGCACGGCCTGGGCGGCTCCCGGGGTCCGGGGTCGGCGGCCGATCCGGCCTGGGCGTCGAGTCGCGCAACGGGTGCCTGGACGGGGCCAGGCGAGGTCCCGACCGCGACCGCCCGGTCCCGGACGGCCCGGACCGACGCCTGGGCTATACTCGACCATCGGCCGTGCGGCCTCCGCTTCCCCGCCCGCGGCGCCCAGTGAGAGGAGCCCCGAGACACCTTGATCGACCCCTCGGCGCGCGTTCATGCCTCGGCCGACCTCGAGGCCGACGTGACCGTCGGCAGCGGGACCAGCATCTGGCATCGGGCGCAGGTCCGGACCGGGGCGCGGATCGGCTCCCAGTGCATCGTCGGTCGTGATGTCTTCATCGACGAGGGGGTGACGATCGGCGACCGGGTGAAGATCCAGAACGCCGCCCTCGTCTACCACGGCGTGACGGTCGAGGACGGCGTGTTCATCGGCCCGAACGCGATCCTGACCAACGACCGCTACCCGCGCGCGATCACGACCAGCGGCGAGCTCGCCCGGGCCGACGACTGGGTCGTCAGCCCGATCACCCTCCGTCACGGGTGCTCGATCGGGGCCGGGGCGGTCGTCGTCGCCGGCGTCGACGTCGGACGGTTCGCGACTGTCGGCGCCGGTGCCGTCGTTACCAGGACGGTTCCCGACCACGCCCTCGTGGCCGGCAACCCGGCCCGCCGGATCGGCTGGGTGTGCGCCTGCGGGGCCCGGCTGCGCGATGCCAAGGGCGAACCTGCCCCCGCCCGCCCGGACCGCTACGCGGACGATCCGGTCCTCCACTGCCCGTCGTGCGACCGACGCTACGTCTATCTCCCCGACGTCGAGACGCTCGAGGAGCGCCCCGGCGCGCTACCGCAAGGAGCTCCCGCATGATCCCGATCGCCCGCCCCGATCTCGGTCCCGAGGAGGTCGCGGCCGTCACCGAGGTTCTCTCGAGCGGCATGATCGCCCAGGGCCGGAAGGTCGCCGAGCTCGAGACGCGCTGGGCCGGGTTCTGCGGCACCAGGCACGCGATCGCGATGAGCAACGGCACGGTTGCGCTCATGTCGATCTTCGCCGGGCTCGGGCTCGGGCCGGGCGACGAGGTGATCACCGTCGCCCACACGTTCGCCGCGACCGCCAACGCGATCCTGTTCACCGGGGCGCGGCCGGTCTTCGTCGACATCGAGCCGGACACGTACCTGATCGACGCCGCCCGGATCGAGGCGGCGATCACGCCCCGGACCCGGGCGATCGTCCCGGTCCACCTGTTCGGCCTCGTCGCCGACATGGACATGATCCAGGCGATCGCCGACCGCCACGGCCTGGCGGTCGTCGAGGACGCCTGCCAGGCGCACGGCGCGCTCTACCGCGGGCGCCGGGCGGGGAGCTTCGGTCACGGCGCGTTCAGCCTGTACGCGACGAAGAACATGACGACCGCCGAGGGCGGGTTCGTCACGACCAACGACGACCGGCTCGCCGACTGGCTCCGCCTCTACCGGAACCAGGGGATGCGGACCCGCTACGCGTTCGAGATCCTCGGCTTCAACTTCCGGATGACCGACATCGCCGCCGCGATCGGCCTCGTCCAGCTCGACAAGCTCGAGCGCAACACCGCCCGGCGCCAGGCGATCGCGGCCCGCTACGACGAGGCGTTCGCAGACCTGCCGGTCGGGCTGCCGGTCACCCCGGAGGGGCGGACCCACGTCTTCCACCAGTACACGATCGAGGTCGGGCCGGAGCGCGACGCGATCCTGGCCGAGCTGCGCGAGGCGGGCGTCGGGGCCGACGTCTACTACCCGGTCCCGGTCCACCGCCAGGCGTACATCATGGAGCGCGGCCTGCACGCCGACCTGCCCGTGACCGACCGGGCAGCCGCGAGCACGATCGCCCTGCCGATCCACCCCGGCCTCAGTCCCGACGAGCAGGCGGCCGTGATCGCCGCCGTCCGGGCGGCAGTCGAGCGCCACGGGGCCGCCGCCATCCAGGGCGGCCGGGCGCAGTCGATGGCCCGGACGAGCCGATGACCGACGCCACGGCCGGGCGCCCGCCGGCCGCCTCGGGCCTGCCCTCACCCACGGCCGGCCATCCGCGAGCGGCCGGGAGCTGGCGGCCGGCTGGCGACCGGGAGCTGCGGATCGGGCTCGCCGGCCTTGGCTCGATGGGCCGCAACCACCTGCGGGTGATCTCGTCGCGGCCGGGCTGCCGGCTCGTCGCCGTCGCCGACCCCGTCCCGGCGGTGCTCACGGCGGCCGTCGAGGCGAGCGGCGCCCAGGGCTTCGGCGAACCGCTGGCGATGATCGCCGAGGCCGACCTCGACGCGGTCGTCATCGCCGCCCCGACGACGGCCCACCTGCCCCTCGCGCTGGCCGCGATCGAGCGCGGGCTGGCGGTCCTCGTGGAGAAGCCGCTCGCCGCCACGGTCGAGGAGGGGCTGGAGATCCTGGCCGCCGGGCGGGCCCGGGGCGTGCCGGTCCAGGTCGGCCATGTCGAGCGCTTCAACCCGGCCGTCCTCGAGCTCGGCCGGCTCCTGCGGGAGGGCTGGCTGAGCACGGTCTACGCAATCGCGAGCCGCCGGGCAGGCCCCTTTCCGGCCCGCATCCGCGATGTCGGGGTGACGATCGACCTCGCCACCCACGATGCCGACATGCTCTGCTGGATCGCCGGCGAGCGTCCCTCGCGCGTCTACGCCGAGCTCGCCCAGCGGATCCACACGACCCACGAGGACCTCCTGTTCGGGCTCCTCCACTTCCCGTCCGGGACGACCGGGATGCTCGACGTGAACTGGCTGACGCCGGCCAAGCGCCGCCAGCTGACCGTCGTCGGCGAGGAGGGGATGTTCGAGCTCGACTACATCACCCAGCGGCTCACCTTCACCCGGGCCGACGTCAGCCGCCCCCAGCTCGTCGGCGGCTACGCTCCGACCTTCGCCGGCGACGTCGTCGACCTCCCGGTCGCCAGCGCCGAGCCGCTCGCCGCCGAGCACGACGCCTTCCTGCGCGTCGTCCGCGAGGGCGGCCGGCCGGTCGTCGACGGCGAGGACGGGCTGTGGGCGGTCGCGATCGCCAACGCCCTGCTCACCGCCGCGGCCGAACAACGCCCGATCATCCTCTCCGACCTGTCCACGAGGCTGCCTGTCCGATGACGATCACGACCCGCCCCACCTCGACCGGCCCGAGCCTGCTCGGCGGCTCGATCGAACTGCCGGTCAACCCCTGCCTGCACGGTCCGGCACGCCGGACCACCCCGTGGACCGGCGAGGAGGGGACCGCCGGCTCGGTGGCGGTCGTCGGGGCCGGCAAGATGGGCCTGCCGCTGGCCGCCCAGTTCGCCGCCCACGGCTGGCAGGTGACCGCGGTCGACGTCCAGGAGTCGGTCGTGGCGGCGATCAACGAGGGCCGCTCGCACGTCGCCGAGGAGCCGGGCCTGGCCGAGCTCGTGCGCGACGCCCACGCCGCCGGTCGCCTGCGGGCGACGCTCGACGGGGCGGCCGCGGCGCGCCAGGCGGACGTCGTCGTCCTGATCGTGCCGGTGATGCTCGACGACGAGCAGCAGCCCGACTACCGCTACATGGACGCCGCCGTTGCCTCGATCGCGCCCGGAGTCCACGAGGGCTCGCTGGTCATCTTCGAGACGACGCTCCCGGTCGGCGACACCCGGCACCGGTACACGCCCCGCCTCGAGGCCGCCAGCGGGCTGCGCGCCGACGAGGCGTTCTTCGTCGCCTTCTCGCCGGAGCGGCTGTACAGCGGCGCCGCGCTGCGCAACCTGGCCACCTACCCCAAGCTCGTGGGCGGGATCGGGCCGGCGTCCACGGAGCGCGCGGCCCGCTTCTATGCCTCGGTCCTCGACGCCGAGGTGGTCGCGATGTCGGGCGCGGAGGCGGCCGAGTTCAGCAAGCTCGCCGACACCACCTACCGCGACGTGAACATCGCGCTGGCCAACGAGTTCGCCCGCTACGCCGACCGGATCGGGGTCGACGTCCAGGAGGTGATCGCGGCCGCGAACAGCCAGCCGTACAGCCACATCCACCAGCCGGGGCTCGGCGTCGGGGGGCACTGCATCCCGGTCTACCCCCACTTCCTGCTCGCCCGGGCCCCCGAGATGGAGCTCGTCGCGCTCTCGCGCCGGGTGAACGACGGCCAGGTGGGGGTTGCGATCCGGGCGATCCAGAAGGCGCTCGGCGGCCTCGAGGGCGTCCCGGTCCTCGTCCTCGGGGTTACCTATCGCCACGGCGTCAAGGAGCTGGCCTACTCCCGGGCGCTGCCGCTGATCGAGCGGCTGGCGTTCCACGGCGCGTCGGTCTCGGCCTGGGACCCGCTCCTGTCCGAGGACGAGATCGCCCGGACCGGCGCGACCCCGTATCGCTGGGGCGAGCCGAGCGACGCCCGGGCGATCGTCACCCAGACCGCCGATCCGCTCTGGGCCAGGCTCGACTTCGGGCGCTTCCCGGCCCTCGAGGTCCTCTTCGACGGCCGGAATTCGCTCCGCGAGCTGGCGCTTCCCGAGCGGGTCGCCTACCACGGGGTCGGCGTCCCGGCTTCGACGCGGCGGACGCCGGCCGGGGTGCGCTAGGCGGTCGGCGGCCCCCGTCGGCCGGCCCCCGTGCCCGCAGCGGTCCAGGCTCTCGGCGTGCGGATCGTCAGCGTCGTCGGGACGCGCCCCCAGCTGATCAAGGCGGCGGCCCTCCAGCCTGCCCTGCGGGCGCGCCACGACGAGGTCTTCGTGGACACCGGCCAGCACTACGACGAGGCGATGGCCGGGGCGTTCTTCGCCGAGCTCGGCCTGGCCCGCCCGGACCACTCGCTCGGCGTAGGCGGCGGGTCGCACGCCGAGCAGCTGGCGGCGATGCTCACCGGGCTCGAGCCGATCCTGGCCGTCGAGCGGCCGGATGCCGTCCTCGTCTACGGCGACACGAACTCGACCCTCGCCGGCGCGCTCGCCGCGGCGAAGCTCGGCATCCCGGTCGCCCACGTCGAGGCCGGACTGCGCAGCTTCGACCGCCGGATGCCCGAGGAGATCAACCGCGTCGTCGCCGACCACCTCTCGCGCTGGCTGTTCGCGCCGACCCCGACCGCGCTGGCCAACCTCGCCCGGGAGGGAATCACCGAGGGCGTCACCCTCGTCGGCGACCTGATGCTCGACCTCGCGGCACGGGTCGCCGCGGACGTCCGCGACCCGGCCGTCCTGGCCGGGGTGGGCCGCCCGCTCGGGCTCGACCTCCGCCCCGGCGGCTACTGCTTCGCCACGATCCACCGCGCCGAGAACCGCGAGCCGGCCGCGCTCCGGGCGTGGCTGGCGCTCCTCGACGCGGTCGCGTCGCCGGCCCGGCCGGTGATCCTCGCCCTCCACCCGGGGACGCGGGCGGCGCTCGAGCGCGAGGGCGTGTCACCGGGTCCGGTCGTCCGGGTCGTCGAGCCGCTCGGTTACCGCAGCTCGCTCGCCCTCCAGCTCCACGCCGCCGCGGTCCTCACCGACTCGGGTGGCGTCCAGCGCGAGGCGGCCTGGCTCGGGACGCCGTGTCTCGTCCTCCGGCCGACGACCGAGTGGCTCGAGGCGGTCGAGGAATCGGCTGGTCGGATGGTCGTCGTCGGTCTCGATCGGGAACGGGCGGTGGCCGAGCTGGGGCGGCTGGCCCCGCTCGACCGGGCGCCGGAGGATGCCCGCCGGCGGGCGGCCGGGCTGGCGCTCGAGCCGGCCGGGGCGGCCGAGGCGATCGCGGCGGCACTGGAGAGCGGTTCGTGAGCCGGGTCGTCATGTTCGTGTTCAACGACTGCCGGACCGACGCCCGCGTCCTGCGCGAGGCGGCGACGCTCGTCGCGGCCGGCCACGAGGTGACGATCATCGCCCGCCCGACCGACAACGCGGCCCGGGTCGGCGATCGCGAGACGCGCGACGGGTTCGAGATCGTCCGGGTCCCGATCCCGCACGCCTGGCGGCGCTGGTGGATCTGGACGCGCTATCCGTGGCGGGCCCGCTCGTGGCTCCTGTTCCGGGTCCGGAACGCGTTCAGCCGCCCGCCGATCGGGCTCGCGAACGCGCTCGCGGCGGTCGCGCTGGCGGTCGTCAGCCTGCCCTGGCTGGCCGTCCGGGGCGCCTGGTACGTGCTCTGGAACCGCGGCCGGAAGCCGCCCCCGGGTGGGAGCCTGTCGGACTGGCTCGTCCGCTGGCGGTTCGCGATCCTCGGCTGGGCCGAGGCGGCCGCGCGCGAGGCGCCGCTGGCCGACGTCTACCACGGCCACGACCTGACCGGGCTCCCGGCCGCCCTGCGTGCCGCCGAGCGGAACGGCGGCCGGGTCGTCTACGACAGCCACGAGATCTTCCTCGAGTCGGGGACGAACGCGCGGCGGCCGGCCTGGCTGCGCGCCCGGTTCGCCCGGCTGGAGCGGCGCTGGGTCGCCCGCTGCGACGCGCTCGTGACGGTGAACGAGTCGCTCGCCGAGGAGCTCGGGCGACGGTACGCCCCGAGGCGGACGGTCGTCGTCCATAACACGCCCGAGCGCTGGGCCGCCCCCGCCGAGCGCCCCGACCTGATCCGGGCGGCGACCGGCATCCCGGCCGACGAGCCGATCGCCCTCTACCACGGCGGGTTCTCCGCCCATCGCGGCCTCGAGGAGCTCGCCGCGGCGATCCTCGAGCCGGGCCTGGAGCGCGTCCATGCGGTCTACCTGGGCTACGGGACGATGCGCGGCTGGCTCGATCGCGAGGCGACCGAGACGCGCTACGGCGGCCGGCTCCACGTCCTCGACGCCGTCCCCCCGGCCGAGCTCGGGCCGTGGGTCGCCTCGGCCGACGTCGGGGTGATGGCGATCCAGGCCTCGACCCTGAACCACCGCCTGTCGACCCCGAACAAGCTGTTCGAGTGCCTCGCGGCCGGGGTGCCGGTCGTGGCCAGCGACTTCCCGGAGATGCGCCGGATCGTCCTCGGTGACCCGGACGGTCCGCTCGGCGAGGTCTGCGACCCCTCCTCGCCGGCCGACCTGGCGCGCGCGATCGGGGCGATCGTCTCGCTCCCGCCCGATGCGCTCGCCGACCTGCGCGCGCGCTGCCTGAAGGCCGCCCACGAGCGCTGGAACTGGGAAACCGAGTCGGCGCGGCTGGTGGCCCTCTACGCCGACCTCACCGGGACGGGTGCCGGTCGTGCCGGGGCAGGCACGCCGCCCCACGGGACCGGGCCCGGGACCACGCCTGGGATGGAGCCCGGGACGGAGCCCGCACCATGAGCGAGGCGGACGGGATCGTTCCCCAGCGTGCCCTGGTCGTCCTGCCCACGACCGGCGAGTTCGACTCGCGCACGTACCGGATCGCGAGCGCGCTCGCCGCCCGCGGCCACGAGGTGACCGTCCTGGCCAGGCAGGCCCCCGGGCTGGCCGCCACCGAGCGCCACCCGGCCGGCTACCGGATCGTCCGGGTCCCCGTCTCGGCGGTCGACGGGCTGCCCCTGCCGGGCCCGGCCCGCCGGGCGATCGAGCGCCTGCGCACCCGTCGCCGGGGAGCGGGGCGGACGCCGCCATCGACGCCGGCGACGCCCACGACGCCCGCGAGCGGACCGTCGGCCGCATCTGCGGCCCGGGGCCGGCCCGGGCGGCTGCTCAGTGGCCTCGTCCGGATCGCGGCGATCGCCCTGACCGTCCGCTCGCAGCGGCGGGCGGCGCTCGCCACGGTCCGCGCCGCCGGCCTCGGCGCCGACGTCGTCCACGGCATGGCCTACATGGGCATCCCGGTCGCCCTCGAGCTCGGCCGGGCGACCGGCGCGAAGGTCGTCTACGACGCCCGCGACATCTACCTCGAGGCGGCGAACCTCGCCCGCCTGCCCCGCCCGGCCCGCGCGCTCCTCGCCCGGGTCGAGCGCCGCTGGGCCCGCCGGGCCGACCGGGTGCTGACCGTCAACCGCCCGTATGCCGAGGTGATGGCCGCCCGGTTCGGCGTCCCGCTGCCGGCGATCGTCATGAACTGCTCGTATCGCTGGGTCCCCCCCGACCCGCCGGCGCGCCGCTTCCACGATCGGCTCGGGCTCGATCCGGCGACCCGGGTCGTCCTCTACCAGGGCGGGTTCTCCCGGGAGCGGGGGATCGAGCAGCTGCTCGAGGCGATCGGCTCGGTTCCCGGGGCCGTCCTCGTCCTGCTCGGGTACGGGCCGCTCCAGGCCGAACTCGAGGCGCGGGCGGCCGATCCGGCGACCGGCGGTCGGGTCCACGTCCTGCCCGCCGTACCACCGACCGAGCTGCTCGACTGGGTCGCTGCGGCCGACGTCGTGGCGATGCCGATCCAGCCCTCGACGCTCAACCACCGCCTGACGACGCCGAACAAGCTGTTCGAGGCGCTCGCGGCCGGCGTCCCGGTCGTCGCCTCGGACCTGCCCGGGATGGCCGGGATCGTGCGCGACACGGGCTGCGGCCTGCTCGTCGACCCGACCGACCCGGCCGCGATCGCCGCCGCGCTCCGGCGGATCCTCGATGCGCCCGAGGCCGACCGGCGCGCCTGGCGGGAGCGGGCGCTCGCCGCGGCCCACGCGACGTACAACTGGGAGCGCCAGGTGGAGGTGCTCCTCGACGAGTACACGAAGCTGACGGGGCGGCGCTGGTGACGAGGCCGCGCGCCGTCGTCCTCGTCGCCAACCCGGCCGCGCCGTATTCGCGCGGGCTGCGCGTCGCCCGGAGCCTGGCCGGCGCCGGCTACGAGGTCGAGATCGCCGCGCTCGCCGCGGACGACACCCTGCCGCTCGAGGAGCACGACGGCGCGCCGGCTGAGGAGGGCACGGTCGTCACCCGCCGCTACCGGCCGTCGGGCACCTGGGCGCCCTGGGCGACCGGTCGGCCGGGGCTCCGCGGCCGGCTCGGCCCGCTCAGCCCGCTCGGTCGGGCGGTCGACCTCCTGGTCAAGGGGCTCGCCTGGCCGGTCCACGTCCGGGGCTGGTGGGCGACGCTCCGCCGGGAGCTCCCGCCGGCCGATCTCTACCACGCCTGCGGGATCCTGACGATCGGGGTCGCCCTCGACCTCGCCCGGGTGGCGCGCCGGACCGGCCGGCGGGGGATTGTCGTGTACGACGTCATCGACGTCATCCTCGAGTCGAACAACGTCGCCGACGTCCCGCCGCCGCTCCTGACCTGGTACCGCCGCCGCGAGCATGGCTGGGTTCGCCGGGCCGATGCCGTGGTGACGGTCAACGACGCGATCGCCGACCATCTCGCGGCCACCTGGCCGGTCCGCGAGCGTCCGACGGTCCTCCTGAACTGCCAGCCGCGCTGGAGCCCGCCCGAGCCGCGCCCGGACCTGATCCGGGCCGCGACCGGCCTTCCGCCCGAGCGCAGGATCGTCCTGTTCCTCGGTCGCCTCGGTCGCGAGCGGGGGCTCGAGGAGGCGGCCGAGGCCGTCCTCGCCCTCGACGACGCGGCCCTCGTCCTGCTCGGCTTCGGGGCCTGGGCGGATCGCCTCCGGGCGCGCGACCGCGACCCGCGCCATGCCGGCCGCCACGTCACCCTGCCGCCGGTCCATCCCGACGAGGTCCCGGCCTGGACCGCCTCGGCCGACGTCTCGATCATCGCCGTGCCGGCAAACTCGCTCAACCAGCGCCTGAGCAGCCCGAACAAGTTCTGGGAGTCGCTGGCGGCCGGGACGCCGGTCGTCGTCGGGCGCGATCTGGCGGTCATGCGCGCGATCGTCGAGGCCGACCGCCTCGGCGCCGTGGCCGACCCGGCCGATCCGGCCGACCTCGCCCGCGCCCTCCGCGAGGTCCTCGAGCAGTCGCCGGCCGACTACGCCGCGCTCCGTGAGCGCTGCCTGCGGGTCGCCCGCGAGCGCTACAACTGGGAGACGGCCGTCGGTCCGTACCTCGAGCTCGTCGCGCGCCTGGGCACCTGAACCGACCGCCGGCGCGCCCGCGCCCGCACTTGCGAACGCACTTGCGGCCAAGCCGGGCTTCACCGATCATCATGGTCGGCTATCATGATCGACCATGAGAACCGTGACCGCGATGGAGCTCCGTCGGCGCCTGGGCGAGATCCTCGACGCCGCCGCGGCCGGCGAGCCGATCACGATCGAGCGCGACGGCCGGCCGATGGCCGTCCTCGTCACGCCCGAGGCGGCCGCCCGTCTCGACGAGTCCGAGCGGGCCCGGATCGAGCGCGGACTGGCGGCGCTCGACCGCCTGGACGCCTTTCGCGAGCGGATGGCCCGCCTCCACCCCGAGCCCGACGACGGCCTGACGACGGTCGAGTGGCTTCGGCGCGAGCGGGAGAGCCGGGCCGACCAGATCGCCGAGGCGGCGAGCCGCAGGCTGGACGAGATACCCGACACGGACGAGGACGCTGACCAATGACACGCCCGATCGTCCTCGATGCCTCCGCGGGCGTCCCGCTCGTCCGCGCCGAGCCAGAGTCTGCCCGCTGGCGTGCGATCACGGCCCGCTGGCTGCACGAAGGCCGGCCAATCGTCGTCCCCGTGCACTTCTGGCTCGAGCTGGGGAACACGCTCGTGCGCCGGCACCGCTTCAGCAGCGCCTCGGTCCTCGAGGCGCTCCACGTGCTCGACGACCTGGTGACCGAGACCGTGGAGGTCAGCCGGCCGACGCTCCTTCTGGCGATCGACCGGGCTGAGCGTTTCGGGCTGTCGGTCTATGACGCCGCCTACCTGGCGCTGGCAGAGGTGCTCGACGCCGAGCTGGCGACGATGGACCGCGCCCTCGAGACCGCTGCCGGTCCACGCCTCGTTCAACGAGCAGATCACCGGCGCCGCCTCTCCGAGGCCGCTGCTCCGTACCGGTCGCCGAACCGCGTCACCTGGCCCGACTATGCCGGCGCGGGGTCCTACCTCGCCTCGCTCCGGGCCCGGCTCAGGGAGGCGGAGCGGCGGGCGACCGACGCCCGGTAGAGCCGTCTCCGGCCACGGAGGCGGCTCGGCTGCGGAACCGTCAGCGCGCCGCGGCCAGCACCCGCGCCGCCTCGGCCGCCTTCTGCGCCTTCACCTGCTCGGAGTGCTCGCGGTGAATGGCCACGACCTCGGCCGGGTCGCCCTCGGCCGCGATGTGGCCCTGCTCGAGCAGGATCGCCCGGTTGCAGAACTCGGTCACCCAGTTCATGTCGTGGGTGACGAGGACGATCCCCTTCGCCGCCCGGACGAGCTCGAGCACCCGGGCCTGCGACTTCGCCCGGAAGACCTGGTCGCCGGTGGCCAGGACCTCGTCGAGGAGGAGGATGTCCGGGTCGATCGCGGTCGCGATCGAGAAGCCGAGGCGGGCCCGCATCCCGGTCGAATACGTCTTGATCGGGGCATCGATGAACTGGCCGAGGTCGGCGAACTCGATGATCGAGTCGATCCGGCGCGCCATCTCGCGGTGGTCCATCCCCATGAACGCGCCGGCGAGGAGGATGTTGTCGCGGCCGGTCAGCTCGGCGTCGAAGCCGGCCCCGAGCGTCAGCAGGCTCGAGATCTGGCCGCGGACGTCGATCTGGCCCTCGGAGGGGGTGATGATCCCGGCCAGCGCCTGGAGGAGCGTCGACTTGCCCGCCCCGTTCGGCCCGATGATCGCCAGCGACTCGCCCTTGGTCAGGCTGAACGAGACGTGCCGGAGGGCCCAGAACGAGCTCGGCCCGTCGCGCCGGCGGAGGAGGTTGGCGAACGACTGGCGGACGGTGTTCTTGCGCGTCAGGCGCAGGCTGTAGCGGACGCCGAGGTCGCGGACCTCGATCACCGTCGGCGCCCCCGGCCGGATCGCCCCGGGGCTCGTTCCCTCGACCATCACAGGACCTTGGCGAACGCCGGCTCGAGGCGCTTGAAGAGGAGCGTGGCCAGGACGAGCAGGACGACCGAGCCGGCGAGCCAGGCGGCGAGGTGGCCCCACAGGGGCATCGAGGGAGCCCCGGTCGGGGTGCCGTAGATGACGTTCCGGTACGACTCGAAGAACGTGTAGAACGGGTTGATCGCCATGACGTCGGCGATCAGCGGGTTCGTCTCCCTGAGCTTCTCGATCGCGGCGGCCGAGTAGAGGCCGGGCGAGAGGTAGAACCAGAGCCGCAGGGCGTGGCGGCTGACGTTCGCGATGTCCCGGAAGAAGACGTTGATCCCGGCCACGACGAACGAGAAGGCGAGCGTGAAGACGAACTGGACGGCGGCGATGAGCGGGATGAAGACGAGCGTCGGGCTGATCCGGTCGGAGTAGAAGAGGACGAGCAGCCCGGCCAGCGGGATCATCCCGAAGGCAAAGTTGGCGACCCCGGCGAAGGTCGTCGCGGTCGGCAGGATGATCTTCGGGAACTGGATCTGCTTGATCAGCCGTTCCTGGCCGACGACCGAGGTGATCGCGTCGTAGACGCTGCTCGTGAACCACTTCCAGGGCAGGATCGCGGCGAAGATGAAGAGCGGGTAGTCGGGCGTCGTGCGCTGGAAGATGACCGAGACGAGGATGACGTAGACGACCATCTGGAGGAGCGGGTCGAGGATCCACCAGATGTTGCCCAGGACCGTGTCCGAGCCCTTCTTCTTGAGGTCGGCCTGGACGAGGTAGCGGATCAGGCGCCGGCGCGACCACGTCTCGCGCAGCGCCTCTCCGATCAGGCCGAGCGGGCCGGGCCGGATGGCCGTCGAGCGCAGGGAAGCGGGCGCCTCGCGGGCGATCTCCTCGCCGGTGATGTCCATGAGCCGATGTACGGTAGCACGACCGGCTAGCATGGGTCCGTGACCCGCGAACCCCGGCTCCGGGATGGCACGCGCCGCCCGGTGTGCATGCTCGTCCACTCCTACTACGAGGAGGATCCCCGCGTCCGGCGCGAGGCCGAGGCGCTCGTCGCCCGCGGCCGCCCGGTCGACGTCTTCGCCCTCCGCCGCCCGGGCGACGGTCCGACCGGCGAGATCGAGGGGGTCCGGCTCCACCGGATCGACGTCCAGCGCCACCAGGGGGCCGGCCTCGGGACGTACCTCGCCGAGTACCTCGCCTTCTTCGTGCGCGCCGGCTGGGCCGCGACGCGGGCCCACCGCCGCCAGCGCTACGCGCTCCTCCAGGTCCACACCCTGCCCGACTTCCTCGTCTTCGCCGGCCTCCCCCTCCGCCTGGCCGGCGTCCCGCTCGTCCTCGACCTCCACGAGGCGATGCCCGAGTTCTTCCGGAGCCGGTTCCCGGGTGCCTCGAACCCGCTCGTCCACCGGGCGCTCCTCGTCCAGGAGCGCCTCGCGATCGCCGCCGCGGACGCGGTGATCACGGTCAACGACGCCCTCGCCGACCGACTCGAGGCTCGGGGCGTCCGGCGCGACAAGGTCACCGTCGTCCTGAACAGCCCCTCGCTGGCGCGGTTCGACCCGTCCCGCGCTCCGGCCCGGCCGTTCCTGGCCGACGGTCAGCTCCGGCTCGTCTATGCCGGCGCGCTCACGCCGACCTACGAGCTCGATGTCGTGCTCGCGGCACTCGCCCGGATCGAGGCCCGCCGCCCGGAGCTCCAGGTGCGCCTCGACCTCTACGGCCGGGGCGACTCCGAGCCGGCCCTCCGGGCCCGGGCCGAGGCGCTCGGCGTCGCCGATCGGGTCGCGTTCCACGGCCGGATCCCGATCGAGGAGGTGCCGGCCGCGATCGCCGCCGCCGACATCGGGCTCGCCCCGACCCGGCGCGACCGGTTCACCGACGTCAGCCTCTCGACGAAGATCTTCGAGTACGCGGCGATGGGCCGCCCGGTCGTGGCGACGCGCCTGCCGATGGTCGAGCGGACGTTCGCCGAGGGGACGGTCGCGACATACCCGGCCGGTGACGCCGAGGCGATCGCCGACACGATCCTGCGCCTCGTCGACCGCCCCGCGGAACGCGCGGCCCGGGTCGAGCGGACACTCGAGCGGGTCCGCGAGCTCGCCTGGGAGCGCGAGGCGGAGCGGTACGTCGGACTGATCGAGCGCCTCGCCCGGGACGGGCTATCCTCCCCATCGTGACCACCCCGCTCTTGCCGGCCGACCAGTCGGCCCCGGCCGACCAGCCCGCCCCGGCCGACCGGCGCCTCGCGATCGTCGGGCTCGGCTATGTCGGCCTGCCGCTCGCGATCGCCTTCGTGGAGGCCGGCCTCGAGGTCGTGGGCGTCGATGCCCAGGAGGAGCGGGTGATCGAGCTGCGGGCCGGCCGCTCGCCGATCGACGACGTCGCCGACGATCGTCTCCGGGCCGCCCTCGCCCGCGGCCTCGCGCTCGCCCACACGGACGACGCGGACCTCGGGTCGGTCGACGTCGTCTTCGTCTGCGTCCCGACCCCGATCACCCAGTCGAAGGATCCGGACCTCGGGCCGGTCCTCTCGGCCGCCGGGCTCGTCGGCCGCCACCTTCGGCCGGGCCAGCTGGTCGTCCTCCAGTCGACGACCTTCCCGGGCACGACGACCGGCCCGTTCCGGGCCGAGCTCGAGCGCTCCGGGCTTGTCGCCGGGCGCGATTTCGACCTCGCCTTCGCCCCCGAGCGGGTGAACCCGGGCGACCCGGCGAGCGCCCGGCGCGACGTCCCCCGGCTCGTCGGGGGCGCGACCCCGGCCGCCACCGCCCGGGCCGCGGCGCTCCTGCGCCGGATCAACTCGACCGTGGTCGAGATGAGCTCGCCCGACGCGGCCGAGCTGGCCAAGCTGCTCGAGAACGTCTTCCGGAACGTGAACATCGCCCTCGTCAACCAGCTCGCCCTCCTGTGCGAGCGGATGGGGCTCGACGTCTGGGAGGTGATCGACGGGGCGGCGACGAAGCCGTTCGGGTTCATGGCCTTCCGGCCGGGGCCGGGGGTCGGCGGCCATTGCATCCCGGTCGACCCGTACTACCTCGCCTGGCGGGCGCGCGAGTTCGACTTCGTCGACCGCTTCGTCGAGCTCGCCGGCGACATCAACCTGGCGATGCCGCGCCACGTCGTCGACCTCGTCGCCGAGGCGCTCAACGACCGCGGCCGGGCCCTCCGCGGGGCGCGCGTCGGCATCCTCGGCGTCGCGTTCAAGCCGGACGTCCGCGATCCGCGCAACTCGCCCGCGGCGGACATCCTTGCCCTCCTCGCCGGGCGCGGCGCGGAGCTCGCCTACCACGATCCGCACGTGCCCCGCTTCCGCGCCGCCGACGGGCGCGAGCTCGCCAGCCGGCCGCTCCGGGAGCTGCTCGACGGCTCGGACGTGGTCGTCGTCGTGACCGCCCACCGGGCGATCGAGTGGGACGAGGTCTACGCCCGCGCCCCGCTCGTCGTGGACACGACGAACAGCTCGCGCGGCCGGGCGCTCCGCCCCCGCCAGGTCCTCCGGCTCGGCGCGGGATGGTCGGGCGGCGGGATGCGGTAGCATACCGCCCGTCCCCGGCGGTCCGGACGTCCTCCGCCGCGCGTCTCGTCGAAGCTCCGTACGAACAGGATCAGGCACCCGTATGACCTTTCGAGCCAGGCCCGTCGTCAAGCGGGCGCACCGACCGTCCTGGGAAACCGAGGGTCGGCACAACCTCTACCTGAACATCGGTTTCGGGCTGATCGTCCTCCTCGCGGTCCTCATCCTCGCCGCGGCCGCCGGCGCGAGCTACTACGGCGAGCACTTCGCCTCGGTCGCGACGGTGAACGGGGAGACGATCAGCAAGGACGACCTGCGCGACCGGGTCGCGGTCGACGGCTTCCGGCTCGACCGCTCCGAGCGCCTCGTGCGCGACCAGCTGAACAGCGGTCGGACGACGAAGGCGGCCGCCGACCAGCAGCTCTCCTCGATCGCCCAGGCGCGCCAGAACCTGGCCAGCTCGTCGCTCGAGCGCCTGATCGACGCCACCCTCCAGGCCCAGCTCGCGGTTCGCGAGTCGATCTCGGTCACCGAGGAGCAGATCGACGCACAGCTGGTCAAGGAGGCGACCCGGCCCGAGCAGCGCCACATCTGGGCGATCGAGTTCAAGCCCGAGCTGTCGCCGAACGCGACCTCGCCGACGGCCGAGCAGAAGGCCGCCGCCCGGGCGAGGGCGGAGCAGGCGCTCGCCGCCCTGAAGGCCGGCACGTCCTGGGAGGAGGTCGCCAGGGGCGCCTCGGCCGACGCCGCCGCCCAGGGGGGCGACCTGGGCTGGGCGACGAAGGACGGACCGTTCGACCAGGGCCTCCTCGACGCCCTCTTCGCCGCCCCCAAGGACACCCCCACCGACGTGATCGAAGGCGCCGACGGGACGTACCGGATCGGCCGGGTGACCGACATCGCGCCCGCCCGGACCGACGCTGACTACGAGCAGCAGATCAAGGATGCCGGGGTGTCGATGGTCGCCTACCGCAAGGCGGTCCGGGCCGACCTGATCCGGACCGCGCTCGACGAGAAGATCACCGCCCTGGCGACCGGGGCGCCGAGCCTGATGCGCCAGGTGAGCGAGATCTTCCTCCAGGGCAGCCCGGGGGGCGCCCCGGTCGACGAGGTGAAGGCGGCCCACATCCTCTACTCGCCGAACGGCGACCCTGCCAAGGCGAAGGACCTCGCGGCCGACGACCCGGCCTGGAAGGCGGCCGAGGAGAAGGCGAACGCGGCCTACCAGGCGCTGCGCAAGGACCCCTCGAAGTTCGCCGAGCTGGCCAGGACCGAGAGCGACGACAAGGTCTCCGGCGCCGACGGCGGCACGCTGCCCTGGTTCAAGCAGGCCGACGTCGATCCCTCGTTCGCGGCGGCGGTCTTTGCCCAGGGGCTCACCCCGGGCGAGATCCTCGCCCCGGTCAAGTCCCAGTTCGGCTGGCACGTGATCCGCTTCGACGCCCGCCGGGCGGACGCCTCGATCAGGATCAAGCAGCTCCATGACGAGGCGGTTGCCCCGAACGCGGACTTCGCCGCCCTCGCCCGGGCGAACTCGGACGGGCCCCAGGCGGCCGACGGCGGGGCGCTCGGCTGGATCGCCCGCAACCAGATCGCCAAGGAGCAGGAGGACGCGATCTTCGCCACCCCGGTCGGCGCCGTCAGCGAGGTTCTCGCCACCCCGTCGGGCTACTACATCTTCAAGGTCTGGAAGGAAGAAACGCGGACGCCCGACGGCGAGCAGCTCGCGACCCTGAAGGCGCAGGCGTTCCAGCGCTGGTACGCGACCGAGAAGGCGGCGGCGAAGATCGAGCGGTCCGGCGGACCGCCGCCGCCGACCCAGTAGGAGGAGAGTCGGCCGACGTGCTCGATGCGCTCGTAGCCGAGGCGCGGGTCCGCTGGGGGCTCGACCTTGCGGCCGGCCTCCAGGTCGTCGCCGCCGAGCGGATCGTCGCCAGCCCGATCGAGCCGTCGCGGCCGCTCCTGGTCGTGCCCCTGGCGACCCTCGGCGCCGAGCGGGCGGGGGCCGCGGCAGGGAGCGCCGGCCGGACGCCGGGCGCCGGCGGGCCGGATGGGGCGGGGGAGCCCTCCGAGGCGGGGTTGCCGCTGCCCGGCCGTCACGGGCCGGCCGGCCGCGAGCCGCTGCCGCTCCTGCGCCGGCTCTACCCGGCCGACCATCCGGTCGGGCGGTTCGGTCGGACCGAGGGGACGACCGTCGGTGGGCTCGTC
>Ga0334722_10000305_pt1 | contig 74870 bp, 62 predicted proteins | sample C3_bottom_MG_FD_207210 | JGI IMG/M metagenome (GOLD analysis project Ga0334722, IMG submission 207210) | Sediment microbial communities from Yellowstone Lake, YNP, Wyoming, USA - C3_bottom | ecosystem: Environmental > Aquatic > Freshwater > Lake > Sediment | place: USA: Wyoming | collected...
CACGCACGCATACAACGGCAAGCACCAGAAGCACACGGACTCGGCGACATACAAGTTCGCGTGCGAGCTCTGCCATGCCACGTTGAACGCATCCGGCAACACCTCGCACGCGGCCGGCGACGTGTCGAGGAGGCGCTCGGCGCAGATGGTGTTCCACACCGCTACAACGATGTGGCGCACGATGACGTATGGCAAGGACCTGGCCACGCTCAGGCGTTACCGCGAGATGGACGCGGCGCTCGGCACTACCGGCCTGGTACCGACGTACACGGCCTGGACGACTATCCCGGGGAACTCGTTTGCGGACACGGTCAACACGAGCAGGCAGTACACCGAGGGCAAGTGCGCCAACGTATGGTGCCACAGCAACGGGCAGACAGCGATTGGCTACCCGGCGCGGTACCCGAACTGGTCCACGGCGGAGACGTACAACTGCACGGGCTGCCACGGCAACAGGACGACTAACACGCTGTCCGGCAAGCACCAGTCGCACGTGAACACCGCCGACATCGGCAACTTCGGCTGCACGGACTGCCACGTGAAGACCGTAGGCGGCGACACCGTGATAGACAACTTCACGTACCACGTCAACGGGACCAGAAACGTCAACATGACGACCATGACCGTGAACAACTACACCGGCGGCTACTACCCGGCTGCGGGCAACTGCCGCAACGTGTACTGCCACAGCTCCGGCCAGGCGACCGCCGGAGCCCCGGACAACACCCCGGCCTTCAGGGTGACGCCCGTCTGGGCAACCGGCACGGTAACATGCGACAGCTGCCACGGCGCAGAGGCTGCGGTCCTGCCTTCCGGCGCGCCTGAGTACGCCAACACGTCCACGGCGAGCCGCGCGCAGTTCAACGGCCACTCCGTACACGCGAAGGCGGTGACCGACTGCATCAAGTGCCATGCCAACACGGTGGCGGCGTCCGGCACGGCCCTCCTGACGGGTACTACGCTCCACATCAACGGGAGCCGCGACGTGGTCTTCCAGGGCGCTGGCACATACTACCCGGCGACGAAGCGCTGCTCCAACGTATCCTGCCACCCGCTCGCTACGCTTGCGTGGGGCCAGGGCTGGACCACGGGCGGCAAGGCGCAGTGCACAGACTGCCACCAGAACAAGGTCACCGACACGGAGACGGACGACTTCACTTACAACAACGGCACTCCGGCCACCATATCGTACTTCCAGTACACCTCGGTCGGTCACGGCAAGCAGGGGCAGTACAGGTACGGGACCAACAACGGCGCGAACAAGGCATGCGGCGCATGCCACGACTCAGCGGCGAGCCACGGCGAGACGTTCAACCCGTTCAGGCTGTTGTCCTCGACTACGTACGGCCCGCAGACGCCTAACGCGCTTTGCTCGCAGGCGGGCTGCCACACGCAGGACCTGACCAAGATGCACAACCAGGCGAACGCGGCTGGCAACGTCAACCCGTGGAGCTTCACCCCGAAGTGCATCGACTGCCACGACCCGCACGGCGACAACGGCGGCAACGACACCGCGTACAGGAACTACGCGATGATACAGAGCTTCGTGAACAACACGTCGGGCAGCGACAAGTACGGCACGTTTACAAATGCGCGCCGTCCGATGGACTTCCCGGCGGAAAGCCCGAGGCCGGCATCCAAGACCAGGGCGAGCTTTGTCTCGACCACGAACGAGGACGGTATATGCAACATATGCCACAGGCGCGGCAGCCCGGCTAACAACAGCGCGAGCAACGCGGGCTACTTCAACCGGTACACGTCTTCGGAGCGTTCGCACAACCCGGCAGGCGTCTGCAACACCTGCCACTCGCACTCCGGCGGCTTTGCGGGCGCGGGCGACTGCCTCGGCTGCCACGCTGCCTCAGCGGGCGGCGACAGGCAGGCGATGAGCGTCGAGTTCAAGAAGAAGTCGCACCACATCCAGGGCAACCAGGACGTGACGGCGAACTACGGCCTCATCAAGCCCAAGCACTGCGCAGTGTGCCACGGCGAGGCGAACGACGACGGCTCGACCAACGGACATCCGAGCGGCGGGACCAAGGCCGTCATACTGAAGGTGTGGGGCGGCGCGTTCGTGAATAAGACCGGCACGGTCGGCGTGGCGAGGACCTTCATCAGGTACTCGACAGGCAACAGCAACACCGGCGGGTATGCGACCAAGTCGGTCGGTCAGAAGATAAACAGGTTCTGCGCCGGCTGCCACAACTCCGGCTACAACGGCACCACCGCTACCCCGTTCAACCTCATGGGCGCAGGCGACGCGAAGACGCCTAACACCTACGACGTAGCGAGCGGCGGCACGGGCGCAGGCTCGGTATTCGCGCGCTACTCGGCGACAAACACTACGCTGTTCAGCAAGTACTCGCCGCAGACCTACAACGTCGTGCCTCAGATAACCAAGGCGTTGTCTCCGCACGGCAACACGTCAGGCAACCAGAGGGGCGGCGTGACTTCGTCCGCGACGCAGGGCAACTGGGTGGACGACCAGAACGCGGCCACGATAAAGAAAGTCGGTTGCATAGACTGCCACAACTCGCACGGCTCGAAGGTCGGCCAGAACACGAGCAACACGCTGCCTCTGACCAGCTACTCTTCCAGCTCGGCGACATATCCCGGCAGCGCTGGCGTGGACGGAGCTATCTTGAGGGAGTACTCGTCCTCGTACCTCAACAAGTACATGCCGACGCAGGGCGGGGCGACCAGGCTGTACTCAGGCGGTGCCGCCTTGTGCTTCGACTGCCACCTGGGCGAAGTCAGCGGCGATTCGTGGGTGGCCAAATACTCCAACTTCGGCAACAGGTCCACCGTAGACAGCTACTACGATGCGGGCAGGTGGCAGACCGCCGACCTGTGGAAGGGCAACTTCACATACAAGTACGGACAGGCCTCAGGCAACGGGTACGGCAGTCAGAAGGGCGGCCACTTCGGCGCGAGCGCGGCGCTGACGAACGCCCCCGCCGGCACCGACAACTACATCAGGGGCCGTTGCGTCAAGTGCCACGACCCGCACGGCGTGCTCCCGACGAAGACGGACTCGGGCTATATGGTACCGGCCCTGAAGGGCACATGGATGACCTCGCCGTACAAGGAGGACAGGGTGGCCAGCATAACCGGTGCGTCCACTGCGACTAACTTCGACCCCAACGTCTACGCGACAAACAGGCGCGGTGGTTCAAGGACAGCCCTTACGGCGCCGTCGCGGTACTCGCCGAGGTTCGACTACAACAACCCGCCGGTAGTAGGCGGTGGCTATGGCAGGGGTGCCACCGGCACGGGCTTCGGTAAAGGCAGCAACGGCTTCGACGGGTACTTCATAGACGACAACACGTTCGGCACGAACCTGACCTACGGGAACGGCGCAGGCGGCGTTACGGACAACGGTACGGCCAACTCGGTGTACAGGAACGCCACTACGGCGAAGCACATGACCCAGCCCGACACGCAGTTCGCGGGGCTCTGCACCACCTGCCACACGGCGGCGAACCTGCAGGCGATCACCTACTCGAACGGTACGTCTACGGCTATACACGTACACAACACCGTCAAGGGCTGGTTCACGGTCGGGAACGCGTCCGACCTGTTCAAGAAGCGGAACGCCAACGGGCATGAGATGGCCTACGTGTCCGCTACCCCGTTCAATACCACAGGCGTGGACTGCACCTCCGGGTACAACGGCCAGTCCGACAACAGCACGGCGGAGCCGATGCCCGCGGGCTACCGCTGGTCGGTGTACGCTGGTACGGGCACTGCGTTACCCTCCACCGGGTACACAGTGAACAAGGGCGCGGCGGATACCGGCGGCCAGACGCACAACGGTTACATCCAGGGCGCCAGCACCGGGAAGGGCTTCCACCAGTTCCCGTGCTCCAAGTGCCACACTGCGCACACGAGCAAGCTGCCGAGGCTGATGAGGACCAACTGCATGGACACGGGCCCGAGCATTACCACGCCCAAGCACGCGACCAACTACACATACCCGCTGTGCGACACCCGCACGGGCTCGGCTGGTCAGACCACGGACCCGACCACCATGATGACCTGCCACAACCAGAGGCATGAGAACCTGACCGGCAAGGACGGCTGGAACATCAAGACCGGCTGGTAAACATTAATAACTCCCCCTTCCCCCTCTTGTCCAAAGAGGGGGACAGGGGATGTTACTTAACCATAAACCAATAACTGTGAAAGGAGGTAAACCATGAAGATAAAATACACCGCACCGAAAGTGGTGGCCAGCTCGAACGTCCACCCCTGCTAAACGGCTCACAATGCGAGGGGTCAGTACCCTAAAACAAGGTCGGCATATTTGCCGGCCTTGTTTTATTGAAGGCATGGTATAATATTCTAAGAATGATGCTATTTATACGGGAGGCACTGGCATGAGGATACGACACGCATTATTTATGTCCGTAGCGATGGTTGTTTCTGTCGTGTATATTGGCGCGCTGCCGGCGGTTGCAATGGCCCAGGCGGGGCCTGCAGAGGCCGACATACCGGGGCTTATGGTGCAGTTAGGGAGCCAGGACCAGGTCGAGGCGGCCAGGGCCGTTACGTCGCTCGCAGGGCTAGGGCCAAAGGCCGTGCCGTATCTCTTGGACGCGCTCAAAAATGGGGTTAATGTCGACGGGGTCCTCGGCGTACTGTGGGAGGTCAGGGACGAAAGGGCTATCAGGCCGGTGGCGGAATACATCAACAGCGGATACCAGGACCGCGCAAAGGGGGTCCTCAGGGCGTACGGAAACATGGCAGTCCCCGTATTGGCGGGACTTCTCAAGGACCCGTCATACAGGGACGCCGCCATCGACGTGCTGAAGGACATCGTGCCTTCCGAAGAGTCCTTGAAATCAGTACGGCCGTTGCTCGGCGGCGTCGCAGCCGAACGGGGCGGGGCGGCCCTTGTGCTCGGCTGGTGGAAGGACAAAGGGTACGCCGGGATGGTCGAGGGCCTCTTGAAGGACGCGGACCCGGACGTCAGGCGATACGCCCTGGACGGTTATGGGATGATGTATTCGGACAGCCCCGAGCGCTTTAACCAGTCCATCCTGATGGACATATTAAAAAATGACCCGTTTCCGGACATAAGACAACGGGCCGTCCTCCTCCTGGGGCAACACCCCACAGAGAACATCGTCGGCACTATTATCGAGGTGATGAAAAAGGAGAAGGACAAGATGGTGCTCCACGCGGTACTCCACACGGCGGGAGTGACGAAAGACCCGAGGGTTGCGCTTCCGCTCCTCGAAGCGCTGGAAAAGCAGGACGACCAAAGGTTGAAGGCAGTAGCGATATGGTCGTTAGGCAACGTCAAGTCGGAAGAGGCGGTCCCTTACATACTCGACACACTTAAACAGAAAGTGGAATTAGACGAACTGCTCGACACGTCATTTGATGCGTTGGCCAACATAGGCAAGCCGGTGGACGTCAGGCCATATTTAAAATACCTTGCCATAGATGACCGGCATGGCAGCACGAAGAGGCTGCTGAACCTGATAAAAGCGTATGCCTTGCCAGGCGATGACGAGACTATAAAAGCGCTCGAACATTACAAGGCGACGTCGGTGAACGAGGACCTTGCCGAAGAGGCAGGCATGATACTCGAAAAGATAAAGTGATTACCTGCCACCGGATTATGAAATCCGTTGAAGCAGGTCAGACGCGTCACTATAGCCGGGGTCAAGTTTAAGCGTTTTTCTAAGTTCATCCTTGGCGGCACCCATCTTGCCGGCGCCGAAGTATGCCACTCCCAAGAGGTAGTGTATTTCCGGGTCGTCGGGCGAGATGTCGTCGGCAACCTTCAGTTTCTCTATAGCCTCGGTATATCTACCCTCCGACCCTAATATTACGCCTTGCATCTTGTAGGGGTCCGGTTCCTCTGGAAAAAGCCCTGAAGCGAGTTCCAACTGTTTCAGGGCTCCCTCGTTATCCCCGTGGGCAGTCAGGATGTCGCTCCTGCTCATATAATAGTCAGCATTGACAGGCCCGATACTGAACGCCTTGTCCAACAGCCTTTCGGCTTCATCGTCCCGGTGGAGCTTATGAAGTATGCCGCCGGCAAAGATGAGGGTATCGGGGTTTTTGGGGTTGAGCTTGATGGATGTCATAATTTCGGTTAAGGCCTGCTCCGGCTTCGAATCCCGGGAATAGATGTACGCAAGCGCATAATGGGGATAATAATTGAGAGGGTTGAGCCTTGCCGCTTCACGGGCGGCTTTTTCCGCTTCAGGGCCATAGCCCCCGCTCATAATGTATGTTTCAGCCATGTGGAAAAGGTAAGGGGGATAGTTCGGGAAAATCTCCAGCCAGTGCTTATACGTGTTTGTCTTGTTTATTAGAAAGCCCTTCTGGTCATGCCAGTACGGGTTTCTTTCTGCCGTATCGACGGCGAACGTCAGTAAAATCAAGGACAGTATCACCATGGCGTATCGCCTACCACTTGTCAACGCGCCGTAACCCTCCACCTTGGAAAGAAAGACCCCCAATATCAGGCAGGGGCCAAGGACTGGGATATACATGGCCCGCTCGGACATTATAATTCCGACCGGGATAATGTTTGAAACGGGGAGCAGCGCTATAAAGAAAATCAGTATACCGAAAAATACAGCGCTGGAAAACCGGATAATCCTGCCCGCAAATACGATGGTTAAGACAATGGATAATATCGGCAGAAGGACCTCGAATTCGAATAACGAATGTGGCACCGGGAACAGATAATCGATCTGAAGGGAGAAAGGCAGAAACGAAAGCCTGACGTAATGAGAAAACGCCTTGCACATAATCAAGAAAGCATCATAAGCCTGTATGTGCTCTAATATCTGCTGATTGCCCGAGGGCCCAAAGCCCTTGAGCACGAGAAGCCTGACAGGCAGATATATAATAAAGACAGCTGCATAGGGGTATAAACGGCGGAACAGGTGGGACGCCCTGGACTGCCCCGGGGCCGGCTCCTCGAATATAATCAGGTATGCGGCAAGGAGGGCGGGTAATATAAAAGCCCCTTCTTTAGCCAACAGCGAAAGCAGGAAGAAGAGTGGCGCAAGGAATTTATGTATGGGCCTGCCGGGCGTCTTCAGGAAGGACAGTGTTGACAAAAGCGCGAAAAACGACCACAACAGTTCGGCCCTTCCCGATACCCAGGCGACGGACTCGGTGTGCACGGGATGGGCCGCAAAGAGCAACGCGGTGAATAAGGGGGTCCTGTCCTCTTTCAATATAATCTTCAGGTTAAAATAGACCAGTACCGAACACAGGAAATGAAGCAGTATGTTGTCCAGATGGTACAGGAAGGGCTTAAGCCCGGCGACAGAATATTCAAAGAGAAATGAGAGCATGGTCAGGGGGCGGTAAAGGCCTGTATTTTGGAACCCGGCATGCTCCCAGTATTCCATATTGAAGAGGCGGGGGATATTGTGCCAGTTTTTTATAACCGGGTTTTGATAGACAAGGACGACGTCATCGTAGACAAAGGCGTTGGACAGGGCATTAAAATAAGATGCAAGGATAAGGCCAAAGATGAGCAGTAGATATAACGGCTCTTTTTTGTCTTCGAAGATACGTCCCATAATTCCGGAATGATAGCACGATAATATAAAGGTAATCAACAGAATTGTACCGCATCCGAAACATGCTGGTGGCCGGGCCGGTTTTATGTTATAGTGTATAATATTATCATGTAGTCCCGGCGCAGGCGTCCTGGATGTTTCTGGCACGGTTTTTGCACCTACATAATATAATAAATGGAAGGGGGTGAATGGATGAGGAAGATAACGTACACAAAGCCCCTTGTTGTAGGAAGCTCCAACGTGCACCCTTGCTAGGGAAGCATTGCGGGCCTCCAAACTTTTAGCAAGGCCGCCATCGACGATGGTGGGCCTTGCTTTTTTTTTGCCTTCGTGATACCCTGAACATGGCGATAACCCGAGTCCCTTCATGAGGCAAGACCATGAGACGGTTGGTTTTTTCTCTCGTATTGGCAGTCTTCCTGGCTGCCCCGTATTATGCCCACGCCGCCGGCCCGAAGGTCGTCCTTTCGACCGAGGAATGGATAATGGGCAACATATACCAATGGAGCAACCCTTCCACAACTGTAGAGATAAAGAACGTGGGAGACGAAGAACTGAAGGTGCTGGACGTAAAGGCCTCTTGCGGTTGCACGGCGGTGGTGTTGTCCGACAAGGTGGTAAAGCCGGGCGGCAAGGCGGAGTTGAAGATAGACTTCGACTCGATCAACTCCCTGGGCCTGATGAGGAAGATAGTAAAGATAACCACCAACGACCCGGTCACCCCTGAGAAAATAATCAAGATAGTCGGGTTCATAAAGAAGGACAGGGCGGCGATAGCGTACGTATCGCCTGAATATATCGACCTGGGCGTCGTCGCGCCTTACGAGACACGGTATATCTCACTGAACGTGGGCAACAAGGGCAACGCAGACCTAAACGTAGGCGGCCCCCGGTTTCCTGACGGCTGGTTCTTGGACTCGTCCTTACCTTCCATTGTGGCGCCGGGCGCAAAGGTTGCCGTCAGGCTCGGCTACAGGCCGCCGGTAAAGTCCGGCCCCATAAACGGTGAGATAACAGTGGGGTTCCCCGGCCAGGCCGACCACAGCCTCAAGGTTGCCGGGTACATCAGCGAACAGGCCAGCGTGGTCGACTCCGTGGTTGTATCGCCCGCCGGGTTCAAGGTTACAGGTAACACACGCGCACCTTTACTGGAGCTTGCCGTCAAGAACGCAGGCAGTGGCCCTGTACTCATAGAAGGGGTGGACAGCTCGCTGGATACTACCGGGACAAGCGTATCCGCGTCCGAGATTGCACCAGGCGACACCGGCAGGGTGAGCGTATCGCTGAAGCCTGAGGGCCTGAAACCCGGCGGAAAGGGTTATCTGTACCTGAGGGTGGCCGTGCCCATAGAAGTTGAGGGGGCAGGCGCTAAATGAAGCAAGGGCTTGCCACGCTTGCGTTAATATTCGTCCTTATTGTAGCAACGGCCACTCCCGCCCGTACCGAGACAGCGGCGGCACTCACTCTCTCCTCCCCCACCCGGCCCGCATGGACAGATACGTCGGGACAGGCGTTATTTCCCCTCGACACCGTCAAAGTCATCGCCACGGTCACGCTGACAGGTACTGATAAGAAAAAGGTGGAGTTCGTATGGCATGACCCCACGGGCCGCGTATATTCGCATGTGGCGAAGCTCGGCTTCCCGGCCAGAGGCGGGGACATCGTTACCATATCAGACGGCATAGAGGTCGCAGGCAGGCCGCCTTCCGAAATACCCGGCTGGTGGGACGTGGACGCGGTTACGCCGGACGGAAAACTGTCAAAAAAGTTTCTTCTGACAAAAAACCGCCATATCCTCACCGTGATGAGCGGCATAGCCGAGGAAATTATAGCGGATATCCCTTCACTTGACCTGGCATCTCCCGAAGATGCAGTGGCCCTGAACATTTTCTTTTCCTCCCCCGACGACACAGTCCGCATGTCTGCGCTTGAGTATCTGTCCGGTCTTGGCGGCGAGTGGTCGGTCAGGGCGTACGAGCGCGGGATGTCTGATGCGTCGGTATCCGTGCGGGTGTACTGCGTGGGCCTGCTTGTCCCGCTTGGCGGCAAGGTGTCTGCTGACACGGCAGAGAAGGCCGCGTCCGACGCCTCACCGGACGTGCGTAATGCGCTTTGCGAGGCCCTTGGCCGTTACGCTGTATCTGGCCGTGTGTCCATCCTCGGCAGGCTGATTAAAGACACGGACGCTACCGTGCGTGCTTCCGCGCTCGGCGCCGTATTGAAGGCGGCGGACGAGGACATGTCTTCTGCTGCCATAGAAGGCATGAAGGTCGGGGACGCTGCGTTCCGTAAGTCCATTGTGCAGTCTCTGTCCGGCCCGCGTCCGGCGTGGCGCAGCTCCGTGTACCTGCTCGGCCTGAAGGACGCGGACGCGGAGGTGCGGTACGCTTCTTTAGATGCGCTTGCAACAGACGGCACGCCTGGCGTCGAAGAACAGGTAAGGCCGTTCGTGGACGACCCGGACGAGAAGGTGTCTCTCCTTGCCGTAAAGTACCTGGGCGCGCTTGGCGACGTTTCGTCTGTAGACCGCGCGGCCAGCTCTGCGCACGATACTGTCAGGAGTTTTGCGCTTGGCTGGCTCAGGGGCCGGAAGGGCGTAGGTGGCGCGTCCGGGCTGATGTCCTTCCTTAAAGACAAGGACCCCGCCGTGCGCCGTTCTGCGGTGGAGGGCCTTGAGCTTGCAGGCGATGCGGGCGCACCCGGCCTTGTCGCAGCCCTTAAGGACGAGGACAAGGGCATAAGGCTTGAGGCGGTGTCCGGGCTTTCGAAGCTTGGCGGCGCGGCCGTCGACGCGGGCATGGAAGGCGCGCTTGGCGATACCGAGCCGCTAATCCGCATCCAGGCGTTGTCTTACCTGATAAGCAGGGGCGTACCCGGCCTCGTGGGCATATTGGGGCGTTCAGCGGGAGACGCGAGCGCCGAGGTGCGCACCATCGGCCTCGGCGCGCTTGTCGGCATGCCCGGCCCTGATGCCGTGTCCGCGCTGATGGCCTATTACAGCAAAGGCGATTCCCCGACCAGACGTACGGTAATAGACGTGCTCACAGGTAGCCCGGAGCGTTCTTCTGTGGACGTGCTTACAGCCGGGCTTGGCGACACCGATGCGGATATACGCTTTGCGTGCGTGAAGGCATTGATAAAACGCGGCGTGCATGCGCCCTTGTACGCCCTTGCAGGCGACCCCGATGTGAAGGTGCGCCGCGCTGTGCTCGGGATGATGCGGGACGCCCCCGCGCCTGATATGTTGCCTGCGCTACTTGGTGCGCTGGACGACACGGACGAGGTAGTGCGCCTGAGCTCAGTTAAGGCCCTCGGCGGCATTGCGGGTGACGCTGCGGGCGCTGGCCTGTCGAGGGCGCTCGACGACGCCTCCGAAGAGGTGCGCGGTGCGGCGAAGGTTTTTATCCTGGACAGGCGTGACGCGGGCTCTCTAACGGGCCTAAGCAAGCTGCTGTCATCAAGCGATGCTCGCACGCGTGCTGTAGCGCTCGGCGCAATAGACGGGATACCCGGCGTGAAGTCCGACGACGCCATCTCAGGCGCGTATGCGTCTGCACACGCGGATACAAGGGCGGATGCGTTGAAGCGCCTTGCCAGGCGCGGCTCACCCATGCTCGCCAACATAGTGAGGCAGGGGATAGCCGACCCTGACAAAGACGTGCGTAAGGCCGCGCTTGGCGCGATGGACGCAGTCGGCGACGCCGACAAGAAGGATATATGCGCAGCAGCCGTCTCATCTACATACGAAGAGGTGCGCCTCGCAGGAATAGAAAAGTTAAAGGGCTTTGGAGGGGAGGCCACACTGCCAGCCCTTTCCTCCCCCGACGATATTGTCCGCATGTCTGCGCTTGAGTATCTGTCCGGTCTTGGCGGCGAGTGGTCGGTCAGGGCGTACGAGCGCGGGATGTCTGATGCGTCGGTATCCGTGCGGGTGTACTGCGTGGGCCTGCTTGTCCCGCTTGGCGGCAAGGTGTCTGCTGACACGGCAGAGAAGGCCGCGTCCGACGCCTCACCGGACGTGCGTAATGCGCTTTGCGAGGCCCTTGGCCGTTACGCTGTATCTGGCCGTGTGTCCATCCTCGGCAGGCTGATTAAAGACACGGACGCTACCGTGCGTGCTTCCGCGCTCGGCGCCGTATTGAAGGCGGCGGACGAGGACATGTCTTCTGCTGCCATAGAAGGCATGAAGGTCGGGGACGCTGCGTTCCGTAAGTCCATTGTGCAGTCTCTGTCCGGCCCGCGTCCGGCGTGGCGCAGCTCCGTGTACCTGCTCGGCCTGAAGGACGCGGACGCGGAGGTGCGGTACGCTTCTTTAGATGCGCTTGCAACAGACGGCACGCCTGGCGTCGAAGAACAGGTAAGGCCGTTCGTGGACGACCCGGACGAGAAGGTGTCTCTCCTTGCCGTAAAGTACCTGGGCGCGCTTGGCGACGTTTCGTCTGTAGACCGCGCGGCCAGCTCTGCGCACGATACTGTCAGGAGTTTTGCGCTTGGCTGGCTCAGGGGCCGGAAGGGCGTAGGTGGCGCGTCCGGGCTGATGTCCTTCCTTAAAGACAAGGACCCCGCCGTGCGCCGTTCTGCGGTGGAGGGCCTTGAGCTTGCAGGCGATGCGGGCGCACCCGGCCTTGTCGCAGCCCTTAAGGACGAGGACAAGGGCATAAGGCTTGAGGCGGTGTCCGGGCTTTCGAAGCTTGGCGGCGCGGCCGTCGACGCGGGCATGGAAGGCGCGCTTGGCGATACCGAGCCGCTAATCCGCATCCAGGCGTTGTCTTACCTGATAAGCAGGGGCGTACCCGGCCTCGTGGGCATATTGGGGCGTTCAGCGGGAGACGCGAGCGCCGAGGTGCGCACCATCGGCCTCGGCGCGCTTGTCGGCATGCCCGGCCCTGATGCCGTGTCCGCGCTGATGGCCTATTACAGCAAAGGCGATTCCCCGACCAGACGTACGGTAATAGACGTGCTCACAGGTAGCCCGGAGCGTTCTTCTGTGGACGTGCTTACAGCCGGGCTTGGCGACACCGATGCGGATATACGCTTTGCGTGCGTGAAGGCATTGATAAAACGCGGCGTGCATGCGCCCTTGTACGCCCTTGCAGGCGACCCCGATGTGAAGGTGCGCCGCGCTGTGCTCGGGATGATGCGGGACGCCCCCGCGCCTGATATGTTGCCTGCGCTACTTGGTGCGCTGGACGACACGGACGAGGTAGTGCGCCTGAGCTCAGTTAAGGCCCTCGGCGGCATTGCGGGTGACGCTGCGGGCGCTGGCCTGTCGAGGGCGCTCGACGACGCCTCCGAAGAGGTGCGCGGTGCGGCGAAGGTTTTTATCCTGGACAGGCGTGACGCGGGCTCTCTAACGGGCCTAAGCAAGCTGCTGTCATCAAGCGATGCTCGCACGCGTGCTGTAGCGCTCGGCGCAATAGACGGGATACCCGGCGTGAAGTCCGACGACGCCATCTCAGGCGCGTATGCGTCTGCACACGCGGATACAAGGGCGGATGCGTTGAAGCGCCTTGCCAGGCGCGGCTCACCCATGCTCGCCAACATAGTGAGGCAGGGGATAGCCGACCCTGACAAAGACGTGCGTAAGGCCGCGCTTGGCGCGATGGACGCAGTCGGCGACGCCGACAAGAAGGATATATGCGCAGCAGCCGTCTCATCTACATACGAAGAGGTGCGCCTCGCAGGAATAGAAAAGTTAAAGGGCTTTGGAGGGGAGGCCTCGGCCTCCGTATATGAGGGTGCCCTCGACGACCCGGACGTAAAGGTACGAAGGGAGGCCCTATCGGCCCTTGCAGGGCTTGGACGGCCCGACCTGCCGGGTTATCTGATGCGGTCTGCATCAGACAAAGACAGAGATACGAGGGAAGTAGTGCTGAGTGCTGCGCTCGGCCTTGAGGGCCTGCCTGTCAAAGCGGGCATACTGCTGGCCCTGGCCGACTGGGCCGACCTGGACATTACGCATAAGGCAGCGGACGCCCTCCTGCCTATCTGCGACGCAAGGGCGCTACCCGTATACGAGAGGCTGTTCGCTGAACGGTATCACCGGGAGGAAATTCTGAAGGGCATCGCATGCGTTAAGGACGATAAGGCCGCAGGCTCGCTTTTATCCGCCTACCATGCGGCATACGATGACGATACATTGAGGCTGGCGGCAGTGGAGTACATGTCCGCCCGGGGTACTGCGTCGCTGCCAGGGTTGACTGAGGCCGTGGACGACCCGTCCAAAAAGGTGCGCATGGGGGCGATAAAAGCGTCGGTAGCGCTTGGCGGTGATGCAGGGGCTGAGGTGCTTGGCCGTGTGCTCGCCAACCCCGACCCCGATACCAGGAGGGCAGCCCTTGGCGGGCTTGCAGGCATGGGCGGGATTGCACTCGTCAGGGCGATGCTTCCTTCGCTGAACGACTCAGTACTCAGGGAGGACGCATTGGAGTACCTTGCAAAAAGGACGGAGCCGGACGCGCTGACGCTCGCTTCTGAATATGCCCCGAAGGTGGACGATGCGGATTTTAGGGCCAGGATAGTATACGCGCTTGCCGAGGCTGGACTCCAGGCGCCCCAGCTTGCCTCGTTCCTCGGCGACCCCAGCCCTGAGGTACGCTACGCTGCGTCAAAAGGCCTGAGTAAAAGGAAGGGCGTGGATGCGGCTTATGGGTTCCTGCTGATGACCGACGCGGGCAGTGACGAAAGGCTGAAAAAAATCGCAGCAGACGGTATAAAAGGGCTGGATAGGGATGACGTGATTGGCGGGCTGAGGATGTTGTTCGACAAGGGGCGCGCAACCCCGGCGATACTTGGTTTCGCCGTAGAAAACCTCCATGACGCTGAGGCGCTCAGGTTTATTGTGGAGCGCACCGGGACGGCGGCGCAACGCAATATGCAAGGTGGCGTGCTCTCCCAGTTGATGGACAGGCATGCCGACTATGACGTACCCGCCCTGATGGAAGCTATGAAGGCGGGGAGTAATGTTGATAAAGGCGGGCTGATATTCGCCATTTCGAGGTCGTCAGGCATGCAGGCCGGTGCCGCCCTAGAAGAAATCTACGCGACTTACCCGGATATGCGCTTGGCCGTAATCGCAGCCGCAGTCGAAAACTGCCGCGCAAAGGTTATACTGCCCGCAGCGCTCAGTGACCCGGACCCGGTGGTGAGGCGCGAGGCCGCATCGCATATCAGCGAGGCCGGTGCTGAGGCTGCGCCGGGCCTTCTTTCCACGGCTATAAAGGACAAAGACGATATAGTGCGCGAAAAAGCCGCCGCCGCAGCTGTAAAAGGGGGGTATGCGGAGGCCGCCATCCAGGCCGCATCGGACTCATCGGCTTCCATAAGGCTCATCGCGGCCCAGGGACTGGGCTCGGTTGACGGGGATAAGGCGGCGGAGGCGCTCAAGGCGCTTTCGCTGGACACCGACCGACCGGTTGCCGATGCGGCGCTTGTCTCGTTGAAGACGATGGGTGACAAGGCCCCCTCGTCCGTCTGGGTATATATAGCGGACAAGGCGGGCAATGACAAGACGATTAGGCTTGAAGCACTTGGCGTGCTGTCTGCAAGAAAGGAGCCTGCCCTCGCCGGGTTCTTTGCAGGGTACGTCAGGGACCCGGACGCCGGGACTGCCGCCGCAGCATTTGAAGGGGTTAAGGAGTTTGGCCGAGGGGCGCTCGATGAGCTGTACGGCATGCTAAACGACGACAAGCTCAGGCCGAAGGCACTGGAGGCCATAAAGGATATAGCCGACCCTTCTTCCGAGCCGGCCATACTGGAGGCCATGGCGGACCTGGGGGACAAGGACCTTATCCATGCGGTGGATGCGCTCGGCGCAGTAGGCGGGCCTGCGAGCCTGCCTGCCCTGTCCAATATTTACAAAAAGGGCGGTGCGGAAACGAGGGCGTCGGTGGTGAAGGCCCTTGGCAGGATGAGGCTTGGCGGCGACGAGCCGCTGTTGGTGGAAGTATTGTCCGACGCGCTCGACAGCCCGGACGACAGCCTGCGCTTCTATGCGGCACACGCCGCCGGGGAGCGGAAGGTGGCCGCCCTCAAGGGTGCGCTCGAATCGCGTATGACGGTGGAGCGCTCACCGATAATGAAAGAAGAGTTAAGACGCGCTATTGAGAGGGTTTCTGAGGGGCGGGGTTTATAAACGGCGCCCACTTTGACCTGATGGCGTCTGCTTTCGCCTGTATCTGTTCCTTCAGGTGCGGGTCGGCTGTCCTGGTCAGGGCGTCTTGCAGCGTGGCAAGTGACTTTTCTACCTTCCCGTCCTCTTCATAGACGGACGCGAGCTTCAGTACCATGTCCAGCCTGGCCTCGTTGTCCACCTGCGGCAGCTTTGCGAGCCCGTAAAGCAGATATTTCTCGGCCTTGTCGTAGATCTTCTGTTTACGGTAGGTGTCCGCCAGGGCGGCAAGGTTTTCAGGGCCGTCAAACCCCTTGCCCACCAGTTCAGTGAGCGCGTCCGTCGCCTCTTTGTAGTCGCCCGTCGAGAAGTAGAGGTCGTGGAGGCCGTTGTACCCCCTGGGGTCGTCCGGGTTGACGCGCACCGCCTCCTTAAGAAACGCCTCCGCCTCGCCCGGCATCTCCTTGGACGTAAAATAATTCCCGTAGTTGATGTAGGCCGGGTAGTAGCCCCTGTCGAGGGCCACGGCCATGTCCAGAGATTCTTTGAGCCTGCCAGCGTCCTTGATATAGAAGGACGCCACGGCGAGGTCGTACCAGAGCGAGGCGTCGGCCGGGTCCGACTTTACGGCCTCCTCGCATGCCTCTTTCTGCTCGTCGTACTGGCTGAACGTCTTGTAGTACATGCCGTCCGAGCGCAGCCTCCATGTTTTAAGGGGGCCGTCCTTCAGGGAGGCGGGGTTTGAAAGGTATGTGTTCAGGTAACTGCCCAGGAAGCGGTACTCGATGGGCACCGGGCCAAACGCGGTCGAGAGTGACACGGCCACGTCGGACGCATTTATATCGGCATCGCCGAGGGCGCCGATGAAGGCTCCGAACAGGTCCAGTATGGGGGTCTTCACCTCGTCGGTGTAGTACGGTTGGAAGGTGGACAGGTCAATAAGTATGAGCGCGTCGTCCTTTATCTTCGGGAGGTCCTTCAGGCTGTAGATGTGGACCGGGACGCCGTTCAGGGTGCCGCCTATCGACTTGTTGTCCTGCTTGAGCGCGTCCAACTCCCCTTTTTGCACCCCCAGGTCGGCCAGAAAACCCTTAAAGTCAGTCATCGGTTCCTGCCCGACAGACGACTTGGCCGGGGGTATCCAGTAGACCTCGCTTATAATACCCGTCCGGTGTGCGACGTAGAGGTAGTTAGAGGCAGTTACCGGGTAGTAGCGTGCGGTCGGAAAATCCCTGGACAAAAGGCCGTCCCAGTCCCCTTTGGCCGCAAGGCCGTCAATCAGGGGGTTGTCCTTCTCGCGGGTGCTCATAATGCCTATGTTGGAGCTGATGAGGACAAGGGTCCTATTCTGCTCTTTGTCCCTCCCCCATACCCTGAGCGCGTCCTGGGGCTGTTCCACGAGCGAGACCCGGGGCGGTACGCCATTGCTACCCGTTACCGGTTTTGGCGTTACGGCTTGCGCCAGGCTGGGCAATGTGCTTAAGAAGAGGGTCAGGATGCATGCGACGGTGAGTTTGGTTGGCTTAAACTGCATAGCGATAAATTATCACGGCGGGTATTTTTTGTCAACGCAAATGCAATCCTGGCCTGAGTATTGCATATTTGAACCTGATGTGATAACCTTGTCCAGTGAGGTATTATAACTTCTATAATGCGGAGGTAGGGGTATGAGACGGCTCGGGGTCCTGACTGTGTGCATGGCGTCCTTACTGACGGTGTTTTCTCTGGTTTCGGGGCGCGCTTACTCCGGGGGGGCGCAGCCAAAGGTGGAGGTCAAACCCGATACGTTTGACTTCGGCACGGTGGAGGAGGGCGCAAAGCCCATGGCGGTATTCACCATAAAGAACGTAGGCAACGCCGACCTCATCATCTACGACGCGAAGCCTTCCTGCGGATGCACCGTGGCGAAGCTCAGCTCCAAGAACCTCGCGCCCGGCCAGGAGGCTACCTTAGAGGCGGTCTACAACTCCCACAACGCAAGCGGCGCGGTCAGCAAGTCCGTCTCTATCAACACCAACGACAACGCGGTCCCGGTGGTTGTGGTCAGGATAACCGGCAACGTCAAGGCGGTGCCCGGCCCGGAAGCCTCGCTAAGCGTATACAACCTGTCCAACCTGCAACTCCCGGTAGGAGGCTCCGACAAGCGTTCCATAAGCCTGAGCAACACGGGCGAGTTGGAGCTTACCATTAGCGAGGTTTCTGCCACGCCCGGCCTCACGGCCACGCTGGACCAGTACGCCATAGAGCCGGGCAAGACCACCAAGGTCACCCTAAAGCTCAAGCCCGGCGAGACGAGGGTGATGGACGTGACCATCGCGCCCAAGGCCACTACCGGCAGCTTCCAGGAGGTGCTCACCATCAAGTCAGACGCGAAGAGAAAGCCGACGATGATGTTCATCGCCCAGGGAAACATACAATGACGCATTACGGCGGCCGGTAGTATTATGCCTGAAGGCCCGTTAAACGTACTGAGGGTGGTCTGGGATGGCCTCCTCAACATGGGCTGGTACATCCTCCTGAGCATCGCAGTGTCCGCCCTCATCAAGACTTACAAGCTGGACAGGAGGGCATGGGTACTGCTGAACAGGGGCGGCCCGGCCATCATAGTCCTCGCGGCGGCGGCGGGCGTGTTTTCGCCGCTGTGTTCCTGCGGCATACTACCTATCGTAGTCACGCTCATGGAGTCCGGGTCTCCGCTCGCCCCTGCGATGGCGCTGCTCATCTCGTCTCCAATAGCGGACCCTTCCTCCATAGTAGTCAACTACGCTGCGCTCGGCCTGTCCCTGACGGTGGCCAAGGTGGTTGGCGCGCTCTTCATGGGACTCTTCGCAGGCTTTGCCACGCAGTACCTTGTGAAGGTGGGATACTTGAGCGACGACGCGTTCTCAGGCAGGCCGAGGCGCGGCTACTGCGACGCCAAGGTAGACCCGGCAGACCCGCACAAGGTGCCTATAGACACCGAGCTTGCCCAGAGGAAGCTGCCGTTTTTCTTCGCGCGCGCAAAGGATACTACCCTGCTGGTCGGCAAATACATCTTAATCGCGCTCGTGATACAGGGCGTGATAGAGACATACGTGCCCGCAAACTGGATATTCGCCCTTGCGGGCGGCCACGGGGACATGGGCATATTGTATGCTACGCTTTTGGGCCTGCCCCTGCCGGTTAACGGCCTGAGCATAGTGCCAATCGTCAAGGGCCTTATGCACTCCGGCCAGGGCATGGGCGTCGGCCCTGCCGTCGCTTTCATGATGGCTGGCCCGGTTACGTCAATACCCGCGATGGTCGCACTTCTGGGCATGTTCAAGAGGCGTGTGTTTTACGTGTATATGGGGGTGGGTTTCATAGGCTCTGTGGCTATGGGGCTATTGTGGGGGTACATAGGTTGATACGCCGCACAAGCATCCTTTCCCTGGTTGCCGCGCTATGCCTTATCCCCGCCGCCGCCCTTGCGCACTCAGCCCTGAACAGGTACTGGGGCGAGGTCCCGGTGGACATGCTCCTGTCCGGCGACGTGCTCGTGGTGAAGACGCTGACCGTGCCGGAGGGTATTACCCTGACCATAGAGGCGGGCACTGTGGTGCGCTTCGAGGGCACGAAGGACGGTGGCAACAGGATATTGGTTAAGGGCAGGCTCGTGGCTGTCGGCCTGCCCGGAAAGCCTATAAGGTTCATACCGAAGGGGGCGGACAGCGGCCCGTGGTACGGGGTGGAGTTCCAGGGCAAAGGCGAAGGCCGGATCGAGCGCTGCGTGTTCGAGGGCGCATCCAAGGGCGTTGTCGACCCCGGCAAGCGGGCAAAAGTCAAAGGCCTTACTTTTAAATAGCGGCAGTTTCTGTGTCCGGGGCGGCGTTATTACAGAGACAAAATTCTGCAGCCGGGAGTTAGCTTGGTTACCCGAAAGCAGGTGACAGCTTGCTTGAGGGTTACCAAGATACGAACCGGCAAATATTTTGGCTCTGTAATGATGCTGGCCCGGACAATTTACACGGATATGGAAATCAAGACATGACCAAACGCGGAAAAATATACTTCGTGGGCGGGGGGCCGGGCGACCCCGGGCTTATGACCATCCGGGGCACGGAGCTTTTAAGGAATGCCAGGATGGTGCTTGCGCCGGGCTTTTTCAGGGAGACCTATAAGGAGCAGCTCGCAGGCAAGGAGAGCTTCGACCCGTTTGACCACCATCACAAGGAACTGGTAGCGAGGGTAGACGGATGCCTCGACAGGGGAGACGATGCGGTATTCCTCGTGCCCGGCGACCTGGCCATATTCTCGCCGGTGCAGTCCTTGATAGACTACTTCGGAGAGTATGCGGAGGTGGTGCCGGGCGTCAGCACCATGAACGCGGCCTCCGCCATACTGAAACGCACATTCGACCTGCCGGGGGTGTCGCACTCCACCATTGTCACGTCGCCCAAGACCATAACCGGCAGCCCGGACACCATCGCGGGCCTGTCTGTGCACCAGTCTACTATGGTGCTGTTCATGAACAACAGGCCGGTCGAGGAGCTGGTGGAGGAGCTTATGACGGGCTACCCGGCGGACACGCCCGTTGCGGTCATATACATGATAAGCATGCCGGGCCAGGAGGTGGTTCTGAGCACGCTCGCCCGCCTCGCTGACGACGTGGACAAGGAGCGGTTCAAGGACGAAGACGTGTTCAAGCTTGTGATAGTGGGCAGGGTGCTCACTTCGAGCGAAGACCCCGCGTGGTGGGACAGGCGCAAGGACATGCGTGACCTCCGCCACGCGGCGAAGGCGAAGAAGAGCGGGTAATTATGGAAAAGGCCCTCTACATTACGTCGCTTCGGAAACTCAAGGACGTCCCGCCGGGCTGCTCTCGCATATACTTCGGCGCGGAGTTCTGCCAGTGGCGCTTGCCCGGCCCCGCGCTGCTTAAGAAGGCGCTCGACCTTGCGGGAGAAGGCGGGCTTAAGTTCACCCTCATGACCCCGTGGGTAACGGATGCCGGCCTGAAGAAGGTCAAGGCCCTACTGAAGGTCCTTGCGGATGCGGACGCCCCTGGCGCCGAGGTAGTGGTGAACGACTACGGGGCGCTCGACATGCTCGCCGAAGAATTCCCGGATGTAACGCCGGTCATAGGCAGGCTCCTTGCGAGGCAGAAACGCTGCCCGAGGATTCCCGGCATGATAGGCGGGATACCGGAGGCGGGCAGGGAGCTGTACATGCGCTCTGGCGTGGAAGACCCCCTGACTGCAAAATACTTGAGAGTGTTCGGAGTGAGGCGGGTCGAGCTGGACAACCCCTTGCACGGCCTGTCGGTGGACTTAAAGGCCGCGCGCCTCAAAGGCTCTCTCTACACACCTTACGCTGTCGTCACCGTGACGCGCCACTGCCCCGCATCGCATGACGGCAATACATGGCAGTCGTTCACAGGCTGCAAGCTCAAGGCGTGCATGAAGAACGTAATCGCGCTGAAAAACCCGGCACACGAGGCGAGCATCCTGATGCGCGGCAACGCACAGTTCGTGGAGAACACAAGCCTGCCTGTGGGCCTGTCGAAGATGGGCATAGACAGGGTAGTGGTCATGGAAGGACTGCCGTGAAGATACTCTCGCCTGTGGACAATTTGGCAGAGGTTGACGCGCTCATCGATGCCGGGGCGGACGAGCTGTACGGCGGGTATGTGTCCGGCGGCTGGGCAAAAAAATACTCGATTATGAGTTCCGCAAACCAGCGGTACTTCCCGTCCGCGCAGATACAAGGCGAGGCGGAGCTTAAGGGCATAATAAAGGTCGCGCACAGTGGAGGCGCAAGGTTCTACCTTACGCTGAACGCACCTTATTACACAGAAGAGCAGTATGGCGATATAACGCGTGAGGCGAGAGAGTTTTCGGGTATGGGCGTGGACGCGTTCATAGTTGCGGACATCGGCCTGATACTCAGGCTCAAGGATGCTATGCCCTACGTGGACGTGCACTTGAGCACGCTCTCCGAGGTGTTCAACGGCAGGGCAGCGTCGTTTTATTCGCGACTTGGCGTCAGGCGCATGGTGCTGCCCCGCGAGCTTACTACGGCAGAGATGGCGGGCATCATCAAGGCGCACCCGGAGCTCGACTTCGACGCGTTCATACTGGTGGGCAAGTGCCCGAACATTGAGGGGTACTGCAGCTTCACGCACAATAACCCAAAGCTCATATGGCCGTGCGAGGAGCCTTACCAGATGGAGGCCCTTGCCGACGACGGGCGTACCGGCGGCATAATCAGGGCGCAGTCCGGCTGGAGTAGCGTTAACCGCCGCCAGGCGTGTGGTCTCTGCGCACTGCCCATGCTTGTCCGCGCTGGCATAACGGCGCTGAAGCTCGTAGGGCGCGGCGGGCCGACTGGTATGAAGGTCAAGGCTATAGGCGCGGTAAAACGCGTGCTCGGTTTAGTTGAAGACGGGATGGACGAGGGCGGCGTGCGCCCGATGGCGATGGGGGTATACAAAGAACTGTTCGGCCAGGACTGTAACCCGTACGTATGCTACTTCCCGGAGGTGTGGCGATGACGATCAGCATAACCTACAGCATGAAGTTCGACAGCGGGCTGGAGAGGGCGTTCACGGTAGTGATGGATCACGAGACCCTCGACATAATCCCCAGGAACCCCGTGGAGCCGCCGCACTGGGCCGGGTTAGAGCAGTGCAAGTGTCCCAACTGCACGCTCGACCCCGCACTTCACAGCCACTGCCCCATCGCACTGAACCTGCACGAGCTTATAGACTTCCTGAGCGACCTCATATCGTACGAGGAAGTGGACGTAACCGTAGAGTCTAACGAGAGAAAGTACATGAAGCGCACCTCGCTCCAGAGCGTGGCAAGCTCGCTGATGGGCATAATCATGGTGACCAGCGGCTGCCCGATATTAAACAAGCTGAGGCCGATGGTAGAGACGCACCTCCCGTTCTCCACCTGGGAGGAGACCACCTACCGCGTGGTATCGATGTACCTCTTCGCGCAGTATTTCAACCGGAAAAACGGCGTCGAGCCGGACTGGGACTTAAACGGCCTGGTCAGCATATTCGACGATATAGAGATAGTGAACCAGAGCTTCTGCCGCAGGCTCGACCTGGTCAGGACGGAGGACTCGTGCGTCAACGCGGTAAACATACTGAGCTCGCTGGGCACGCTCACCAAGATGATAATAACCGAAAACGACCTTGCCCACTGGGGCGACATATTCACGGCCCACTATGGCCGGGACAAGGCCCTGGGCGCATGACTTTTTCATGTTGACATGAAGGGCCCCTTGGGAATAAACTATGACGCCTTTATTAATTGTAGCGGCACTTTGAAAACAGGCTAAAAGAACTGGCGTCATGGAAACGGAAGGTATTATACTGACCGCCTCGGCGGTGTTCCTGTCTGGGATGCTCCTCCTTGCGGTAATGCCGCGCAGGGTGTCGCATCTGGCATACTACATATTCGCGCTCGGCTCACTCCTGTTCGGCCTGTCCGCACTCCAGGGCCTGCTGTTTGCGGACGCCTGGAGCCTGAGCGCGCCCATATCGGGCTTCCTGGCCCTCGGTTTCAGGGCGGACCAGCTCTCCTCGTTTTTCGGCCTCACGCTTTCCATACTCGGCTTCGCCGTATCGCTTTATTCCACAGGGTACTCAAAAAACGCCGTCAACCCGCGCTCGCAGGGGGCGCTCTACGGGCTGTTCCTTCTAAGCATGTATGCCGTGTTCTACGCCTCCAACATAGTTACCTTCCTCATATCATGGGAGACGATGTCTCTTAGTTCCTACTTCCTCGTCGTATCGGACACCCGTGACGAGGCGGCAGGGCGCGCAGGGCTGATTTACGCGGTGATGACGCACATCGGGACTGCGGCCATCATACTTGCATTCATGCTCCTGTACGGAAGCACGGGCAGCATGGACTTCGCCACAATCAAGGCGGGCGCAGGTGCGGTCGGTGCGGTCAAGTCCGCCGTGTTCATACTGGCCGTGCTCGGTTTCGGCACGAAGGCGGGGATAGTGCCTCTGCATACCTGGCTTCCCCTTGCGCACCCTGCGGCGCCGTCCAACGTGTCCGCCCTGATGTCAGGGGTGATGATAAAGGCGGGCATCTACGGCATGCTCCGGGTCTGCCTCGACATCCTCGGCGGGGACGTGGCATGGTGGGGCGTGACGCTCCTTGCGGCAGGGGCGGTGTCCTCGGTGCTTGGCGTTATGTACGCCCTGATGGAGCACGACATAAAAAGGCTGCTTGCGTTTTCCAGCGTGGAGAACATAGGCATAATACTACTCGGCATGGGCGCGTCGGTCGTGTTCACGTCATGCGGGCTTAGTTCGCTCGCGGGCCTTGCGCTCGCCGCATCGTTGTACCATGTCATAAACCACGCTATGTTCAAGGGCCTGCTGTTCATGGGCGCGGGCTCCGTGCTCCACGCCACCCACACGAAGAACATGGAGGAGATGGGCGGGCTTATCAAGCGTATGCCCTGGACGGGGCTTTTCTTCCTGATGGGTTCGGTGTCCATATGCGCGCTGCCTCCGTTCAACGGTTTCATCAGCGAGTGGCTCACCTTCCAGTCGCTCATACTCGGCATAAAGTCCAATACGCTTTTGACCAAGGTGCTCATGCTCTCGGGCGGGGCGGCCCTTGCGCTTACGGGCGCGCTTGCCGCCGCCGCGTTCGTGAAGGCCTTCGGCATATCCTTCCTGGGCATGCCGAGGGGTGACAACGCTGCACATGCAAAAGAGGCATCTTCGGGCATGGTGGCGGGCATGGCGGTCCCGGCCCTGCTATGTCTTCTGCTGGGCGTATTCCCCGGAGTAGTGCTGAGGCTTGTTTCCGCTATACCGCTTTGCGGCCTCCCGTCCGTATCGGGCCTGCCGCAGGAGGGCATGTCCATTTCCGTCGAGGGCGGCTTCGCAAGCCTGTCTCCGGTTGTAATACTCCTGCTGATGGCCATAACGGGCGTGTCCGTGTACGCCCTGACGCGGGCGCTTGGCGGCAGGGCAAAAATAAACATAGCAGACCCGTGGGACTGCGGGATTAGGCGGCTCACGCCGAAGATGCAGTATACCGCGACCGCGTTCACAAAGCCGCTCAGGGTGATTTTCAAGAGCATATACTTGCCCAGGAGGGACCTGAAAATAAGGTACGCAGCCAAGCCGTTCTTTCCAATCGATATAACTTATCATTCGGACGTTACGCCGGTATTCGAGCAGTACCTCTACTCGCCGGTGATAAGGGGGATACACGGCGCGGCAAGGAGGGTCAGGGGGCTTCAATCGGGGAGCCTGCACCTCTACCTGGGCTATATATTGGTTACGCTCGTGGCGCTACTTTTGATTTGGGGATGAGATGGAAAACCTGCAGTTCCTTCTTATAGTGATTTTCTCGCCCCTCGTGCAGGGGGTGATAAAGAAGCTCAAGGCGGCCTGCCAGGGCAGGGTCGGCGCAGGCGTGCTCCAGCCGTACTATGACATATTCAGGCTCTTTAAAAAGGACATGGTGGTCGCGCACACCGCCTCGTGGATATTCTATGTGGCACCGTACGTGGTGTTCGTCTCGACCGTAGCCGCGTGCGTCATGACCCCGGTGGTCTCCGTCGAGGGCGCAACATTCGGCATTGGCGGCGTGATCGCCATAATATACACACTCGCGCTCGGCAGGTTCTTCATGGCGCTTGCGGGGCTCGACACCGGGACCGCGTTCGGGGGCGAGGGCTCCAGCCGCGAGATGACCGTTGCCATACTTGTCGAGCCCATGATGATGCTCGCCATATTCACATCCGCCATCGCAGGAGGCTCCACGAGTATTGCCACGATAGCGCGCTCCGGGAGCGTGTTCTACTCGCCCGCGCACCTGCTCGCGCTCGCGGCCTTCGTGGTCGCCATAATAGCGGAGACCGGCAGGATACCCGTGGACAACCCGGACACCCACCTTGAGCTCACCATGATACACGAGGGCATGATACTCGAGTACTCCGGCCGCTACCTGGCCCTCATGGAATGGGCGCACGTGATGAAGCAGATGCTCCTTTTCACCATCGCCGCCGACCTCTATTTCCCCGTCGGGATTGCGGGCGGCACTGCAGGAAGGGGCGCGCTCGCGGCGTTCGGATACTATGCGCTCAAGATGCTTGTGATGTCGGCAGGCATGGCGGTGGCCGAGTCGTCGAGGGCGAAGCTCAGGTTCTTCCAGCTTCCGTCGCTTTTAGGAAGCGCGTTTGTGCTGTCGTTTCTGTCCTTGATGACGTTCATAATGATGGGGAGATGAGATGATAAGACAGTGGATAGAGATATTCTCGGTCATAGACGCCATATCTATAGGTATGCTCCTGACAACGCTTGCAATGAACTCGGTAAGGAGGATAGAGACCTGCCTGAAGGCGTATACGATGAACTCTCTGCTCCTTGCGCTCCTGATGGGCGTCTGCGCCATATACATGGGCATCGCCCACCTCTACATAGCGGCGGCGGTCACGCTCATATCCAAGGGTATCGTGATACCTTACCTGCTAAGAAGGGTGGTGCGCTCCCTGAGGCTCACGCGTGACGCCGAGCCTTATATAGGCACCACCATGTCGCTTGTCATATCGGCAGTACTTGTGGTCATAGTGTACTCGTCTCTCTCGAAGGGCATAGTGGTGGAGGGCGTCATCGAGAACACGCTGAAGATCTCCATCTCCATAATACTCATCGGGCTTTTTATCATGATAACGAGGAAGAAGGCGGTCACGCAGGTCATAGGACTACTGTTCATGGAAAACGGGCTTTTCCTCGCAGGGTTCTCACTGACATACGGTATGCCTACTCTGATTGAGTTAGGCGTATTGTTCGACCTGTTGATGGGCGTAATAATACTCGGGGTGTTCCTGAGCCAGATAAAGAAGGCGTTCGTGAGCGTGGACTTAGACAGGCTCACCACGCTTAAGGGATGACAGAGATGCTGTTGATTCCGGCCATACCGCTTGTGGCGGCGCTATTGTGCCTCGCCGTTAAAAACTCCAGGGTGCGGGAGTATGTCACGCTTGTCGGCGCGGCCATGCTTCTGTCCGCCACCCTGAACGCGGCTGCCGGAGCCCTCGACGGGATGACCCTCACTGCGTTCGGCGGGCTATTGTACATGGACGCGCTGTCCGCGTACATGCTGAGTGTAATAGCGGCACTCACGCTCGTCACCGTCATATACTCCATCGAGTACATGCGCCACGAGCTCGATACGTCCGTCATAAACGACGGCGCACACAGGCATTACTATGTACTGTTCAACGTGTTCGTGTTCACCATGACCATAGTGCCGTTGTCGAACAACCTGGCCATGATGTGGATATCGATTGAGGCTACCACGCTGGTATCGGCGCTCCTGGTAGGGTTCTACAGGAAGAAGGAGTCCATAGAGGCCGCGTGGAAGTACATCATGCTCTGCACCGTGGGCATTACATTCGCCCTGTTGGGTACGTTTATCATGTACTACGCATCGGCTACGTTGTCGGGCGAGGGCGCGGGCGTGCTCGAATGGACTTCCCTGAAGGCTGCGGCGCACGGCCTCAACCCCGCCACAGTCAGGCTGTCGTTCATCCTGATAATGGTCGGATACGGCACCAAGGCGGGGCTTGCGCCGGTACACAACTGGCTGCCGGACGCGCACAGCGAGGCACCCACGCCTATCAGCGCGCTGTTGTCCGGGATACTACTTAACTGCGCCTTCTACGGCATAATGCGCTTCGCCGTCATAACCGACATTGCATGCGGCCACGCATTCGTGCAGGACATAATGACCGTGTTCGGGCTGGGCTCTGTTGTAATAGCGTCCGTCTTCATACTGATGCAGACGAACTCTAAAAGGCTGCTCGCATACAGCAGCATAGAGCACATGGGCATCATATCTCTCTCATTCGGCGTGGGCGGGCCCTTCGGGATTTACGCATCGCTCCTGCACATACTGAACCATGCGATGGGCAAGCCGCTGATGTTCTTCGTCACCGGGCGTATACGCGCCCTTCACGGCACGGTGGAGACTACCGAGGTCAGGGGCCTGCTTAAAAGCGCGCCGCTCGTGGGCGCATTAGGTTTTGTCGGGCTGATGGCGCTGACGGGTATGCCCCCGTTCGGTATGTTCATCAGCGAGTTTCTGATGTTCAGGGGGCTGGCCGACGCGGGCAGGTGGGGCGTGATAGCGGTCTTCCTCGCGGCGAGCGTGCTTGTGTTCTACGGGTTTATCAGGAGGTTCGGCGGTATGTTCCTCGGCGCTCCGCCAAAGGGCTCTGGCCACGGCCACGGTACCTACTGGCCTGCAAGCGCAGTGCTGGTGGCCCTCGGCGGGGGCCTGCTGCTGCTGGGCCTATACATACCGGGTACGCTCGACAGGCTTATCACCATGTCGGTCGCCGTGACGGGAGGGGGCCAGTGAGCCAGCCTAACGAGACATACATAAACACCGGGCCGGAGGGTTTTTTGGACGGGTGTGCCGGGCTGTTTGCAAAAAAATCGTTCCTAAGGATGATGTTCGCAACGGACGAACGCGCGTCAGGCGGATGCTTCAGGATATACGCGGTGTTCTCACCGCCTGAGTCGGGTAACTTCGAGATACTGGTGCAGGACGTGAGCGACGTGAAGTCACCATCGTTTGCGAGCATCACACGGAAGGTGCCCGCTGCCCACTGGTACGAGCGCGAGATAAGGGACATGTTCGGCATAACGCCCGAAGGACACCCCGACCCGAGGCCGCTCGTGCTGCACGGGATGTACCCGGAGGGCGTATGGCCGCTAAGGAGGGACGTCTCGGCCGATGATGTGCGGCGTGTCGTGGACATCTCGCGCGAGGACAACTACCAGTACATGAGCGTGAAGGGCGAGGGCGTGTACGAGATACCGGTAGGTCCCGTCCATGCGGGCATCATAGAGCCGGGCCATTTCCGGTTCAGCGCGGTGGGCGAGACTATATACCACCTGGACCCCAGGCTATTCTACACGCACAAGGGGATAGAGAAGCAGTTCGAGCGTATCGGGTTCATTGGCGGCGTGGAGCTGGCCGAGCGGGTGTCCGGCGTGTCCTCGTTCTCGCACAGCGCGGCGTACTGCCACGCGGTGGAGCGCATGGCGGGTATCGAGCTGCCGGAAAAGGCCGCCGCCGCGAGGACTGCGCTCATAGAACTTGAGAGGCTCTATAACCACATAGGGGACATCGGCAACATGTGCGCGGGCACAGGCTTTGCCGTGGGCTACGCAAGGGGCGCGTCCATAAAGGAGACGCTCATGCGCCTGAACCAGAGGTTGACGGGCAGCAGGTATTTAAGGGGCGTGAACGTGGTGGGCGGCATAAAGACGGACGTGCTCGAGCACAGCGACGACATCCTCACTACGCTCGACCTGGTAAAAAGGGAGTACAAGTCCTTCCTCGCTCTCCTTCTTAGCTCTATATCGCATGTGGAGCGGATGGAGGATGCCGGAATATTGTCCAGGTCTGTCGCGCACAGCATGGGAGCCACCGGCCCTGCCGCCCGCGCCTCAGGCGTAGGCGACGACGTAAGGCACGCGCACCCGCACCTCTTCTACGACAGGGTTATATTCGAGACCCATACCCGCACCAAGGGAGACGTGTTCGCAAGGATGATGGTCAGGGCGGACGAGGTCGGCTGTTCGCTCTCCATAATAGAGGCGCTTCTGGAAAAGCCGTACAAGGGCAAGCTGGCCGTGCCTGTGGGCTCTGTCCCGCCTTTAAGCTCGGCACTTGGGTACGTGGAAGGGCCGAGGGGCTCGATATTTTATTGGGTGAAGTCGGACAAGGACGGCAAGCCGCTCAGGGTGAAGGCGCGTTCCGCCTCGCACTGCAACTGGCCGGTAGTGCCGTTTGCGGTCAACGGGAACATCGTACCGGACTTCCCTCTCATCAACAAGAGCTTCAACCTGTCTTATTCCGGCTGTGATTTATAGGGGCTGACATGTTAGAGAAAATAATATACAATATATTGAGAAAAAAGCAGGCCATCCCGTACGGCGAGCTGGTCGCGTCCGCCTCTGAGGCCGAGCTTCTCAAAGGAGCGGGCGAGGCCATACATAGCATATTCGGTCGTTCGGTAAGGATACGCCAGGTGGACGCGGGTTCGTGCAACGCGTGCGAGTGGGAGTGCACAGCACTGACCAGCCCGATTTACGACGTGCAGCGCTTCGGCATAGACTTCGTAGCATCGCCGAGGCATGCGGACATACTCCTGGTAACCGGGCCGGTCTCGGTCAGTATGGCGGAGGCGCTCAAAAAGACATACATTGCCATCCCGGAGCCCAGGCTCGTGATAGCATGTGGCGACTGCGCCAAAGACGGCGGGGTGTACAAGGGCAGCTACGCGGTGACGGACGGCGTGGACAAGGTGGTAGCCGTGGACGGGTATATCAGGGGCTGCCCTCCGACCCCGGCAGACCTGATAAGGGGCATCGTAGAGGTCATAGAGAGCAGGGTGAGGTAGACATGAAACTCTCAAGCTGGCAGGTGGTGCTGGGCGTCACGCTGGTCGCCGCATCCGCCGTAACCTATCTGCTCCAGATAGCGATATTCAATAAACCCGGCGACACATTTTTCTACATGGTGCAGGACCTGGCCTTCCTGCCGGTGCAGGTGCTCCTGGTCACAGTGATATTGAACGAGCTTTTCAAGCGCAGGGAGAAGGCCGCCATCCAGGAAAAGATGAACATGGTCATCGGCGCGTTCTTCAGCGAGGTGGGCCTGGGGCTGCTCCAGAAGTTCGGGGAGTACGACGGCCGGGCGGACGAGATAAAGAAGGCGGCGGTCGTAAAGGCGGACTGGACCGACAGGGACTTTTCCGAGGCCGCCGGTTTTATTGTGGCGCACGAGTTCGGGATAGACAGCACTAAAGGCGACCTGGCTTCCCTTAAGGAGTACCTTACGGGCAGGAGGGAGTTCCTGCTCAGGCTTCTCGAAAACCCGAACCTGCTGGAGCACGAGTCCTTCACGGAGCTTCTGTGGGCGGTGTTTCACCTGACGGAGGAACTGGCGCACAGGAAGGACACTACTGCATTGCCTGTCACCGACTACGCACACCTTAGCGGGGACATAAAGAGGGTATACGCCCTCCTGCTGACCCAGTGGCTTGCCTACTTAAAGCACCTGCGGGACGGCTACCCCTTCATGTACTCGCTTCTTTTGAGGACAAACCCGCTCGACGAAAACGCAGTACCTGAGGTTACAAAGTAGACCATTAAGGAGGGTATTTATGAAAAAGGTTTTATTGGTATCTGCTTTCATGTCACTGGCGTTTGTCATCGCCGCGCCCGCGTTCTCCGCAGAAGATAAAGATGTAATACCCGCGACAGAAGGGCCTTCAGTAGAGGCGGAAGCGGGAGACGTGACGGAGGTTACGGCTACATGCCCCAACTGCGGCGAAAAGATAACGGTGGGCCGCCACGGCCAGGAGGCCCTGACGGTCAAGTGCCCCAAATGCGGCAAGGAGGTCGAGGTCTGCAAGGAGGAGGCCGAGGCGGGGCTATGCTACGGGTCTGACGTAGCGTTTTTCAACAAGTACGTAGTGCGCGGCCTGGTGACGACGGACGACCCGGTATTCCAGTCTGACGTATGGCTGTCGTACAAGGGCTTCACCGCGAGCGTCTGGGGCAACATGGACCTCACGGACATAAACACCTTCGGCGGCGACTTCAACGAGCTGGACTTTACGCTCGACTATTCAGGCAGCCTCGACAAGCTGAGCTACTCTTCCGGGCTTGTGTATTACAAGTATCCGAATACGGACTTTAAGGACTCGGCGGAAGTGTATGCGGGCGTGGGCTATGACCTGATAATAAAGCCGAAGCTGGTCGTCTACTACGACTTCTGGCAGGGGGACGGTTTTTACGGCGTCTTTTCGTTGAGCCACGGCTTCGAGCTTCCGAAGGTATGGGAGCCGGTGGACGCATCCCTCGACATCTCGGCGCAGGTGGGGCTCGGCTCCAAGAACATGAACGTCTACAACTTCGGCTGCGACCATACCGCCTTCGACGACCTCGTGTTCACCGCGTCGCTCCCGGTTGCGGTCTCAGGGTACGTGACGTTCAAACCCACGGTCAGCTACTCCACGGTATTGGACGGGGCGATAAGGACCAAGAACGGACCCAACGACAACATCGTCTTCGGCGGCGTGGTCTCGGCGAGCTTCTAACAAGAGAGTTTTCTTGACAAGCGTCCAAAAATAAAAGATAATCAGTGGGGGAGGCGCGCATGGCCAAGAAGAAGGGACCCTTGAAGTCGCTGGACGAAATAGGCATCGGCCACAAGCTCAAGCTTGCCTACTTCGTCGCATCCATCATCCCGATAGCGCTGATGACCTACCTGTACCTGGACTACATCTCGCCCCAGGTGTTCAAGGAAGGGCAGTCAGTTACGGCCATAATCATAGGGGTGATGCTCGTCCTCGCCATAGTACTGTCCGTCATGGGCCTTTTGATGAGCAGCAAGGCGGCCAACGAGTCCATCGGCACGCTGAAGAAGCTGAACTCGCGGATGGACAGCCTGTTAGACCTCACCAAGACCTTCCGCGAGAGCTATTTCGTAGACGTCCTCCTCGATTCCGTAGCGACCTCCGCAACGCAGATACTGGGCGCCGAGGCGAGTTCCATACTGCTTTACGACGAGTCGGGCAACCTCCGCTTCGAGTACATCACCGGAAAGGGCGCCGAGGCCCTCAAGGGCCAGATAGTGGTCCCCGGAGAGGGCATCACCGGCTGGGTGGCGTTGGAGGGCAAGGCGGTTATGGTGAACGACGTCTTAAACGACCCGCGCTTTGCCGGGAAGTTCGACCAGACGTCAGGTTTTGTAACGAGGTCCATCCTGTGCGTCCCCCTTGTGATAGACGGCAAGACTATAGGCACCCTTGAGGTATTGAACAAGGTCGGCGGAGAGCCGTTCACCGAGCAGGACCAGAAGATACTTTACTCTCTCGCAGACCATGCGGCCGTGTCCATACAGAGGAGCAAGAGCTACGAGTCCTCGCACAGCGACTTCATCCAGGTGACCGAGATACTCATGGTGGCCATGGACTACCACGTGCCGGAGAAGAAGGGCCATGCCAGAAGGGTGGCCCGCTACTCGGTGAAGCTGGCGAAGGCCCTGGGCCTGAACGACGAGGAGCAGAAGAGGATATACTTCGGGGCGCTCCTGCATGACATCGGGCTCCTGAAATATAACCAGGACGACTACTGGGGGCTGAAGAAGTTCGAGCTGCACCCGACGCTCGGCTATGAGATGATAAAGCCTATCAGCCTCTGGCAGCCGGTCGCGCACTTCGTGCTCAGCCACCACGAACGCTACGACGGGACCGGCTACCCGCGCGGGATAGCAGGGCAGGACATACCGCTCGGCGCAAGGATTATAGCCGTCGCAGAGGTGTTCGACACCCTGGTGAGCGCCCGCTCGTACAAGCCGGCGGTATCGTTTGCTGAGGCGACTGCGGAGCTCAAAAACCACGCGGGCGCCCAGTTCGACCCGCACGTGGTTGACCTATTCATCGCCAACTTCAAAAAGGAAGACGTGATGGAGTGAGGTAAAGGGCTGAAGGATGAGATTGCCACGTCGCCTTCGGCTCCTCGCAATGACAAAACAAAAAGGCGGCCCAAATGGGCCGCCTTTTTAGTTATAGAGGGTCCCTCTATTGCTCTATGGATATGTCCTTGATGCAGGTCTTGCCGGACACGTCCAGACAGTACGCCTTAACCCGCTTGCCCACCGTGAGCGCATCCAGTGCCGGTCCGGCGGTCACCTTCTGGTAATAGAGCGTCTTCTCCCCGCCTTCGGTCTTTACCACCACCGTCTTGCCGTCCGGGTCTATGGAAGTGACCTCGCCTGCCACCTCGAAGGTCTCCACCGGCGTGCCTGCGGCCGAAGGCGATACTACGGTCACCTTGTTCGCGCAGAACATGCCCTCGCTGTCGAAGCAGTCCGCCCTGACCTTCGCGCCCGGCTTGATCTCCGTGAGCGGCATCGGCTCGATGGTTATCATCTCTCCCGCCGGGGCCGCCTCCTTAACCCCCATCTTCTCCACGCCCGGCTGCATTATCTTGATGGTCACCTGCTCGCCCTTCGGGGACTTGATGACCACCGTCCTGCCGTCCGGGTCTATAGAGACCACCTCGCCCTCGACTATGTGGGTGGGCATGCCGGCCTCGGTAGCGCTTATTACCTTTATGTCCTTTGCGCAGGCCTTGCCTTCCTGGTCTATGCAGGTCATCTGCACGCTCATGCCGGGCTTGATCTCCTTGATGCCGAGGCCGGTCGTGGTCTCCTGGAATATAACGGTCTTTGAGCCTTCGGCGGTGTTTATGACTATGGTCTTGCCTTCAGGGTCTATTGATACGACCTGGCCTTTGAGCGTGGTCTCCTGCGCGATTGCGAAGGCGGCCAGTCCCAACACGAAAATAAATACAAAAACTGATGACGCTAACTTCTTCATTCCCTACCTCCCCAGTTTAAGGTTTTACTTCATTAAACATCCCAGCAACTTGAACAAAATGTATCACGCGTATTTAAATGTGTCAACCCTGACACAAAAAAAAGACGGAAGGTTTTACCCTTCCGTCCGTAGCAGCTGTAAATATAATGGCGACAAAAATGCCTACTTCTTGTGGCAGTTGCCGCACTTCTCCTTATCCTTGATGCTGAACGGCTTGCCCTCTGCGCCGGTGTGGCAGTTACCGCAGTTCTTGCCCGCCTCCATGTCCGCCATCTTGAGGACGTCCGCACCCTTCTTCATCTGGAAGAGTGCTGGGTGGCATTCCTTGCAGGCCATCTTGGCCTTTTCGGTGTGGGTCTCGTGCGAGAACATTACGCTACCCTCGTCGCCCACCGCCTTGAACTCTATGTCCTTCTTCAGCGCGAAGCTGAAGCTGGCGCAGGCCAGGGTGATGGCAACGGCAACAAACAGAACGACCAACTTTTTCATATTTTCGTTCACCTCCTTTCTGTAATTGAAGTTATTGACTGCATGTATGCACGAACTTCCGTCCGGGCCGCAACTTGGCATCGGACGTTTAAAAAATATAAGGTATAAACCGGGAAATGTCAATTGATTTATGGGGAGGTTTTTTAAATAACATGACAATTGTCATGGCAGTTATTTCTGGCGGGGTTATAATAAATCATATTAAAGATAACTTTCAACCAGGGAGGACGATATGGCCGGTATGAACAAGGTGGACAAGAACACGGTGATAGGCGATGCTATAAAGGCGCATCCGGGGGTGAGGGCGGTCATAGAGAGGCGTTTCGGAAACGGCTGCTTCACCTGTCCCGGCATAAACATGGAGTCCATAGGCTTCGGCTCCATGATGCATAACCTCGACCCGCAGGCCATCGTAGACGAGATTAACAAGGTGCTGGCGGGGGAATAGCGCCCCCTTGTATGCATCCGCCGCGTGAAGTTGCTGCTTGCCGCGAGGTGCTCCCGCCTGGTTGTATAACATACCGAATAATAAGCTTATTGGCTATTGCTGCGCGTTATCGAACAGCTGAATTTATTGATGTTCAATAATGCGCAAGGCCCTTGTACTTTCCGCTCAAACAAGCCCGAACCTTTTATTTTTCCAAGAGATTCAGCTGAGCATTTCTGCGAAATTTACCTTGCATAAACGAGGGGCTTTATATATAATGTTAAAAGTGTCTTTCGCGGGCGGCAGGATACCCGCAGGATGCCGGATGGGCGGTAGTGCGTGAAGACGCGCAGCGCCGTTAATAGTGCAGGGGAACAAGGGGCTCAATGTCCGTCTACTTCTACAGGGTCGGCAGGGAGGACGGCAGCGTACTGACCAAGGAGGTCGAGGCCGAAAGCGAGGACGTCCTCAGGCGCGAGCTTGAAGAAGGCGGCTACCTGGTCCTCGAACTCACGAAGCGGCGGGCGTTCGGGCTTGACCTGTTCAGGCGCGGTATCGGAAAGAAGCTCTCGGGCGAGGAGTTCCTTGTGTTCAACCAGGAACTCCTCGTGCTCATAAAGGCGGGGCTGCCTATAGTGCAGTCTCTCGACCTCCTTGCCGAGAGGGCGGGCAACCCGGCCTTCAAGGAGGCCCTGTCGGACGTCAGGACCGGTATAAAAGGGGGGAAGGCTCTGTCTGAGGCCATGGCAATGAACGCCGGATTTTTTCCGGAGCTTTACTGCAACTCGCTTCGCTCCGGCGAGCGCACGGGAAGCCTTGCCGAGGTGTTAGAGAGGTTTATCATGTACCAGAAGCGGCTGCTTGCCGCCAAGAGACAGTTAAAAAGCGCCATAACCTACCCCGTGTTCCTTTTCGGCGTTACCACCGCCCTGGTCATATTCCTGCTTATCTACGTGGTGCCCTCGTTTACCGAGATATACAAGGACTTCAACTCGCAGCTCCCGCTGCCAACCGTGATATTGATAAACTCCACGCGGTTCATACGCCAGTACCTGCTGATAGTCGTCGCTTTGGTGGCGGGGCTGGTATTTTTTTTCAGGGCATGGTACAGGACCGACAAGGGCCGAAGGGCGGTGGACGGCTACATGCTCCGCCTGCCGCTGGTGGGCGACCTGATAAGCGGGTATTTTATCAGCACGATGTCCCGCACGCTGTCCACGGTCCTTGCGGGTGGCATACCCATGCTTCAGTCTCTGGAGATGGTGGCAAAGTCGGTGACCAACCGGGTGCTGTCCGGCAACCTGTTAGACGTGCAGGAGAGGGTGCGCGAGGGCATGAGCCTTGCTGCCGCGCTTGAGGAGACGAAGATGATGCCGCCCATGACCATCAGGATGATAGAGGTGGGCGAGGCTACCGGGGCGCTCGAGACCATGCTGGACGACATATCGGCGTTCTACGAGGACGACGTCAACCAGCGCATGCAAAGGATTACCACGCTCATCGAGCCTGTAATAATGCTTACGATGGGCATTGTAGTGGGTGGCATAGTGCTCGTCATGTACATGCCCATATTCGAAATTGCGGGGACCGTAAAGTGAGCGAGGAACCACAGGCAGAAACCATACTTCTGGTGGACGACGAGAGGGACATCCTCACGGTGATGGCCAGGATGCTGTCCGCCCACGACTTCCAGACGCTGTCGGCGGCCAACGGCCGGGACGCCCTCGACAAGGTGCGCGAGAGCTCGCCGGAACTGGTGCTCCTGGACTTCATGATGCCGGGCATGAACGGTCTGGACGTCTTGAAGGAGATAAAGAAGCTGAGGCCCGACACCGCCGTGATAATGGTTACGGGCCGGGGCAGCGAGACCACCGCCGCCGACGCCATCAAGCTGGGAGCGGCCGACTACCTGGTGAAACCTTTCGAGTCCGAGGGGCTCGTGAGCACGGTAAAGAGGGTGCTGTCGGAGCGGGCGGAGAGGATAAGGTCCGAGCAGGAAGAGACCGAGAGGCTGTCGAGGTCCGTGGGCAAGCGGCGTCTGGGCGACATACTCGTCGCAAAGTGTTACGCCACCTTCAGCGAGATAGAGGCTGCGTTAGACCGCTCCGGCAAGGGCGACAAGAGGGTTGGCCAGGCGCTCCTGGACGAAGGCATAATATCCGAGGAACAGCTCTCGAAGAGCCTCGCATACCAGCACGGCGTCAAGTTCGTCAACCTGTTCAACTTCCATATAGAGCCGCAGTTCTTCGAGACCATACCCTTCGAGCTCATGCACCGCTACCAGTTCGTGCCTTACGAGGTGGAGGGGGGGCGGCTGATAATAGCGGTAGCGGACCCCACCAACATCATCATGGTGGACGAACTGGAACTGCTGCTGAACCGCCAGATCGGCGTCTGCGTGGCAACCCATACGGCCATAACCGAGGCTCTCAAGCGGAGCGAGGGCTCGCAGAGGGTCTTGAAGGAGGTCACCGACGAGTTCAGGTTCCACCTGGTGAAGGAGACGGAAGAGGGCGAGGAGACGCTTACGGTAGAGAAGCTGGGCGAGGAGTCGAGCCCGATAATAAAGCTGGTGGACACAATACTCTTCTCGGCGGTGCAGAAGAGGGCCAGCGACATACACGTAGAGTCCTCCGACCGGGACGTCATAGTAAAATACAGGATAGACGGCGTTTTGTACCAGGCGATGGACCCCATAGACTACCGCTTCCAGAACAGCATCATTTCCAGGATAAAGATAATGTCCGAGCTCGACATAGCCGAGAAGCGCATACCGCAGGACGGCAGGTTCAAGATAAGGTTCAAGGAAAAGAAGATAGACTTCAGAGTCTCGATAATGCCCGCCATATACGGCGAGGACGTGGTCATCAGGATACTGGACAAGGAGTCCATTACGGCGGACCTGCACGAGTTGAGGCTGGACCGCCTGGGCTACAACGAGGACGACCTGAAGAGGTTCAGACGGGCCATATCGGAGCCCTACGGCATGGTGCTCGTCACAGGGCCCACCGGCTCCGGGAAGACGACCACGCTGTACGCCGCTATAAGCGAGATAAACACCTCCGAGGACAAGATAATAACTATAGAGGACCCGGTAGAATACCAGCTCCCCGGGGTGGTGCAGATACCGGTCAACGAGAAGAAGGGGCTCACCTTCGCCCGCGGCCTGCGCTCGATACTCAGGCACGACCCGGACAAGATAATGGTAGGCGAGATAAGGGACGGCGAGACGGCCCAGATAGCCGTGCAGTCGGCCCTGACCGGCCACCTTGTGTTCACCACGGTGCACGCCAACAATGCCTTCGACGTAATCGGGCGTTTTGTCAACATGGGCGTCGAGCCTTACAACTTCGTCAGTTCTCTGAACTGCATCCTGGCGCAGAGGCTCGTGCGCGCGATATGCCCGACGTGCAAGCGGCCGTCCCGCGTCACGGTGGATACTGTACGGGACTCTGGGCTCGACTACGACTCCGTCGTGAAGAGCGGCGTCGTGTTCTACGAGGGCAAGGGCTGCACGGAATGCAACGGGACCGGGTACAGGGGCAGGATGGCCATCACCGAGTTTTTGGACCTCTCGGACAGGATACGCGAGATGATATTAGACAGGCGTCCCAACTCGGAGCTCAGGAAGGCGGCCGAGGAGGAAGGCATGAGCACGCTCAGGAAGTCCGCCATAGAGAAGGTCTACCGGGGCGAGACCACGCTCAGGGAGATAAACAGGGTAACGTTCGTGGAGTGATGATGGGCTTATTCGGCACAGGCACGGGCTTCGGCATCGAGGTCGGGCAGAGGGTAATCAGGGCGGCGCGCATCAAAGGCGGCAGTGGTGGCGTGCGGCGCATAGACATGGTAGGGAGCGCAGAGATGCCCGAAGGGCTGATGCTCGACTCCTTCACCGAGCCTAACATCACCGACCTGCCGGCATTCGTTGAGACGCTCAAAAGGCTGCTCGCAAGCATGAGGCATCGCGGGGGCGGTATAGGGGTCGCCCTCCCGGACTTCGTGTCGAGGGTCTCGGTGCTCGACTTCGAGACGGTACAGGCGAAACAGGAGGAGACCGAACGGATGATAAGGTGGCGGCTGAAGAAGCTCCTGCCGTTCGACGTGGACCTGGCCACGCTCCGCCATCAGTACCTGGGCAGGTTCCGCACCGGGGACAAGGACCAGCACCGCTTCTTGGTCTCGATAATAAAGGCGGACATATTAAGGCAGTACGAGGCCGCTTTCAAGGAGGCGGGCGTCAGGACGGCAAGGGTGGGCATGTCGTCGTTCGCGCTTTGGAACCTCTACCACGACCACATCGCAAGGGAGGTCGGCGGCCTTCCAAACTTCGCCCTGATGGGTATCTCCGGCACGAAGATGACGGTCATAGTCTTCGACCAGGGCGCGCCTCATTTCCTCAGGCTCAAGGACCTGGGGAGGTTAGACGCGGACGGCCCTGACGGCGGGCCCGGCACCAGGTCCATCGTAAAGGAGTTGAGCGCCTCGCTCACCTTCTACAAGGAGAACTTCGGACGCGCACCCGTGACGAGGGTGTTCGTCACGGGCGACTTCGCGGGGCTGGGCGCGGCGGCGGATGAGGCGGGCACGGCCGTCCAGGCGGAGGTCAGCCTGCTGGACATCGAAAAGACATTGCAGGGAGGGGCCGGCCTCTCCTTCTACGGCGCGGCCTGCGGCGCGGCCCTGGAGCCATGACATGCGTATAGACATTAATTTCGCGTCGCGGGAATACATACTGGTCAGGAAGGCGTACCTTGTCCTCGCCGCATGCATTTTTACGGGCGTGCTGGTGTTTGTGCACAGCTACCACAGCTACCTGTGTTCGGTCGAGACGGCCGCGAAGCTCAAGTCCCAGGAGAGGCTCCTGGACGTCAGGTATGCCGCCGCAGAGAAGCGGCTTGCCGAACTTAAGAAGGCCGTAAGCCCTGAAGAGGTGAAGGCCGCGTCCCGGCAGGCCGCGTTTGCCAACGAGGCCATAAGGAACAGGGCGTTTTCCTGGACCGCGTTCCTGAACCGCATGGAGGGCGTCGTGCCGGACGGCGTCGGCCTGACCTCCTTAAAGCCGGACTTCAACTCACATAACGTGGATATAGCCGGAGTGGCCGACAGCATGGGCCAGCTCACGGAGTTCGTCGACAGGCTCACCAAGTCGCAGTATTTCGAAGACCTGCCGCCGACCTTTCACACCTCCGAGTCGGTCGTGGACAAAGACATCGGCAAGACCTTGCAGGTGTTCAACATAAAGATACACTACAACCCCGATGGACGTAAAGACCAGGCGCCGGACAAGGCACCGGAAAAAGCGCCGGAAAAAGCGGAGGCTAAGTCGCGTTGAGATACTATATAGCAGTGCTTAGAAAATACAGGTCGCTGCAGGCGCTTCTGATAATACTGGCGGCGGTCGTAGTCTTCGACTCTATGTTCTATGTCCTGCGGGCCGCCCCGGGCTCGGCCGGGATGGACGAGCAGCAGGCGGCCATAAGGGACAAGGAGAAAGGCATAAAGGCCAAAGAGGACGAGCTGAAGACATACCTCTCGTTCGACAGCGGCAAGTCCGACATAGCCAGGTTCAGGGAACTCCTGCCGCGCCGCTCGGAATACACCGACATCATCAGGCGCATGAGCCGGCTTGCTACGGATGACGGCATGAAGAGCGGCTCGTTCGGGGCAGATGCGAAGACTTCGGACAAAGCGGGAGACCTGGCCCAGATAACCTTCTCTCTGCCGGTTTCCGGGAGCTACGAGGACACGAGGAAGTTCATACACGACGTGGAGACCTCGCCATTGTTCCTGAACATAAACAACCTGGGGCTTAGCAGCGTGCAGGAATCAGACGATATAACCCTGACAATCGGGCTGTCCACCTACGTGAGGGATTAATGCAGGCTCTCGACAAGAAGAAGGCGATAGCGCTGGCCATACTGTCGGGCTTGCTGGCCGTATACTGGGGCTACTCCCATTTCTTCGGACGGACGGAAATGCCCGCCGCGCCCGCAAAGGAGGCGTCCCAGAAGGCGAAAGAGGCCGCCGCCGGGCCGCCAACTGCGCAGATAAAAGTGGACATGGAGCTGCTGAGCCGTCCGAAGGAACAGTACAAGGCTGGCAGGAATATTTTCAGCCCCGTATACAGGAAGCCGGTGTTGATAAAGGTGGTCCGTCCCGGCAATGGTGGACAGCCCGGAGATGTGGATACTGCGGGCCCGCCTCCCCCGCCCCCGCCTCCGCCAAAGTCAGCGGAGGAGATAGCTGCTGAGAACGCGACGGAGGAGATGCAGAAGTTCAAGGTGCTCGGCCTTTTGAACCACAAGGGCAGGACAGAGGTGTTCCTGTCCCTGGGCAACGACAACTTCACGGCGGCCAAGGGCGAGGACATTACAAAGGGCTATTACTTAAACGACATCGGTACCGACTACATAGTGATAGTGGACAAGGACACGAATGTGACCGTGAAGATAGATACGAAGCTGGACGAAAACGCAGGGGGCGCTTCGAACACCGTCCCTTCTCCGGGGATAGAGGGGGCCAAGAGGCAGGCGGGCGCGCCGATGGGGCCAGTGCCTTCCGTCGGCGGCAGGACCTCACCGGACGGGCAGCCGCATAGGCCGTCGCCCGGTAATCCCGGCCAGAGGCCACCAGGACTGGGCGGCCCCAACGGCCGGCAGTAGATGCTTTAGCTTTTTCCCATACCGAACTGTTTCCTCCCCCTTGATGGGGGAGGATTAAGGTGGGGGTGAACGACCGATGAGTCACCCTCCCCTCCATCCCCTCCCATCGAGGGAGGGGAGAAACTGGTAAGGATTCAAGAACTATGCTTAACATACTAAAAGGGGGAAACATAATTATGCCAGTTAGGATATTGGTCCTTTTGGCGGCGGTGATGCTCGTGGCCGGGTGCTCCGGGAGCAAGGCCTTCAACAAGGGCGAGGGTTACGCCGTAGAGGGCGACTGGGACCGGTCCATCGCCGAGTACCGCAAGGCATACCAGTCCGACCCGGAGGACATCTCCTACAAGACAAGGCTGACAAAGGCCCTCGATATGGCCGCGACCGCGCACGTGGAGCGCGCGAACTACTACCTTAAAGACGGCAACGCGGACGCCGCGCTCTACGAGGCGCAGCAGGCGCTGGTATACGTGCCCGGCCATGACAAGGCGCAACAGCTGGTAAATGCCGCGAACAGGCTCAAAGAGATCGACTCGCGCATGGCCGTCGGGCAGAACTACCTCTCTGCGGGCAGGCCCAACGAGGCATTGAAGGAGTTCTTCAGGGTGCTCGAGATGGACCCGAAACACCCCAGGGCCACGGCATACATAGAGAGCATCACGAAGCAGAAGGCGGCCATAGAAAAGGCGGGCGAGCTCACGCTTGGCTCCGACGAGCCCATAACGCTCAGCTTCAAGGACGCGAAGCTAAAGGAGGTCTTCGAGTTCCTCTCCAAGCTCTCCGGCATAAGCATAGTGTTCGACGAGGATGTGAAGAACACACCGGTTACGGTTTTCGCAAAGGACGTGTCGTTCCAGCAGGCGCTGACGCTCCTCTTAAACACCAACAAGCTCTTCATGAAGAAGATTGCCTCCGACGCCATAATTATAGTGCCCAAGACAAAGTCAAAGATGGACCAGTACCAGGACCTTATGATAAAGACGTTCTACCTGTCGAGCGTCCAGGCCAAGGACATGGTCAACATAATAAGGACGATGCTTGAGACCCGCAAGGTCATCATCAACGAGACGCTGAACTCGATTACGCTCAGAGAGACCCCGGACAAGATAAAGCTTATAGAGAAGCTCATCGAGGCGAACGACAAGAAGGACGCGGAGGTCGTGATAGACGTGGAGATACTCGCGGTGGACAAGGGGACGACGACCACGTTCGGCGTGAGCCTGCCCAAGGGCGTAACCGGGACGTATATACCGCCGGGCGGGATTACAGCCGCGCCTGCCGCCGCTGCCACTTCGGTGCCGGCCACGGTCATAACCACAGCGGGGTTGATGATGAACTCCGGCACTGGGGCCGCCAAGAACAACATATTTTTCTCATATCCTAGCGTAACAGTCGACTGGTCTAAGGCAAAGGCCGAGGCGGAGGTGCTGACCAACCCGCAGATAAGGACGCTCAACAACACACAGGCCAAGATACTCATAGGGAAGAGGGTGCCCGTCAATGTCGGTACTACCGTGGCCAGCGGCGGCGTGACCACCACTACGACGGAGTACAGGGACATCGGCATAAAGCTCACGGTCACCCCCAACGTGGGTCTGGACAACTCGGTCACCATGAAGACCACTTTGGAGGTCAGCGACTTCGGCGCAGCCCCCAGCGGCGTGGTAGTTAGTCAGCCGATATTCACCACTACCAATGCCGAGGCCACGCTTACCCTTAAGGACGGAGAGACCGTTATTATAGGCGGGTTGTACTCGCATAGGAAGACGGTGGACGTGAAGGGCATCCTGGGCCTTATAGATGTACCAATACTTGGGAAACTGCTGTCCACCACCACGATAGACCCCAACTCCAAGAGCGAGCTCATAATGACGCTCACCCCGCACGTGGTGCGGTCGAAGGAGATACCGGACTACGACGTATCAGCGTTCTGGTCCGGCACGGAGGAGTCATACGAGACCAAGCCGCTCTTCGAGGAGAAGAAGTCGATAGAGGTCGAGGAGCCCCCGGTAGACATCACGGAGTACACCGGACCACAGCCCGCCGCCACGGCTACCGGCCCGGTGCGCGTGACGCCTACGGAGCCCGCCGTGCCTCAGCCGTCCGATATAACCCCGGCCGCGACGCCCGCGCCTCAGCCCGCTCCGCAACCCCAGCCTGAGGCCGCGCCCGCGACAACTACGCCTGCGCCCGAAGCGGCCGCTCCAGGCGGTGGAGAGACGCCGCCAGCGGAGACGCCGCAACCGGCCACTGCTGTGCCTGCTGTAGTGACGCCGGTAGTGACGCCGCCTGCCACCAAGACTGCGCCGCCCCCGATAAAGCCGCCCCCGACCGAGCTGAACGCCGTCCCGACCGGGCGCGTGGGCAGGGTGGGTACGCTCGGCTTTGCGCCCGAGGTCTCCCCGCTCGAGGTGGGCCAGGAGATTACGCTGGACGTGACGGTCGCGGACATGGACTCTGTATTCGAGGCGCCCCTGTCCATCATCTACAACCCCAAGCTGGTCGAGTTCATGAAGGCGACCGAGGGCGACTTCATGAAGGTGGACGGGAAGCCGACCTCGTTCATGGTATCGGTAAACGACAAGCTGGGCTTCATAGACGTGTTTGTAACGAGGCTCGGAAAGGTGACGGGAGTGTCCGGCTCCGGGAGGCTCTTCTCGCTGACCTTCAAGGGCAGGGCCCCAGGCATCGGCCCGCTGGTGTTCAAGCAGAACACGCTTAAGGATGCGACCGGCGCTCCGGTGCAAGCCGACCTGAAGACCGGGACATTATATGTGAAGTAGGGCGCGCCGCCCCCGGCGCGCCGCTATGTAGCTGCCCAATTCATTGGGCGTTCCTGGCATTATATTTCTAAAGGCGCCTGATAAATCAGGCAGCTACAAAATAACTATGGCGGGGGTGGAAAATAGAGTATATCGGGATGCTCAGATTGCATGACAAGCGTGGTATAACCCTCATCGAGCTGGTGGTCGTCATGGCCGTGCTCTCCGTGCTCGCGGCGGTGGCCATGCCGACCCTCAAGGTATCGGTCAAGAGGGGCAAAGAGGTGGAGCTCAGGCGAGACCTGCGTACGATGCGCGACGCGGTTGACATGTACAAGAAATACGTGGACGCGGGCAGGATAACCAAAGAGACGGACAGCGGCTACCCAAAGACGCTCGACGTGCTGGTGGATGGCGTGGAGGTCAAGCCGGCCGCCGCCGTTCAGCCCGGCGCCCAGCCCGCACCGGCCACCCCGCCGCCGAGCAACGGCGGATGGGATGACAAGATGATAGGAGAGGGGACCAGCCCAGGCAGCGGGGGCGTAACCAAGATGAGGTTCCTGAGGAAGGTACCCGTGGACCCCATGACCGGCAAGAACGAATGGGGCATGAGGAGCAACCAGGACGAGCCAGACAGCGAGATATGGGGATCAGAGGACGTGTTCGACGTGTACTCGCAAAGCGACGGCATTGCGCTCGACGGATCGAAATACAAGGACTGGTGAGGAAATGCGACTGACAGACAAAGCCTTCACGCTGTTAGAGTTAATGATAGTCATAGCCATCATGGGCATACTGGTGACGCTTGCCCAGTAATGTAGGGTGGGCACTGCCCACCAAAACGGAATGGGTGCAACATGATTAAACTGACCCGTGATAAACAGGCATTTACTCTTCTCGAACTGATGATAGTCATAGCCATCATGGGCATACTGGTGACGCTTGCCCAGCCGTCGTTCAAGGTCGCCGTGGTCAAGTCGAGGGAAGCCGCACTCAGGGAGAACCTCTTCAACTTAAGAAACGTGCTCGACCAGTATTACGCGGACAACGGCGCCTATCCCGACTCGCTCGGCAACCTCGTGGACAAGGGGTACATGCGTGCAATACCGACTGACCCGTTCACCGGGGCGAAGGACTGGGCTGAAGTGCCTTACTCAGGGAGCGATGACCCCGAGGACAAGGCCGGCGGCATCTACGACGTGCACAGCTCCAGCGAAAAGATAGGCCTGAGCGGCGTGCCGTACAAGGAGTGGTGATGAAAGACGACTCCGGCTTCACCTACATCGGGCTGCTTGCGGTCATAGTCGTGATCGGCATAATGACGTCCGTCATCGGGCAGACATGGAAGAGCATGGCCCAGGTGGAGAAGGAAAAGGAACTCATCTGGCGGGGGAACCAGTTCAGAAACGCCATACAGAACTACTATAACTTGGGCGCAATACACGGGAACCCGACCTACCCCGCGGACCTGAAAGACCTGTTGAAGGACCCCAGGACGGCTGGCACCCGCCGCTACATCAGGAGGATATACGTCGACCCGATCACTGGCAAAGACGACTGGGTCCCGATACTTTCCAACGACCGCATAGTAGGCGTGCGCAGCGCGAGTGACGGCGCTCCTCTGAAGAGGGATAACTTCGAGCCGGCAGACGAGTCGTTCAGGGGGAAGACCCGGTATTCGGAGTGGACGTTTCAGGCAGCTGCGGCGGCAGGACAACCGACCACGCCGCCGACTACCCCATAGGGCCGGTCACGCAGAGAAGAGGTGCAGGTGTTTTTCAGGAGCCTGAGGACAAAGATAACCACCATGACCGTCGCCATACTGGTGCTGGCGATAGGGTTCGGCACGTGGGTGAACATTGACTTCCAGACCCGGCAGCTCCGTAACATGACCGAGGAGAAGGTCACTATGCTGGCGAACACCATAGAGCGGTCGCTCAACACCGCCATGCTCGAAGGCAGGAGCAGCGAGGTACAGCGCATAGTTGAGATGGTGGGGACGCACAACAAGATAGGCGGGATAAGGGTACTCGACAGGAACGGCGTCATAATGCGCTCGGCTAAGGTCGCCGAGATAGGAATGCCCGCCAAGATGGACGTGGCCGCACTTGACCTCGAAGAGGAAGGCAACGTGATGTTAGAGGACATCAACGACAAGGGCGACCTGGTCTTAAGGAGCCTGAGGCCGATACTCAACAGGCCGGAGTGCTTCGGCTGCCACGCGCCGGACCAGAAGCTGAACGGCGTGCTGGAGGTGGACGTATCCATGACCGAGACGCAGGAGCAGGTCAAAAGGCTCAGGAAGACCATGATAGTATGGGCTATCGCCATAACGGCGTGCCTCGCCGTACTGCTCTCCGTGCTCCTGTCGAAGCTCGTGACCACGCCCATCACCGAGTTGATGAACACTATGGCGAAGGCCGAAGAGGGCCTGGACGTGCGGGCCAAGGTATCCACAGAGGACGAGCTCGGACGCCTGGCGCACAGCTTCAACTCGATGATAATCAAGCTGAACAAGACCAAGAAGAAGGTAGAGAAGCTGCACTACGAGCAGATGAGGAAGGCGGACCGCCTGGCCACGGTCGGGGAGATGGCCGCGGGCATAGCCCACGAGATAAAGAACCCGCTCACCGGCATCGCGGGCGTCATACAGATACTGGGCAGGGACCTGGAGGCCGAGGACCCGCGCCGCAAGATTATAAAGGAGGTCCTGGAGCAGATAGACCGGCTGGACAAGGCGGTGAAGAACCTGCTCTCGTTCGCCCGCCCGCCCGTGCCGAACCTTACGCTGGTGAACGTGAACGAGGTCATGGAGAAGATAACCGCGTTCCTCGTACCGCAGTTCAACAAAAACGGCGTGAAGGTGTACAAGGAGTACATGCCGGGCATCCCGGAAATATCCGGCGACCCGGAGCTGTTGCAGCAGGTGTTCTTGAACATAATATTAAACGGGGTGCAGGCCATGCCGGAAGGCGGCGAGATGCGGATAAAGACCGGCATAGACGTAGTCCCCGGCTACGTGCTCAGCAGGCCGGGCGCGGCCGAGGACCAAGACGACGCCGGTGAGCTGCGCGGCGCCGGGCAGGAGGTGGTGTCCATCTCCATCTCGGACACCGGCAAGGGCATTATCAGTGAAAATACCACAAAGATATTCACCCCGTTCTTCACCACGAGACAGCAGGGGACGGGGCTGGGGCTTTCGATAACCCAGAAGATAGTCGAGCAGCACGGCGGAGGCATCACCGTCGAGTCGGAACCGGGCGCGGGCGCGACGTTCATCATACACCTGCCCGCCGCGAGGAAAGAGGCGCTCAGCCGGAGCGCATGACCATGCCGAAAATAATAACGTAGAGGGGACAGATGGATAACGCCAAGATACTGGTGGTTGACGACGAGCACCTGATAAGGTGGACGCTGGAGCAGCACTTGAGCAAGGAAGGCTACGAGGTATATACCGCCGAGGACGGGGAAAAGGCACTCGACATGGTGGCGGAGCTTATGCCGGACGTTGTGCTCCTTGACAACCAGTTGCCCGGCGCGCCGGGCATAGAGGTGCTGGGCAAGGTCAAGGAAATAGACAAGAACATCATAGTCATCATGATAACCGCGCACGGGCTCCTGGAGACGGCGGTCAGGGCCATGAAGTTGGGCGCGTATGACTACATCAGCAAGCCTTTCAACTTGGAAGAGATAACCCTGACCATAAAGAAGTCTTTAGAGACGGTATCCCTGAGACGCGAGGTCAGGCTCCTCAAAGACCAGCAGAAGAGCCGGTTCAAGGCGGAAAACATAATAGGCAAGAGCCGCTCGATACAGGTAGTCCTGGAGATGATACAGAAGGTGGCCCAGTCGGACGCAAGCACGGTGCTCGTGCAGGGTGAGTCCGGCACCGGCAAGGAGCTCGTGGCAAGGGCCATACACGCAAACAGCGCGCGCTTCGAGCAGCCCTTCATGGCCATCAACTGCGCCGCCCTGCCTGAGAACCTGCTCGAATCCGAGCTGCTCGGGCACGAGAGGGGCGCCTTCACGGACGCAAAGACCATGAAGAAGGGCCTGTTCGAACTGGCGGACGGCGGTACGTTGTTCCTGGACGAGGTCGGCGACATGGCCTACAGCATGCAGGCCAAGCTCCTGAGGATACTCGAGGACAAGACCTTCAAGCGCGTGGGCGGGGTCAAGGACATATGCGTAGACGTGCGCGTAATATCCGCAACCAACCAGGACCTGAAGGAACTGATGAACGAGGGCAAGTTCAGGAAGGACCTGTACTACCGCCTGCAGGTCGTGCCGATATATCTGCCGCCGCTTTCGGACCGGAAGGAGGACATACTCCCGCTTGCAAAGCACTTCATCGAGGTATTCAACACAGAGTTCGCCAAGAACGTCAAGGAGATATCGGAGAAGGCGAGGGAGTTCCTCGTGAGGTACGACTGGCCGGGCAACGTCAGGGAATTAAGGAACGTCATCGAGCGCGCCATGATACTCGAGAGCGAGGACATCCTGCTTTTGGAGCACCTGCCTATCGAGCTGGTGTCCGGCAACATGCCGCCCATCATGCAGCAGACGGGCTTCAACATACCCAAGGAGGGCCTGTCGCTCGAGAAGGTCGAGGAGGACCTGGTCAACCAGGCCCTTACCATTGCGGAAGGTAACCAGAGCAAGGCGGCAGACCTGCTGGGGATGCAGAGGGACGCTTTCCGGCGCCGCCTCAAGAAGTACGGGATACTATAGCCAGGTCCACGAACTCTTTGGCCGCCCCGCCTTTGCCGGACGCGGCGAGACGTTTGGCGAACTCGATGTAGCCTGCCGCGTAACCCTTGTCGTATCTGATCGCCTCCGCAAGCTCTCTCTTGCACCCGACCAGGTCACCCTGCCCGAAATATACAGCCGACAGGTCGTAATGGCTTGCCGCATCGTCCGGGAACTGCTTAGTGATGCTTTCGTAAAGCGGTATGGAAAGCTTCGGGTTTTTCTGCTCCACGCGCCAGGCCTCCGAGCGCTGAGACCAGAGCGATGGCGGCTCTCCGTCCACCATGTTCGGGTAGCCGTACAGTGTGGTGAGGTACTTGACGGCGAAGCGGAACTTCACCGGTACCTTGCCGTCCGAGTTGGACGCCGTCAAACTCACCTGGTCGGACTTGATCCCCGCATCCCTGACAAGCCTGAAAAAACCTTCAAATAAAGGCAGGACACGCGTCTCTTTCTCGCCTGCATACAATGACGCCAGATACGACACGTCGGTGTCGAGCAGCACCGGCTCGCCTGGCCCCTTCATGTCCTGCAGCCCGACAATCTTCACGGGTACGCCGTTGATGCTGCCCCCGGCCATCTTCCCATCGAGCTTTAAGGCGTCTATCTCCGCCGCCTGCGAGGGATAGCTCTTCTTGAGGCTTTCCTTGAAGGCGTCAAGGTCCTCCTGAGTGAAGCTTCCGAATGTGGGTACCACCCAGTAAACCTCCCTTATAATGCCGAGCCGGTGCGCTAAGTATACCGCGTTGTCTGAGGCGTACAGGCTGTTATCCTTCAGCGCGTCGCCCATTTGCTTCAGCGCATCGAAGTCCCCCTTGTCGGCTGCCCCCTTTATGGCCTTCATGGCTACGTCGCTGACCGGCGCGAGGCCGTCGAAGCCTGAGAAGCGCACGAGCACCCTGTCTTTGTCCTTGTTCTTAAGCCAGTAGGACAGGCAGTCGGAGCCCTGCTCCAACAAGGTGAGTTGGACGGCGTCCTTGCCGACCTCATAGACCTTCAGGCCGCTGGCAGGTTTCGCCCCCCCTTTACAGGCGGGCAATATCAAGGCGCCAAGCGCCATTATTACAAGCATCGTTATCGCGGTACGTTTCATCATGCCTCCTGTTTGACTCTATGTCCTTTTGGCCTCGACCCGGCAGTCGAGTTCACCCTTCGACAGCCGGAGTCTTAGCATATCGCCGACGTCCATCTGCGACGCCTCCGTTATCGTCTCCATGCCCGGCAGCCTGACGGCGAAGGCAAACCCGCGCGCAAGCGGTGCAAGCGGTGCTGCCGCATCGAGCCTGACCATTGCCTGGCCGAGCCTCTGGCGTCTCTCGCCCATCTTGTAGCCCATCCCCTGTCTGAGCCTTTGGACGTGCGCCGAAAGCGTCCCTGCCTGCACTTCGATGACCCTGCCGGGGCTCAGGTGCATGAGCGCCCTGCCGAGCGTGCGCGCCCTGTCCGCCATGCCGGATACGGCGCGGCGTCCACAAAGTGTGAGGCGGGCAGTGTGGTCGTCAAGCCTCAGGAACTGCTCGTGCACGGCCCTGCGGGGGTCCACCATAGCCCTCTGCCCGGCCTCCACGCGCCCCCTTGCATGCCTGATGGTATTTGACATCGCGTACGCCATCCGGCCTGTTAAAGACGATATGGCGCCTGTCGCCTCGGCAGCGCCCCTGGACACCATCTCCGCGGCGGCGGACGGCGTGGGCGCGCGCATGTCAGCTACGAAGTCCGCAACCGTAAAGTCCACCTCGTGCCCGACGGCGGATATGACGGGTATATTGGAGGCGTGTATGGCACGCGCCACGACCTCTGTATTGAACGCGGCCAGGTCCTCCATCGAGCCCCCGCCGCGCCCCACTATCATTACGTCGAGCCCGCCGACCGCGTTCAGGGCGTATATGGCGGAGGCTATCTCGGAAGGAGCAGAGTCGCCCTGGACGGAGGCCGGGGCGATGAGCACCTGTACGCCCGGCGCGCGCACAAAGAGCACCTTCAGTATGTCCCTTATGGCCGCGCCCGTCGGCGAGGTGACGACCCCGACCCTCTTGGGGTAGGCGGGTAGCGGCCTCTTTCTTTCCGGTTCGAAAAGCCCTTCCCTGCCGAGCTTGTCCTTCAACTGCAAAAACGCAAGCTGGAGCGCGCCTACGCCTTTGGGTTCCATGTATTCGGTTATTATCTGGTACTCGCCCCGCGGCTCGTACACGCTGACGCGGCCCCGCACTATAACCTCCAACCCGTCCTCCGGCCTGAACCTGAGGAATCGGCTCCCTGAGCGGAAGAACACGGCCTTTACCTGCGCGTCTTTGTCCTTGAGTGTGAAGTAGACATGCCCCGAAGAGGGTATCCTTAGGTTGGTTATCTCGCCCGTCACCCATACGTCGGCGAAGCCTCCTTCGAGCGCGTCCTTGATGCGGCGCGTAAGCTCCGATATGGTTATGGGTGCGTTAAGCCCCAAGTCTAATTGCATGACTGATAACTTAGAACAAAAAAACACCAAAAGCAAGTTATAATTGGCCGTATTGCCGCTTAGATAGTATCCGTTCTTAAAAATTGACACCGTGCATATTTCTGGTATACTTTTTTTACGGTAACACGCCGCCAGCACCTTTCTATAAATAGCAACAGCGCTGTAACTTATAACCCATAAGGAGGAGTATCAGATGCCGCACACCGTGAAGGAGTTCAAGCTTGAAGGAAAGCTCAGGGGAATATCGGACAACCAGCTCCAGCAGCACAGGGATACCCTGTACGCGGGCTACGTGGCCAAGCTCAACATCATAGAAGAAGAGATGAAGAAGGCGTCCACCGAGGGCACCAACCCCACCTACTCCCCGTTAGGCGAGCTGAAGCGTCAGGAGATATTCGCCACAAACGGCATCTTCCTGCACGAGGCGTACTTCGGGAACCTCGGTGGCGCGGGCGGCCCTGCTACAGGGAAGATAGGCGATATGATTAAGGAGCGGTGGGGCAGCTTCGACAAGTGGCTCGCGGACTACAGGGCGGCGGGCATGGCCGCGCGCGGATGGGTGGTTCTTGCCTTCAGCTTCAACGACATGTCGCTTCACAACTACTCGATGGACGTCCACGACAAGGGCTCGGTCTGCAACACGGCCGCGCTTTTGGTGTTGGACGTGTACGAGCACGCGTATATGATAGACTACGGGGTGAAGCGCGCGGCGTACCTGGACGCGTTCTTCCAGAACATAGACTGGGACGCGGTGAACGAGCGGGTGGCATACGTGACAGGCGGCGCTGCTTCCGGGTCGTGCTGCAAGGGGTAAATATTATGCCGATGACTCTGGCAGAAAAACTCATCTCCGCGCACGCGGGCAGGGAAGTCCGGGCTGGCGAGCTGACCGTCGTCAAGGTGGACTTCGCCTACGTGCAGGACTGGACCGGCCCGTTGACCATAGACAAGATAGCCGAGTTGGGCGGGGCGATGGTTCACGACCCTTTAAAGACGGCGATATTCATAGACCACGCATCCCCGTCTTCGTTTAAGGAAGTCTCCACCGGCCACATAAAGCTCCGCCAGTTTGCCAAGGCGTCCGGCTGCATGATGTTCGACATAGGCGAGGGCGTGTCGCACCTGGTGCTGGGCGAGCGGGTGACAAGGCCCGGCATGTTGATGGTCGGCGCTGACTCGCACACCTGCCAGGGCGGTGCCTTGGGCGCTTTCTGCACGGGCATGGGCTCGACCGACGTTGCCGTCGCCATGTCCACCGGACAGACATGGATGATGTGCCCGGAGGCGGTTAAGGTCGAGGTGACCGGACGGCTCGGCCACGGCGTGTTCGCAAAGGACATAATACTGCACCTCATTGGAACTATAGGCGCGGACGGCGCGACGTACCAGTCCCTCGAGTTCATGGGCGACACCATCGATGGCCTGACAATACCCGGCAGGGTGACTCTCGCATCTATGGCGGTCGAGGCCGGTGCCAAGTGCGGGATATGCGCCACGGACGACCACACCCGGAGCTGGCTGAGGGAGCACAAAAGGGAGTCTGACTACAGCGAGATAACTCACGACGTGGGCGCAAAATACGCGCGCGTTGTGTCTATAGACGCAGAGAAGCTTGTGCCTACCGTGTCCTTCCCGCACAAGGTGGACAACACGAGGCCCATCACGCACCTGGACTGCAAGGACGTGCCAATACACCAGGCCTACCTTGGCTCCAGCACAAACGGGTATTTCGAGGACTTCGAGGCGGCGGCACGGGTGCTGAAGGGCAGGCATATCGCGCCCGGAACAAGGCTCGTCGTCACGCCCGGCACGAAGACCGTGTACAGGAAGATGATGGAGACCGGGCTGTTCGACATATTCCTGGACGCGGGTGGCGTGATAAACAGCCCCGGCTGCGGTGCCTGTCCCGGAAGCCACACGGGGATACTGGGCGACGGCGAGAACTGCGTGTCCTCGATGAACAGGAACTTCCTGGGACGCATGGGCAACCCCAAATCGTTTGTATACCTGGCCTCGCCCGCTACCGTTGCGGCATCCGCCGTAGAGGGCAGGCTGGCCGACCCAAGGAGATACTGATGGGCAGGGCATGGAAGTTCGGGGACGACATAAGCACGGACCTCATCGCGGCCGGCAGGTACGCGTACCTGCGGACTAACCTGCCTGAGCTTGCCAAGCACGTGTTGGAAGACGCGCGCGACGAGTTCAGGACGGGCGTTAAGCCGGGTGATTTCGTGGTAGGCGGCAGGAACTTCGGGCTTGGCTCGTCCCGCGAGCACGCGCCCATTATAATCAAGATGGCGGGCGTCTCCTGTGTAGCGGCAAAGACTTTCGCGCGTATATTCTTCAGGAACTGCATAAACAACGGAATACCAGCGGTGACAGTTGACACGGACAGGATTGACGAGGGCGACGAGCTTGTCTTAGACCTCCGGGGTGGCCTGCTGAAGGACGTTACCAAGGGCATCGAGCTTGAGTTCCCTCCAATGCCTAAGGTGATGTCAGATATTCTGGAAGCGGGCGGGCTTGTGCCGTATCTGAAAAAGAATAAGGGGTTCGTGTTGTGAGAGAGGTATGGACACCGACTTAGAACTCTACTACTACCTCCGCCTCGTAAGGGAGTTCGAGGGGCGGGTATCGAAGATGCACCACCAGGGCCGCATCGCGGGCGGGGTATACTCCGGGCTCGGGCAGGAGGCCGTAGTCGTAGGCTCGGTCTACGGCCTCAAGCGCGAGGACTTCATCTTCCCGCTGCACAGGGACCTGGGCGCATTCCTCGTGAAGGGCGTTGAGCCGGGCGTGCTGATGGCCCAGATAATGGGAAAGAAGTCCGGGCTTTCCGGTGGCCGCGACTCCTTCCTGCACGCGGGCCAGTTCGACATAGGCGTGTTCGGCGGCACCTCCATGCTCGCCTCCACGCTGCCCGTAGCATGCGGCGTGGCGCTCAAGTTCAAGATGAAGTCCGAGCCGAACGTGGCAGTCGCATTCTTCGGCGAGGGCGCAAGCTCGCGCGGCGATTTCCACGAGGCCCTGAACTTCGCGGGCGTACACAAGCTGCCCATTATATTCGTATGCGAGAATAACTACTACGCGTTTTCCACGCCCCAGCCGCTCCAGATGGCGGTAGAGGACGTTGCCGACCGCGCTGCCGGGTATGGTTTCAAGGGCCGGGTGTGCAGCGGGAACGACCTGTCCGCCGTGATGCACGAGATGGCGAGGGCTGTCGAGCTTGCGAGACGGGGCGAAGGCCCGACGCTCATCGAGTGCAAGACCTACCGCTGGTCCGGCCACAGCGAGCACGACATGGCCAACTACCGCACGAAGGAAGAACTGATCGAGTGGGAGAGCCGCGACCCCATCGCGCGTTTCGAGTTCTTCATGCAGAAGAAGGGCCTCGACACCACCACCATCATCGAGGAGGTCGGCCTTAAGGTGCGGGCCGTAGTGGACGCAGCGGTGCGTTTTGCGGAGTCCTCGCCGGAGCCGGACGGGCCGGAGGCGATGGAGGGGATATATGCGCCGCAGACATAAAACGATGACATTTTTAACCACAGATTGAACAGATTAACACAGATTTAATTGTTAAAATAACCCCCGGGTTTAATTTCTATAGCTGTTTATTGTTTCTTGATTTAATCTGTCTAATCTGTCAAATCTGTGGTTAAAGGGTTCTCATGGAACTAACATACATAAAAGCAATCAACGACGCACTTAGGCTCGCCATGCGAGAGGACGAAAACGTGTTCCTCCTGGGCGAGGACATAGGCGCGCTCGGCGGCGCGTTCCTCGCGACCGAGGGCCTGCATGCCGAGTTCGGCCCGGCGCGCGTGCTGGACACCCCCATCTCCGAGTCGCTCATCATTGGCGCGGCAGTAGGCGCGGCAGCGGTGGGCCTGAGGCCGGTGGCCGAGATGCAGTTCGCGGACTTCATATCCTGCGGTTTCGACCAGTTGGTCAACATGGCAGCCACGCTCAGGTACAGGCACGGCGGCAAGGTCTCCTGCCCGATGGTAGTGCGCTGCCCTTCCGGCAGCGGGGTCAGAGGCGGGCTGTTCCACTCCCAGAACCCGGAGGCCTGGTTTGCGCGCGTGCCGGGGCTGAAGGTAGTCGCGCCCGCTACCGCGTTCGACGCGAAGGGGCTGCTCATCTCGGCCATTCAGGACGACGACCCCGTGGTCTACTTCGAGCACAAGTACCTCTACCGGCGTGTGAAAGAGGACGTGCCGGAGGCAAGCTATAACGTGCCCATCGGCAAGGCGGCCCTGAGGCGCGAGGGCGGCGACATGAGTATCATCACTTACGGCTCGACTCTATACCCGTGCATGGACGCGGCGACCGAGCTTGAGAGAGAAGGCGTAGGCGTGGAGGTGCTCGACCTCCGCACGCTCCTGCCGCTCGACAAAGACGCAATACTCGCTACCGCAAGGAAAACCGGCAAGGTGCTGATAGTACACGAGGACAGGCTCACCGGCGGGATAGGAGGCGAGGTCGCGGCCATCATAGCGGAGCACGCATTCGAGTACCTGGACGCGCCGGTGATGCGGCTCGGCATGAAGGACACGCACAACGCCTTCGCGGCCAAAATGGAAGAATATATACTGCCGGACAAGGCAAAGGTCCTTGCGGCGGCGAGGAAGCTGGCGGGGTATTAAATGACTGACATAAAACTACCGCAGTTGGGCGAAAGCATTGCAGAGGGCACGGTCGCCCTCTGGCTGGTGGACGTGGGCGGGTGGGTCGAGGCCGACCAGCCGCTCGTGCAGGTGACGACCGACAAGGCGGACGTGGACATACCTTCGCCCGTGGGCGGAGTGCTGAAAGAGATACTCGTAGGGGCAGGCGCGACCGTCAACGTCGGTACTGTGATTGCGCGTATAGATGAGACATTGTCACCCTCCCCACCTGCGGGGGAGGGCAGGGTGGGGGTTATCGCCGAACACCCGCTCGCAAAGGAGGGGCTGCCTGCCGTAGAGGTCGGGAGGGAACTGCCGCCCACGGAGAAGTTCCAGGCTCCGCCTGAGATAATAAAGGAAGCGCCGCCAGCGGCAGAGGGTGGGCTTGACATGTCGGGCTACTATTCCCCGGCAGTGATGAGGCTGGCAATAGAGCGGGGCGTGGACCTGAAGTCCGTAAAGGGCACGGGCGAGGGGGGACGGGTAACTAAGGCGGATGTCTTGAAGGCGGAGAGAGGCGAAGAAAAGCCGCTGGGTTCCCGCTTTCGCGGGAATGACGCCATAATTTTACCCTCCCCACCTGCGGCCACCTTGCGGAGCCGAGGCTCCGAAGATGAACAAAGGGCGGTGCGCCAGAGCACGGAGGGAAGGGGGGCTGGTGAGGGCCTTGGCTCGTATCACGTCCCCACCTACGATATTACAGACGGCGACACAACCACTCCGTTCTCCCACATCAGGCGCATCATCGCCGACCACATGGTTTACAGCAAGAGGACTTCCGCCCATGTGACTACCTTTGCAGAGGTGGATTTAGATAGAGTTGTGGGGATTAAAAGCAAAAATAAGGCCAGAATTAAGCAGGAAATGGGGATTGAGCTTACTTTTCTGCCCTTCGTAATGCACGCTACGGCAAGGGCGCTTAAAGACTACCCCCTGATGAACTCGGTAGTACAGGGTGAGACCATTTTATCCAAGCGACACGTGAACTTGGGCGTGGCGGTCGACACCGAACGCGGGCTTATGGTGCCCGTAATCAGGCGTGCGGAGGAGATGGGACTGGTCGAACTTGCCAGGGCGGTAAACTATCTCTCCGAGAAGGTGCGCGACAGGAAGATTACGCCCGATGAGCTTGCGGGCGGTACGTTCACCGTGACAAACCCGGGCAGGAAGGGCAACCTGTTCGGCACGCCTATCATAAGCCAGCCGCAGGTGGGCGTCCTCAGGATGGGCGAGGTGGTCAAAAGGCCGGTGGTTGTGGACGTGGGTGGAGAAGACGGCATCGTGGTGCGCCCGATGATGTACCTTTCCCTGTCATACGACCACCGCGTGGTGGACGGGTTGACCGCAAACGAGTTCCTGCACAGGGTTAAAGAATACCTCGAAGCCGGGGAGTTTGCATTATGAGGCTGTTCTCCGGGATGAGGCCTACGGGCCGGCTGCACATAGGCCACATGGTGGGCGCGCTCGATAACTGGGTGCGCCTGCAGAGTGAGTACGAATGCCACTTTGCCATAGCCGACTGGCACGCCCTGACCACGGGCCACGCCGACACCTCCAACATGCCCGCAAATATCCTTGAGATGGCGCTCTCCTGGCGTGCCGTGGGTATAGACTTTACGCGCTCGACCGTGTTCGTGCAGTCTGGCGTCAAGGAGCATGCGGAGCTGCACCTCCTGCTCTCTATGATCACGCCCATGTCCTGGCTGGAGAGGGACCCCACCCTCAAGGCAATGTGCGAAGACATGCACATAAAAGGGATAAACTACGGGCTTATGGGATACCCCGTGCTCCAGGCGGCGGACATACTGCTCTACAAGGCCGAGGCCGTGCCCGTGGGCATAGACCAGGCCCCGCATATCGAGCTTACGAGGGAGATAGCGCGAGCTTTCAACCGTACCTTCGGCGTTATATTCCCCGAACCGAAGACGCTCCTCACCGGCACGCCGAAGCTTCTGGGCACCGACGGAAAGAAGATGTCAAAGAGCCTCGATAACTGCATATACTTAGACGACACGCCCGACGCAATATCTTCAAAGGCGATGGGCCTCGTGACCGACCCACGGAAGGTACACGCGACCGACCCCGGCGACCCGGACATATGCTCCGTGCAGGACTACCACAAGGTGTTCGGCCCCGATGACGCGCCCGCCTACGACAAGGACTGCCGCTCGGGACGCATCGGCTGTGTGGCGCACAAGAAGTACCTGGGCGAACTGCTCGCGTCCCGGTTGAAGGCATACAGGGACGCGCGGGCTGGCCTTGCGGGCAAAGAGGATGAGACGCTCGTTATGCTGAAAGACGGGGCCTCACGCGCTCGCAAGGTCGCGGAGGCAACCCTGGCCGAGGTCAGGCGCGCGATGCACGCCTCTTAGTGGTTGATTTTACCGCCCCCGTTGTATATACTGACATATCTCGTCTCACAATACCTTTAACCATGAGGGTGAAATGATAGCGTTCCAGGTTATATCCTCGCCGTATGAATTCTTCAGGGAGATGCCGAGGGAAGGCGGGTATCGCCAGCCCCTGCTGTTCATGGTCGTGATGGCCCTGGTCAGCGGGGTACTCCAGGCCCTCCTGAGCTTTGCTGGGTACACCCTCGTCGAGGGCATGGAGCCCGGGTTCGGCTCCATCATAATACTGCCGATAGCGGTCGCAGTATTCGGTTTCGTGGGCGCGGCCATACTGTTTGTAGTCTGGAAGCTCATGGGCTCCGTGGAGAACTACGAGACGGCATACAGGTGCATTGCATACATCTCAGCCCTGTCCCCGTTTACGACCGTGCTCGGAGTGATACCGTTCTTCGGCGGTACTATCGGCGTCGCCATATGCATATACTACCTTGTGATAGCGAGCGTAGAGGTCCACGAACTGCGGGCCGTCAGGGCGTGGATAGTGTTCGGGGTAATAGGCGCAGTGGTTGCGTTTGGCGGCGTAATGGCAGAGACGCAGGCCAGGGAGCTTGCCCAGGAGGCCGCCGACATTAAGTCGCAGGCAGTGCTGCAGGACCTGATGGTAAAGGCGCGGCAGAAGTCCGAAGAGGTGCAAAGGAAGGCCGAAGAGGCGATGCAGCAGCAGTTGGAGATGCAGCAGCAGGCATACGAGCAGGAGCAGCAGGGCTACCAGCAGGTACAACAGCCGTACGTGGTGGAGGGACAGCCGCCTCAGGAGGGACAGCCGACCCAGGAGGAGAAGCCTGCCGAAAACCAGGCCGGAGGCTCCCAAACAGAAACCAGGGAAATCCGGCAATAGCGTATTCAAGTATATGAGCGTCAAGAAAGACAGACAAAAAAAACAAAAGGCCCCACCCGCCCCGCCCGCTCCCGGCGCTGCCGCCGACAATAAGACCCCGGCCGAGACGACACATGCCCATGCCGGGCGGATAAGGTTCCTCGACCTGCCGGTCAACGCAGTCCATATAATTGCCATACTCATAGTCGTTTCGTACATGGGCATACTGCGCGCGCCCTTCATCTTCGACGACATGCACGTCATAGTCCAGAACCCCTACATCACGAGCCTCAAATACCTGCCCGGCTACATGTTCAGGACACACGAGTCCGCACAGATGATAGAGCACGCGGGCTGGCGTCCCGTATGGTACGCGAGCTTCATCATAAACTACATGATAGGCGGCCTCGACCCCCTGTGGTACCACGTGTTCAACCTGATAATACATCTGGCCAACTCCGTACTCATATACTTTATAACGTTGTTCGTCCTCAAGGGCCGCTCGGAGAGGCCGTGGCTCGGGGCCTTCCTGGCCGGCGCCGTCTTCGCGGCCCATCCGCTCCACACGGAGTCCGTAAGCTACATCGTGGGACGCTCGGCCCTGTTGTCCGCCATGTTCTGTCTGTTTTCTTTCTATATGTACCTGCTTTACAGGGAGAGACGTTCCACACCGTTCATCATTGCCGCCTGCGTATCGTTCCTGCTCGCCGGGATGTCCAAGGAAAATGCGGTTTGCCTGCCGCTCATCGTGGTCGCATACGACTACATGACCCAGGGCAAGGCCGGCAGGCCGGTAAAGGCGTTCGCCCTGCTCTTTGTATTATGTGCACTGTACATGGCCGCAAGGTTCTATGTAATCCACGTGGACGTAGCCCAAAGCGCAACGCCGAGGGGCTTCTTCGAGCACTGGGTTACGGAGGCCTATATAGTCCCATTGTATATTATGAAGGCGCTCGTCCCGACCGGGCTCAACATAGACCCGGACATCAGGCAGATAATGCATGTCACCGACCCTCGTCTCGTAATATCACTCTTGTTTCTTGCGGCCGTTTTTTACGGGCTTTACAGGCTTTACAGGAAGGAAAGGCTCGCAGGCTTCCTCGGGTTCTGGTTTTTTTTAGCGATCAGCCCGGAGACCGTAATGCCCATAACGGACTTCATGGCCGAGCACAGGACATACCTGCCTCTCGCAGGGCCCGCAGTGCTCTTCGGCCTCTGGATGGAACGGCTTATCTCTCGCAGTCCTTCTATAATCGGCCGCCCCGGACTGACCCGTATGGGCTTGCCTATAGCCGTATCCTTGATAATAATACTCTTTGCGGCGGAGACTGCGGCACGGAACAGGGTATACAGCTCCGACGTGGCACTCTGGACCGATACGGTCGAAAAGTCACCGCACAAGGCGCGTCCCGCAAACGCGCTCGGGTTTGCATACCTCCATGCGGGCAAGCCCGATGAAGCCAAGCGGTATGTAGCCAAGGCTATCGAGTACGAACCAAACAGGCCCAACTGGTATTTCAACATGGGCATCATATTAAAGGAGCAGGGAAAGTTTGCGGAGGCGCTGCCATACATCAAAAGGACGGTGGAGCTCGTGCCGGACGACTATGTTTTTCAGGTCGGGCTCGGCGTAACCTACGTCAACCTCGGCCAGGACGAAAAGGCGGCCGAATGTTTCAGAAAGGCGATACAGATACAGCCTGACTACCCGGACGCCCGGTACAACCTGGGCACCTATTACATCAATAAGGGTGATTACGCCGCAGCGGTCGGGCAGTTCAAGAAGGCGGTGGAATTGGAGCCGCACAACTACAGGTCGCATACGAACCTTGGTAACGCGTATTTCGGGATGGGCAAGGACGGCCTTGCGCGCGACGAACTGTTGGAGGCCCTTAAATACAACCCCGACCAGCCCAAGATACACATCAACCTGGCAAACGTGCTGTTGAGGCTCGGAGACAAGAAAGGCGCGCTGACGCACTACAGGCTCTACCTTGACAACGCCCCGAAAGACAGCCCGGACACAGACGAGATAAGAAAGACAATAGGCCGCCTGAGCCGTGAAGACAAGGGGCGCTAAACGATCCTCCTGGACCACACGTCGCCCTTCTTCCAGAGCTCGTCGAGACGGTTCCTGATGCCCGCAAACAGGCTGTCCGCATCCACGTCTTTCGTCTGCACCAGGGCCTTGAACGCCCCGCCGAGCCAGTCCGGGTGCATCAGGGCCTTCAGTCCGCGCCCAACCTTCTCGTGCTCCTCCTGGGTAGCCCCGCCCCTTTTCATCGAGGCGTCCAGGTCGGCAACCGCCTGCATCAGAAAAGAGGTCTGGTCGGTGAACACGGCAGGCAAAAGGCCCTCTTCCCTGCCGACGAGAGCAAGGGTCGAGAACTCCACGTGCGCGGTAATGTCCTGTTCGCCTATCAGTCGGTACGGGTCCTCGCCTACGGTGTGCCTGTGGTAGCACATTATGGTGCCGGAACTGCGTTCAGGCGAATAGTATTCATACGCCGGATACCCGTAGTCAACAGTGAGTACCAGCCCCCTGCCCAGCTTCCGTGCCACCGAGCGCATCCAACGCGCCGCTTCAAGGTTTACCTCTGTTGTCATGCCTGCTGGCAGGCGCAGCCCGATGCGGTTGAAGTGCCTTGCAATCTCTGGGGAGGAGAGGGCTCCGGGCGTATCTGCGAGTTGCCCGTCAACGGCGGTAACGTAGATCTCTTTCAGGGAGTCCTCCGTCTGGTGTAGCCTGTGGAACGGGAAGGAGTCGACGAGCTCGTTCGAGAAAAATAACCCTGTGACGCCCTCCGGCAGGTCGTCTATCGATGCATGCCACTTTACCCGTGGGGTGTGTTCGCCGAGGGTCTCTTTCTGCCGCCTCGTCATCGCCGCCGACCGCTCCACTATGACGTATCCGCAGTCCTTGTAGCCGCCGGGATAACCGGACTTAAGCCCGTCCATGAAGTCCCTGGCCATGTGGCCCTCGCCTGCGCCCATCTCTATAAAAGCGCACGGAGAGCCCCCAAGCGCGGCTTTTGTCCTCAGGTATATCTCGACCATCAGCCTGCCGAACAGGGGGCTTGCGTGTGAACTCGTGTAGAAGTCGCCGGCCTTGCCTATGCGCACCCTGCCTGAGCCGTAGTAGCCCATCTCAGGGTGGTAGAGTGCGAGCTCCATGAAGCGGGCGAACGTGATGGGGCCGCCTGACGTTATCTCTGCCTTTATGATGTCTTCGAGGGTGGTCATGGGCATGGTCAAGGATACGGACAAAAAAAGGGCTTTGCAAGTGATTTTTTTGGGGGGCTTATGGGGGCGACACCCCTGTTATTTCTTTTCGTAGCAGTACGTTTCGGACCTGGGCACTTTCCTCCAAGGGACGTCCCCGGATACGTATTGCCCGGTCAGGTCCTCGACCGCGCACATGAGGCATGTTTCCTTGCCCATTTGACGCGCCTCTTCGAATGTAGGCGCCTCCACCTTCTTCGTCATGCAGCGTCCGGTCCAGTCTTTCATGCCCAGGGTGAACTCCTGGGTTGCCCCCTGGACGATAAAGTCGTGCTGGTTCACGCCGGGGTACATGATTACGGGCGAGTTTGCATTGGGGAACTCGACTGTGGGCGTGGTGTCATACGCGATGGCTGCCACCGCAAAGGCCATTATGGCCACCACTATCATTCCGCCTATTATAAGGCTTAAGCGTTTCATGCTACACCTCCATGGAACATAATTATCTTAGTTATATTATAACACGGATGGTGGGAAGGGTATGGCCGACATTAGGTGGGGGCTGGCGTGTGAGATTGAAAAGCTTGTTTTTTCTTCTTGACAATAACGTCCCTCTTCTCTATAGTATCAACATATTGTCATATGTTGATATGTTGAAATGTATAGCGCGAGGTGTACACGATGGACTATAGGCAGATGGCCGAATTCCTCAAGGTGATGGCGCACCCTCATCGCCTGGAGATACTGAAGAAACTGGAAAACGACGTACTGTGCGTCTCGGACATGGAGAATATCCTGAGTACGGGCCAGTCAAACATATCCCACCATCTCTCCCTGCTCAGGCGCGCAGGTCTGGTGGATTATTATATTGACGGCAAGCTCAGGTGCTACTTCCTTAAAGACCCTAAGGTATTGGATATATTGAACTCGCTCGGGAAGCAATATGCTGAAGACCTGCCCGCGCCCGCTTGTTGCCCGGTGAGAAATTCCAAGTCATGATTAACGAAAGAAGGTTGGTATGGACCTGTCATTCCTTGTAGCGCTTGTGTTCCTGGGTTTGGGCGGCGGTTTTCTCTCAGGGCTGTTGGGCCTCGGCGGCGCCATCTTTATGATACCGATACTACTGTACATACCGCCGATGCTGAGAGTCGGGCAATTGGATATGAAACAGGTAGCTGCCGTAAGTATGGTGCAGGTGCTTGCGGCCTCTATTTCAGGCATTATCGTCCACAATAAAAATAAGTTCGTCAGCAGGTCCCTGCTTTTATACATGGGGCTTTTCAACGCGCTCGGCAACCTCATGGGCTCGGTATTCTCAAAGTACACAAAGAGCGCGTCCCTGCTTGCAATCTTTGCAACTATGGCGGTAATTGCGGCTGTGGTGATGTTCGTGCCCAAGCGGGAGCAGGGCGAGGACATACCTCCCGATGAAGTCCGATATAACAAACCGCTTGCATCGGCGGTCAGCCTCGCCATCGGCTGTTTCGGAGGCATGGTTGGTGCGCCTGGTGCGTTCATATATATCCCGGTAATGATATACTTGCTGAACATCCCTACTCGTATAGTGATAGGGAGCACTCTTGGCATTGTCGCCCTCGGGGCAATAATGGGTACTATCGGCAAGATGGCCACTGGCCAGATAATTTGGCCTTATGCGATAGCGCTTGTCATAGGCACCATACCCGGCGCTCAGGTCGGCGGGCGTATGAGCAAGAAGGTGAACACAAGGCACCTGCGGTTCGCCATCGCGGTAATAATAGCAGTCACGGGTATCAGGATGTGGTATCAGGTGCTGTCAGGCAATTGAGCCGGGGCAATACAATGGAGGTGTGAAATGGAAAAGAAATTTCTGATAGTGGCGACGCATTCGTTTGACGCCCCGGAGCGGGCAGGCGCCGCGCTTGCCATAGCCAATACCGCCGTCGCGAACGGCATGGACGTGGTCGTCTTCACCATAAACGAAGGCGTGCTCCTCGTAAAGAAAGGGTTTGCCGAGACGATAAAAGACCAGAAGGCATTCCCGCCGTTAAAGGAACTTATGGCCACTCTCGTTGAGAACGGACAGAAGTTTTATGCCTGCCCGCCCTGTGCAAACCAGTTTGACGTTAAGCCCGAAGACCTGTTGCCCGGTGCGGAGTTGGCAGGCACACAGACGCTACTGGAACTGGCGATGGAGCGCGAGGTGATGACCTTCTGATGGGACACATCGACCCTGCCGCATATGACGCATGGTACCATACGCCGCTTGGCTCTCTGTGCCACAGGCTTGAGCGGGATGCGTTATTCTCGCTCACGACATTTAAGCGGGGCGAGGCTGTGCTCGACGCAGGCTGCGGGACCATGCTCATCGGGTTCCTGAACAGGAACAGCCCCTGGGCGAGTTTGCGCATGGAAAAAGGGATAGCCCCTGCCTCTGTGTGGCACGGCGTAAGGTTTTACAGCCTACCTGAAATAGCCGGTCTTGCATTCAAAGCAGGGTTCGTGATGAGAGGTTTCAAAGGCGCAGTACACTTCCCGCCGGATGTTGCAGTGAAAGAACCTTCTGCCCTTGAGGTTATGGAAGCAGAGGGCAGGCAAAACTCACCGTCATCTGCCGCGTTCTTCGGCGTCACGTTTGCTAAAACAAGGTAGGTTGAATCGCATTATATCACCCTGGTCTTCTTGAGCGCGGTAAGTACGCAGAATATAAGCAGTCCAGCGGCCAGGACTATAATCCAGGCGGGGTCCAACTCCAGCCTGCCGTCCACGACATAATCCCCGACCGCCTCCAAAAAAGCAAACGTGACCACTATGCCGAGGAGGCCGGACTGCTCCCTCCTGAGCACCGTCTTAAAAGAAAAAGGCTTGATGTTGGGCTTCCAGTTGGCGAACCTGGGGATGAAGGCAGGGGTCGTCTCGGCCCACTCGGTGAACTCGTCGCCGAACCTACCCCTCAGGAATGCCTCCTCGGCGAACATTATCCTCTCGTAGTATATCCAGAATAAAAGAGCAACTATAAGACAGAACCACCCGGACCTGATGAACATGGAAAGGCCGAGCCAGATGAAGAAGTTGCCCAGGTAAAGGGGATGCCTTACGATGGAATAGATGCCGGTGGTGTTGAGAACGCCCGCAAGCTGTTTCCCAGTGTTTCTGCCCGACGTGGCGCGGCCCGCATAGCCGACTGCATATGACCTGACGCCTAAGCCGAACAGGGCGACGGCCATGCACAAAGCCTCCCAGAGGAGGTCTAACGTATGGTCGCCACCGGGATATTTGAACTGGCCGATGAACAGCAAGGCGAGTGCCACTATCAGGGCGGGCGGGTAGCTCCTCCACCGGAAAAGCCAGTTTCCATCCCGTTCGAATTGCTCTTGTAATGCCATCCGGCGCGACCGTACCCTTCCTTGATTTTGACCGTGGACATTATACAGCAACGCCCTTGAATATCAAGCCAATAAAAACAAAAGGCCCCGACGGCAGTACCGCCGGGGCTCATCGGTTATGCGGCCTTCGCGTATTTGCCCAGCATGGACTTCACGTACAGCACGCCCTGTCCATATGCGCCCGCGTGTCTGCGCACGATGTCGAGGGTCGCGTCGTAGGTCTCAGTCCTGGCCCAGTCGCGCTGGTACTCGAGTAGCACCTGCAGCCAGGTAACTGGTATCACGCCCGCCTGCACCATCCTCTGCATTGCGAACTCGTGCGCGGCGATTGTGGAGCCGCCTATCGCGTCCGCTACCACATACACCTCGTATCCGTCAGCCAATGCGGACAGCGCCGGGAAGGCCACGCAGACCTCGGTCCAAAGACCGGCTATTATCAGCTTGTCCCTGCCCGTCTTCTTAACCGCGTCCACCACGCGCTTATCCTCCCAGGCGTTCATGGTTGTGCGGTCTATCGCCTTTAAGCCGGGGAACACATCCTCCATCTCGGGCAGGTCCGGGCCGCTGAAGCTCTCTGCCGCAATCGTGGTGAGTATCGTCGGCACCTTGAATATCTTCGCCGACTTGGCAAGCCCCACTATGTTGTTGATGAGGAGCTGCCTGTCCACCGACTGCACGCCGAAGAACATCTGCGGCTGGTAGTCTATCATTATCAAAGCGGAGTTCTGAGGGGTGAGCAACCCGCCCTTGCTTATGGTTTTCGCCATGTCAAACCTCCTTCTTCAATACGTCCTACAGGGGGGTAACCTCATGGATACAATTGTATCACGTAATTCGCAGGTTGTCCGGGAAGCACCCCCGCTCATTAATTAGCTTGCAATTTCTGCCAATATCTGTATAATCACAACATCGGCGACAAAGCCGAGATAATCTACCCCGTCACTGACCCGTCTGATTTCAGCTTCCATCTGAAAATACAGTTACAAGTCCGGTTGGCGGAAATTCACGCGATCCGACCATGCACGTCATGCCGGACGCACGGGCCTTATTGCGTTTTTCGCGCAACCGGCCCATACTATTAAAGGAGTATTGATGTCATTTGCAAGTTTGAACCTGAAACCCCTGTTGTTAGACGCAGTTATCAAGTGCGGTTACACCGCGCCCACACCCATCCAGACAAAGTCGATACCAATCGTGCTTGAAGGAAAAGACGTGATGGGCCTGGCCCAGACCGGCACCGGCAAGACGGCGGCATTCGTGCTTCCGGCCCTCCAGCGCCTGCTTGACGGCCCGCGCGGCAGGGTGCGCGCCCTTGTCCTGGCCCCCACGAGGGAACTCGCGGAGCAGACACACGACGCATTCGGTACGCTCGGCCACAAGACCAGACTGAAGAGCGTAGCAGTATACGGCGGCGTGGGCATCGGCCCGCAGGTGCGGAACATCCGTAACGGGGCGGAGATAGTTGTAGCATGTCCCGGACGCCTCCTGGACCTTCTCGGCCAGGGCCTTATCAACCTCTCCGGTGTAGAAATCCTCGTGTTAGACGAGGCGGACAGGATGTTCGACATGGGCTTCCTGCCGGACATAAAGAGGATAATGAAGCAGCTCCCGGCGACCAGGCAGACCCTGATGTTCTCGGCCACCATGCCGGACGACATAAGGAAGCTCGCGCACGAGGTACTGCATAACCCGGTAACGGTGCAGGTGGGCCATAGCGCACCGGCGGCGAGCGTGAAGCACGCGATATACCCGGTGGAGCAGCACTTGAAGACCCCGCTCCTGATAGGGATACTCAAGAACTGCGATTCGTCTTCCGCGTTGATATTCACCCGTACGAAGCACCGCGCGAACCGCGTCTCAGAGCAGCTCGAAAGGGCCGGCTTCCGCGCTACCGCCATACAGGGGAACCTCTCGCAGAACAGGCGTCAGGCCGCTCTGGACGGCTTCAGGGACGGTAAGTACCAGGTGCTCGTGGCGACTGACATAGCCGCACGCGGCATAGACGTATCGTCCATATCGCACGTTATAAACTACGACATACCCGACACCGCCGACGCTTACACGCATCGCATTGGCCGCACGGGCCGCGCTGCGAAGGAAGGCGATGCCTTCACGCTCGTCACCAGAGAAGACGTGGGCATGGTGCGTTCGATAGAGCGCGTGCTTGGCTCGGAGATAGAGCGCCGCAAGCTGGAAGGCTTCGACTATACGATGGCCTCTTCCGGCAAAGACGCCGAGTTCGACCGCCCGCCGCGTGAGCCGCAGAGGAGGCGCGGACATTCGGACGGCAGGCAGGCTCCGAAACGGGCAGCCGCGCCGGTATTCCACAGGGGCTCAGACGGCAGGCCGTCTTCGGAGCGCCCGCAGGCTGCTACCGCAAGGCCGCAGGGGCCGCAGGCAAGGAGCTTCCGCCCGCGCGGGCAGAGGTAAACCGCAAAGCTTGTCATTCTGAGCGAAGCGAAGAATCTGCTATTAGGATGTGATTATAAAAGGGGAGGCCATCACGGCCTCCCCTTTATTTGTTTGTAATGGTGTGGTGGGCTTAGTCCGCCCTACATCACTCAGCGTTGGATGCGTTTAACATCCCATCCTTCCGTGTATGTAGAACCTTCTGATTTTGGCGATATATCGTATGTAATAGATTCATCACCCTTCACACGAACGGCCACTTTTTTAGAGACCCACTTTTTTGGTTTTCCTTTATGTGAGGATGGATAGGGGTCGGCAGACTCCACAACGAACGAGTACTCGCCTGGCTCTACAATGATACATGCGGCTTCACCGCCCGACAATGAAAGTTTCTGATTGTTGCTGAAAATGATGTGAGAGGGAACGATATTTATGAAGCCGTTGTTCTCCGGCCTCACAATGCATATCCGAGCGGTGAGGTTGCTTTGGTCAGATTTAGTTTCGGTGGCAGATGTCACGTTTGCCAAGGTGAGCGCGAACACAACAATTATGGTGGCTATGCGCATTAATCACCTCATGTTTAGTATGGCATGTTAGCGGCTCGACTTAGGAGCGCGGCCACGGAGGACCGCGCCTACTTCTTAGAAGCCCGTTCCTTAAACCTATATACCGTGCTCCCAATAGCAGCCCCGATAATAAGACCTGCCGCGCCGCAGGACACGGCTATGAAGGTGGTGAGGAATATCTTCTCAAGCAGGGGCGAGCCCACTACCGCCTCGTTACTGACCACGCCGAAGCCCACATAAAACCCGCCTATCATCGAGACAAGCCCCAGCGTCCCGCCGCTTATCAGCAGATACTTACGAAGCAGCGGGTCGAACTTGCCTTTCTTGCCTATGTCGCAGGCTTTTTGCATTTTTTCAGCCTCGTCATCATAACCACCGCCGTGAGGAACGCGAAGACGGCCACCGCCTGGGAGGTCGAGAGGTTAAATCCCCCAAGTTCGACGAAGCCCCTCTCGATGTCGCCCCGCAGGAATTCGAGCGAGAACCTCAAGACCGAGTACATCAGCACGTACATCCAGAAGAGTTGGCCCTCGAATGCCGTGCGCTTCCTGTAGGCATATAGAAAGATGAATATCCCAAGCGAGCCAATCGACTCGTAGACCTGCGAGGGGTGAAGGCATACGCCCAAAGGCGCGAGGGAGTCCGGGTTGGAAAACGTGACGCACCAGGGGAGGTCTGTCGGCCTGCCGTAACAACACCCTGCTGCGAGGCATCCGAGCCTGCCGATTGCCTGGCCGAGCGGTATGGACGGGGCCACTATGTCCCCCACCTTCCAGACGGGGAGGTTGTGCTTTCGGAGGAACCATATCGCGGTGAACACCGCCGCTATGAACCCGCCGTAGAATACCAGCCCGCCCTTCCATATCTGGAATATCTCGACTGGGTGTGCCAGGTAGTAGCGGTACTCGACCGCGACCTGCATCAGGCGCGAGCCTATTATCGCAGCCGCCATGATGTACAGGCCCAAGTCCATGACGCGCTCAGGCTCGATGCCCTTGCGTTTTGCCTCGTGCGCCGCGAGTGAAATGGACGCGACGAAGGCCGCCGCTATCAGCGCCCCGTAAGTGTGTATGGTGAGTGGGCCCAGGTTGAATAAGACCGGGTGCATTGGGTTAGTCCTTGCCCTTGCCCTCTTTCAGGGTCTTGAGGGCGTCGGCGTCGGAAAGGAACTTCTTGATGAGCGGGTTGCCTGGGTCTTCGTGCCGGGCCTGCTCCAACTCCTTGATGGCGTCGTCTACGCGTTGGCTGCTGAGGAACACCGCGCCCAAGTCTATCCTCGCCTGCAGGTTGTGCGGGTTCATCTCTATGGCCTTCTTGAGCGAACTGACGGCCTTCTCGAACTCGCCTATCATGTTAAGCGCCCAGCCCAGCTCGCGGAGCGCCTCGTCCGTGTTCGGCGCAAGGGAGAGCACCGTCTCCCACTCCTCGATTGCCGCTTTCCACAGTAGCTGCTTGGAATATATCACGCCGAGCATGTGGTGCGCGTTTATGTGTGCAGGGTTCGAGTCCAGAAACTCGACTATCGCCTTCTTTGCCTCGTCCAGCCTGCCCGCGTCCAAGTGTATCCTCCCGATTACTTCGAGGCATTCGTAATAGGACGGGTCGTCATCCAGGGCGGACTTCAGGTATTCGAGCGCGGTATCGGCATGTCCGAGCCCCTTGTATGCCAGGCCGATGTTATAAAAAAGCTCTGCGGACACGTCGCCCAGTTCGGACTCCAGTCGCTTGAACACGCGGAGCGCGTCCTTGTGCCTTGCCTGGGACATGTATATGCTCCCAAGCGCGAAGTTGGCCTCCGGGTCGTCCGGGTCTATTATCAGGGCCTTCTTTATCTCCGCAAGTGCGGCGTCCAACTGGCCGTTGAAGTAATATATGTCGGCAAGTTCGTGGTACGCCGGGATGAACTTGCTGTCCATCTCGATGCATTTTTTGAAGAGCTGCACCGCCATCAGCCAGTTGCCGTCGTCCAGTGCGGCTATGCCCTTGTTGTAGTATTTATCCAGTTCTTTATCCATACTGCCTCCAACTCTCCCCGGCTTTAGGACTCGCCGTAGTGCTTGCCCTTTACGAACATCTCGATACCCATCAGGGCAATGCCAACCGTAATGCCGGAGTCGGCTATGTTGAACGCGGGCCAGTGATACGAGCCCGAATACCAGTCTATAAAGTCCACCACGTTGCCGTATGCGATGCGGTCTGTCAGGTTGCCGGCCGCACCACCCATTATCAGGGCAAGGGCAACAAGCATCAGGGAATCTTCGGGCCGGGTCTTCCTCACGAACTGGATTAGCAGCAGAATCGCCGCCCCCGTCGCCGCCAGAAAGAACGGGGTACGGTATGCGCTGTCCCAGGACGCAAGAAAACTGAACGCCGCCCCGGTATTCCTTACGTGCACTATGTCAAAAAAGCCAGCAATGACCGTGACGGACTCGTTGATGTCCATCCTGTCCATGACAAGGAGCTTCGTCAGCCTGTCAAGGACGTAAACCGCCATCGCGGCAGGTATTATTATCTTACTTTTACGGGATAAAGGCAAGTTAAATCTCTAAGTTGTTGATAACATTAGCGCAACGCGAGCAAAGCGTCGGATGGGCGCTTGATTGCCCCACCGTCACGTCCTTCCGCCAGCAGCGCTCGCACTTAGGGTGCGTCGAAGGCACTGCCACAAGGGACAGGCCGGGTATTGCCTCTGACTTGTATGCGTCCGCCGGGGCCTCGGATGGCTCGTGCAGCTTCGTGTCCGACACCGTTATGAACTGGCCCAAAAGGCCCGCGTTTTCTTTCAGGAATTTCCCGGACTCCTCGTCGGGATATATCAGTACGGTCGCGTCGAGCGGATGGCCGATGACCTTCTCCGCGCGCTTCAACTCGGTCACCTTGTCGAACTCGGTGCGGTATGCGAGTATCTTCTGGCAGAGCCCTTCAAGGGCCGCGTCATCCCAGTCCGGGCGCATTTCGGGGAAGGCGGCCATGTGCACGCTTTCTTCCTTGTCCTTCGTGGCAGGCATGAAGGCCCAGACCTCTTCCGCAGTGAATGACAGCACCGGCGCCATCAGTCTGGTCATGCCGGAGAGTATTTCGTACATCGCAGTCTGTGCGCTCCTGCGCTCAGGCGAGCCCGGCTTTGATGCGTACAGCCTGTCCTTCAGGAGGTCCAGGTAATACGCGCTCATGTCCACCGCGCAGAAGTTGTGCAGGGCGTGGTATATGACATGGAACTCGTAGCTGTCGTACGCCTCGCGTATTTTTCTGTTCAACTGCGAGAGGCGGCCAAGCGCCCAGCGGTCTATCTCGACCATCTCGGCGTATGCTACACGGTCTTTGTCCGGGTCGAAGTCATAAAGGTTCCCGAGTATGTAACGTGCCGTGTTCCTAATCTTTCTGTATGCCTCGGACAGCCTTTTTAATATCTCGTCCGATATGCGTATGTCCTCGGTATAGTCCGATGCGGATACCCAGAGCCTCAGTATCTCCGCGCCGTACCCGTCAATCACCTTCTGGGGCGCAACCACGTTGCCCTTGGACTTGGACATCTTCTTGCCCGCGCCGTCTACAGTGAAGCCGTGCGTCAGCACCGACCTGTACGGGGCCTCGCCCACCGTGCCCACCGAGGTCAGGAGCGAGGACTGGAACCAGCCCCTGTGCTGGTCGCTGCCTTCGAGGTACATGTCTGCGGGCCATGAAAGTCCCGGCCTCTTCTTGAGCACCGCCGCCTGGCTCACGCCCGAGTCGAACCACACATCAAGTATGTCCGACTCTATCGCAAAATCCGACTTGCCGCACTTGCCGCACTTCGTCCCCTGCGGCAGGAGCTCTTCCGGCTTCATCGAGAACCATATGTCCGCGCCCGACTTCTCCACAAGCGACGCCACGTGCTCCACGACGGCTTCGTCCATAAGCCTCGTGCCGCAGGACTTGCACTGGAATACGGTGATAGGCACGCCCCATGTGCGCTGGCGCGATATGCACCAGTCCGGGCGGCCCTCTACCATACCCTGCATGCGGTCACGGCCCCATTTGGGTATCCAGTTGACCTTCTCGACGTATTCGAGGGCCTTGGCCCTTAAGTCGTTCTTCTCCATCGAGATGAACCACTGCTCGGTCGCGCGGAAGAGAACCGGGTTCTTGCAACGCCAGCAGTGCGGGTAGGAGTGGGATACCTTCTCCGAGGCGAGAAGCGCGTTAAGCTCCCTGAGTTTGGCTATTATGGGTTCGTTGGCCTTGAAGACGTGCATGCCTGCGAAGAACTCTACATCCGGCTTGAAAAGCCCTTTGTCGTCCACCGGCGTGTATATGTCCAGCCCGTACTTCAGGCCTACCTCGTAGTCATCCTGCCCGTGGCCCGGCGCTGTGTGCACGATACCGGTGCCCGCCTCGGCGGTCACATGCTCGCCTACAAGCACGGGCGAAAGGCGGTCTATAAAGGGGTGCCTGAAGTTGAGCCCTTCAAGTTCAGAGCCCTTGAACCGACCCATCAATTTTGTAGCGGTATCCTCGCCGTGGGTGAGCTTGCGCTCCTTGGCCACCGCGTTTATGAAAGGCTCCATCAGCTCTTCCGCCACGAGCCAGAGGTCGTCCTCGCCGGGCAGGTTTATCAGGTCGTAATGGAACTTTGGGTTGACCGAAAGCGCGAGGTTCGCAGGTATGGTCCAGGGCGTGGTAGTCCAGATGACCGCGAATACAGCCCTTCCATTAGAAGCTTCTTTCAGCTTTTTAAGGGTATCTTCCGCCTTGGGGTTCTTATCTTTGGCCCAGGCCGCCAGGGAGTCGTCGAGCGCGAACTTTACGTAAACCGACGGCGATGCGTGGTCGGCGTACTCGACTTCGGCCTCTGCCAGCGCCGTCACGCAGCTTGCACACCAGTGTATCGGCTTCTTGCCCTTGTACACGCCCCCGTTTCCCACGAACCTGCCGAACTCGCGCACTATGGCGGCCTCGTATGCATAGTCCATCGTGACATAGGGTTTGTCCCAGTCCCCGAGCACGCCGAGGCGCACGAACTCCTCTTTTTGAATCTCTACGAACTTCGCTGCGTAGTCCCGGCAGTACTGGCGGAACTCCGCCTTGGGCATAGTCTCTTTCTTGCCCTTCAAGTCCTTGTCCACCTGAAGCTCGATGGGCAGGCCGTGGCAGTCCCAGCCGGGTACGTATGGCGCGCGGAAGCCCTCCATAGTTTTGGACTTTACGATTATGTCCTTCAATATCTTGTTCAGCGCGTGGCCAATGTGAATGTGGCCGTTGGCGTAGGGCGGGCCGTCGTGCAGTATGAACGTCGGACGGTCCTTGCCGCGCTCGTTTATCTTCTCGTAAATCTTACCCTCCCGCCAGGCTTTAAGGAAGTCGAGCTCCCTGACGGCCAGGTTGGCCTTCATGGGGAAGTCGGTCTTGGGGAGGTTCAGGGTGTCCTTGTAGTCCATATTGCCCTCAGTATTGTCAGTGTTTTTCTGGACTTGGCATGATAGCACCGGGTGGGTGCGGTGTCAAGCGGTTTGGGGCAGGCTTTTTTTGCTTGACGCTAATGTCGGGTTATACTATATTTCAACAGCCACGAAGCAAGCCGGTGTGGTGGAACAGGTAGACGCAGCGGACTCAAAATCCGCCGTCCGCAAGGACATGTCGGTTCGATTCCGACCACCGGCACCAGGCTACGTTCTCGACTGCGTCTCGAACTTCGCCCTGGCAAGCCAGACGCAATCGAGAACGGAGCCTGCCACGGTGTAGTCGCAAGACGAAACCGGGCTTCCTTAATGAAATGCGTCTCGAACTTCGCCCTGGCAAGCCAG